>JACCDO010654489.1_pt1 | contig 46210 bp, 45 predicted proteins | sample 7446101 | NCBI WGS metagenome assembly JACCDO01 (sample SAMN15323440, study PRJNA562643) | freshwater metagenome | isolation source: river surface water | place: USA:Blue River Watershed | collected 2017-08-16 | reverse complement strand
TCTTGTTGAACGGGTGCTTGACCCACTTGAGCTTCTCGTCGGTCACTAGACCCTTGCGAAGCTTTAGCGCCTTGCGATAGAGCTCAAGGGTCGAGCCCTCAACGCCAGACTGCTTCTCAACGTTTACATCCTTGAACCACTCAGGCTGAGGCAAGTGTGAGCCGCCAGGGCCAAATCCAAATGATGGGCCGGTTGAGGTCCAAGGCATCGGCACGCGGCAACCGTCGCGGCTGATTGAGCCCTCGGCTCTAAACCACTGCGGGTCTTGCATCTGGTCTGAAGGAATGTTTAGCGGCTCGTGCATGCCAAGCTCTTCACCCTGATAGAGGTAGGTCGAGCCAGGCAAAGCGAGAATCAGCATCGATGCGGCACGAGCGCGAGCAAGACCTAGGTCGAAGTTGATCTTTGATTCGCGGTCAGCCGAGCGGAACCACTTTGGCAGGTTCTTGTTGATCTCTTCTGACAAACCAAAGCGGGTTGCGTGACGAATCACGTCGTGGTTCGAGAACACCCAGGTAGTCGATGAACCAGACTCGTCGGCTGCCTTTAGCTGGTAGTCGATGGTGTCGTGGAAACGCTTGGCGTCCCAGGGGGTGCCGAGCAAGTCAAACGCGAACGACTGGCCAAGACCCTCGGTCGATGCATAGCGAGCACGACGGTTTGGGTGCACCCATGCCTCGGCAACGGCCACGCGCGGTGGGTCATACTCGTTGTAAACCTTGCGCCATGGGGCATAGATGTCGTGAACGGCATCGCGGTCGAACAGGTCGTCGGTGCCGTCGTTCTTCATGACAGAAACGTCGTATGACTGGCGCTCTGGCAAGTGACCGTTGGCTAGGTCTTTGACCAGTGCGTGGGCAACGTCGATGCGGAAGCCGTCGACACCGCGGTCAGACCAGAAGCGAGCGGTCTTGATGAAGTCGTCGCGAACCTCTTGGTTGTCCCAGTTAAAGTCAGGCTGCTCCTTGGCGAACAGGTGCATGTACCACTGGCCCGGAGTGCCATCTGGTTCGGTGATGCGAGTCCAGGCGGTTGGGCCGAAGTGGCTAACCAACTCTGATGGGCGAATCTCACCGTTCTCACCCTTGCCGTCTCTAAAGATATAGCGGTCGCGCTCTGGCGAACCAGGGGCCGCCTTTAGTGCTGCCTGGAACCATTCGTGCTGGTCGCTCGAGTGGTTTGGCACTACGTCAACAAAAACACGGATGCCTGCTGCGTGCAGGGTCTCGAGCATCTCGTCGAACTCTTCGAGGGTTCCGATGCGAGGGTCGATGTTGCGATAGTCGGCTACGTCGTAGCCGCCGTCGGCAAGTTCTGATGGATAGAACGGGCTCATCCAAACCGCGTCAACGCCGAGCTCTTTTAGGTATGGAACACGAGAGGTGATGCCCTTTAGGTCGCCGATGCCATCGCCATTGTTGTCGGCATAGCTGCGAGGGTAGATCTGATAAACGACGGCTTGGCGCCACCAGTCTTTAGGGCCGCGAAGAAATGTGTGTTCTGCCATGTTGGTTCCTTTAGCTTGAGCAGGTGGTGGTGGCCGCGTTGGTGCCGCGGAATGAATCGTCGAGAGTTGAAGGGCTTGGGCTAGGGCTGGCGCCGGCCGAGCTGGTCGCGCTTGGGCTCGGGCTTGGCGTGGTGCCATCCTTGATGACCGAACCACTGCCGGTGTTGGCCGCGCTAATCAGAATCGGTTCGTCGTTCTGCAATTTTTCAAACAGGATGTTTGCCTTCTCGTAGACAGGCATGACTCGGCCAGAGTAAGGGGCTGGCAAACCACCGCGGCTTGGAACTTGAATGAAGGTCATTTTGTCGAGGTCGACGGTGCGAAGGGCTGAAGCAATCGAAACCATGGTGTTGATGTCGGTGAGGCTTTCTGACAGCTTCATGTTGCGAGCAGCTGCGTTGGCCAGCGAGTAAAGCGTGATTGGGTTCGACAGCACACCCTGGCTCTTGACCTTGCGAACCAGTGACGTTAGGAAGGTCTGCTGGTTGCTGATGCGGCTTAGGTCTGAGCCGTCACCAACGCCGTGACGAGTGCGCAAGAACTGCAGCGCCTCTTTGCCCTTGAGGTCATACTCACCGGGCTCAAGGTAGGTATGGGTGTATTTGTCGTTGATCTCTTCGGCAACACATACGTGCACGCCACCGATGGCGTTCGACATTTCGATAACGCCCTTGAAGTCGATCATGGCCAGGTATGGAATGGTGAGGCCGGTTAGTTTTTCGACAGTCAACAGCGTGCAACCAGGGCCGCCGTTAGCGATCGTTGCGTTGATTTGACCGAGGCTCTGTGGCAAGTAGCCCGGGCCGCCCGAGGTGCTTGGGCAGGCAGGCCACTCGACCATTAGGTCACGCGGAAAACTGAGTGCAACTGCGTTTTTGCGGTCGGCAGATACGTGCAAAAGAATGATTACGTCGGCGAGCTCGGATGTGTCGTTGCCGTAGCCACCGCCTTGCCCTGCGCGGGTGTCGCTGCCAACCAAAAGCATGTTGATTGGGCCCTTGAGGTCGGCCTTGTGATCGCCGGCAAGCACGATGCCGTTTGCTTGCACGGTGTTGCTAAGTTCAAGAACCGAGATGCCCGCAATGGCAATGACTGCGCCCATGACCAGACCGATGCCCTTGAAGGCAAGACCCCAAAACGCGGATGCCTTGGTCTGCACGGCAATGCGACCGTGACGCGCGAACGCGATCGGCTTTTTTGGTGCGACGGGCTTTTTCATGAACGTCCAGTTTAAGTCAGCGGGGTCGTGAGCAACAGGTCTCACAGAGTTTTGCCAGCGACTTTGATGGCCAAAAGAAAACCCCAACACTGAATGTTGGGGTTCTCATGGAGGAAGCGGTGGGATTTGAACCCACGGTAGCTATTAACTACGACAGTTTTCAAGACTGTTCCGTTCGGCCGCTCCGGCACGCTTCCGTACGGACAACTTTACCTCAAAAACCGGATGTTGTCGATCGGGGAAATTTGCTTGGTGCTTGACCCTAGTCCTGGCGGCTAAACAGAATGCCTTCGAAGCCGGCGAGCACGCGGGCAACGCCATCCTCGTCAACAGCTGCGGTGACGGCGGTTGCTGCCGCCTTGACCTCATCGGGGGCCTGGCCCATTGCAAACGCCAGCCCTCCCCCGGCGCGAGCCCACTCGAACATTTGAATGTCGTTGCGGCCATCGCCGATCGAGATCACCTGGTGAGGGGCAATGCCCAGTTCGGCACGCTGCTTTTCTAGCGCCGAAGCCTTGCTGACGCCCTGTGGCGAAATGTCTAGCCAGGCGGTGTAGCCGATTGCATAAGAAACCGAGTGCAGCCCGACCTTAGAAATCAGACCCAAAAACTCTTCGACGTCGTGCTCTGGTGAAAGCACAACCACGCGGCTAACCGGGTGATTCATTAGCTCTTCGAGTGGGGTCTCGATGTTTTGGTCGCCGAGGGCGTAGGTAGGAAAGGCGCGGTGAAAACGGTATGAACCATCTACGTCTTCGACGGCAAAGTGGGCATCTGGCAGAGCCTTGACCAACTGACCAAGAACGTCGCGGGGGTCGAAGGTGATGACTTCGTGAGGCTTATAGCCGCGCGGGTGCTCGCGATCGACCTCGATGGTTACCGCACCATTTGAGCAAACGCTAAAGCCGTGACGAATGCCGACCTCGCGAACAATCGGAATGGCATTGGCCGCACTGCGACCGGTGGCGATGATGATTTCGTGGCCGAGGGCGCGAACGCGCTCAACCTCCTCGACAACCTTTGGCGAAAGATAGCCGTCGTCGTGAACCAAGGTGCCATCGATGTCGATGGCAATCAGCCAGCGATCATCACCCTGCACGGGTTTGTTAGGCACGGAATTCATACGGGGTTATTTGCCGGCCTTTGGGTGAATGATCTGCTGGCCGCCGAGGTATGGGCGAAGGGCCTCGGGAATCAGCACCGAACCGTCTTCTTGCTGGTGGGTCTCGAGAATCGCGACCAACCAACGGGTGGTGGCCAAGGTGCCGTTTAGGGTGGCGGCGGTCTGGGTCTTGCCGTTTTCGTCGCGGAATCGCACGTTCAAGCGGCGAGCCTGGTAGGTGGTGCAGTTCGACGAGCTGGTGAGCTCGCGATAGGTCTGCTGCGAAGGAACCCAGGCCTCAGAGTCGTATTTGCGCGCGGCAGATGAACCAAGGTCACCGGCAGCGGTGTCGATGACTCGATAAGCCAAACCGCAGGCCTGAAGCATTTCTTCTTCGAGGGCGAGAAGCTTTAGGTGCTCTGCCTCGGCGTCGGCCGGGTTGATGTAGCTAAACATTTCGAGCTTGTTGAACTGGTGCACGCGCAAAATGCCACGGGTGTCGCGACCAGCCGAACCGGCCTCGCGGCGGTAGCAGGTCGACCAACCGGCATAGCGAAGTGGGCCGTTTGAAAGGTCGATGATCTCATCGCGGTGATAGCCGGCGAGCGCTACCTCTGAGGTGCCGGTCAAATAAAGGTCGTCGGCAGGTAGGTAATAAATCTCGTCTGAGTGCTCACCCAAGAAACCGGTGCCGGCCATGACCTCTGGGCGAACCAGGGTCGGGGTGATCAGAGCGGTGAAGTCGTGCTTGCTGGCTAGGTCGAGTGCCATGTTCATGATGGCTAGCTCGAGGCGGGCGCCCCAGCCCTTCAAGAAATAGAAGCGTGAGCCAGAAACCTTTACACCGCGTTCGATGTCGATGATGTCGAGCAGTTCGCCAAGCGCAACGTGGTCGCGTGGCTCAAAATCAAACTTGGCCTTGGTGCCAACCTCGCGAAGAACCTTGAAGTTCTCTTCGCCACCCGAAGGAATGCCTTCGATGACAACGTTTTCGATCTTCCAGATCAGCTCGTTCAGGCGAACCTCGGCCGCATTGGCTACCTCGAGGGCGGCCTTTACCTTCTCGGCAAGAACCTGACCGGCGGCAATCAGAGCAGGGCGCTCTTCTTTAGATGCGCTACCAACCAATTTGGCAGCGGCGTTCTGCTCGGCACGAAGCGATTCATACTCTTGCAGGGTCTTGCGCCAGGTCACATCGGCGGCAACTGCCTCATCAACGATCGACTCATCGTTGCCGCGAGCGCGCTGCGAAGCCTTGATGGCATCTGGGTTTTCTCTAAGAAGGTTGCTGTCAATCACGGCTTAAGCCTACCTGAGCGGTCGATTCAAACACGGATGCCCTGTTTGGTGACTCAGCCTCGGAGGATAGGCTGAACCCATGAACATTGGGGTGGGCAAGCGCGGTGCCAAGGCGCACGCAGATCGCGTTGCCGTGATTTATTTCCCCGGCCGAGTCGACCGCAAAAAGCTGGCAGCGGCCATCGACAACGCCACTTCAAAGCTCGATTTTGAACCGACCCTTTGGTTGCCAACCTCGGCCGAAGAACCGGGGGGCCCTCAGGCCCTGCGCGCAATCGCACAAAAGGCTACACACCTTCTTATTGCAGGCGGCGACGGCACAGCGCGCGAAGTATTCGAGGCTGTGGCGCAGGCTGGCCTGGCCGATCAAGTTACCTTTGGCATTCTGCCGAGTGGCACCGGCAACGTGCTTGCCCGTCACCTCAAGATCGACCTGAATGATCTGCGCACAGCGGTCGCCCGAGGCATCACCGGCAATCGCCATGCGATCGACCTGGGCCTTGCCAAGATCATTTACCAGGATGGCAGCCGTGCTGAAAAGATCTTTTCGGTCATGGCGGGCATGGGCCTAGATGCCAAGATCATGCAGAAGACCGACCCTAAGCTCAAGCGTGCGTTCGGCTGGGTAGCATACATCGATGGCGGCATCAAAGCACTGCCAACAATTTTTGAACGCATGTCGATTTCGGTCGACAGCCGCGAAGCTCGCCGCCTCAAAGTGGTCACCATAATCGTGGGCAACGTTGGTTGGTTGCCGGGCAACATCACCCTGATGCCAACCGCCAGCCTCGATGACGGCATCTTGGATGTAGCGGCCGTGGGCCCGCGCCGCTTTTGGAACTGGATCGACTTTTGGGGACGCGTGACCTTCTTGCAATCGGTGCGCGAGAACCGTCAGATTCGTCACCTGATGGATGCAACCGCAAATGTGAAGACTCTAGAAAACCTGAGTGGCAAAAAGATTCGAATAACGCCAGAACAGCCGGTTTATATTCAGCTCGACGGTGACCCGATGGGCAAGGTGCTCGAGGTTGAGTTTGAAGTGCAACCGCGAGCGGTCACGATTCGCAGCTAGCCCGAGTCGACCTCAGGCGCACTCGCCTAGAGGCTCTTGAACCAAGCCTCGGCAGCGCCGAATTCTGGGTTCGAGTTGTTGCCCTCGTGAACAGACTTTTGCTTGTCGGCGCGAGGGTATGAACCCAAGAACAAAACATTCGGGCTGAAGCGGTGAAGGCCCTTGAGTGCCTCGGCAACTGCTGCATCACCAATGTGACCCTGGGCATCGATGTTGAATCGATAGCGACCAAGGCGGTCACCGATTGGGCGTGACTCGATGCGCGAAAGGTTCACGCCGCGAGTAGCAAACTGCTCGAGCAGTTCAAGCAGCGCACCAGGGCGGTCACTTGGCAATTCAACAATCACGGATGTCTTGTCGCGACCGGTAGCAACTGGGCTGCCAGACTTGCCAACCGTTGAACCGGCAAGGCCGATCTGAATGAAGCGAGTCTGGGCGTGCTTGTTGTCACCAATGTTTTTGGCGAGCACCTTTAGCTTGTAGTGCTTGGTGATTGTCGAAGCGGCAATCGCTGCGTCGGCCACTGCCCCACCCTCAACCAAAAGACTCGCAGCAGCTGCGGCAGTCGAAGGGGTTGGCAGGTAGGCGTGAGCACCGATGTTCTCGGTCACCCACTTGTTGGTCTGAGCATAGGCAACCGGGTGGGTTGCGATGGTCTGCACATCCTTGATTGCAACGCCAGCAGGCGCAACCAAATCGAAGGTGATTGGCACCAGGTATTCGCCGAAGATGCGAATGTTCTCGGTTGCGGCGAGCGCATCGAGGGTTGCCGAAACGCCACCCTCAACCGAGTTCTCAACCGGAATCACACCGCGAACCGCACGACCCGAAACCACGTCGTCGATGACCTCTTGCACATTGGCAGCTGCGTGCCAAATTGCGCCCTTGGCTTCGGCAACCTGGGCGAGTGCGAGTTCGGTAAACGTGCCAACGGGACCTAGGAACGAATAGGTCTTCTTAGCCGAACTGTTACGAGATGCGGGTGACATAGATAAAGGTTAAGGCGAAAATAGACAGATGAGCGAACGCGCGGGCCAAAAGGCACAAGAAATTGATCTGGTCGACATCGACAAACTGATTGATGCCTATTTTGAAATTCACCCGGATGTAACCACCGCCGAACAAAAAGTTGCCTTTGGCACCAGCGGTCACCGCGGCACCTCGCTGAACGGCAGCTTCAACGAAGACCACATCGCGGCCATCACTCAAGCGATTGTTGAATACCGCCAGCGCGAGAACATTCACGGTCCGATTTATGTTGGCAAAGACACCCACGCACTCTCGGGCCCAGCCGAGCAAACCGCTCTCGAGGTTCTGTCTGGCAACGGCGTGATCACCATGGTCGATGCCGAGGGTCGCTATGTGCCAACCCCGGCGGTATCGGTCGCCATCATCAACCACAACGAGGGCAAGCACGCCGGCGACCGCACTCTTGCCGACGGCCTGGTCATCACCCCGAGCCACAACCCGCCAACCGACGGCGGCTTCAAATACAACCCTCCTCACGGTGGCCCGGCCGATTCAGATGCCACCAACTGGATCGCCGCTCGCGCCAACGAAATCATCCTTGGTGGTTTGCGTGAAGTGAAGCGCGCCGCCCCTGCCCCAACCAAGTTTCACTATCGCGACAACTATGTTTCACAGCTTGCCGACGTTTTGAACATGGATGCGATTCGCGACTCGGGCGTTTCGATTGGTGCCGACCCGATGGGTGGTGCCTCGGTCGATTATTGGGGAGCAATCGGCGAGCGCTTTGCCCTAAACCTGACCGTGGTGAACCCGAACGTTGATTTTCAGTTTGGCTTTATGAACCTCGACTGGGACGGCAAGATTCGCATGGACTGCTCGAGCCCGCACGCGATGGCATCGCTAATCGAGAACCGTGCCCGCTTCGACATTTCGACCGGTAACGACGCCGACGCCGACCGCCACGGAATCGTGACGCGAGATGCGGGCCTGATGAACCCGAACCACTTCTTGGCCGTTGGCATTGATTATCTGTTTAGCCACCGACCAGGTTGGGCGAGCGATGCGGCCGTTGGCAAGACCATGGTTTCGAGCTCGATCATCAACCGCGTGGTTGCCAACCTTGGCCGTCGCTTGATCGAGGTGCCGGTTGGTTTTAAGTGGTTTGTGCCCGGTCTGATTGATGGCTCAGTTGGTTTCGGTGGTGAAGAGTCTGCGGGCGCTTCTTTCTTGCGCCTCGATGGCAAGGCTTGGTCGACCGATAAAGACGGCCTGATTCTTGCGCTGCTCGCTGCCGAGATCACCGCCGTTACCGGCAAGACTCCATCGCAGCACTATGGCGATCTAACTGCCAAGTATGGGGCACCGGCTTATGAGCGAATCGATGCACCGGCCACCCTCGAGCAGAAGGCAAAGCTGGGCAAGCTTTCGGCCAACGACGTAACGGCAACCGAGTTGGCTGGCGAAAAGATCACCGGCATTTTGACTCACGCCCCCGGCAACGGCGCTGCCCTTGGTGGCCTAAAGGTTGAAACCGAGAACGCCTGGTTTGCGGCTCGCCCTTCGGGCACCGAGAACGTCTACAAGATATATGGTGAAAGTTTCAAGGGAGAGGCACACCTTCGCGAGGTTCAGGTCGAGGCCAAGAAGTTGGTCGACGGAGTTCTCGGCTAAGTTACCTATTTATGGGGGGGCCGCCTAGTATTTGTAACTCGGCGCAGCCGGAAGGTTCCAAAACTTTTCCAGCACGCTCACGTTTAGCGACTTCATTTCGGTGGCTAACTCGACGCCCACATATCTAAAGTGCCACGGCTCAAACTGGTAGCCGGTGATCTTGGTTTGGCCATCTGGGTAGCGCAGCACAAAACCGTATTGCCACGAGTTGGCCGCCAACCATTTGCCGGCCTTGGTCTTGGCAAAGCAAACCTGAATCGCACAGCCCTGACCCGATGCCGAAACATCGGCGGCCAAACCGGTCTGGTGTTCAGAGTGGCCCGGCCTTGCCGCCAAAGCCTCGCCCGCTTTTAGACCCAATCGAGCAACCTGATTCGCGTGCACAACCACCTGTGTCTGATAGCTGCGATAACCGCTGTTCAAAATCAGGGTGCCAGCGCCAGCCTTTTTCATGCCGGCCTTCATTTGGTCATATGCCTTGGCGGCTACTGCAGCCAGGTTGATATTGGATGCCAGCACGGGTCGATAAGAAATTGGCGACAGCGGGCGCAACTTGTTAACCACTACCCACTGCGATGAGGCTTTGGCCAGTGAGTGAAGGCTCGGGTTGAAACAGAAGCCACAGACAATCGGCGGAGTTGGAGTTGGACTCGGCGTTGGTGAGACCGAAGGCGTTGGTGAGACCGAAGGCGATGGTGACGCCGATGGGCTCGCACTAGGACTCGGCGAAGTGAAACCCGGTGGGTCTCCAATAGCTGTAGGCGCGGGCATGGAAACATCCCCGGATGCATTTGCAGAAGCAGCGCCAGCGAGCCCAGCCATCACAGCCAGAACACAAGAAATCGCAATCGCCGATAGTCGCATCGGTCGATTAGAACTTAATTCGCGTTTAGGCTGGAACATAGTTCAACCCTAAAAGAAACGGAGCCTTCTCTTGGCACGTGCAGAACGTAAAGCGGCAGCGGCCGAATCGGCAAAAACCGGAATCATGACCCCTCGCCAGATCAAACTGGTACTCGTTGGCCTAATGGCCGGCATGTTTTTGTCGGCGCTCGACCAGAGCGTGGTTGGTGCTGCAATGCGCACCATCGCCGACGACCTAAAGGGTCTAGAGCTTCAGGCTTGGGTAACCACCGCCTACCTAATCACCTCGACGATCTCGACACCTATCTATGGCAAGCTCGGTGACATCTTTGGTCGCCGCCGACTGTTCATCATTGCCATCACCATCTTTATCGTGGGCTCGCTGCTCTGTGGCACCGCTGCCGACATGATGCAGCTTGCTTCGTACCGTGCGGTTCAGGGCATCGGCGCCGGCGGTTTGTTCTCGCTGGCAATGACCGTTCTTGCCGACATGGTTCCACCTCGCGAGCGCGCAAAGTACCAGGGCGCGTTTCTCGCAGTATTCGGCAGCTCTTCGGTTCTTGGCCCGTTGGTCGGCGGTTTGTTCGCGGGTGTTCCATCAATTCTTTGGGTCGACGGCTGGCGCTGGGTGTTCCTAATCAACCTGCCAATCGGTCTGATTGCGCTGAGCCTCGTGGTTTCGTTCTTGCACGTTCCTCACATCGCTAAGAAGCACCGCATCGACTGGTGGGGCGCAGTCACCATCATCATCGCGGTTGTGCCTTTGCTTTTGGTTGCCGAGAACGGCCGCGACTGGGGCTGGGACTCAACCCTTTCAATCGGCATGATTGCCCTCGGTGTGGTTGGCATCGTTGCCTTCATCTTGGCCGAGCGCGCAGCAAAGCACGAGGCGCTGTTGCCACTTAGCCTGTTCAAGTCACGCACCTTCTCGATGTCGACCATCCTGGGCGTCATCATCGGTGTTGGCATGTTCGGTGGCATGATGACCTTGCCTCTGGTTCTGCAGATCGTCACCGGTGCAACCCCAACCGAAGCTGGCTTCATGATGTTGCCAATGGTTGCCGGCATGATGACCGCGACCATCATTTCGGGTCAGGTCACCAGCAAGACTGGCAAGTACAAGATCTTTATGGTCACCGGTAGCGGCATCTTGGCGCTCGGTTACCTATACCTAACCAGCTACAACGCCGACATGGCCTACTGGCAGATCTCGATCGGCATGGTCATGATTGGCCTCGGTCTTGGTCAGCTAATGCAAACCCTCACCCTCGCCGCGCAGAACTCGGTACCGGCATCTGAGATTGGTGTTGCCACCTCGTCGGCAACCTTCTTTAGACAAATGGGTGGCACCATGGGTGTTGCGATTTTCATCTCGATCTTGTTCAACAGCCTCGGCGACACCATCGCCAACGCATTCAAAAACAAGGATGTTCTGGCCGGCATTGCCGAAGCATCTCAAGACCCAGCTGTCTTGGCAGACCCAAACAACCTCGAGTTTGTGCAGGCACTCAAGTCGGGCAACATGGGTTCATTTGCCGACCAACTAAGCACCGACTCTTCGTTCTTGTCGAACCTCGACCCTCGCCTTGCCCGCCCATTCTTGGTTGGCTTCGCCGACTCATCGGTCTTGGTATTCGGTTCGGCTGCGGTAGTTGTTGCAATTGCGTTTGCGCTGTCATTCTTCTTGAAGGCGCCACCGCTTCGCACCAAGTCGGCAGTGCAAGAGAAGGCCGACGAAGAGGCAGCCAAGCTAGCCGCAATGAACTAAAGCTGATTCGTCGAAAACCCCTGTCGTCATGGCGGGGGTTTTCGTTTATGGTTGAACTACACGGGAGTTCGGTGAACCGGACTGAGAGGAAGACTCCATAGTCTTCGACCGTCAAACCTGATCTGGGTAATGCCAGCGCAGGGAGGACCTCTAACCCGTGCCCTATCAATTGAGGAGGGCACGACAAGTGCAAATCAAACGCATCATCACAATCGCCGCTGCAGCGCTTATGACAGCATCATCGCTGACCGGCTGTGCGGCCGTTGAACAAAACCCAACCGAAGTCACCGTGGTCACCCACGACTCGGCAGTTTTCACCGAAGAAGTCATTGCGGAGTTCAAAGCCGAAACCGGCATAACCATCAAGCAAATCAAAGCTGGCGACGCCGGTGCCATGACCAACAAGTTGGTGCTCACCAAGAATGCCCCAATTGGCGACGCTTTTTTTGGCATCGACAACACCTTTGGCGGGGTTGCCATCGACAACGACATCATCAACGGCGGGCTAGTTGCCGTCGACTTCGGTGACGTTTGCCTCAACTACGACAAGAACTGGTTTGCCGCCAAGAGCATGGCCGCACCCAAGACAATCGCTGATCTAACCAAGCCGGCATACAAGGGTTTGACCGTGGTCAGCAACCCAACCAGCTCATCACCTGGCCTCGCATTTTTGGCAGCCACCGTTTCGGTGTTTGGCGAGACCGGATTCGAACAGTATTGGCGCGACCTAAAGGCCAACGACCTAAAGATTTCAGCCGGCTGGGAAGACGCCTATTTCACCGAGTTCTCGGGCTCATCTGGCAAGGGCGCGTATCCAATCGTGCTCAGCTATTCATCGTCACCGGCCTTTGAGGTTCGCGGCGACGGCATCAGCCAGACCGCATCGATCAACGACGGTTGCTTCAGACAGATCGAATACGCGGGTGTTCTAAAGAATGCCAAGAACAAGTCGGCCGCCGAAAAACTCGTGAAGTTCCTAACCGAAAAGACCTTCCAAAAGTCGCTGCCTGATTCGATGTATGTCTACCCGGTTGACACCTCGATTGCACTGCCAGAGGCCTGGGCCAAGTGGGCGCCGGCAGCAACTACGCCGGTTGGCGAAGAGCTAAACATCAGTGCAAACCGCAAGAGCTGGCTCGACAAGTGGTCGGCCATCTTTAGCGCAAACTAGTAACAATGAAGCGCATCGGTTTGTGGGCAGGGCCGCTACTTTTTGTAGCGGCTCTGTTCTACTGGCCGCTGGCGAACATCCTTGGCGAAGGGCTCGGCCAAGATTGGCTGCGCACCTTTGCCGAACCCCGGGTGCTATCGGCCATTTGGTTCACCGTTTGGCAGGCGGTTTTGTCGACGGCAATATGCATTCTTCTTGGCATACCGGGTGCCTATGTGCTCTATCGCAAAAAGTTTCGCGGGCAAAAACTGCTTCGGGCAATCATCACGGTGCCTCTGGTTTTGCCAACCATCGTGGTGGCAATCAGCTTTGCGTCGTTTCGTTCGATGCACGAGATTTATCGCACCCTCGGCCTTGATTTGATCGTGGATGTGTTTGTCGACAACCCGATTTACTGGATCATCGTTGCCCACGTTTTTGTGAACTATTCGATTGCCGTTCGAACCATCGGTGGCGTGTGGGTGACCATGGACAACGAGACCGAAGAGGCCGCCGAGCTGGCAGGGGCCGGGCGGTTGCGAACCCTGGTCTCGATCACATTGCCGCAGTTAAAGCCCGCGGTTGTTTCGGCCGCGGCTCTGATCTTTTTGTTCTGCGCTACCAGCTACGGCATCATTTTGATTCTTGGTGGCGGCTTGGTGCACTCGGTCGAAACCGAGATCGCTTCGGCTGCAACCCAGTTCTTAGATCTGCCCAAAGCAGCCGCACTTGCCATCATGCAAACGCTGCTCACGGTTGCCGCCTTCACCTACAGCGAGAACATTACCAAGGGTGCGATCGGCATTGAACAGGTTGATGAAGGCAACGCTCACCCGCCGCTCGACAAACGCGACTGGTTGGCAACAACAATCACATTTGTGACCATCGGTTTTCTAACCTTGATGCCGATTCTTGTAGTTCTAGCCCGCGCTTTCGTGCACGGCGATGGCGGATTTGGGCTCGAGAATTTTGCCAATCTATCCGGTCGCGGTGATCGCGATTTGCTCAACATCAGTGTCGGTCAAGCCGCGCTAAACACGCTTCGAAATGTGAGCATCTCGACCCTGATCGCAGTGACTCTTGGCACGCTGTCGGCATACCTGTTGTCTCGACCTATCAGGGGCAAGAACCTGAAGGCTCGCAAATTTGTGAATCGCGTAATCGACATCAGCTTGCTTTTGCCGATGGGCATTTCATCGGTGGTTTTGGGCTTCGGTTTTTTGATCAGCTTCGGTGGCGGCCCGCTGCCGCTGCGCTCTAGCTGGCTGATTGTGCCGCTGGTTCAGGCACTGATGGCGCTGCCGCTGGTGATTCGCCTGATTTACCCGGCACTGGTTTCGATCGGCAGTGATCACCGCGAGGCAGCCTCGACCGCCGGTGCGAATGCTCGGCAAACCTGGTGGCACATCGAGTCTCGGATGATTCGAACCGTGATCGTCACGGCAATCGGCTATGCCCTGGTGGTTTCGATTGGTGAGTTTGGTGCTGCGAGTTTGCTTGCCTATGGCGACCAGGCCACATTGCCAACCGTCTTGTATGCGCTAATTTCTAGGCCTGGTTCGACCAACTACGGCATGGCTATGGCCGTAACGGCCATTTTGATTTTGCTTACTTTCGCTTTGGTGAGCGCGGTGACTTTTCGAAAGAAACCTCGACGCCACTCTTCGCGAAGCGCTCTTTCATAACGGCAATCGACTCTGGGTTTTGATCGCAAAGAATAAAGTTGCGACCAAGCTCGGCTGCCGCCGCGCCCGTGGTGCCAGAGCCGCCAAAAAAGTCGAGCACTGTGTCGCCCTTCTTTGATGATGCCTGAATGATTCTGCGCAAAATGCCAAGCGGCTTTTGAGTCGGGTAGCCGGTCTTTTCTTTGCCGGTTGGCGAAACAATCGTGTGCCACCAAACATCCGTGGGCAGTTTGCCAAGGGCCACCTTTTCGGGGGTTACCAAGCCGGGGGCCATGTAAGGCTCGCGATCGACCTCGGTCGAGTTGAAAAAATACTTGGCCGGGTCTTTTACATAAACCAAGATGGTGTCGTGCTTGGCGGGCCAGCGGTTTTTGCTCTTGCCGCCATAGTCATAGGCCCAGATGATTTCGTTCAAAAAACAGTCGCGGCCAAATAGCGCATCGAGCAGAACCTTGGCATAGTGCGATTCGCGATAGTCGAGGTGCAAATACAGGGTGCCGGTTTCGTTCAGCAGACGCCAAGCTTCTTCGAGGCGAGGTTCTAAAAACGCCCAGTAGTCGGCAAACTCGTCGTCATAGCTCAGCACGGTCTGGCGCACGGTTTCATACTGGTGGCCCTTGAAACCAACGCGACCACCTTCGGTAACCCGTTTGGTGGTGGCGGTGCCCCGCTTTTGGGTGCGACCGGTGTTGAAGGGCGGGTCGATGTAAATCAGTTGCACAGATTCATCGGGCAGCGTCGCCAAGGCAGCAAGGTTGTCGCCAAAGAAGACCTTGTTCTTGGCAGGTGCTGAGGCTTGGGGCATAGCTGCGAGTTTAATCGCCCTCAGGTTCAGATTTTTTAAGCGCGCTGAATGTCACACCAATTGATGCGGCCTGCAGAACTGCCAACATCACAAAGACCCCACTGATGCCAGCCCCGGCAACCAAACCCGCAATCGCCGGCATGGTCACTTGGCCAAATCGGTTGGCGGTCAAGCGAATCGAAATGGCCAAGCCCTTGGTTGCCGGTGATGAAATTCTTGACACCCAGGCCATGGTTGCCGGCTGACCAATACCCATAGCAAAGCCGCTGATGAGCATGATGATTGCGATACCCCAGAAATCTTGAAAGAGCACTAGAGCCAGGCATGAAATCATGGTGACCAAAGAGCCGCCAATCAGCAGGTTCTTCATGCCCAGGGCCTTGGTCAGAGGCTGCAAAATTACGCGAACCGCCATCGATGAAAATGCGCGAATGGCTAGCAGTGCACCGATCTCGGTAGTCGAAAGACCGACCTCACGACCGAGAAGCGGAAGAAAGATTAGAAGCACGTCGACCACAGCGGTGACTGCCGACGCCACAAAGATTGCCGACTTGAACTGAGGCACAGCCAACACCTGGCGAACCTTAGCCTTGCCCTTGGGCTGCGCTTTCTCAGCCTTTTTGCTGGCTCCACCCAACAACGGAAGCGTGGTCAGGATTGCCAGGGCCATCAGCACAACGGCAAAGGTTATGGCTGCCTCGGTGTTGATTCGAGGCCCACCATCATCGGCCAAAATTCCGCCGATGAACGGACCAACGCCATGCCCCATCGATGCATAGAAGGTGAGCAAACCAAAGTGCTTTTCGAGCTTGCTGTCGTTCGACCGATTGGCAATCATGGTTTGCCCGCCAACCATGGTGAGCAGGTGGCCAACGCCCAAGAATGGCATGGCCAAAACCAGCAGATAAATCTGATCGGCGAAGATAAGCGCGGTTGCGGTCACGGTCATGAGCACTGCGCCCACTGCCAGCGCTGCACCGGCGCGACCTCGGTCGACAATTCGCCCTATCTGAATCGAAAACAGCAACGGCGCTAGAGCGAAGGTTGCACCGATTGCTCCAACCAGAGCGGCATCGGCACCTAGGTCGACCGCCCGGTAGGTGATCATGGGGCGAACCACATAAACCGCGGCTTGAACCAAGCCAGAGTTCAGCAGCACCAGCAACAACCAACGGTTGCTCAGGGCGCTAGGCCTCATGCTTGCTCGAATCTATTTGGTTACTTGGCGCAGTTTTCTTGTTTGACGCCAGATCGGAGGACCGATCAAAGCCAAAGCTAGAGCGCTGTACAAAACGATCGAGAACGGTGTGCTGACCAAAGTCAGATAGTCGCCCTGGCTGATTTGAAGAGCTCGCCTAAATTCGACCTCGGCCATTGGGCCAAGAATCGCTCCCAAGATTAGCGGTGTGATCGGGTATCCATAGCGTCTAAAGAGAAGACCCAAGATACCGATGATCAGGGCAGACCAAAGGTCGAAGGTCGAGTTCTTGAGCGCATAGGCACCAACCATGGCAAAAACCATGATGCCCGCGTAAAGGTAAGGAACCGGAATCTCGAGAAGCTTTACCCAAACTTTGATCAACGGAAGGTTGATCACGAGCAACAACAGGTTGCCTAGGAACAGCGAGGCAATCAGAGTCCAGACCAGAACCGGCTGCTCGGTGAACAGCAGCGGTCCAGGCTGAATCTTGAATTGCTGGAACGCAACCAGAATCACTGCAGCGGTTGCCGAGGTTGGCAAGCCAAGCGCCAATAGAGGCACCAGGGCACCTGCCGCGTTGGCGTTGTTTGCAGCCTCAGGGCCGGCAACACCTTCGATGGCACCGTGACCAAACTCGCTCTTGTTCTTAGAAAGCTTCTTTTCGAGTGTGTAGCTCAAGAAGGTTGGTAGCTCAGAGCCGCCAGCTGGCAAAACACCGCTCGGAAAACCAATCGCGGTTCCGCGAAGCCATGGCTTCCAAGAGCGCTTCCAGTCTTCGCGGGTCATCACTGCACGGCCAGCAAAACTGTTGACCTTGCTCAAACCCATCTGGCCACGCATGGCAACATACAAGGCCTCGCCAAGAGCAAACAGCGAAACAATGATGATCACGGTAGGAATTCCATCCATGGCCTGAACCATGTCAAAGGTCAGGCGCTGGGCGCCAGACTGTGGGTCCATACCGATCAGGCCAATACCCAAACCAACCGACATGGCAATCAAGCCTCGAACCGGCGATGAGCCCATTACCGAACCAACGGTTCCGAAGGCCAAGACCATCAGAGCAAAGAAGTCGGTTGGAGTTAGTCGAAGGCCTAGATCGGCAATGAAAGGTGCCGCCAAGGCTAGAACACCGGTTGCCAGTGCACCCGCAACGAACGAGCCGATTGCGGCTGTGGCGAGGGCCGCTCCTGCGCGACCCGCGCGTGCCATCTTGTTTCCCTCGAGTGCGGTCATCATTGAACCGCTCTCGCCCGGGGCGTTCAAGAGAATCGAGGTCGTCGATCCGCCATACATGGTGCCGTAATAAATGGCGGCAAACATAATGAGTGCCGACTGCGGTTCAACCGTGAAGGTGATTGGCAGAAGCAGTGAAATTGCTAGTGCTGGGCCAATGCCTGGAAGAACACCAACGAGAGTTCCGAGGATGGTGCCCAGCAAGCCAAAGCCGAGGTTGGTGAGGGTTAGCGAATTCGCGAAGCCCTCTAGAAAAGCGCTGTAGTCCATTACCATTCCTCTTCGGCCGGGGTCGACTGAGTGAACTCAAAACCCATTGGAAGGTCGAGTTGTAGACCCTGGGTGAAGCCGAAATAGATTGCGACCGAAATGGCGGCCGAGATGAGCAAGAGTTTGATCCAGCGCTTTTCGCCAAGCGCAAACGCGACCAAAAAGAAGAGCACGGTGCTGGCGATCATGAAGCCAAGCAGCGGCAAAAGCACAATGTGAAGAACGATTGCACCGATCACCAAACCGAGGGCTTTCCAGTTTGGCTTAGGGGTAGCAACGCCACCGTCGATCTCTTCGGGCTCGCCCAGCTTGCCGCGAAGCACCTGAACAATTTGAACCGAAGATAGAACAAAGAGCAGTCCACCAACACCATAGGCAAAAGCCTTTGGGCTCACTGAACCGGTCAAAGCAGACTCAGAAAGCTGAGTGGTGTCCCAAAGAATGATTAGGGATAGGGCAAAGAGGAAGCTGGTGAAAACCAGCTCCCCCTTTGCACCCTTTGTTGCTAAAGAACTCACAAGCCCAACTCTGCAAATAGGTTGCTGATTCGGTTTTGCTCGATCTTGATGAATTCCTTGAACTGGTTTCCATAGATGTAGTTGTCTTGCCACTTGTTGTCAGTCATTGACTGCTTCCATGACTTAGACGCACGCATGGTGTCTAGAGCGCGAAGCACTAGAGCGTAACCCTTGGCTGAGGTGCTTGGAGGAAGAACCAATCCACGCCAGTTTTGGGTAACAACCTTGACGCCTGATTCGGTGAAGGTTGGTGCCGAGATGCCGGCAATGCGCTTTGGTGATGAGATACCAAGAACACGCATCTTGCCTGACTCAACAAAGCTCTGGAACTCGCCCCAGCCTGAAACACCGAATGAGTACTTGGCATCAGAAAGAAGCGCAGCCGAAACCTTGCCACCACCCGAGAAGCCAACGTAGTTCATGTTCTTAGCGCCTGCGCCGACTGCGTCATAAACCGATGCAACGGTGTAGGTGTCAACACCACCGGCGGTTCCACCGGCAATAACAACAGACTTTGGCTTTGACTTGATGTCGGCCACTAGGTCTTGCATGGTCTTGTATGGCGAGTCAGCCTTTACGACGAACACTTCATACTCGGCCATCAAACGAGCAACACCCTCGGTGTCGGCAACCTTTGACTTTGACTTTGTGGTGTAAACGCCACCGAACTGAGCAAAACCGGTGACCATGATCTTGCCGGCCTTAGCGCGGTAATTGTTCAAGAAGTAGATCAAACCAGGGTTGTTACCAGCACCTGGAACGTAGTTGTAGGTTGGCTCAGAAGCGAGCAGACCCTCGGCCTTTAGCGATGCACCGGCTGCGCGGCCAAATGCGTCGAAACCGCCACCAGCTGAAGCTGGAATGGTGAACTCAAGAGCGCTGATTACCGGGGTGGTCGGGTATGACCAAACCTTAGTACCTGCGTATCCACCGACTCGTGCTACCAAACACTTTAGGTCGCTGCCATCGGCACCACGGCCCTTGGCAACTTCATTTACTTTGGTGCAAGGAGTGCTAACAGTTGCTTTAGCAGCAGGAACGCCGGCGGCGGTTGCTGGGGCTACTGAAAGGCTCGATGCAACTAACGCGAGCGCCGTTGCTGCGATTGCAATTTTCTTCAATTTATCCTCCAAGGAAACTTGAGGATTCCCCGGCGGAGAATCCGCAACGGTTGTTTTTTGGAGGGGAGTCTTGCGAGTCCGACCAAAAAGTCAACCGAAGACTAAGTCTCTCCCGCCACATTTCTGTGACCAAGCGCCCCGGGCTTTCGCCGGTTATGTCGTTGCGCCTGAGGTGGGATACTCCCCTAGCAAAGATGACACTACTCTCAACGGCAGCCGAAAATCGCAGATTTTAGTAACGCTTCCATAACCTGTTGAACAATAATGGAGGTATGAACGAGCTATCAGTGGAGCCTAAAGTCATTCACAATACCGCCGAGCACCGCTACGAAATTTGGCTTGGCGACGACATGGCTGGCGAACTTGACTACAGCCTGATGCTCGATGAAATTCACTTTGTGCACACCGGCGTTAGCCCTCAGCACCAGGGCAAAAACTTGGCCGCAATTTTGACTCGCGAGGCCCTTGCCGACGTTCGCGCCGCAGCCAAGCACAAGGTTGTGCCGGTTTGTTCATACACGGTTCGCTACATGGAAAAGCACCCAGAAACCCACGACCTTTTGAAGAACTCGATCGAAGAGGCTTCGGCAGCTTGCCGCGTGCCAAACGTAGCTAAGGCCTCAGAAAAGCTTGGCCTAAAGCCGCCAACCGCTTAGGTCTTTCGAGAACCTAAGCGCTATGCCTTAGGCAACGTGCGAGTCGAGCCACTCGACTAGGTCAGCGATTACCTCATGCTTGTTGGTCTCGTTATAAACCTCGTGACGGGCACCGTGATAAATCACAAGCTCTAGGTCGCTCACGCCGGCACGCTTGAAGGCGTTGACCAGCATGGCATTGCCCTTTTCGCCACCAATCGCGTCTTCGCTACCCGCCTGAATAAAGACCGGCAGGTCGTTGCGAATTCGACGGCTCGGTGCACCAAGCAACTTGGCAGCGTTGGTGATGCCAAAAACCTCGATTGCGGTCTCTGGAAAATTCTTTGGGTCGGCGGCGAACTCGATGCCCACCTCTGGGTCACGGCTCAGCCACTCAAAACCGGTGCCGCCATCGGCTGCCTCTTTGGCCCACTTTCTGTTGAAGCCCGAGCTCGGCATGATGCCAGGCAAAAGCAGGGTCGAACCGCTAAGCACCAGGGCGTCATAGTCATCCGAGAATTTGCTGATGACGCGTTGCGCAATCATCGAACCCCAGCTGTGGCCAAGCAAAACGATTGGCTCTTCTGGGTTTTCTTCAACGATGATGTGGCTCAGCTGGCGCTCGTTCGAGAACACCGCATCCATGCCTCCTGGGCCAAGGTTGCCCTGCTGTTTGATGGTGCCCTCGGCCTGCATGCGCAAGCCCGTTAGGCCGTGGCCGCGGTGATCAGTTGCATAAACCGAATAGCCCGCGCGGTTAAGCGCCTCGGCCAAGTGGTCATAGCGGCGTGCGTGTTCACCAAGCCCGTGCACCAACTGCACAACCGCCTTTGGGTGTGCCACCGGCCACTCATAAAAGGTGATGTCGATGCCCTTGGCATCGGTGAATGTGCGGGTTAGCGGCAGTTCAGTCATAGGGCAACTTTAGCCATCAAAAGTTGCCGCAGCCTTAAGCCTCTTTGGTGATTTCGACCGAAACAAAAAGTTCGCTGTCGACAGCTCCGGCGAACACGCCTCGCAGCGGCGCAAGGTCGTCATAGTCACGCGCTCGCCCAACCACAATGTGTCGATCTGCGGCATAAACATCGTTGGTCGGGTCAAAGGCAAACCAACTGCCGGCCCACCATTCAACCCAGGCGTGCGATTCGCCAACTACCTTTTCGCCAACCTTTGGGTCTTTTGCCGGGTGCAAATAACCTGAAACATACCTAGCCGGGATGCCTACGGCGCGCAGGGCCCCAAGGGTGATGTGCGCATAGTCCTGGCAGACTCCAATTTTTGCGGACCATGCTTCGGTGGCGATCGAGTGAACCCCGGTGACGCCGTGCCGATAAGTCATCTCATCGAAGACCTTGCGACAAATTTGCATCGCGGTTTCGTGCGGGGTCTGCTTGGCCGCAATCTTTTTGGCAAACCGAACCAGCTCTGCCGGCGGATTAGTGCGTCGGGTCTGAGTGACGGCATCGGTTAGCGCAAGGCTGCTTCGAATTTCGGGCTCAAGGTCGTGCCACGCCAAACCTGGTTCCACACCGATCGTTGGGCGCAGCTCGACCACAGAAGTAGATGTGATGGTCAACTCGCTGTGTGGTTCGAGAACCTCAAACATCACCGCGCGAGTCTTGAAATAGTCAAAGTACTCGTGACTAGAGCCATGCGGTTGAATATCGAGTTTGGTCGAAAACACCAACTGAGAGTTGTCTCGTGTTGGCAGCATCCGGGCTTCGTTGTATGAAGCTACCGCTTGACCGCCGTAGCGAAAACCCGTGGTGTGCACGATTCGATAGCGGCTCATGAAACCTCCCCGATCCAGCTGGGCATGGCATTGACAGGAAAGTAGCGAGCTCGAATTGCCTCGGATACCTCACCGATGCCACCCTGCAGGGCAGTCATTTCGGCGGTCAGATTTGCCAGGATGTCGGGCGCGGATCGGTATTCCAGATTCGTACGAATCTGGCCAAGTTGGCGCAGAGCAACGTCGCTCACGCCAACTCGGTCAGCACTTGGTGCGAGGTCGCTAAGGCAGCGCTCCGCACGGCTTAGGGCAAAAATGACTGACCTTGGAAAAATGCGGTCGAGCAACAAGAACTCGGCAGCATTGGTGGCTGAAGGAACCCCGCGATAGGTGCGCAGATAAGCCTCATAGGCGCCGCAGCTTCGCAGAATGGTTGTCCAGGATGGACCGCTGGCCTCGGTTAGTTCTGAGGTTGCCAACAAACGGGCAGTCATGTCGACTCGTTCTAGTGAGCGACCAAGGGTGAAGAATGTCCAGGCTTCGTCGCGCGAAGTTGACGATTCGACGATGCCGACGGCCAACGCGGTTCGCTCTCGAACCCAACCAAAAAAGTCGTGAGCGCGCTCGATCGACACCTTTCTAGGCATGCGCGAGCGAGTCGTGTTAAGGCACTCCCACAGTTCGGTTGACACAATCTCGCGCACCCGACGAGCGTTCTCGCGGGCAGCGGTGAGCGAGGATGCAATCGAACTTTGCTCGGTTCGATCAACCGACAGAGTGCTCAGCAAATCCTGGCGCGTCAGTTGGTGAGGGTAGTCAGAGTCAGAGCCAATCACGTGAAGCAGCGAGCGGCAAGCTGTGTCTTCGTCGACCCAAGGGTCTTCAAGCAGCAACTGCAGGTGCACATCTAATAGGCGTGCGGTTCCGTCGGCTCGCTCTACATAGCGGCCGATCCAGAACAGTGATTCTGCGATACGACTAAGCATTACTGAGCGCCCCCTTCGGTTGCTTGCTGTTGTTGTTCCTGCTGAATTTTGAAACCGGTTCCCGAGTTGTCTTGCTGCTGTTGGCCAAAGCCCGAGTCACCCGCGGTTTGCCCGGCGACTATCGATGAGACCTTTGAGTTAGTGGCGAGCGGTTTCGCCGGGGGCCGATCGACACCGACTACCCAGGTATCTTTCGAGCCACCACCCTGCGATGAGTTCACGACAAGCTCACCCTCCGGCAGAGCCACACGGGTCAAACCGCCAGGCAAAACCCAGATGTCGTTGCCGTCGTTCACGGCAAATGGTCGAAGGTCGGCGTGACGCGGGCGCAACCCGTCTTCGACCAAAGTCGGAATCGTAGATAGTTGAATGACCGGCTGGGCAATCCATCCGCGTGGGTCTTTTTGTAATTTCTTGCGCAAGTCGTCGAGCTCTTTGCGGCTGGCACGAGGGCCAACAACAAGGCCCTTGCCACCCGAACCATCAACCGGTTTGACCACCAGTTCGTCCAGTCGATCCAGAACTTCCTCCAGACTGGCTCTCTCTTCCAGTCTCCAGGTTTGAACGTTCTCGACAATCGGGTCTTCGCCCAGGTAATACCGCGTCAGATCTGGCATGTAGGTGTAGACGAGTTTGTCATCGGCTACTCCGTTGCCGACCGCGTTCGCCAAAGTAACGTTGCCTAGACGGGCCGCGGTTAGTAGGCCGGGTGGCCCTAGAACCGAATCGGCTCTGAAGGCCAGCGGGTCTAAGAATTCGTCATCGACTCGGCGATAAATCACGTCTACTCGGCGAGCGCCTGCGGTGGTTCGCATATAGACCTTGCCACCCGAGCAGAATAGGTCTCGGCCTTCGACCAGCTCGAGACCCATGAGTCGGGCGAGTAGGGTGTGCTCAAAGTAAGCACTGTTGTAGACACCCGGGGTGAGCACGACTACGACCGGGTCTTCAACACCACTCGGTGCGGCCGCGCGAAGTGCTGCAAGTAGTTTGTTTGGGTACTCTCCGACGGGCTGAATGCGCATCTGCTGAAACAGTTCGGGCAGGGTTTGCGCCATCACTCGGCGGTTCGAAATCACGTATGAAACACCTGACGGCACTCGAACGTTGTCTTCAAGCACGCGCCAAGTTCCGACTTCGTCGCGAACCAAATCGATGCCGCTAACTTGGATGCGAACACCATTCGCCGGATCGATTCCATGGGCAGCCCGGTGATAGTGGGCAGATGAAGCAATCAGTGCTGCGGGAACAACCCCGTCGCGAACTGCGTTTTGCGGACCATAGACATCGGCAAGAAATGCCTCGAGAACTCGAACCCTTTGCTTCACACCTGCGTCGAGCACATTCCACTCGGCTTTTTCGATGACTCGCGGAACAGCGTCAAGTGGGAACGGGCGCTCCTCGCCGGCAAAGTCGAAGGTCACACCCTGAGCAAGGTACGAACTAGCCAGCGCTTCGGTGCGGCCACGCAGTTCATCCTTGGTCATTTTGGCTAGGGACTCGTGGATTTTCTTATAGCTCGCGCGAGCTTTGCCTGGCTCGCGGAACATTTCATCGAACGCAGGTAGCACCGACCCGACCCCCACGGCTGTCGGATATCTTTCAAACAGATCTCCCATGGTTCGAAGTTAGCCAGCGGTTGTTGCCACATTGTTTCGGCAATGGGTCGAAATTCGAACATTTAGAGTCTGCGAAACTTAGACAGAAATCTCAGGCCGTTCACAGACAACGCCCAGATTGATACGACAGATTGAAAGCATGAACTTCGAGACAACCGCGCTTCGCCTAGTGGGCGATCAGCACGAGCAGATTCAAAAGCCTGCTCTGACGTTGGTTGCACCGACCGGCAAGCTACGCCTGGGTGAGCAGAAGTTCAAAAACCTTAAGCGCGCTCAAGACATCATCGAAACGATTGCCTGGGCAACCGTGCTGTTTGTGACCGCGACCTTCTTGATTGACGGCGGCATCAAACAGATCACCGACATCCCATCGGCACTGAACGCGATCAGCCGACTCACCTCGCTGGTGGGCACCGACCTGCTTTTGATCGCCATGCTGCTGATTGCCAGAGTGCCCTGGATCGACAAGTTCTATGGCCACGACAAAGCAACACTGGCTCACAAGAAACTCGGCAAGCCGATTCTCTATTTAGTGGTCGCCCACTTCTTGGCTTCATTGATTGAGTTTGCGATCGTGAACGGCGAGAACATCTTCGCCACCGCCTGGTGGTTCATCACCGACGTGCAAGACATGCTGCTGGCCACCATTTCGCTGGCTCTGATGATTCTTGTAGTTATCACCTCGCTCAACTTTGCTCGCAAAAAGATGAGCTATGAAGCTTGGATGATTGTTCACCTGCTCAGCTATGCGTCGGTTCTTGCTGCCGTGCCTCACCTCTTTTCGGCAGGCAGCGACATCGCTGGCAAACCGGTGCAAACCATCTTTTGGGTAAGCCTCTACTTGTTCGTTGCCTTCAACATAGTTTGGTATCGCGTTGCGCTTCCTTTGATTCGTGCCGCTCGCCTTGGCCTAAAGGTCGAGTCAGTGGTCAAAGAGTCAAGCGACACCGCCTCGATTTACATCACGGGTAAGGGTCTCGAAAAGCTTCGCGGCCAGGCTGGCCAGTTCTATTTGCTTCGCGTTCTAAACAAGAAGCGTTGGTTCAAGGCTCACCCGTTCTCGATCTCGGCCGCGCCAAACACTCAGTTCATTCGCTTCACCATCGGCGACCGCGGCGACGACTCCGGTGCCATGCTCAGCGTCAAACCGGGCACCAAGGTAATGGTCGAAGGCCCATACGGTGTGTTCACCGAAGAGCGCCGCACCAAAGAGAAGGTCGTTTTGATTGCCTCTGGCATCGGCATTCCACCGGTTCGGGCGCTTGCTGAATCGATGGCTGCGAGGTCGGGCGACGTGACCGTCATCTATCGCGTGCGCAACGCATACGACGCATCTTTGCTCGACGAAGTTCGCGAGATCTGCCGCATCCGTGGCTTTGCCTTGCACGTTCTTTCTGGCCCTCGCGCTCGTTCAAATTCTTGGATGAGTGCAGACGGCACCGACACCCCCGACCAAGCCCGGTTGACCATGATGGCACCTTGGGTATCGGAATCGGATGTTTATGTTTGTGGGCCCGAAGCCTGGACCCACAGCGTCAAGAAATCGCTTCTTCGAGCAGGCACACCTGAAGAACAAATCCATTCAGAGGAGTATGCCTGGTGAGAACCGCAACTAAATCAGCAATCGGAATTTTGTCTCTCGGCGTGATTGCCGCGAGCTACACAGCAGGAACCGCAGCCCAAATTGGTTTTGGTGCGGCACCGGTGTCAAACTCGAGCGCAGCCGGCGAATCGACCGCGGTTGACCCGTCGGTCGTAGTTGAGCCAACCCCAATCGCCGTCGAAACCGAAGAGGTTGGCGAAGCGGGCGATGACGACGTTACTTCGGTGCCGGTGCAAACCAAGGCAGCCGCAACCAGCGCGACGACGCCGACGGCAACCAAGTCTGCAACTGCCACGGCAACCCCAACGCCAACTGCGGCCAAAACTGCTGCGGCCGCAACGCCAACGGCAACGCCGACACCAACTCCTACCAAGACAGCCAGCACCGTGGCCACCTCGGTGGCTAAGACCGGCTCGGCAATCAACTACAAATACGGAACCATCCAGCTCGAGGTCGTGAAGTCGGGCAGCAAGATCACCTCTATCAACTTGATTCAGGCATCGACCAAGGGTCGCGAGTGGGCATCCGTGCCAAGCATGTTGGTGACCGCCGCAATCTCGGCTCAGGGTTCAGGCTTTGGAAACATCTCGGGCGCAACCTTCAGCACCCAGGCGTTCAAGTCGGCATTGGAGTCAGCTCTTGCCAAGTTCTAACCCATACACAACCGCCAAGATCGGCGGCAAGCGCCGCTGGGTTGCCGGGGCACTTAGCCTGGCAACTCTGAGCATTGGCGGCGCCTTTGGCATCAATGCTTTGCTTAACCCGGCCCTGGCAACCGCAAACGTAACCGGCGACCCGGTCAACACCGACATGACGGTTCGCGGAGATGCCGTGCCTTACCAATACGGCGTTATCGAGCTTGAGGTGGTTCGCACCGGGGGCAAGATTTCGGCCGTAAACCTGGTTCAGGCTGGCACATCCGGTGCCGAGTGGGCTGTGGTGCCAAGCATGCTGGTCGAGGCAACCATTCAGGCTCAGGGCTCTGGCTTTGGCAACATTTCTGGCGCGACCTTTACGACCGAGGCCTATAAGCAAGCCTTGAACAGCGCAATCAGCAAACTGAACTAGCGGTTCATAAACTGTGACCATGGCCAACCACTTTGAGCACGTCGAGCTCTGCATGGGCACGGCGTTTAGGTGTGCCGGCAATAGCCCCCTAAACCCGGATGAAACCCAGGCAGTGCTGAGCCAAGCTGTTGCCAAACTGCATGAAGCCGATCAGATTTTTAGCCTCTATAAACCCGAGTCACCGCTGTCGCAATTGGCGCGCGGCGAGACATCCGTGGCCAAGTGCCCGCCTGTGGTCGACGAGGTTTGGAACCTTTGTGAGAAGTGGGAAAAAACCACGGATGGCTGGTTCAGCCCGTTCACACCAGCGCACACCTTTGACCCGAGCGGGTTAGTGAAGACCTGGGCTGCGCAGGCGAGCATCGATGTTTTGCTCGGTGCCGGACTAACTGATTTCACAATGAACGCCGGCGGCGATGTTTTTATTGGGCCGGCCTTAACCGACCCGATCGAGAAAAAACTTGGCATTCACAAACCGGTTTCGATTGCCGCTCAAGATGCCGGTGTGCTGACCGTGATTGATCTTGCCGGCATCGATTTCAACTCGCTCGCCACCAGTGGCAGTGCCGAACGTGGCGCGCACATTTGGAACCCGCGCAACCCAGATCGCGAACCGAGCGAATTGCTTCAGGTGAGCGTGGTTGCCGACGATTTGGTGAAGGCCGATGTTTGGGCTACCGCCGCTTTTGCCGCCGGAATGCAAGGCGTTGCTCTACTGAACGCGGTACCAAATCTTGAGGCCCTATTTGTGCTGGCTAGCGGAGACCTTGCCGCGACCGACGGTTTCATCAAGCTATTTGCCAAGGCCTAAGCGAGCCAGGCTAAGAGCCTAATCCCAATTGCTTGGCGCTGGCTCTTTGCCCTTTGGCAGAGATGAATCTTTGCCCCACTGCGCAACCCAAGCCGGCAGCGTTGGCTGGCCACCCAGCCACTCGTTGCCCTCGATTGCCAAGATTTCGGCCGGGGTCAAAATGCCGCGAGAGCGCTTCAAAAAGCGAACGCGAACCATGCCCTGGGTGTAAATCTCGCCATCAACAACCATCCGCTGGTCGAAATAGAACGCCTGGTCATCCCAGCCAATCACCTTTGACTGCATGTCAAAGGTCTGCCATGGCATCAGTGATTTTCTGAAGGTGATGGTCTCGGCAACTACCACCGGATACCAACCGAGTTTCTTCCAGCGCTGCCAAGAACCCGAGCGAAGCGCGAGGTCATAGCGACTGATGTCGAACAGCGCCAAAAACTTGCCGTTGTTCATGTGCTTGAACACGTCTAGGTCGGTTGGCCAAACTCTGAAAGTTCGGTGACCGACATCGCTCCAGTGCAAGCGGCCGCGAAAACGCCAACTGGCGAGTTCATAAATTAGTCGCAGCCAAAGGTTCATCGGTGGTCTCTCGCCTAGTTTCTGCCGACTACCAAATCTTTACGCGGTCAGCCGGGTCTAGCCAAAGGGCGTCGCCAGGCTTTACATCGAAGGCCTCATAGAAGGCATCGATGTTGCGCACGATCTGGTTGCAACGGAACTCGTTTGGTGAGTGCGGGTCGGTTGCCAGACGCTGAATCACCATTTCGTCGCGACCCTTGCCGCGCCAAGCCTGACCCCATGAAAGGAACAAGCGCTGCGGTCCGGTGAAGCCATCCTTGACCGCCATCGGGTCAACCCCGCGCTCGTTGCAGGCAATCAGGTATGCCTTGAGCGCGATGCTCAAGCCGCCCAAGTCGCCGATGTTTTCGCCGATGGTGAAAGCTCCGTTGACCTTGTGCTCGTCGCCAAGCTGCGCCGGTGAAAGAGCGTCATACTGAGCAATCAGGTTCTTGGTGCGCTTCTCGAAAGCCTCGCGGTCTTCGTCGGTCCACCAAGACTGCAGTGCGCCGTCGCCGTCATACTTGCTGCCCTGGTCGTCGAAACCGTGACCGATTTCGTGGCCAATTACCGCACCGATGGCACCAAAGTTCACTGCGTCGTCAGACTCTGGTGAGAAGAACGGCGGCTGAAGAATCGACGCCGGGAACACGATCTCGTTGAAGCCCGGGTTGTAATACGCGTTCACGGTCTGCGGGGTCATGAACCACTCGTCGCGGTCAATCGGCGAACCGATCTTCTTTGACTCTTTCACAAAGTTGAATTCGGCCACTCGGCGAACGTTCCCAACCAGGTCATCGCGGTCGACCACGATGCTCGAATAGTCGCGCCACTTAACCGGGTAACCGATCTTCGGGGTGAACTTCTCGAGCTTGACCAGCGCCTTAGCCTTGGTTGCCTCGGTCATCCAGTCGAGGTTCAAGATGCTTTCGCGATATGCCTTAACCAGGTATGCCACGAGCTCGTCCATCTGGGCTTTCGCAGCCTGAGGGAAGTGACGCTCAACATAAACCTCACCAACGGCCTCTCCTAGTGCACCCTCAACTGCCTGAACTCCGCGCTTCCAGCGAGCGCGCATCTCAGGCTGACCGGTTAGGCGACGACCATAGAAAGCGAAGCGAGCGTTGATCAATGGCTCGTGCAGGTATGGCGCCATGTCGTTGATTAGGTGGAATGCGATCCAAAGCTTGATCGACTCAAGGTTTGCCTCGGTGTAAACCGAGTCAAGGCCCTCAAGGAAGCTAGGCATCATTACGACCGACTCTTCGAGCACGTTCTTGCCAAGGCCAGCACCCTTTAGCCAGAGGTTCCAGTCGAAGGTGCCGCTCAGTTTTTGTAGTTCATCGAACTTGCGAAGGTTGTAGACCTTCTCGGCGTCGCGTGATTCAACGACGGTCCAGTGGTGCTTCGAAAGCGCCAACTCGAAGTTGTAAATGTGGTGCGCGGCTGCGTCGGCATCGGCGGCTGACCAACCGGCTAGCTCGAGCATCTCGGCGATGAACGGCACATATGCATCGCGCACTTCGGCGTGCTTTTCTTCGTGATAGTAAGCCTCGTCTGGAAGACCAAGTCCACCCTGGTAGATGTTCACCAGGTAGCGCTCTGGGTTGCCTGGGTCGTTGTCGATGTACATGCCAAACAGCACATCGCTGCCGGCGGCCGAAAGCTCACCTAGCAATTCGGTCACTTCGGCAATGCTGCCGAGCTCGGAAATCTTCTTGAGGTCTGCGGCAATCGGTGCCACACCAAGTTCGTTGGCGCGCTGCTCGTTCATGAACGAGGCATACATGTCGCCAATTTGCTGGCTAACGCCAGGCTTTGGGTTCGCGGCCGCGTCTTCGATGATCGCCTTGACGCGCTCTTCGCTCAAGTCGCGAAGCAACATGAATGAGCCATAGGTCGACTGGTCGGCCGGCATTTCGAAGCTATCGATCCAGGTGCCGTTGGTAAACCTGAACAGGTCATCCTGCACTCTTACGGTTGGGTGAAATTCGCTTGTGTGAAGGCCAGGCTTTACCGGCTGAACGCTATTGGTCATTCCTTTATCCTAAGTGCCTGTCGGCGGTAGAATTGGGCTTGTGGACCTACAAAAAATCATCCTGTATTACGGCTTTGCGCCGGTAGCCGACCCAGTGGCTCTAAAGCTCTGGCAGAAGACTCTTTGCGAGTCTTTGGGCCTCAAGGGTCGCATCATTGTTTCGCCGCACGGCATCAACGGCACCCTCGGTGGCGACATGATGGCGCTCAAAAAGTATGTGCGTCAGACTCGTGAATACCCGGGCTTCGGCAAGATCGACTTCAAGTGGTCAGACGGCACCGGCAACGATTTTCCACGCCTTTCGGTCAAGAATCGCGCCGAGCTAGTGGCCTTCACTACTCCAGATGAAATCGTGGTCGAAAAGTCTGGCATCACCAACGGCGGCAAGCACCTAAAGCCGGCCCAGGTAAACAAGCTGGTCGAAGAGCGCGGCGATGAGGTCGTTTTCTTTGATGGTCGCAACGCGTTCGAAGCCAAGATTGGCAAGTTCAAGAACGCCGTGGTTCCAGATGTTCAGACCTCACACGACTTTGTTGGTGAGCTCGAGTCTGGCAAGTATGACCACCTCAAAGACAAGCCAATCGTTACCTACTGCACCGGTGGCATTCGCTGCGAAATTCTTTCGGCCGTCATGATCAAGCGCGGCTTCAAAGAGGTTTACCAAATTGAGGGCGGCATCGTTCGCTATGGCGAGACCTTCAAAGACAAGGGCCTCTGGGAGGGCTCGCTTTACATCTTTGATGACCGCATGGTTCAAGACTTCAGCGATGAGGCAGCGGTTATTGGCGAATGCGAAAACTGCAACGGCCCAACCAACTCGTTCCGCAACTGTGCGAACGTTGGCTGCAAAGACCTAGTTCTGCTCTGCGACACCTGCTACGCAGACCCAACCCACTCAGAGCACAAGCCGACCCACACCCGTGGCAAGCGTCACGTAGCCGAGGTTGGCTAGAGCTCGAAAACTTAAAGAGAAAATCCCCCGCAGCCGACACGTAGCTGCGGGGGATTTCTTGTCTCAGAGAGAGACACCTATTGAAAGGTATTAGTGGCGGCCACCCTTTTTGCCGTGCTTCTTGCCATCGCCCTTGTGCTCGCCCTTGATGCCAAGGTCGCCGGTTGAAGGTGCTGCCCAAACGGTGGTCAGAGCTGCCGATGAGGTTGCGGTTGCAACGCCAGCCGCATCAACGGTTACGGTTACGAACGAGCCAACTCCGGCTGCGTTGTAAATCGCGTACTTGGTTACCGTGCTAGCAGCGCCAGCATCGATGCGTAGGGTTCCGGTTAGAACGCCAGCTGCAAGGCTGGTGCCCTCAACGCGAACTGGCTTGCCGCCGGTGGTTGGAACAGTTGCCGGAATAGCGGTTGCGTCAGCAGCCAACTTGTAGGCAACAAACTTTGCGCCACGAGCTGCCACGGCTGCATCGGTGATGTCGGTTGAGACACCGGTGATGGTTACTGCAACGGTTGCGTGTGCGTGCTGCGCCTTTTCGGCGCGGTCGGTCACATCGGTGGTCGATGAGATGCCGGTCTTGTTGCGGTCATGTGCAAATGATGGGGTTGCTACTGCGAGGCTTAGCAAAGTTGCTACACCCGCTGCGGCGATGACACCGCGCTTTAGGTTCTTCTTCATGTTCGTCTTCCTTTCTCGAGGACAGTTCGAATCTAAAAAAGATCGCTGGCCCAAGTGGCGAATTTCAGGCATCTAGGGGGCACTTATCAGCGAGCTCTCAGACAAGGGCGTTTTTCGGCTCTGCCTCTGACAGGTTTCTAAGACTCGAGCGCCCTGGCTCACAGATTTCTCACACGAAGATAAACTTGAGCCCTAGTCAGAAGAGGACGAATGGGCTTTTTAGAGAACTTCGAAAAGGGTTTAGAGCGCTTAGTAAACGGCGCTTTCACGAAGACCTTTAAGTCGGAGCTTCAGCCAATCGAAATCGCCGCTGCGATTCGTGCAGAGATGGATGCCAAGGCGAGCATCCTTAGCCGCGATCGCGTGCTGGCCCCAAACACCTATACCGTCAGCCTTTCGCTGCCCGACTTTAAGCGCATGCAGCCACTAGGCGAATCACTGATCACCGAGCTAACCGACCTAACCACCAAGCACGCATCGAAGCAGGGCTTTCAATTTGGTGCGGCCTTGGCCATTCGCCTGGTCGAAGACGGCGGGCTGAACCTGGGTCAGGTTGTAGTTCGCTCGACCAGCGAAAAGCACGAGGTCGAATGGATGCCTTGCCTGGATGTTGCCGGCAAGCGTTTTATTTTGCGCCAGGGCGAAACCACGGTTGGCCGCGATGCCAGCGCCGACATTCAGATCGACGACACCGGCCTAAGCCGCGTTCACTTTGCAGTTGCCTGGGATGGTCGCGGGGCATCGGTGCGCGACATGCGAAGCACCAACGGAACCAAGGTTGCCGGCCGAGCAATTAGCGAAACCGGCATCACCGCCGACACCGTGATCTCAGCCGGACGCAACGACTTCACCTTTAGATTGATTGCGAAGACAGTGCCGGCCGGCACCGCGGCCGAAGGAGCAAACGGCTAATGAGCGAACTCGCGCTATTCATCGTCAGAATGGGCCTGCTGGCAGTGCTGTGGATCTTCATCTTCAGCATCATTTCGGTGATTCGCGCAGACCTCTTCGGTCAAAAGGTTCTGACTCGCGTTGCCGAGGCAAACGCGCCCCAGGTGGTTTCGGCCCCGGTTGCACCTAGCGCGCCAGGGCAGCCATCCGTGCAGTTGGTTAGCGAACCAACGGGCAGCACCGCCACAAAACTTGTGATTACCGAGGGCGACCGCACCGGTCAGCAGATAAAACTCGATCGCCGCGAACTGACCATTGGCCGAAGCGACGACAGCGACCTGGTGGTCGACGACGAATATGCCTCAACCCATCACGCCAAGTTGGTTTTGATCAACAACGACTGGCTGATTCAAGACCTCAATTCAACCAACGGCACATACCTGGATGGCGGCCGAGTTGGCACCCCTGCGGTGGTCAAGCTGAACACCTCGGTTCGAGTGGGCAAAACCGTTTTTGAGCTGCGAGCCTAAGGCTTTCGATGGCAATCAAGACTCTTAGTTACGCGGGCAGCGACATCGGTCGCGTGCGCTCGAGCAATCAAGACTCTGGTTATGCCGGCTACAACCTGTTCTTTGTTGCCGACGGCATGGGTGGTCACGCAGGTGGCGACATCGCTTCGGCACTGTGTGCCCAGCGCATTGCTCGCGCCGACGAGCGCTACCCCGATGCCGAAACCGCAGGCAAGGCACTGAAAGACATCATCTGGGAGGCCAACAGCGTTTTGGCCGCCACCGTTGCCGAGCACCCAGAGCTTGCGGGTATGGGAACGACGTTCAGCGGCATCATCTTTACCGGCGACAAGGTGACCATTGGCCACGTCGGTGACTCGCGAATTTATCTTGCCCGCGACGGCGTGGTTAAGCAGATGACCAAAGACCACACCTTTGTTCAGCGCCTGGTCGACACCGGTCGCATCACCGAGGCCGAGGCTCTGGTTCACCCGCGCCGCAGTGTGCTGATGCGAGTGCTCGGCGATGTTGAAGAGTTTCCCGAGGTCGACCTAGAGACAATCGAAACCAAGCCGGGCGACCGCTGGTTGCTTTGCTCGGATGGCCTCAGTGGATTCGTGCCACCAGACATTAGTGACCGCATTTTGCTTTCGAAAATTGAGGCATCTGAGGCAACCGAACTGCTGATTGGCGAGGCGCTCGAATTTGGTGCACCCGACAACGTGACCGTGGTTGTGGTCGACGTGGTCAACTCGTCTCTCAAGACCGACTTCACGCCGAGTGCAAAGTTTGTTGGCTCAAGCGCCAACGAAATTGTGATCGATGAGCGCAAGGGCCGCCGATTCTTGAAGGTGCTCAACCCGCTCAACCTGCCAGACCTGATTCTTGGTCGCACCGAAGACCCGACCGACTATGTGCCTGAGTCTGATGAATATCTAGAGAAGATTCTGAAAGAAACCCACTCTCGAATTTTCTGGCGCAAGATTCGCCAATTGGCGACCGTGGTGGCAATCACCGGTGGGCTGGTAATGGGTGCAATCGGCATTTACAACTACACTCAGACCCTTTATTACGTGAGCTCGCTAAACGGCCACGTCACAATTTATAAGGGCATCAAAGAATCGTTTGGTCCATTCAAGTTCTCGAGGGTCTACCAAGAAACCACAATCGAGGTTTCGACCCTCGGTGAATATCAAGCCGGCCTGGTTGAGCGTGCCATCATCGCCTCTGACCTCGAAGACGCCAAGCGCATCGTGAACCAAATTAAGTTGTCGGCGCAAAATGACTAACCTCTTCGGCACCACCGGGCCAAACGCGGCAAACCTGCCTCGCATCATGCGAGTGGTTCCGCGCAGTCGCAACCTCGAGGGTGCGCTGCTGCTTTTGGCAGTTGGCCTAAATGCGTTTCAGCTTGCTCAGATTCAGCTCTCGACCATCGAGATCCTGACTCCCGAATTCTTCTTGTACTGGTTGCCGCTCAGCTTTTTGGCTCTCGTGCTTCACACCATCCTTCGCCTTCGCGCTAGCGAAGCTGACCCACTGATTCTGCCAATCGCTGTGGTGCTGAATGGCCTTGGCTTGTCGATGATCTATCGCCTCGACCTGGCCACGATCGCAAACGGTGGCAGCGAGCTTTTTGGTTTCAAACAAGTCATCTGGACATCACTGGCAATGGCCGCCGCGGCAGCAGTGGTCATCTATGTTCCTAGCCACTTGTTCCTGCGTCGCTATGTATATGTGTCGATGCTGATTGGCGCGGTGCTGTTGCTTTCACCGATGCTGCCAGTGATTGGAAAGACCATCAACGGCGCCAGGCTTTGGTTGTCGATCGGCGGGCTAACCTTTCAGCCGGGTGAGCTAGCCAAGATTGCCCTGACCATTTTCTTCGCCGGCTATTTGGTCAACCGTCGCGAATCACTCGCCGTGGTTGGTCGCAAAATTCTTGGCATTCGAATTCCTCGTGCCCGCGAACTTGGCCCGATCGTAATGATCTGGGCGGCCAGCCTCTTGGTGCTGATCGTGCAGCGCGACCTGGGAACATCGCTGTTGTATTTCGGCATTTTCATCGTGCTGATTTATGTCGCCACCGGCCGCTCGATCTATGTGATCGTTGGCATGGGCATGTTCTTGACCGGCGCGCTGGTTGCCAGCCGATTGATGGATTACGTATCGGGTCGAATCGACTCTTGGCTAAACCCGTTCTCGCAAGAAAACTACGACGCCATTGGCGGCAGCTATCAGTTGGCTCAGGGCATCTTCGGAATGGCCCACGGCGGCATTCAGGGAACCGGCCTCGGCGGCGGAATTCCGCAGTTGGTGCCACTTGCCGAGAGCGACTTTATCTTTGCTTCGCTAGCCGAAGAACTTGGCCTGGTTGGCGTGTTTGCAATCTTGACCCTTTACCTACTGTTGGTAGCCCGCGGAATCAGAATCGGCTTTAGCCACCCAGATGATTTCTCGAAGCTGCTCGCAACTGGTCTGGCATTCTCGATCGCGCTTCAGTGCTTCATCGTTATCGGTGGCGTAACCCGCGTTGTGCCACTGACCGGTCTAACCACCCCGCTTTTGGCAGCCGGTGGTTCATCGCTGATTGCCAACTGGATCATCATCGGTCTGCTGCTGCGCATCTCTGACAGCGCTCGCCTAGGCAGTTCGACCGGCGACAACTCGCGAGGTGTCGCATGAACCGCGAGCTAAAACGCATCAGCATTTTGATCTTCTTGATGTTCCTGAGCCTGTTTGTGGCAACCACCGGCATTCAGGTAATTGGCGCCGATTCATACACGGCCGACCAGCGCAACGTTCGCTCGATCTATGACGGCTACAAGACTCAGCGCGGTGCAATCTTGGTCGACAACAAGGCCATTGCAATCAGCAAGCGCTCAGACGATGTCTACAGATTCCAGCGCACCTACGCCAGCCAGATGTATTCATCGGTCACCGGTTTTTACAGCACCAACCAGGGTGCAACCGGCATCGAGTCGGCCATGAACTCGTTCCTCTCTGGCAAGAACTCATCTCAGTTCTTCGAGCAAATCAGTGCCCTGCTTTCGGGCAGCCCGGTGCAGGGTGCCTCGGTCGAGCTCACCATCGACCCCAAGGTTCAAAAGGCAGCCTGGGATGCCCTCGGCGATCTCAAGGGTGCCGTCGTTGCAATCGATCCGACTACCGGCAACATCCTTGCCTATGTTTCTAAGCCGAGCTTTGATGCCAATGCGCTTTCGGTTCATTCTGGAACCGAGTCGAAGACCAACTATCAAGACCTGTTGAATAACAAGAATGGCCCACTTCTCGACCGAGCCTCGACCGAGCTATATGCGCCAGGCTCGGTCTTCAAAATTGTGGTCGCGTCGGCTGCAATCGAGAGTGGCAAATACACTCCCGAATCGCTGATTCCAAACCCGGTCAAGTTCAAATTGCCGGGCACCAACACCTATGTTCAAAACTCGGGTGAGGGCAAGTGTGGTGGCAAGGCCACGGTTTCAATCGCCGACGCCCTGCGTTTGTCTTGCAACGTGCCATTCGCGCAGCTTGGCATCGAACTTGGTCAAGACCGCATTCGCGCTCAGGCCGAGCTCTTCGGTTTTGGCAAAAAGGTGCAGTTTCCAATGACCGCCAGCGCTTCAAAGTATCCAACCGGCATGGATGACGCCCAGACTGGGCTCTCGGCCTTCGGTCAGTTTGATGTTCGAGTGACTGCGATGCAGATGGCCATGGTTAGTGCCGCGGTTGCCAACAAGGGTGTGCTGATGAAGCCGAACCTGATCGAGAACGTTCAGTCTTCGAACTTCACAATTTTGAACCAGCCTGGTCCATCCGTGTTCTCGCAGCCCATGTCGGCTGCCACCGCGGCCAAGGTCAACGCGATGATGGTTGGCGCTGTCTCGCGAGGCGTTTCTAGCAATGGCCAAATCAAGGGCGTCGAGGTTGCCGGTAAGACCGGAACCGCGCAAAACGGCGAAGGCGCTCCATACACTCTTTGGTTCACAGGTTTTGCGCCGGCAAACAACCCTCGGGTTGCCGTTGCCGTCGTAGTTGCAGATGGTGGGGGTATGGGTCAATCTGGTCGCGGCAACTCGCTCGCGGCTCCGATTGCCCAGAAGGTTATGCGGGCGGTGTTGCAAAAGTGAATCCAGAAATAGGCAAGCTCTATGGCGGCCGATACAAACTGATCAGTCGAATTGCCATTGGCGGCATGGGCGAGGTTTGGCAGGCACAAGACGAGGTGATCTTGCGCGATGTTGCGATCAAGATCTTGAAGCAAGAGTTCATGGGTGACCCGGGCTTCCTCGAGCGTTTCCGCACCGAGGCACGTCACGCCGCGATGGTTAACCACGAAGGCATCGCCAATGTCTATGACTACGGCGAAGATTCCGGAACCGCCTACCTGGTTATGGAGCTCGTGCCAGGTGATTCGCTGGCGCGCATCCTTGAAAAAGAAAAAACGCTCTCGGGCGACAAGGTGCTCGACATCATCGCGCAGACCGGTCGCGCACTTTTTGAAGCGCACGAGGCTGGGCTGGTGCACCGCGACATAAAGCCGGGCAACCTGCTGATCACGCCAGAGGGCCACGTCAAAATAACCGACTTTGGCATTGCCCGAGTTGCCGACCAGGTTGGTCTAACCGCGACCGGCCAGGTGATGGGCACCGTGCAATACCTCTCGCCAGAGCAGGCCACCGGCAAACCGGCCAGCCCGTCGACCGACATTTATTCGTTGGGCATCGTGGCCTATGAGGCACTTGCCGGCAAGCGACCTTTCACCGGTGAATCGCAGATGGCCATCGCGATGGCACAGATCAACGAAACCCCGCCGGCGCTGCCAGCAAACATTGACCCGCGAATCGCCAATCTGGTGATGAGCTGTCTTGCCAAAAAGCCAAACCAGCGACCAGAGAGCGCGTTGGCACTTGCCAAGCGTGCAGAGTCGATGATGACCACCGCGCCGATCAATTCGGCGGCGACCCAGCTTTTGCAGCAGCCAACCGTGAGCGATCGCACAGCCGTGATCGAAACCGCGGCAACAACTGCGCCTTCGCCAATTCAACAGCCGGTGGTTTGGCCTTGGATTGCCCTGATTGCCGTGATTGCCGTCACCTCGCTATCGATTGTGATTGCCATCATCACCACTTCGATGCAGCCAACGCCCACCGAAACCATCACGGTGCCGGGGTGGGCAACCGCCAGCACTTCGGCCAGCCCAACGCCTTCGGCCAGCCCGACCAATGTTCAGGTGCTGCTCAGCGACATCGAGGGCCAAAACGTGGTCGATGTGCAAACCATGTTGAGCGAAAAGGGCCTAAAGGTTTTGGCTAGCCCCGGTGAAATCGTGCCAGCAGACGACCCAAGAGTCATGGATGTCTACGACGCCAAGCCGCTTGGCAACCTGATGTCTGGCTCGACGATCGAGATTTTCTATTACGTGGCCGACACATCTGGCGAGACCCCATCGCCAACCCCGTCACAATAAGGTTTCAAAGCGAGGGCATCCCCCTGCCGTAGGTGATTTCTCAGGCTATTTGCGTAGACTTGGGAATCGAAGTTTGATCAAGAGTGGAGTGCAAAGTTGTCTGAAAACCAGCGGGTAATCGCAGGCCGTTATGAGTTGGGTCAACTCATTGGTCGCGGTGGCATGGCCGATGTGTATGAAGGCATCGACACCCGCCTGGGCAGAACAGTTGCGATCAAGTTGCTCAAGTCTGATCTTGCCAACGACCCAAGCTTCGAAGCACGCTTTCGTCAAGAGGCGCAGGCTTCGGCTCGCATGGCCCACCCAACCATCGTGCGCGTTTATGACGCCGGAGAAGACATCACCACCGATGCCCACGGCAACGAGCTAAAGCACCCGTTCATTGTGATGGAGTTCGTGAAGGGCAAGCTGCTTCGCGATCTAATGCACGAGCGTCGCCTAACCCGCCAAGAGGTTATCGACTATGCCAGCGGTGTTTTGACCGCTCTCGAATTTTCACACCGCGCCGGTGTAGTTCACCGCGACATCAAGTCGGCCAACATCATGATCACCGAAACCGGTGCCGTAAAGGTGATGGACTTTGGCATTGCCCGCGCAGTTTCGGATTCTTCGGCAACCATGGCGCACACCAGCGGCATCATGGGAACTGCCCAGTATTTCTCGCCAGAGCAGGCCAAGGGTGAGTCGGTAGACGCACGCACCGACCTTTACTCAACCGGCGTTTTGATTTACGAAATGCTTACCGGCCGCCCACCGTTCAAGGGTGAGACCGCGGTTTCGGTTGCCTATCAGCACGTTTCAGAGGCAGTTCCGGTTCCATCGCAGTTTGACGAGAGCATTTCGCCAGAGCTAGACCAGGTGGTTTTGCACTCGCTTGCCAAAGACCGCAACGAGCGCTTCCAGAGTGCCGAAGAATTCCGCGAGCACCTGGTTGCTGCCGCCAACGGTTCGCCGTTCACCGCACCAACCGCTGTGGTCGAGGCACCGACCGAGGTTGCCTCGGTTGTTGAACCAGAGCCAGTTGCCGAAGTTGAACCAGAAAACGATCTTGAGGCGATTTTTGGAACCAACATCGAGGCCGAAGCCCCGATCGAAGAGACCGCCGCAGAACCTGCACCACTTCCAGAGGTTGTCGAAGACGACTTCGAGGCACTCCTCGCCGAGGCATCTCGCGATGCAACCAGCGTCATGCCTCAGGCATACGTTGCGCCTGAAAAGCCGGCTGCACCAGTGGCAGCCTCGGTTTCAAGCGCGGCACCAGTAGCTACCCCGCCGGCATCAAACCCAACCGAGGTTTTCAGCGAACCGATGACCAACCCGTTCGCAACCCTCGGCGTCGAGATCCCAACCGACACCGGCACAAACGCCAGCGCCGCCCAAGCCTTCGCCAAGTCTGGCAAGCCATCTCCTCGCCTGCTTTGGGGTGGCGGTTCGGCAGCCACGGTCATCCTGGTTGGTTTGATTGTTTGGTTGTTCACGCTTGGCAGCTTTAACCTAAACGTCAACCCTGGTGGCTCTGGCATCGAGGTCGCCAACGTGGTCAACTCGACCTATCAAGACGGCTATGTGACCATCACCCAGCAGGGTCTTTTGGTCTCGAAGGTTTATGAGGCGAGCGAAACCGTGCCTGCCGACACCATCATTCGCACCGACCCGACCGCCGGCACCAAGGTGCCCGAAAAGACCGTAATCACGGTCTATGTTTCGTCTGGCAAAAACACCGTTGCCCTACCAAACTTGGCGGGCATGACCGAGGCCGAGGCAGCAACCGCTCTGGCCACCGCAAAGCTAACCCTTGGCACAATCACCCAGGCCGCTAGCCCAACCGTCGAGGCTGGCAAGGTTATTTCGACCGACCCGGTCTTCAACTCGCAGGTCGCCGAAGGCACCGTGGTTAACCTGATCATCTCGAACGGCAAGGTTAACGTGCCCGACGTTCGCAACCTCAGCATCAGCGAGGCCCGCGACATCATGACCAGCGTCGAGGTGGGTTTCACGGTTTCAATTACCACCAAGGATGTCTGCTCTGGCACCACCGGCACCATCGTTACCGACCAGTCGATCTTGCCTGGCTTGGCAGATCAGCGCTCGGCGATCGTGCTCTACGTGGGCTGTAACCAGTAGGTCACCATGGTCAAAATTCTGGTTCTCGACAACTACGACAGCTTCGTTTACACGCTAAACGGCTATCTTCAGCAGCTTGGCGCCCAGACCGAGGTGCTGCGCAACGACGTGGTTTCCGAGGCAGAACTTCCTGCACTGCTTGCCAAATACGACGCGGTTCTAATTAGCCCGGGCCCTGGCACCCCGGCCGAGGCCGGTCTTTCGATTCCAGTAGTCAAACTCGCGCTCAAATCAGGTCAGCCGGTGTTTGGCGTGTGCCTCGGTCACCAGTCGATTGCCGAGGCAATGGGCGCAACCGTGACCAGCGCCGAAGAGCTCATGCACGGCAAAACCTCACAGGTCGCCCACGACAATTCTTTGGTTTACAAGGATGTTCCGAACACCTTCACCGCCACTCGCTATCACTCGCTTGCCGTTGTCGATTCAACCGTTCCAGAGGATCTGATCGTGACCAGTCGCACCGCCAAGGGTGAGAACTCAAAGGGTGGCGTCATCATGGGTTTGCAGCACAAGACCCTGCCGATTTATGGTGTTCAGTTCCACCCAGAGTCGGTGCTCACCGAAGGTGGCTACCAGATGCTCGGCAACTGGCTCGAATCAATCGGCCTAAAAGGCGCCGCAGAGCGCGCAAAGTCGTTATCTCCGATGGTTAAGTTCTAAACCCCAAACCGATAGAATTACGGTTATGCCTGAATCAACTAGTCGCAAGAAGCCAGCCAAGGTCGCAAAGCCTAAGGCTCCAAAAGTAACCGCCGAGAACTCAGAAGAGCTACCAAACCCGGTTTGGTTCAAGCCACTGATGTTCGGCTTCATGCTGCTCGGTCTAGTTTGGATCATCACCTACTACGTAACCAGCGCACAGTTCCCATTGGGTGCGGGCACCCCTTGGAACCTAGAGAACTGGAACATCTTGATCGGCTTCGGCATCGCCATGGTCGGTTTCATGATGTCTACCCGCTGGAAGTAATCAGCCAAGAATTACAAAAACCGCTCGGCTTCGGCCGAGCGGTTTTGTTTTAAGCCTGTTTAGCCAAGCAGCATGGTTTGCATGCGATACCAGGTGAGTGCCACAAAAATCAGGGCCACGGCAATCGCGCCAACCAGCTGCGCGCGCTTGCTCTTGCCTTGCGCATAAACCGCGGTTAGAGCACCACCAGCGAGCAAACCACCAAGGTGTGCCTGCCAGCTCACGCCCGGCATCAAGAATCCAAATGCCAGGTTGATTGCGATCAAGCCCATCAAGCCGCGAGAGTTTTGACCCACGGCGCGAAGAACTACAAAATAGGCAGCCATCAAACCAAATACGCCGGATGATGCGCCGAGCACCCAGGTGTCTGGGGTGTTCAGATACATTACGGCAACTGAGCCACCAAAGATCGAGAGCAGCCACACCGCGAGAAAACGCGCGCGACCAAGCAGTGGTTCAAGAACCGAACCGAAGATGTAGAGCGAATACATGTTTAGCAAAACGTGCAGCGGGTTTGATTCGCTGTGTGCAAAGCCGGCAGTGATCATGCGCCATGGCTCTGAATAAACCGACAGCGGCACAAAGGCCAGCTGGTTGGTCAGGGTTGCGCCCGGCAGAATCTGCAAAACCCAGATGGCCAGGTTAAGCAAAACCAGCCCGAGGGTTACTCGGGCCGGGCTTTGCTTAAAGATGTTGCGCAAGAAGACTAGGCCTTCTCGATGGTGATTGATTCGATAACTACGTCGGCAAGTGGCTTGTCGCGACCATCGGTGTCTACGCCCTCGATTGCCAAGCAAACAGCCTTCGATGCCTCGTCTGCAACCTCACCAAAAACGGTGTGCTTGCCAAACAACCAGGTGGTCGGGGCGGTGGTGATGAAGAACTGTGAACCGTTGGTGCCAGGTCCGGCGTTTGCCATAGCTAGCTTGAAAGGCTCGTTGAAGTTTAGTTCTGGGTGAATTTCGTCACCGAACTGGTAGCCAGGGCCTCCCATACCGGTGCCGGTTGGGTCGCCACCCTGCAGCATGAACTGCTGAATGATGCGGTGAAAAATTACGCCGTTGTATAGCGGCTTGCCGACCTGCTTGTCGCCGGTGCGTGGGTCGCGCCACTCGATTGAACCAGTTGCTAGACCTTCGAAGTTCTCGACAGTCTTAGGGGCGTGGTTGCCGAAAAGGTTGATTTTGATGGCGCCATGGTTGGTGTTGATGGTCGCTACTGAAGTGTGTGCAGTCATGCCTCTATTCTGCCATGCCTCGCCTGCGGCTTATTTTTTAGAAGCCGGGTGATCCATGCGCATGTAAACGCCGCCCTTGTCGAGTTCGTCGAGCATTTGATTCAAGCGCTTGAGGCGAATCTCTGGGCGGCTCGCGCGAATAATCCAGCTCAGGTAGTCGTTGCGTTGATAAGCGGGGCGGTGGTCATAGTCCGCTCGCAGTGCTCGCTGCTCAAGCGCCAACTTCACGTCGGCCGGCATCTCATTCACGGCCCGCTTCAGGCGTCCGTTCTTATCGCGGTTGTCTTTACTCATCCGAGTTTTTCTTTCGACCCGGCAAAATGGCAAGCACCAGGGCGACAAGGCCAAGAATCGCAATGAATAGACCCTCAGGCGCGAATTCAAACCACATGTATGCACCCATGACAATGCTGAAGATTGCCATGATTAGGGCAAACACTCGGTTGCCGCGACCCAGACGGGTCATCAGGCTAAGCACAATCGAGCCAGCGCTAAGCACGGTGAAACTCATCACCGTGAAAAGCACCAAGTACTGATCGTCGCCCATGCTTCGAGACTACTTTAGGTTTGCTTCGGCCCAAATGTTGATGGCGGTTTGAATGTATTTGGCAAGCCCTTCGGCATATGCCTCATAGGTCGCCTTGAACGCTGGGTCCATTACATAGGTGAGCGCCAAAGACTTATATGCCAGCTTGTTCGGAGTCCAAAACTGGCAAACGAATTCGTAGTGCTTGCCGATCCACAGCTGCACATCCGTGTCATCAATGGGTTTGCCAGCCTGCATCAAATCGGCGATGTTCTTGGCAATGTGGTCGTGCCCGCGACGGTATTCATCGTATTTCTCGGCGTTGGTGTGCTGCGAAGCATGTTGAGCCGACGAGTGCGACTGGCCAAACATCGACATGCTCGCCCTTTCGCGTTTTTGTAATTCGCCTGAGCGACTAGCCCTGGGTGAAAGAGCTGGTGTCGCCGATTAGCACGGTGTTGTTCGCTGGCACCGGTGCCGATGCTGCCTTCACGATCTCGGCAGCGAACTCTTCAACGTTGTAAAGCTTGCCGGCAGCCTCTTTGCGAGCATCGATTGCGCCTGGGTTTAGGCGGTCAAGCAGGGTCGCGGTGATGGTGCCCTCGATCATGTCGCCCGAAACTACAACAAATTCAATGCCCTTAGCGGTTAGCTCAGGAATCAGTTCGCGAAGTGCGTCTTCGCCCGCACGCTTAGAAAGTGCGACCGGAACATACTCAGGCATGGTTGGGGTTTCGCGAATAAAGTGTGCCTGGTGGCTGGTGACAAACACGATGCGCGAGCCAGCGCTTAGCAATGGCAGCGCGGTCTTAACCAAGTTGAGCTGTGCATCACGGTTTAGAACCATTGCATAGTCTTCGCCCTTGCCGGTCTCCATGCCACCAGATGCGTTCAACACCAAAAGGTCTAGGCCGCCGAACTCTGATTTTAGGGTTTCGGCCAATGCATCAATGCTTGGGTAGTCGGTTAGGTCTGCGCCAACAACAATCGCCTTGCCGCCATCTGCGATGATCGCGTCAGCAACCTTCTGTGCACGAGCAGCCTTATCGCGGTAGTTGATTGCAACGGTTGCGCCCTGTGCCGCCAACATGGTGGCAACCTGCGCCCCAATGCCGCGTGATGAACCCGAGATGAAAGCGTGCTTGCCAGCGAAAGTGTTAGTCATGCCTCAAGTTTAGCGAAGCGGGTAACGAAGGCACGAGAGGGTGAATTCGGACGGGCGAATTCATTGACACAGGTAATGCAATGCATTACCTTGGCGGTATGAAGGCAAACCAGACAAGTTCGACTTTAACCGATCGGTATCAAACTACGGTTCCTGAAGCGGTCAGACAGACCCTCAACTTACAAAAGCGCGACCGCCTCGCATACACAATTCTCGAATCCGGCGATGTGCTTCTCTCGCGTGAGGAATCTCGTTCCGACCCGGCTGTTGGCAGTTTCTTACAATTCCTCGAGACTCAAATCATCGAGAATCCAGGTCGCTTGCAGCCGATCACAAGATCATATCTGCAGCAACTCGATGAGTTGCTTAGCGACCACGATGTTGACCTTGACGAGGCCCTAAGCGCAGATGGCGAGTGATCTCGAGCGAATAAACGGTTGGCTATTGCTCGCTGACCCGCTGTTCATAGATCAACTAGCCACGCTCGAAAATCAGGTTCGTGCTCTCAAGCAAAAGCACCCCGACTCTTTTCAAACCAAGGCTCCGACCAAACGTTTGCTTGCAATCCGAAAGCTGATCAAAGAGGTCATACCTTCGGATCCAAACGGCCTTCAGTTCAAGCTTGGCAACACGTTAGGCCCTGAGAACCGCCACTGGTTTAGGGCCAAGTTCTTGCAGCAATATCGACTGTTCTTCAGATTCGATTCCCAATCGAAGATCATCATTTTCTGCTGGGTGAACGACGACCAAAGTCTTCGCGCCTACGAATCCAAGGATGACGCCTATCTGGTTTTCAAACAGATGCTCGACAGCGGACACCCACCTCAAACTTGGGTTGAGTTGCTCGAACGAGCCTCGTCACTTGAATAGCCAGCACATAGTGCGAGGGCCCCTAGTCGACGCAAACGCAAAATGCCTCCCCGAAGGGAGGCATTTCGATTGTGGAGACTAGGGGGGTCGAACCCCTGACCCCCTGCTTGCAAAGCAGGTGCTCTACCAACTGAGCTAAGTCCCCGGATTTTGAATCTGGGTGGTGCCTTTGTTACCTGGTTCAGAACCTTCTCTTGGTGAAGAAGCTTCCTGGTGGGCCTAGGAGGACTTGAACCTCCGACCTCTTCATTATCAGTGAAGCGCTCTAACCACCTGAGCTATAGGCCCGTAGAACCTTTATGACTTTACACGAAATT
>JACCDO010488020.1_pt1 | contig 46282 bp, 43 predicted proteins | sample 7446101 | NCBI WGS metagenome assembly JACCDO01 (sample SAMN15323440, study PRJNA562643) | freshwater metagenome | isolation source: river surface water | place: USA:Blue River Watershed | collected 2017-08-16 | reverse complement strand
GCTGGGGCTGATTTCAATATGAAGCCAGTAGAAATTCCTGCTTTGATGGAAAAGATACCAGGTCAGTATGTCTTTTTCTCTGGAATGTCAAACGACATGATTGGCTACATCGTCCCCAAAAGTCAATGGGATGTAAACCCGCCCTTTACCTACAATTACAAGGAGCGACCCTATGGTGAAATCAATTCATTAGGCCCAGAGACTGCTCCAAAAATCCATAGTGAAGTTCTTGGAGTAGTGAAGGACTTGCAAAAGTTGAAAAAATAAAAATCCGGTACACGGAATGTAAGCATTGGTGTACCGGATTGGAGTCAATTTTAGGATTCGTGGATCAAGATTTTTTCAATTTTATCTCCAGCACGGATAGCATCAATCACTTCTAGTCCTTCTACTACCTTGCCAAAGCAGGTATGGTTACGATCCAAGTGAGCTGTATTGGTTCGGCTATGGCAGATGAAAAACTGGGATCCTCCTGTATTTCTTCCAGCATGAGCCATGGATAGTACTCCACGATCGTGGTATTGATTTTCGCCATCTAGTTCACACTGGATTTTGTAGCCAGGACCTCCTGTACCTGTTCCAGTAGGACAGCCACCTTGGATGACAAAGTTTGGAATCACGCGATGGAAGGTCAATCCATCGTAAAAACCTTTGTTTGAAAGGTCTACGAAGTTTTGCACGGTAATTGGCGCATCTTTTTCGTAAAACTCTACTAACATGGTTCCTTTTTCAGTAATTATTTCAGCGGTTTTCATGGCAATAAATTAGAATTAGTGGTTGTTGCTTCTTTGCGATGCAAAAATAGCCATTGTCCTGGCTTTTTGATGCTGTTGATCCAAAAAGACTGGAGTTAAGTTATTGTTCATGTTAGATCAAGGGGCCACCTTTGCTAATTTCCGTATTTGCTTCAGTAGCGTAGGTTTTAAAGTTTTCCCGAAAGGCAATTACTAACTCTTGTGCTTGTCTATCGTAGGCTTCTGGATCTTTCCAGGTTGTTTTTGGATTTAGAATGGAAGCGGGTACCTGGGGACAGATTTCAGGAACTTGGAATCCAAAGACCGGATCAAGGCGGAATGGTGCAAATTCTAATTTGCCTTCCAAGGCGGCATTGATCATAGTTCGGGTGTAGTTTAGTTTCATTCGGGATCCAATCCCATAAGGTCCTCCGGTCCAGCCTGTATTGATCAACCAAACGGTTGCTTGGCTTGATTTCAATTTTTCACCAAACAACTCAGCATAGCATAGGGGATGCAGGGGTAGAAATGCAGCTCCAAAGCAGGCTGAAAATGTTGATTTAGGTTCCTTTACGCCCATTTCTGTGCCTGACACTTTAGCCGTATACCCCGAAATAAAGTGGTACATCGCTTGTTGTGGTGTAAGCTTTGAAATTGGTGGTAAAATTCCAAAGGCATCCGCAGTAAGGAAAAAGATATGTTTAGGTTCCGCAGCTAAAGAAGGATGAACCGCGTTGGTTATATGGGTTAAAGGATATGCTGTTCGCGTATTTTCAGTTAGTACTCTATTGCTGTAATCCACTTCGCGGGTACCTAATTCAAACTTTGTGTTTTCTAAAATTGCTCCAAACTTAATGGCTTGGTAAATTTCAGGTTCTCGATCCTGAGTTAAATCGATTGCTTTGGCATAGCATCCCCCTTCAAAATTGAATATTCCTTTGTCTGACCATCCATGTTCGTCATCTCCAATAAGCATACGGTTGGGATCTGAGGAAAGCGTAGTCTTTCCTGTACCTGATAGTCCAAAGAATAAGGCCGATTGTCCCTCTTTATTGACATTTGCTGCGCAGTGCATGGAAAGAACACCCTTTTGTAAGGGCAATAAGTAATTCATTACAGAGAACATGCCTTTTTTCATTTCCCCAGCATAGGCTGTTCCACCGATTAAAACTATTTTTTGACTTAAGTTTAAAATAGTGAAATTGGGATTTTTTACTCCATCTTTTTGTGGATCTGCTACAAATCCAGGAATACAGATAATCGTATAGTCCGCATTAAACTTTGCAAGTTCTTTAGAGGAAGGTCGTATGAAAAGATTATCGCAAAATAAATTGTGCCAGGCTAGGGTAGTCACAACTCGCACACGTAAGCGGTACTCTGGGTCAGCTCCAACCTGAAGATCTCGAACGTAGATTTCTTCATCGTGAAGGAAGTACTTCATCTTGGTATATAGTTGTTCAAAACGGTCTGCCGTTATTGGGATATTGATATCTCCCCACCACACAGAATCTTGTGTCAACTCATCTTGGACTAGGTACCGGTCCTTGGGAGATCTTCCTGTAAATTTTCCAGTATCCACCATTAATGCACCTGTGCTGGTAAGTAGCCCTTCCTTTTTTTTAAGGGCATGCTCTATTAATTCAGTAGGAGAAAGTTGGTAGTGGATTTGTTTGGCTAAAAGTGAAAAGGACTTGTTGGTGGTATGTGGCTGTTGCATCCTAAAATTTGATTTGGGTTTATTTGAAAAAAATAACTTTTAAAATTAGTAATAGAAATTTAATCCATCAACCAAAAAAACCGCTTTATTTCTCTTTTCAATCGATTTCGTAACGAAAAAATGAATTTTAAATTTAGGTGAAAAACCAGATAAAAAGTTGTTTAAAATTCATTCATTTGCCAATTTTTATTCTGGATTTTAATTGGGTTTAGTGGATATTCTTTGCAATCAAAAGTCAAAAAAGTTTATCATTGCATAGGAATTAAATCTTTTCAACCCGAAACATCCTTGGAAAAAGCTCTTAACTCAGAATTTGCAGGCCCCACTGCATTTGGTCATCCAAAAGGATTGATGACCTTGTTCTTTACAGAAATGTGGGAACGCTTCAGTTACTACGGCATGCGTGCCTTATTGATTCTTTTTATGACCAAAGCCATAGCAGATGGTGGGCTCGGGTTCGATGATCCCACTGCAGGGGCTATTTATGGGCTTTACACCATGGGTGTTTACTTATTGGCCTTACCTGGGGGCTGGCTTGCAGATCGATTGTTAGGATTGAAAAAGTCCGTTTGGTATGGAGGTATAATTATCGCATTAGGCCATTTTATGATGGCAGTCCCAGGAATTGAAGGCTGGGTTACAGGTAGTGCAGCAGCAAAAACCACATTGACTGCTTTAGATACTACTTCTTTCTTTTTGGGCTTGCTCTTGATTGTCCTAGGTACTGGGCTTTTGAAGCCAAATATTAGTTCCATTGTAGGCCAACTTTATCCAGCGGGCAGTTCCAAGCGAGATGCAGGCTTTTCTATTTTCTACATGGGAATCAATATTGGTGGATTTATCGCACCTCTTGCTTGTGCTTCAGTGGCTGAATACGACATGCACTTGGGCTTTGGTCTAGCAGGGCTAGGAATGATCTTCGGTCTGATTCAATACAAATTGACGGGTAGTTCATTAGACGGATTTGGTGAGGTGCCTGTGGCGCAAAGCACAGCCGAACAGCAAGCACAAAAGAAATTGAAAAGTATTACCTCCTTGATTGGTTTGGTGGGTTTGGTAGTGATCGGAGTCCTATTTTCTGGAATTGTTACCATTGATGCGGCAGCAATAGCTAAATCCTCTGGTATGGTCATTGCACTTGTAGCAGCAGGATACTTGGGCTATGTGATAGCTTTTGGCGGCCTTTCTAAAGCCGATAAGAACAAAGTGGGTGTAATTGCCATCTTATTCTTTTTCTCAGCCATGTTCTGGTCTGGATTTGAGCAAGCAGGCTCAACCTTGAACTTATTTGCCGAGCGCTTTATGGATCGAACGGTGTTAGGTTGGGAGGTTCCTACAGGCTATTTCCAATCTATCAATTCCTTATTCATTATCATTTTCGCTCCTTTCTTTGCCGCACTTTGGGTTTGGTTGGGACGTAAAAATTTAGAACCTAGTTCTCCTTTAAAGTTCATCTTTGGACTTGCGATGCTGGGCGTTGGTTTCTTTGTGATGTATTTCGCAACCAAAATTGCTGCTTCAGGTGAGTTGGCAGCGCCTAGTTGGTTAATCATCACCTTTCTGTTTCACACTTTTGGTGAATTGAGTTTGTCCCCGGTAGGTCTTTCGCTAGTGACCAAATTGGCTCCAAAGGGGTATGGAGGTCAAATGATGGGAATCTGGTTCCTTTCTGTGGCCTTGGGCAACTTATTTGCAGGCTTGATCGCTGGTGAAGCGAGTGGGGGATCAGAAGAAGGCCTTGCAGCCATGCCAGATCAGTTTATGATGATTGTATATACGGTGATAGGCTCTGCCTTTGTATTGCTTCTTCTAAAGCCTGTCTTGAAGAAAATGATGGGGGAAGTGCATTGATACTATCTCTTATTTAATTTGAAATACGAAAAGAACCAAGAAACGAGGGTCAAGAAACAAGACTTAATTGTACGAAGTACCAAGTACAATGTACCAGGTAGCCAAAGGTTCCTATAGACTGCATGAATTAAGTAAGCAATTACCCGAGGCACTTCGAAATTCAGTAACCTTTGCTTTTTAAAACCACATAGCCACATAGAATTACTCTATGTGGCTATGTGGTTTTTATGAATAACCATAGTTCTTGCCAGCCTGCGGTAGGCAGGATTCTTTTTTAATTTCGAATGCCGAACGCCCAAGGTTGAAATAAGGTAGTACAAAGTACCAAGTACCAAGAGTGGAGTAGGATACTAATCCTTAAACTACTTTGTACATTGTATTTGGCACAATTTGTTTAGTCTCTTGTTTCTAGGCTGTTGCCTGCCTGCCAAAGAAAGAATACCTGATATTAGCGACTAAATACTATTTAATATCGAACTCAGAACGCCGAATTTTGAATTAAGAACTGAGAATTCGTAAGCCATATGAATCTCGTCTTACAATGCAATGAGTCTCTTGGTACATTGCCTGCCTGCCGCAGGCAGGTACTTAGTACATTACCCTTGGTACAATAAAAATAGGCTGCCCATGTGAGCAGCCTATTTTATAGGAAAGTAGATTCGATTAGTTCAAGAACTCATCGAAAGTCAAACTTACAAAGTACATGGTACCTACAGTTGGGTTACCCCATGCTTGTCTGTATCCTGCGCTGTTGAACAAGTTAGAACCACCGATTTTCAAGATTGACTTAAGCGCCTTCATTTTTACGCTCATTTGCGCATCGAAAGTTCCGTAAGCAGGCATCACAGAAAGTTGCTGTGAAGATACCGCAGGAGCTACGAAAGAAGACTGCCAAGCGAATTCACCCTGCCATCTGTATGACATTGCAAAACCAATGTTTTTCACAAGTTCACGGTTAGCAAAGTTTACTACATAACGATACTCAGGAGTGTTGAAAGAAGGCTGGAAACCCGTTACTGTCAATTCCTCTAGGTTCTGTAAGGTATTGTAAGAAACGTTACCACCAAGGGTGTAGTTCTTAGGCAAACGGTAATCCGCTCCCAAAGCCCATCCCCAAGATTTAATGGTCTCAGTTCTGTTTACTGGCATGGAGTAGATGTTTCTAGTGTTTGCGTTCAATAGGTTAAGTCCTAATGTGGAAGCAGGGCTTGTAGCCACATAGTTCTTATCCTGTACCAATACCTGACCACCGATGAAGTTTTCAAAGCTGTTGAAATACGCATAGGCATCAATCAACAATTTGTTTGCAAACAAGCCTTTGTAACCCAATTCATAAGATCTAACGGTTTCAGGCTTGAATTCGCTAGGCTTGAAAGGTACAAGTCTATCTTTTGCTGCAGCGGCAGCATTAGCAGGCACCAATTGTGCAGCAATCACAGGAACGATGCTAGGTACCAAGGCAGCAATGGCTGCAGGTGCCTGAGCAGCTGGAATTAATCCTGCTACTACTTGCTGAGTGATGATTGAAGTAGCCTGTGTGATTGCCAACTGTGTAGCTTGTGCAATTGAAGCTTGGAACACTGGGGAAGATGGCTGAGTTCCTGCCAAAACTGCTCCACCAAAGTTGGTGACAGTTGCTAGGGTATACACTGGATTTCCAGAGAAGTTGTACTTATTTCTGAAAAGTGGAAGACCACCGATCAAACGTGCTTGAGGAGTAACCAAGTCAATGTATTGATCTTGCGTAGTAGGTAGACGGAAACCAGTCTGGTAAGAAGCTCTGAAATTGTGCGTACCTACAGAATAGACACCTGAAACACGTGGGGACAACTGTCCTTTGAAGTTTTCATTTTTGTCATATCGAGCAGAAGCAGTCAATCTGAACTTGTCGTTGAATAGGGACTTAGCACCTTGTACATAAGCACCATGCTCCTTGATCGTGAATTCATCCCCATTTTCGTCAGTTGCGAAAAGGGTTTTGTCAGAGTTCAGTTGGTAAGTTCTGAAGTTAGCACCTACAACGAAATCTGCCCACTTGATATTGGTGAACTGGTAAGAACCTTCTACGTGGTACAAGTTGGTTTTATCCACAAACTTCGCACCTACACCTTGCGCATTTCCTGGGATAGGGCGGCTAGTTACAGCAGCTTTGGCGGCATCAAATGCAGCAGTTCCTGGAACTAATCTTCCTTGGTCCGCAAATGCTCTAGCAGCATCATGCGCCATTGCATTGTCTAGGCCTCTTGCTCTAGCTTGAGCAAATGCGCCTACGTATTGAGGGAACCAAGTGCTGCTTGGCTTCCAAGCTTCGTTGATACCTTGTGCAGCAATACCTACGGCAAATGCATCACCAGAACGCTCTTGGGTGGTGTAACCTCTCAAAAACCAGTTGGCACCTTTCAATTCTGCTTTGTATTGACCCAACTTGAAGTTGGCAATGGAGTAACGGTCAGCACCGGTGTAGACTGTGGTACCAAAACCATAGTTACCTTGTATGATCGCTTCTACACGGTCATTGATTCTGTAATGCAATGCTGCATTCAACTTCAAAGACTTGGTACCATAATCCGCCAAATCAGATTCTCTGTAACCAGTTCTAGACACAAAAGTTTGAGGAATCAATGGAAGTACAGCAGCAGGAAGAGCACCAGCAGTAACCATGCCCTGCGCAATAGTATTCATGTTTACGTTGGTTTCATCACCATAGATGTTTACACCATTGTAACCTGGGTTGGTGATTCGGTCACCTCTGTTGATACGAGAAGCGTTCAATAGGGACTGATCACGGAAATCATTTGCTTGCCAATCATCTGCTTTTAAATACTGCATATTGACTTTAAATGCAAGCTTATCGTTGATGGCTTTTGCATAACGCATGCTGAAATCATAGAATCCAGTTCCTGGAGTAGTTCTATCCTTTTGGTCCATGATACCTGTTCTTACGTTGGCAGAAAGACCTTGATATTGGAATGGATTTTTGGAGTTCATCAATAGGATACCGTTGATCGCATTTGGTCCATACAATGCAGATGCTGCACCTGGAAGCAATTCAACGCTTTCCAAATCCAATTCAGAAATACCTACAATGTTACCTACAGAAAAGTTAAGACCTGGAGCCTGGTTGTCCATTCCATCAATCATTTGAACCGTTCTTACGTTACCATTGGCGTTGAAACCTCTAGTGTTGAAAGATTTAAAGGTTAAAGATTGTGTGCTCATTTCCACACCCTTCATGTTGTTCAAGGCATCGTAGAAACTCGCTTGAGGAACATCACGAATCGCAATGATATCCATCTTCTCCACAGAAACTGGAGATTTTAGGATACTTTCTTCCACTCTTGATGCGGATACCACGACTTCTTGTCCTAAAATCGAAACCTCACCTAGTTCAACCGATAGGTTGGAGATTCCTCCTGTGATTTCGACTTCTTTGGTTCCGAAACCAACCATGGAGAACACCAAGGTAAATGGAGGTTCCTGGTTTACATTCAAGGTAAACTTACCGGATAGGTCAGTAATTGTTCCAATTACTTTTCCCTTCACAAGGATGTTTACCCCTACCAACGTTTCCTTCGTGTCCGCATCAGTGACCGTACCGGAGATGGTAGTCTGAGCTAGTGCAACAGAGGTTCCCAATGCAAGGAATACTACCGCTGAAAGCACTGAACTCCAGATTTTTCTGGTAAAATTTTTCATAGGCTAATTTTGTAAAATAGTTAAGATGGTTTTTGAATTAAAGTGAATCCAATCCAATTATTCGAAATTTATAGGAAAAAGGTAATTTTCTATCGTTTTTAAGTAAAAAAAAATAGAGTCCGCATTCCTTCCATTTTAAATAATTTTCAAAAAAGCGACTTAAAATTAGAATAATAAAATTATTAGGCCATTATTTTGAAAATACACTGGATAAAAGGGTGTTATGTTACTAATATATCAATCTGTAAATAAGTGGAAAACTAGTGGTTGGTAGGGTTGAAAAAGCCCATTTACAAGGAATATAGGCAGTTATAGACTTTTTTTGTTTTCTTCATTCACGTGCTTCACCAATCGGTCGCATAAGTCTTTAATTTCTTCAGACATATATTCGTCTCCGGTGCTATTTATAATGGTTTGAGCCATTCCTCCAAGAATATCGATGTAAAATCGTTTCATTTCTACTACGGACATTTCATCGGTCCACAAGTCGATGCGTAGTGTGGAGTGGTTGAGGTTATCCCAAACATTCAAACTGATACTTTTTGTGGAATCTGCTCCTTCACCTTCTTTATCAGATGCATCCCAGCGAATGGCCTTTGGTAGGTTGGATTCATCCAATTCAATTTGAAAGTTGATTTCTGATTTTTTCATACGATTTATTAACTGAAAGATTTACTTTAGAAATTCAGGATTAATCAAAAGTCATCTCCGGAATTTCACCATTGATGATCAATTTGCCTGCTGTTTTAGACATGATTTCTTCTACTGTGACGCCTGGAGCCCGCTCCAAAAGGATAAATCCTCCCGCTGGCGAAACTTCCAAAACAGCAAGGTCAGTAACTATTTTTTTCACACATCGAATTCCAGTTAGGGGTAGGGTACAGCTAGTTAATAACTTGGAATGCCCATCTTTAGAACAATGCTGCATGGCAACAATGATGTGTTTGGCTGAAGCCACTAAATCCATGGCTCCTCCCATACCTTTCACCATTTTGCCTGGAACCTTCCAGTTGGCAATATCTCCATTCTCGGAGACTTCCATCGCCCCTAGGATTGTGAGGTGCACATGTCCTCCTCGAATCATGGCGAAAGATTCAGCAGAATTAAAAATTGCTGAACCCGGCAACATGGTGATTGTTTGCTTCCCTGCATTGATTAGATCTGGATCCACATCCGCTTCTTTTGGGAAGGGGCCTATTCCCAATAAACCATTTTCGGATTGTAGGACTACGTCCAAATGGGATGGAATGTAATTGGCCACCAATGTAGGTATTCCTATACCTAGATTGATGTATTGCCCATGTTCAACTTCTTTGGCAATTCGTTTGGCAATTTGTTCTTTAGTTAACATTGGGTTTGAAAAGTTTAAGTTGGAGAAAGGATTTGCTCAGGGGTATAACCCCTTAAAGAGATACCGTTCGCTGCTCAATTCGTTTTTCATACTTTTCTCCCTGAAAAATCCGCTGGACATAAATCCCAGGTGTATGAATGGCATTTGGATCTAATTCTCCAATTGGCACCAATTCCTCCACTTCAGCAATGGTAATTTTACCTGCAGTTGCCATCATGGGATTGAAATTCCGAGCGGTGCCCTTAAATATCAAATTTCCTGCTGTATCTCCTTTCCAGGCTTTGACGATTGCGAAATCAGCAGTCAATGCAGTTTCCATCAAATACAATTTCTCATTAAACTCACGAATTTCTTTTCCTTCAGCGACTTCTGTTCCAACTCCTGCTGGTGTAAAAAAGGCAGGAATCCCGGCTCCACCTGCTCGAATACGCTCTGCCAATGTTCCTTGAGGAACCAATTCTACCTCTAATTCGCCTGATAAAAGTTGCCGCTCAAATTCATCGTTTTCTCCTACATAGCTCGAAATCATTTTCTTCACCATGCGCTTTTTGAGAAAAAGGCCTATCCCAAATTCATCTACGCCTGCATTGTTCGACACGATGGTTAGGTCACGAACGTCTTTTCTGAGTAAGGCAGAGATGCAATTTTCTGGAATCCCACTTAGTCCAAAGCCTCCCATCATCAAGGTGGCTCCATTGGGAATATCCGCTACTGCCTCTTCTGCATTTTTTACGGTCTTGTGGATCATTGCTTTTGGGTTTATAGAATAAAGATAGCGCGTTCACGGTCTATCACCAACTGATTTTTGAGGGCATCCAAATTTTCAAACCTTTCCTCTTCGCGTAAAAATTCCTGGAAATGAATGAAAAGTTCTTGACCATAAACATCCCCATCAAAATCAATCAGGTGGGCTTCAATGGTTTTCTTTTTTCCATCCACCGTTGGGCGATCGCCAATATTCAGAATCGCTTTGTACCGAATGTTTCTAACTTCTGCATAAACCGCATAGGCACCATCTCGAGGAAGCAACTTGTAGTTGTCTACTACGTGGATATTGGCTGTAGGGAACCCGATAGACCGGCCAATTTGTTGTCCTTTCACCACTTGGCCACTCAAAAAATAAGGTCTACCTAAATATTTGGAGGCGGTGGAAATATCACCTTGAGCCAAGGCTGTCCTTATTTTGGTGCTTGATACCGCTAAGTCGTCCACATCTTGTCTTGAAATCTCTTCCATATCAAAGCCAAAAAGATGACTGTGACTTTGGAGGTACTCGAAACTTCCTTCTCTATTTTTTCCAAACTTATGATCATAGCCAATGACCAAGGTTTTTGTTTGAATTTTTTCCACCAAAATTTCTCGAATGAATTCCTCTGAACTCATTTGTGACAATTCCTTGGTGAAAGGAAGAATGATTAGGTGGTCCACACCCAATTCTTCCAATAACTTCACTTTCTCAGTTAAGGTAGTTAGCAGCCGTAGGTTATTGTCTTCGGGTTGGAGAATCAATCGTGGATGTGGCCAATAGGTGAGGAGCACCGTTTCACCCTGCTTGCGCGCAGCCAACTCTTTCAGCCTACCAAGAATCTTCTGATGACCCAAATGTACCCCATCGAAGGTGCCAGAGGTAACTACTGAATAGTGTGGGGGATGAAAATCAGCGAGTTGGTGATAGATTTTCATTGGGTCTTGATTTTATTTCTTCTACCAAATCGGCAACCTCCTTGGCTTCTTTCAAAGAATAGGTTCCAATTCGTGTACGGCACAAGGCTTTTAAGTAGGCACCCACGCCTAGGCTAACCCCCAGATCCCGAGCCAAACTCCGGATATAGGTTCCTTTAGAACAACTGATTCGAAAATCGACCTCGCCATTTTCAAATCGACAAATTTCAAATTCGCGAACCTCCACCTGTCTGGGGTTCATTTGAACTTCAATTCCTAGCCGAGCAGAGGCATAGACACGCTTACCATCCACTTTAATGGCAGAATGCATGGGTGGGATCTGTAAAATGGTGCCAGTCAATTTCAACACTGCTTCCTGAACTTGTTCCAAAGTGATGGAAGAGGGATCTGCCACTGGGATAATGGGCTTTTCTAAGTCAAAAGATTCCGTAGTGGATCCCAAAACAAATGTTCCGGTATACTCTTTTTCCTGCCCCATATACCCTTCAATTTGCTTGGTCATTTTGCCAGCGCAAACGATGAGCAATCCTGTTGCCAAGGGGTCAAGCGTCCCTGCATGCCCCACTTTTTTAATGCGTAAGGCATTTCTGATTTTTTTAACCACATCGAATGAAGTCCACTCCAAAGGTTTATTGATCAAAAATACTTCACCGTAAGCTTCTTGCTGCATGGGAAAGGAGGGACTCTTAACTGAGTAAGTAGGAAATTAGGATTTGGGTGACTTGGCAAAAATAGCGTAAAACTCAAGTACAAACCCGGCTAGGGTAATAATGGGTCCTAGTGTCAGGCCCATAAATCCGTTGCCATGTGGAGAACTATCCATTCCCATGATTACAAAACCCAGGACAATCATCCCCAAACCTAGGAATAGGAATAGGTAATTTTTTTTGGAAAAGGGAAAAGAAGTGTTGCTCATGGATTAATAGAGTTCGTCCAAGGACATGTTTAAGTATTTATTGACTGCACGCAAGGTACTAAATCCTGAAAGGAGTCCGCCCATGACCGATAAGGTAGCGAATAGCAGGAGCATCAGTTCTGTATTTTGCAAGGCAGCAAAACCTTCGATATTTCCTTTGGTGTATTCCAAAAGGCTAAATAAAATTGCAGATGCTAAAATTCCAGCCAAAACCCCAAAAAGGAAGGCTCGGACTAAGAAGGGTTTTCGGATAAATCCACGTGTAGCACCCACCAATTGCATAGAGCGAATTAAAAATCGCTGAGAAAAGAGTGCCAATCGAATCGTATTGTTGATCAACATGATTACGGTCACAATCAGGATAAGGATAAATCCTCCCATGACCAGGGAAACTTTGAACAGGTTTTTATTAATGGAATCGACCAAGTCTGTCATGTAGGAAACTTCAAATACCCCAGGGACCGATTCCAACTCTTTCGCAATAATTGTCAGTTGTTCTGAACTCTGGAATTCTTCGGCTACTGAAAACACATAACTATCACGGAGGGGATTGTCTTCTAAGAATTTGGTAAAGTCTTCGCCGGTATTTTTAATAAACGTTTCAGCAGCTTCTTTATTCGAAATGAATCTCAATTGAACACTATCTTCTTTGGCCAATACGAAGGGCCTTTCGGCTAAATTTTTACGAATTTGCGCAAGTTGTTCAGGGCTCAATCCCTTATCCAAGAATACCTGAATTTCAATGTTCTCACGAATCATTTTAGTCAGTGAACTCGCTTGAATCAAAATAATTCCAAAAAGACCCACGATAAAAAGCGATAAGGTCGTGCTAAACAGGACGCTACCAAACTTAAAATATCCGAGTTGTTTTTTTGTTTTTGCTGGATTGGCCATGAAATATCAAATTCTAGTCAAAAATAGAAAAGCTTAGCCGATTTACCCAATAACAAGAGGAGAAAGGATGGGAATAACACGCTCATCGGCAATGCCCCAAATAAAATCTGATTTTTTTCCATGGATTAAGAAAAGGCCAGTAAAATTCCCAAAACTGGGTAAGACTAAACTATTCTCAGAATAATGGAAACAAGGAATGCGAATTGACTGCTTGGCCTTTCCTTTTAGGAGAATTCCGGGATGGATGTGGCCACAAACATTGAGCATTCCCAAAGGAGGCACTGTTGGCTCGTGGCTAAGAAGCAAGGATTCCAGAATAACTGACTTGGGATGAACTTGAAGCCTTGAATCTTGGTAGTGGGATGAGGGCAAGATGTCATGGTTTCCGAGTACCAAATGAAAGGTTGACTCTTGAAACTGATTCAAAAAAGTAAGTAAGTCCTCCCATTGCTCATTCCATGTACTATGAAATAAATCTCCTAAGAAGTAGGTATGGGCAGGGTGATGTTTTCGAATTAATTTCTCAATTCGGGAATAATCTAAGTCGTGTACTTGCTCTGGTATAGGGATTCCAGCTTTCCGGAAATGAGAAGCCTTTCCAAAATGAAGATCCGCAAGCAATAAAACACGCAAGGATTCAATCCAAACTGCCCTTTCTGGCAATAAGGTCAATTCGAGTCCCTTGTAATCAAAAACTAATGAGCTCATAGAAAGAATTGACCTTACAAATGCACAAACAAAACCATCTTTATTTAGTAGTGTATAAAACTCGAATACATGCAAAAAGTTACCCTTTATACTTCGCTTTTCCTTCTTTTCTTTTTTACGGCGACGCTTGTTAAAGCCCAATCCGAAAATTCAATTTTGGGTGTATGGTACAACACCGAAAAAACTGCTAAAGTTGAAATTTTGAAGAGGGGAGCCACATTTATTGGCAAAATCGTGTGGTTGAAAGATCCAAATCCTGGAGGTAGCCCAGTTTTAGATAAAGACAATCCCGATCCCAAACTTAAATCCCGTCCTCTGATGGGATTGAGCCTGTTGGAAGGATTGAAATATGATTCTGGAATATGGGAAGATGGGACTATTTATGACCCGAAAACAGGGAAATCCTATTCTTGTCAGGTAACGCTGAAATCCAAAGAAGTTCTGGAAGTAAAGGGATACATTGGTTTTTCCTTGATTGGTCGTACTGTGGAATGGACCAAAGCGAAACAGTAACTACTAACCGTAAAATTTTTTGATCAGGCTAGAAAGTTGAGCAAACTCTATCAAAAATGCGTCATGACCTGCGGTGGATACGATTTCACCATAACTTCCTGTTCTGACCTTCTGGCTCAAAAATCGTGCTTCTTCTGCAAGGAATAGGAGGTCGGAATTGACACCTACAGCCAATACCTGCGCTTGTATTGTTTTCAATGCGTCTTCAACTCCACCTCGGCCTCTTCCTAGGTCATGGCTGTCCATGGCTTTGGTCAAAGTCCAATAGGCGAAGGCCTGAAATCGTTTGGCCAATTTTGAACCTTGATACCTGAGGTAGGACGCCGCTAAAAAACCGTCTAATTTTTCTTCAGATTCTTTCTGTTTTGTATTGATGTCAGATGGGTTCCTGTAACTCAGCATGGCAATTGCTCGTGCCGCCTCCAGACCTTTCTTGCCGGCATCTTGGTGCGCTTGTCCCCAGGTGTTGTCTGCCGCAATGGCCATGCGTTGCGCTTCATTAAATCCAATGACCCAAGGAGAAGTCTTTGCGGTGGATGCAATGATGATGGCGTGCTGAAGTCTTTGCCCTAGGATGTAAGCCCATTCCAATGCCACTTGCCCTCCCAATGATCCGCCAATGAGCGTATGAATCTGCTCAATCTTCAAATGTTGTCGGAGGCATTCCAAACTCTGCGCCAAATCTCGTGTGCTGAGCACTGGAAAATCATAAAAATAGGGGATACCAGTCGAAGGATTTTCACTGAGTGCATTGGTAGACCCGTAGCCGCTTCCAAGGAGGTTGGCGCAAATGATGAAGTGGGAGGAATAATTGTAGAGCGCATTTTCTCCAACCAAACCACTCCACCAATCAGCAACCTGGGAATCTCCGGTAAGCGCATGCACCACCCAAACCACATTGGAATGATCAGCATTGATTTGCCCATAGGTGGTATAGGCTAGGGAATACTGCTTCAAAACCTCTCCTGATTCAAGAAGAAGGGGTGTTGAAGAATGAAAATATTCGGTTTGCATTGAAGAATTAGAACAACTGAACCGAAAAATAAAACATTCGAACTAATGTAATTCAACAATCGGACAACAATTTCCTAAATAGGATAAAACCGAAGTCATTTACAATTGACCTTCCGTATACCTAAAAATAGGATGTATCGCTTCAAAGTCAGGTTTGATGGTGGTGAGTTCTTTGACTAAACCATTGTTAAGGCCATAGACCCATCCATGAATTTCTGGGGATTTTCGGTCTTGCCACGACTTTTGAATGATGGATGTTTTGATCAAATCCTGGCATTGTTCCAATACATTCAATTCCACAAGACGGTTGACACGATCCATGTGCTCAGGAATTGCATTGATCTCTGCTTGGTACATTTTATACACTTCCTTGATATTTCGAAGCCATTTATTTATCAGCCCGAAACTTTTATTACTTAACGCCGCTTCAATTCCACCACAGCCGTAGTGCCCACAGACAATGATGTGGTCCACTTCCAAAACTTCTACCGCATATTGAAGTACAGACAATAGATTTAGATCCGTATGCACCACCATATTGGCAATGTTTCGATGCACAAAGACTTCACCTGGGTCTGTGCCCGTAATTTCATTGGCAGGAACTCGACTATCTGAACACCCAATCCAAAGAAATTTAGGTTTTTGTTGGTGCGAAAGGCGATTGAAAAAATCTTTGTCCTGCTGAAGTTTTTCCTCAGACCAAGCTTTATTTTGAAGTAATAATTTTTCGTAGGGGTTCATGCTTCTTCGTTTACGTAAAATGGATAATTTTCAATCACTAAACTTATGTTTTTGGATGCTGCACTGCTGATAAAATCATTTAAAACTTCTTGAATGTCATGGTCGATAAATCGCGCCATGGTCGCGTTTAGAACGACCTTGCTTCCATCTGGAATTTGACTCAATTCTTTCATTAGTAGTGCCTTATTCAAAAAGGATACATCTTTTTGAAGTTTTACGAGGTAATTTCCCTTGTGCTCAGTAACCAAAACAGAACGATGGAAATTTGTTTTGATTACAAAAAATAAACCTATCACCAATCCAATTCCTATACCTACCAGCAGATCGGTTAGTAGAATTGAAATGACCGTCACAATAAAAGGTAAAAATTGGTCCCAGCCCTTTTTAAACTCTTTTACAAAAAGGGAGGGTTTTGCGAGTTTATAGCCCACTACAAGGAGAACAGCAGCTAATCCACTCAAAGGGATTTGGTTGAGTAATCCAGGAATACTCACTACCAAGGCAACTAGCAGGACGCCATGCAATATCGTTGACCACTTTGTTTTTGCTCCAGATTCAATATTTGCAGAGGTTCGGACAATCACTGCTGTGATGGGAAGACCACCAATAAGTCCTGAAACCGTGTTTCCTATTCCTTGGGCCATTAACTCCCAACTGGTAGGTGTAGTCCTTTTGTAGGGATCCATTTTATCTCCAGCTTCAATCGAAAGTAGCGTTTCAATACTTCCAATCACCGCAACAGTTACCGCTACAATCCAAAAACTAGAAGTGGTGATCAGGTCAAATTCTGGTAGGGTAACTAATAAGGAAAGATCCTTCCAACTCGATAAATTTGGCAAGATCACTAGGTGTTCATTGTCTAGTACCCAATCTGGCTTGATCTGTTTGTAGAGATTATTGATGCCAATACTAGCTAAAACTGCCCATAGGGCTCCGGGAACCAGCCCTAAAAAACGGTTTTTCTTGATAGCGGGTTTTTCAAAAAATAGAATTAACCCCAATGAAATCAGGATTATTGGAATTGCGCCAGGACTAAAATAGAGGAAGGCATAGTAAATTTCAGAGAAGGTATTGTGCTGATCTGCTTGGTTGAATGCAAAATCTCCCAAGAAATCCTTGTCATAGCCTACGGCGTGTGGAATCTGCTTCAGAATTAAAATTAAGCCAATTGCGGTGAGCATGCCTTTGATTACGGCATGGGGGAAATAGTACCCTAAAACTCCTGCTTTGGCAAGTCCCAATAAAAACTGAATAATTCCTGCGGCTACTAATGCGCCCAAAAATAAAGGGAACGTACCCAGACTTGTAATTGAATCCAGTACAATAACTGTCAAACCCGCAGCGGGACCACTTACTGATACAGAAGATTTTGAGATAGCTCCTACAACAATTCCACCAATAATCCCTGCAAGTAGACCCGACATAGGAGGGGCGCCACTCGCAATTGCGATACCCAGGCAGAGTGGTAAGGCAACTAAAAATACTACTAAACTGGACTTTAAATCATTTTTGAAAATGTCACGAATCTTATTCTCCATATCCAAGTTTACCAAAAAAAATCAATTGTATAAAAGTTATTTCTATACTATCTAAATCTAATTTATGGTAATACTGTTTTAAAAAAAGCTCTTATTTACCCTAATTAAGATTAATGCGTTGATTCTTTTTCGCTAACGAGTTGAAAAACAAGAAATAAACGCTTCAGTTATTGATTAGTGTTTAAAAGTGTATCAATGGCCTGATTCATTGTTTTAAAGTCAAATTTAGCGCTTGCAAGGGTTAATTTGCTACGGATTTCATCAAGCGATAAATTTCCGATACTTCCTTCATGACTATGCGCGACCATTTTTTGATTGACTACAAAACGATTGGCTTCGATATCCTGCCCAACCTGTTTGTACGCATCGCGGAAGGGAACTCCTTTTAGTACCAGTTCATTTACTACTTCCACCGAAAAAAGGTGCATGTAAAATGGATCCTCTAGAATGTTTTTTCGAATCTGAATTGCATTCAACATAAATCTGGACATTTGAAGACAGGAGCGCAAGGATTCCAGCGCTGGAAAAATCTCCTCTTTCAGCAGTTGCATGTCTCGATGGTAGCCAGAGTTAAGGTTGGTTAGTTGAAACCCTATTGTTCCTGGAAGTCCCTGAATTTGATTTGTTTTGGCACGAATCAACTCAAATACATCGGGATTTTTTTTGTGGGGCATGATACTACTGCCCGTGGTCAACTCATCTGGGAAAGAGATAAACCCAAAATGTTGGTTGCAAAAAAGGACAACATCGGAAGAGAGTCTATTCAAGGTTCCAGCCATGCCTGCCAGGGCAAAGGCAATTGTTCGCTCGGTTTTTCCGCGGCTATTTTGTGCATTGATGACGTTGTGGTGTAAGTCAGCAAAACCCAAAAGGCGGGTAGTCATGGTTCGGTCAAGTGGAAAACTGGAGCCATAGCCTGCAGCGGACCCCAATGGATTTTTATTGCTCAACTCAAAGGCCACCTGAAGCAAGCCTAAATCTTCGCTAAGGCCTTCTGCAAAGGAAGCAAACCACAAACCAAAGGAGGAGGGCATCGCCAATTGGGTGTGAGTATAGCCTGGCATCAAGTCTTCTTTGTGTGTCTCTGCCAATTGAATCAACTGATCCGCCAAGCCATTGGCCTCCTCAAAAATCTCACGGATGGCCTCTCGGTAAAACAACTTTAAATCCACCAACACCTGATCATTTCGGCTTCTTCCACTGTGGAGTTTTTTACCCACCTCTCCATAACGCTGGGTTAGCAGCAATTCTACCTGGGAATGAACATCTTCCACACCGGTTTCGATGGCAAATTTTCCTTGCTCGATCTCTACGTAAATCTCTTTTAACCCTTTTTGAAGTAGCGCATTCTCTTCTTTGGTTAATAAACCGATGCTTTCCAGCATGGAAGCATGTGCCATGGAGCCCAATACATCGTAGGGAGCCAAAAGGATATCGAATTCGGGATCTCTACCTACGGTAAATTGCTCTACTTCTTTTTTGCTGGTCGTAGTTTTTTGCCAAAGTTTCATAACGTAGTGCTAGGGTGAAGAGAATGACTGGCGTAGGTCTCAAGAATAGAAATGTATCGCGAAATGCCATCCTCAACCTCTTGAATAAAGATAAATTCATCTGCCGTATGGGAACGAGCAGAATCTCCAGGGCCAATCTTTGCTGAAGGATAAGGAATTAAGGCCTGATCGGATAGGGTAGGGCTTCCGAAGGTTTCTAAGCCCAAACTTTTTCCTACTTCATACAATAGATGCCCTTCTGGCAAGCAGGAGGAACGCAAACGCATGGACCGAGGTACAAGAGTTGCGTCCAAGGCGACTTTTAACTCATCCAAAACCTCCTCGTGCGTGTACAATTCATTGACACGTACATCTAAGACGTAATGGCAAATATCGGGTACCAAATTGTGCTGCTCACCCGCCTGGATCACGGTGCAGGAGACTTTGGTAGGACCTAGAAAGGGGGATACTTTGGAAAACTTGTAGTTTTTGACTTTTTCCAAGTCATTCAATGCCAGATAAATGGCATTGATTCCTTCTTCTCGAGCGGCATGTCCCGCCTTGCCAGTCATGGACCCATCTATAACAAGCAATCCTTTCTCTGCGATGGCCAATTTCAGTTGGGTGGGTTCTCCCACCAATACTAATTCAGCAGGAGGAAGTAGGCCTAGGAGACTGCTGATGCCATTGGAACCAGAAATTTCTTCTTCGGCCGAGGCTACAAGGAGCAAATTGAAGGGCAAATCCTTTCCAATAAAGTAGCAGAAGGTAGCAATTAGGGCTACCAAAGGACCCCCCGCATCATTGGAGCCTAATCCGTACAATTTCCCATCTTTTTCAATGGGGGAGAAGGGGTCCTGTGTATATCCTGTATTTGGCTTGACAGTGTCGTGGTGGGAATTGAGCCATATCGATGGCAGATCAGAACGGAAGGGAGAGGCAAATGCCCATACATTGTTTCCTTGACGCTGAGGATTTGCTCCTTTACTGGATAGAAATTGTTCGATGAATGCGGCTGTTCCGTCTTCTTCTTTTGAAAAAGATGGAGTAGAAATCAATTGTTTCAGTAGCGCGATTGCATCGGATTTGAGCGTTTCCATCAATACAAATCGTAACGTTGTCGCTCGATAATGGTACCCGCTTTTTTGCCCTTTACGGCCATCAGCAAGTTTTCTGCTTTCCCTATCCATACTCTTTGAACCCCCTGTTTCAAGGCTTCAAAGGCATTGTCCAACTTGGGAATCATGCCCGAATGAATCACATTTTCCTTTCGCAACTCTTTGTAAATGTCCTCATTGATCAAAGGAATAATGGATTGCTCATTTTTTTCATCCACCAGGACGCCAGGTTTGTTGAAACAAAAGTATAAATCCACATGGTGCTCTAGCGCCAATCCAGTGGCTAGGGCAGAAGCAATGGAATCAGCATTTGTATTGAGTAGTTGGCCTTTTTGGTCATGGGTGATCGCATTAATCACTGGAAGTAGTCCCGCCTGAAGCAAATGCTGGATGAGTTGGGTATTGATTTCTTGAACATCCCCCACAAACCCGTAATCAATACCTTTGACAGGTCGCTTAATGGACCGAATCAGGTTTCCATCAGCACCGGTCATGCCCAAAGCATTTACTTTTAGTGCCTGCAGTTTGGCTACGACGGTCTTGTTGATCAAGCCCGCATAGACCATGGTTACGATATCCAAGGTGTCTTTGTCCGTAATTCGGCGTCCATCCACCATTTCGGGCATGATGCCCATGCTTTCACCAAATCGAGAAGCCATCACGCCACCTCCATGTACCAAGATTTTGTAGCCTGGAACTTTTGCAAAAATGCTCAAAAACTCATCCAGTTTCTCAGGATAGTCAATTACGTTTCCGCCGATTTTAATGATGGAGATTTTCATAGATTTCTCAAAATAAAAAAAATTATCCGAGAAGTTTGCTAAGCACCGCCTGGGCCGCATAGATTCGATTCAAAGCCTGCTGCTGCACCAAGGAGCGAGGACCATCTAAGATTTCATCGGACAATTCCACATTTCTACGGACTGGCAAGCAATGCATGACCTTGGCTTCAGGAGAATTCTTGAGGTGTGATTCAGTAAGCATCCAGCGCTCATCCGTACACAATATTTTTCCATACTCATTGAAAGCAGACCAATTTTTAACATAAACAAAATCAGCATTTTGCAATGCTTCTTCTTGATTATTAGTTAAAGTAGCGCCTTTGGTAAATTCAGCATCCAATTCATAGCCTTCTGGATGGCAGATGGTGAGGTCATGGCCCATGCCTAGGGTCCATTCTGCAAAACTATTGGCAACAGCATGGGGGATGGCTTTAATATGTGGAGCCCAAGTAAGAACTACTTTCGGTCTTTTTTTAACCTTAGCTAATTCCTGAATGGTGAGTTGGTCGGCCAAACTTTGAAGTGGATGACGAATGGCAGATTCCAAACTGACAACAGGTATTCCGCTGTACTTGATAAATTGATGGAGAACGAAGTCCGTTACATCTTCTTCTTTATGGGTTAATGATGGAAAGGCGCGAAGTGCCAAAATATCAAAATAAGAGCCCAAAACGCCTGCTGCATCCTTGATATGCTCCACGGTACCCTTATTCATGATTGCTCCTTCCTGCATTTCGAGGGCCCATCCTTCCTTATCCATATTGAGGACAATGGCTTCCATTCCAAGTTGCTGAGCAGCGATCTGGGTAGATACGCGTGTGCGAAGGGATGGATTTAGAAAAATACAGCCTATTCTTTTTCCTTTGCCCTTGCTAGAATGAAGGGTAGGATTGGCTTTGTATAAAGCGGCTAATTCCAGTAATTCCTGACCGAGTGCTTTGGATTCAAATTGGATGAAATGATTCATGGCAGGTAGTTTAAAGGGTTTCGCTACGCAATATTTCTTTTAATGCGACTACAAACGAATGTAACTGATTCCATTCAACAGACAATGGTGGGAGTAGACGTATCGTTTCCTTACCTGCAGCCGAACCGGTAAACATCTTGTATTTGGATACCAAGAGGGAACGGATGGGACCTGCATCTTGGTTGAGGTCTAAACCAATCATCAAGCCTTTGCCTCGGACTGCCACTACTCCGGGAATGCTTTGGAGTTCAGCCATCAGGCGCTCTCCCAAATCCAATGCTTTCTGTTGCAATCTTTCGGCCTCCATCACTTCAAGCACAGCAAGTCCTGCTGCACAGGCGAGGTGATTGCCTCCAAATGTGGTGCCCAGGAGTCCGTAACTTGCTTTAAATTCTTCTGAAAGTAAAAGTCCACCAATTGGAAATCCATTTCCCATGCCTTTGGCGATGGTAATCAGATCTGGATATAGCCCATCTACCCACTGGTGGGCAAAAAATCGTCCTGTACGTCCATAGCCAGACTGCACCTCATCTAAGATGAGTTTGGCCTCGTACTTTTTGGCTAGCGCGGAAAGCCCGATTAAGAAATCAGGATTCGGTACTTGAATACCTCCTACACCTTGAATTCCTTCCACGATGATTCCAGCAATGGCTTGGGTAGAAAGAACCTGTTCGACTGATTCCAAATCTCCAAAGGGGAGTATGTGGAAATCCTCGCGAGCATTGCAAGGAGCCACCAGTTTGGGATTGTCTGTTAATGCTACTGCCGCAGAAGTACGGCCATGAAAAGAGCCTGAAAACGCAATGAATCCTGGTTTCTTAGTCACAAATGAGGCCATTTTCAAGGCGTTCTCATTGGCCTCAGCACCTGAATTCACTAAGAAAAGTTGGTAACTGTGCAAACAGGATAGTTCTGCCAATTTATCCGCCAGGGCCTGTTGCAAAGGAATTTGAATGGAGTTGGAGTAAAATCCCAACTGCTTTACCTGCCCACTGATTCGCTCGACATAGTGAGGATGACTATGGCCAATGGAGATGACGGCATGACCTCCATACAAATCCAAGTATTCCTGACCCTGCTCGTCCCACAAGCGGCAACCCTCGGCTTTCACTAGGGTAACTGGAATCAGAGGGTAGACGTCGAATAAGTTCATTTTACAGTCTTTCTAAGGTAATTTTGAAACTGGATGATTTTAGAAGGCACTTGATTTCAAGTTCAAACCCATTTTCTCATCCAATCCAAAGGCTAGGTTAAAGTTTTGAACAGCCTGACCAGAGGCACCTTTCAGTAGGTTGTCTAGGGCGGCATATACCACCAATTGACCTTTTTCCACCTGAAGATGGAGGAGGCACTTGTTGGTATTGATCACCTGTTTTAAATCGAGTTCCTGACTAGAAATGTGCGTGAATGCCGATTCAGCATAAAACTGACGATAGGTTTCCAAGGCTTCTTCTTGCGTTCCAGTAAAAGAGAAATAGGCTGTAATCCATATTCCTCTTGTAAAGTTGCCCCGATAAGGAACAAACATTAGCTCAGCTGGAGTCCCAGAATTCAACTGTTTGAAAGTTTGGTTGATTTCTTTCAGGTGCTGATGGGTAAACAACTTGTAAACCGATACATTTCCGGTCCGGTAACTAAAATGGGAGGTTGCGGTTAGGCTTTTTCCTGCTCCGGTGGAACCCGTAATCCCTGTAACATGCACTGGGCCTTTCACCCATCCCTGCTGGATCGCAGGGGCCAAGGCCAATTGGATACCCGTTGCGAAGCATCCTGGGTTAGCAATTCGCTTGGCTTTCCTTATTTTTTGTGCATTGACCTCTGGAAGTCCGTATACAAAGCCAGCGGATTCATCTCGAAAATCGGTAGATAAGTCGATCAAAACCGTGGATTCTGGAAAGGAATGATTTTCGAGGAAGGATGCAGTCTCTCCATGAGGAAGACATAAAAATACGGCATCTAATCCAGAAGTTGGAACTTCAGTTGTAAAGCGCAGGTCACAGTCCCCAAATAAATCCCCATGCACTTCATCCACTCGTTTGCCTTTTTGACTTGAGGAATGAAGACAAACCAGTTCGCAGGCAGGATGGTGAACTAGCAGTCGAACAAGTTCAGCCCCAGTGTATCCAGCGGCACCGATTACGGCTGTTTTTAACTTAGTCATTTGAGTTTTTCACCTTGTGGAAGATGGCAGTTTGGTTGCCCAAGATGCGCGTAAATCCTTTGACATCCTCACCCGTGTAGCCTTTGTTCATTTCTCCATAGGAACCGAATTTGGCAGACATGAGGTCATGGTCGGAAGTGATGCCTAGTAAAGTAAACCGGTAAGGTTGCAGCAAAACCCGAACTTCTCCAGAAACCTGTTCTTGAGTACTTTCAAGAAAAGTTTCAAAATTACGCATAACAGGATCTAAGAAATGCCCTTCGTGGAGATGGTTGCCGTAAAACTCCGCTACCTGCTTTTTCCAATACAGTTGCCATTTGGTCAAGGTGTGCTTTTCAATCAATTGATGCGCCTTGATCAAAATTACAGGAGCAGCGGCTTCAAAGCCTACACGACCTTTTATTCCGATGATGGTATCACCTACGTGGATATCTCTACCGATCCCGTAGGGTGCAGCGAGGGATTGTAGTTTTACTATGGCTTCAACAGAATTAGCATAGTGGGTTCCTTCCACACCCCTGATTTGACCTTGAACGAAAGTCAATTTTACTTCTTTTGGCTCATGTTCAGTCACAGGAGTAGGCCAGGCGACTTCCGGAAGGTATTCTGAAGAGGTAAGGGTTTCTTTTCCTCCTACAGAGGTGCCCCAAATTCCTTTATTCACTGAATAGGCAGCCTTTTCAAAGTTCATGGACACCCCATGCTTTTTGAGGTAGTCAATTTCCTCTTGACGGCTAAGTTTGAGGTCACGAATTGGTGTGATGATCTCTACTTCGGGAGCAAGAATTTGAAAAATCATGTCAAATCTAACCTGGTCATTTCCAGCCCCAGTGGAGCCATGTGCTACCGCTTGTGCACCTATCGATTTGGCATATTCCGCGATGGATTTTGCTTGTACGATGCGTTCGGCTGAAACGGAAAGGGGATAGGTGTCGTTTTTGAGCACATTACCATAGACCAGGTAACGAATCACTTGATCGTAGTACGCCTGAACTACATCTAAAATGCGAAAGGAAGCCACGCCAAGGGCATGGGCTCTTTGTTCAATTTCCTGGAGTTCTTTTGCTGAGAATCCACCTGTGTTGACCAATACGGCATGGACTTCATGTCCTAAATCCTTAGAAAGGTGAAGTGCGCAATAGGTGGTATCTAATCCTCCGCTATAGGCTAAAACTACTTTTTTCATGTGGTCAACGGTTGAGTTGAATTTGGTTGAGCTATGAAATTTTAGTTCATTGCTCAATCCGCTATCGTTTAGTTAAATCTATTTCTTTTTGTCTGTTGGATCGTAAAGCATGGCCGTACAGAGGCAGTTTTGTCTTTTTTTGGACATCAAAATTTCAAAATTGACACAACTTTGACATCCTTTCCAAAACTCTTCGTCATCCGTTAGGGCAGCGTAGGATACGGGGATGTATCCCAGTTCTGAATTTATCTTCATAACAGCCGCACCGGTAGTTAATCCAAAAATTTTGGATTCAGGATATTTCTCTTGGCTCAGTTTAAACACTTCTTGTTTGATTTTTCGTGCCAAGCCATATTTCCGGTATTGTGGTGCTACGATAAGTCCCGAATTGGCAACGAACTTGCCATGACCCCAGGCTTCAATGTAACAGAACCCAGCCCAGTTTCCTTCACTAGTTAAAGCGATAACTGCCTTGCCTTCGTCCATTTTGGCTTCCAGGTAAGCAGGGCTTCGTTTTGCAATACCCGTACCTCTTGCCTTGGCAGAATCTTCCATCTCTGCTGCGATTTGGTTGGCATACACTTTATGAGAGCTGTCGGCTACTCGAATAAGGAATGTTATTTCATCCATCGATTCGTGTTTTAAATGCGATCCCGTTTAGGATAGTGCATGTAAATTGGTTAAAGTAAAATAGGGGTGTGCTAGGGGGGCTTTCCTCGTGGGAATGCCAATTGAATCTAGGGTTAAACCCTGAGGGACTGCCTCAATCGTGCAACTGAAAAAGTAGTAGACACCAACATACATGCCGTCTTTGTCAAAGACAAGTGTGCAAATGAGGCGATGTGTATTTGGTTATCCATAATTTGAGGGTGCAAATGTTGTATCTCCTGCAATGAATTGCAAGTGTTTATTTCAAAAGTTTATGCAAATCCCTATTTTTTTTGTAATTCATAAAAAAAGGGGGCTAATCTACTTGATCTTAGCCCCCGTTCTATTTTTCTAGGATTTATTGCGCCATTTCTTTCAAGGCGGCTACCAACACATCACAATCTGCGGTGCTCGTGTAGATATTTGGACTTACCCGAACTCCTTGTACACCTGCACCATCAATCGGTGCGGTAAATATCTTGTACTTATCCATGAGTATTTTGCCCATGTCCGTTGGGCTCAATTTTTCCACCCAGACGTTTCCAATGCCGCAGCACCTGGAAGGATCCTCTGGGGTATTCACACGAATGCCTGGCACATTTCGCACTTGATCAGACCAGTACTTTTGAATAAACCGAAGTCGATCTTCTTTCCGCTTGGAACCAATTTTTTCTTGAAAAGCAATGGAATCCAGCACGGTCAAATCCGTTGCCGCAGGATGAGTTCCGATGTGATTGAGGTAAGCAATGCTCGTCAATCCCAAATTGAAAGGAGCCAGAAGTGGTTGAATTTTAGATATTTTATCCTTTTTTACATAAAGTAAACCTGCACCTAACGGAACGCTCAACCACTTGTGAAGGCTGGATCCGTAATAATCGCAATCCAAGTCTTTCATGCTAAAGGTAAAATGACCAACTGCATGTGCACCATCCAACATGATTTCTATCCCTTGGGCATGTGCCATGTCGGCAATTTTTCGAACAGGAAGGATATGCCCCGTGATATTGACAATATGGGGTACCATCAGCAATTTGGTCTTGGGCGTGATTGCTTTTCGGTAGACTTCTACTACCTCCTCATCCGATTTAGGATGCATGGGAATGTCCACTTTCACGGTTTTGATTCCCCAGCGCTTGGAAGCCAATTCAAACATGGTTTGCATGCTTCCATAATCCTGATTGGCAAATACAGCCTCATCACCTGCTTGCCATGGATATCCTGAAATGATCAAATCTAAGGATTCGGTGGTATTACGAGTCAAGACTACTTCCTCGGAATCTGCGCCGATAAATGCGGCTAAGGCAGCAGCAGACTTGGCTTTGTTCTCAAATTGAACCCCACGCATGTAATGCGATCCTTGGTAGTTGATTTCTCGGATATGGGTGATGTATTTTTCGAGTAATTCCTGTGGAAGGAAGCAATAGTAGCCATTCTCAAAATTGAGGTAATCGGGTTTGAGACGGTAACCCGCACGCAGTTGATCCCAAATATCCTCCCGTTCCCAATCCAAGGTATCAAAATCAAAGGCTTTCAGTTCAGAGGGGAGGAGGGATCCACCTAGCCCAAGAGCGGCAAAATACTTTAAAAAGGAACGTTTTTTCATGGTATTGGAATTAAAGTAGGTAGGAAAGTAACCAAACTACAAGTAAAAAAATAGCCATTCCTGTAATCCATGGTGCTCGTTTTGGAAATTCAAACTGGCAGATAGGACAAATGGAAAGCGAGTTTTCGACTTCCATGGCGCAGGAGGGGCATTCTTTTGTTTTCACTAATTTTGGGAACTCTTTGTGAGGGATGGGGTTTAACACATGAATAAACAAAAAATCAGATGAAAATTGAAATTTGGTCGGATATCGCTTGCCCTTTTTGCTACATCGGCAAGCGGAAACTAGAAAAAGCCATCCAAAAATTGAACGATTCCAGTCTGGTCGAGGTGGAGTGGAAAAGCTTTCAACTCAACCCCGGCCTGGTTAGCGATCCAAGCCTGTCTACCTTGGACTACCTTTCCCAATCTAAAGGCTGGTCTAGGGAGCAAACCCTGCAGGTAACTTCACAGGTGGTATCCATGGCGAAAGAGGAGGGCTTGAATTTTGATTTTACACAAACTGTCGTTGCCAATACCAAGAAAGCCCATCGCTTACTTCATTTGGCTAAGGAATCTGGACACCAAGATCAACTCAAGGAGCGTCTATTAAAGGCTTATTTTTCTGAAGGACTAAACGTCGATGATACCGATACCTTACTTCGCTTCTCTGAAGAAGTGGGCCTAAACAAGTATTCCGCCGAAGCAACTCTACTCTCGGAAAAGTTTACAGATGCTCTCGAGCAAGACGCGTACGAATCCAGACTGATAGGGGTTCAAGGCGTTCCTTTTTTTGTCTTTGATCGGAAATTTGGCATATCGGGTGCTCAGCCTGACGAGGTGTTTGACCGGACACTCCAGCAGGCTTTGGATGAAGTCAAGTGAAGTCTGACTACTTTATTTATTCCAAAAAAAGACGGGTATAAATCCCGTCTTTTTGTCTTTTAGGACTAACTGCTTTGAAGGCAGTAACCAAAGCAAATAAAATTTGAAGTTCACTTCAATCGGCAATGGACGTTCGTCTGTCGGCCCTTGATAAATATTACCAAACCCCTCTACTTTTCATTTTCAGGGTGTATACGGCATCCATGGCTGTGATAAACAAGACATTGCGCTCAAGTGTGCCAAAGGTGACATTCGCAGTCCAGTCTTCTGGAACAGGGATATGGGCAATTTTTGATCCATTTCGATCAAAAACGGTTACGCCTTTACCCGTTAAGTAGACATTGCCCTTGTCATCAATAGTCATTCCATCGGATCCCATCTCGCAAAACAAGGTTTTATTGGTTAAGTATCCATCTGCCTGAATATCATACTTCCAGGTTTTGGAGGCCCCAATATCTGCCACAAACAGGTGCTTTCCATCTGGCGTACCGATAATTCCGTTGGGTTGCTTTAAATCTTGCGTTACTCGGAAAAGTTCGGTTCTATCCTCGGATAGGAAATAGACATGTTGCCCATCTTGCTGCATTTCTTTTCCACGGATCCCCTCCCAATAGGGACGTGGGTACAAGGGATCGGTAAAATACAGCCCACCACTTGGTCGAACCCAAACGTCATTGGGGCCATTTAACTTTTTACCTTTGAAGGAAGGTACCAAAACCTTCTCTTTTCCAGTTTGTAAGTCCATTTCTACCAATTCATTTCGTAAGTCTGCCGCTGCAATCAGTTTGCTGTCTAATTGAAAGTACAGCCCATTGGAACGGCCGGCACCTTCCTTGGCTAGGCTTACTTGATTGCTATTTGCATTCCATACGTAAATCTTATCGTTGGGCTGATCGGTGAAATAGACGTCTCCAAATCGATTGACAGCTGGTCCTTCAGTAAAGGAAAAACCATCCTGCACCAATTGGAGTTGGGCTCCCTTGGCTATGATTCCCCGCTTATCTTCCAATTGGGCAAAAAGTGATTGACTTACTAAAGAGAGGCCCACACTCAGGCCAACTAGGTAAATTTTAGGGTTCATTTTTTTCAATTTGAATTCGGTTGAGCACAAGAATTAACTTGTTGAGATCGGGGCTATAGGCCATACGAGTAATTCCTTGATGGCTTGAAGATTCAATTTTTCCCAAGGATTGCCAATTATTTTCTTGAATATGTTTGGTAAATACTTCATTTCCCTTGGCCATCAAGAGGTGATTTTTGTCTATCCAGATAAAATCCTGGGAGCCAGGAACAGCAAATCCGTAGTCCTTTCGTACCCCAGTCTTGAGATTGAACGATGCGATGCCAACTGCTTTTCCTTGATCTGTTTCAATGGTTTTTTTTCGATCCAAATAGGAGATTTCGGCAGTATTGGGTCGTTTTTTAACCGCTCTTCCGATGTCTGTATCCAAGGTGTCCACTTTTCCTTTTCCGCGGACAAATACCAAGGAATTGGGTTCTCCAAGTACAAAGAGTGCCGCCTTTCCCTCGTAGAAATCGTAATAGCCCACTGGAAAAATATCGTCATACAAGAGTTCTGGGGCTTCTCCAGTCACCGGGTACAACCATAGCCGTTGGGTACCCTCTGGCTCCACCACAATGGCCGAGAAATAGGACCCACATTCTGTGAGGCTAGGGGAATATTCACTACGATCCGGTGTTTGGGTGAGGTTGGTAAAGCGTCCTGTTCGGAAACTGTACAGAATCAAATCGTGATTTCCTTTTTCATCTGCGGCGGAAAAAATCAACTCCGAATCATTGATAAAACTGGGCTGATTGTCGTATTCCGGGCGATTGGTGAGTGTTTTGGCCGTATGGGGCAACAGTTTAAGTTGCCCTCCTTTACCTTCTGTATCCATTACCCACAAGTCGGTGGATACCTGGGCATGGAGCAGGCTGCGCTGGAATAGCATGCCAAGGAAGAAGATGAAATAAATTTTTCGCATCGATGTCATTTCTGAGCCAACTAAAGTACGGATTTTCAGTTAAGAAGATGTGCAACTACTTTCTCAATATACCGACGCTATTTTTGACCAATTGCGGTTAAAACAAGATCTTTTGGCTGATCAGGCGGTACAAGTGTTGGTTTCAAACCCTCAATTTGCAAAAGAAATCAATTCTTGGGAATCCATTCCAGTTACGCTACCCGCTAATTTTCCAGTGGAGTTGCAGCGCTATTTTGATTTTTACCTGGCCAAGCAAAAAGAGTATTTAGGAGGAGTACACCCACTTGCTCAGGCCTATTTTGAGCGCCATGGGGATTTATACCTTGCCATGCTCGGATTTTATTCCTTGCCTTACTGTTATGCATTTGCAGATGGCGCACAAGTTTTGGTCCGTTCCCAGCGGATTCTGGATCAAATAGGAGAAAGGCTAGGAGAGACTACTCGATTTGTATTGGACATCTTCAAACCAGGTGCGTTTACGAGCCAAGATGCTGCTTACCTCAGTTGTGCTAAGGTTAGGTTGATTCATGGATATAGCCGGTACTTTATTCGAAAATATGCCAAAGATTGGGATCCAGCATTCGGGGAACCCATCAACCAAGAAGATCTTTTGGGTACCAATCTGGCATTTAGCCACATCGTGCTTCGAGGGATGACTAAAATGGGATTGTCGCCAAACGCAAAAGAGCACCAAGCTTTGTTGTTGTATTGGAAATGGATTGGGGAACTGATGGGGGTGGAAACTAGCCTTTGGCCAAGCAGCCCCAAAGAAGCCTTTGAACTGGATCGTTTGATCCGTAAGCGCCAATTGAAGCCTTCAGAGGCCGGAAAGAAACTTACCTTTGCGCTTCTCGAATTCTATCAGAAAAACATCCCAGATACGCTATTAACTGCTCAGCTGGAGTCCATACTGGTATTTTTTCTTGGAAAAGAAGCCTCCAAGGCGGTTGGTCTTTCCTCCCAAGTTCAAGTTCCAGGCGATATTTTAGGTCTGGTGTTAAAGGGTATAGGATTCAAAACCTTTGGGTCTCAGAAAAGCCATGCGGCCTTGAAAAAGAATTTAGAGGCGCAGCAAACCTTACAATTTGGAAGGGTGCTTCAACTTCAACTACCTGAATACAACCGTTCGTAATCGAACAACTTGCTGTTCGCTTTTTAACAAGAAAAAATATTCAATCGGCCAAAAACCTTCATTTCTGCTTTTTTTGGGATTTGGCATCATTTTCGTAATTCCAAATCACATGAATGAAGTCAAGCAATGGGCCAAGCAAATTCCACTGGAATTAGTCTTCTGGATTGGTAGCATTGCGGCTATTCTTACGATCAATCCGGCGGTGGAGGCATTCAGCATTTGTCCTCTACACCACTTCGGTATCGAATGGTGTCCAGGTTGTGGTTTGGGAAGAGCCATGAATCTCTTAGCTCGAGGGGAGTTTCTGGCCTCTTGGCAACTGCATCCCGCAGCAGGTTTGGCTTATGGAGCGATCTTTCATCGGATTTGGGTATTAATCAAACAACTAAAACATCGCGCACACTATGGCTAATGTATTGAGACATCTTCCGGAATTGGAAGGAATGGAATTGGGCTACATCCAAGGGTTGATGAAGTCAATGGATGAGGAGGAAGCGGCTTTATTTGCTCAAGTGTACCGAGCAAGACGTAAAGACCCTCAGATGATTTTGATTTTGACCCTTTTGGGATTCTTCGGATTTGCAGGATTACAGCGATTTATCTTGGGTCAAATAGGACTGGGTATCTTGTACCTGATCACGGCTGGTTTGTGTTTTATAGGTACCCTCGTTGATTTGGTGAACTACAAGAGTTTGGCCTACGAATTCAACATCAAAATGGCACATGAAACCTTAAACATGTTGTCCTACTCTTTCCCAGAAAAAGGAACTAAAGAAAGCTAAACCAACGCCCACTTTCCTTTTTACCTTTGGTTTTCTTGGAAGCCAAAGGTTTTTTTGTGCCTACCAAGAATCGTCTGCTTCGGGATTGGGTGCTTGCTCTAATTGCATTAAGGATTCACCTGATGGGGATAGAAGTAGATGAAATTGAGTCAATCGATGCTCCAATACCTGTAATTCTTCAAATGATGCCTTTGAAAATGGATAGGGGAGTTCGATCAATTCAGGTGATTTAGAGGTAAAAGGAGGCGGTACCGCTGCATCAAAGAGTACCGGCCAAAGGGTTTTGCTACAGCCAAGTCCCCAATAAGTTAGGGGGTATTGATTGGTATACACTAGCAATCGTTGATTGATGTCCTTAAAAAACAATTCCGTTTCTTCCAAACGAATACGTGAACCAGACCTAGATTTTCCTTTGGTTTTCAAATACTTAAACTGAGACATTCCTTGCTTCTGTCGAACTAGGTAAGCGCGAAAAACCTTGTGATCCAGCAATATTCCTTGATGGAAATACCCCACGGCGGCTTGACCTGCCCTCACCAGCGTGATGCAATAATGTACATCCTCAGCAAGGCTAAATCCGATTTCAGGTAGCCAAACTCGTGTCCAGGGTAAATACAGTTTGGCTAGCCAACTCGTCTCATTTTCAATGAGCACCTGATGCTTATCAGGAACATATTGGATTTGCCAGCCCTTCAATTTGGCTATTTTTAAAAGCTGAAGAGCCTGTTCATCACTTAAAACCTGAGTTTGCGGTATTTTCATCGTAAAGCCAGTTGCTTGGCTATCTTTGTACAAAGAAATAAAACTATATGCAGGAAGACATACAAAAAGTTCTAAATCGGATGTGCGACCCCAAAGAAGAGGAGGCATACCACTTTGCGGATAAACTTGGGGGCATGGCTGATGAAGAGACCAAGGACCATCTGATCACCTTGGTCAAGGGCGATCAATGGGAAATTGGGTATTTGGCTTGTCGGGCATTGGCCAAAACTTCCTGGAACGAAGAAGCGCTAGACGCTATTTTCGAAGCCATTTTTGATAAGAAAAATAAAGCCATCCAAGGAGCTTTCGTTCAAATTTTAGAAGAATTTAACCTTGCAGAACGCTTTGTGGATGTCTTCCGAGTGTACCTTTTTGGCAATTTCAAAGCCTCTACACTTGCAAAGGGATATTTGGATAGCGTAGAATTCGACATTACTCCGAGAACTATTCGTAAAGCAGAGAAGCATTGGAATCATTACTTGCACAATCCTGAAGAGGAGGAAAGTCTAGCCTTGAAGAAGTTGGAAGTAGAGCCCATGCTGCAAGAATTGAAGGACCTTTTTGAGGAGTAAGGCTACTTTATTCTTTTTTTTTGACCCCTCTGACCGCGTGGGCTTGAATGGGATCTTCTGGCCAGGAGTGCTTTGGGTAGCGCTGTTTGAGTTCTTTTTTGACCTCAAAATAGCCAGAGGTCCAAAAACTTTTCAAATCTCGGGTGAGCTGTACGGGTTTGTAGCCAGGGGAAAGCAATTCGATTAGAATGGGAACGCGCCCTTCATTCACTTTAGGAGTTTCCAACATTCCAAATAATTCCTGTAAACGAACCGAAAGGCGAGGGGAACTGGCATCTTCTTGGTAGCGAATTGAAATTTCACTACCAGAAGGTACTTTCAAAAACCTTGGCGCTAACCTTTCTAATTCCTGCTGCTGCTCAAATGACAGCGAATGTGTTAAAAATTGACCTAGGTTCAATTTTTTCAATTCCTCATTTTTTGTAATGCCCAATAAGTAGGGTTCAAGCCAGTCTGTAGCGCTTGCACAGAGCGACTCAACTGACCAGTTGGGCCAGCCTTGACTTGGATGCCAAGTGGCTACTGATTGAACCCGTGCAATCAATTCCAAAGCAGTCTCGTTCCAATCCAACAAAAATTCCCCTTCCTCTTGAATGGTTTCAAGAAGTAGTTGAACTGCCAATTCTGGATTTACTTTTGGTAGCGGTCTATTTCCCAAGACAATAGCCCCGATACGTATCTCAGCATGTGCTTGAAGTCCACCTTTCTTTCGATCCCATTCCAGCACCTCCTTGGTTTTGAGCATAGGTGCCAAATCCTTTGGATTCAAAGGTGCTGCCATCCATATCTTCCCCATTCCATCACGAGCATCAAGATGGGCCACTGCTAGCCAGGATTCATAGGCGAGATCATCCTTATGTCCGATTTGAGCAATTTTACCATTCGCGAGTTGAAACTGGGCATTGTTTCCTGGTCTCGCAGCCGCTATTCGCTCTGGATAGGCATAGGCGAGTAAAAGTCCCGTAGCCCAAGGATCTACTGGACTATTTTCAGGATTTACAGCGAGTAGTTGACGGTATTGGGCGGCCACCTTGTCAATCTTTTTGTAAGCAAAGGCTCCATTTACCTGTCCTCGGAAGCGCCTCAGTCCTTCAATTCTTAGGTTGAGGTCTACACCCGCTTGGGATGACAGGGGATCCTTTTCCTCAAGAATGGCCGCAATATCAGTGGCTAGCGGAAGTAGGTTTGCCTTTTTTGCATAGACGAGCATGTGGGCGATTCTTGGATGGGCAGGTACCTGATGGAGTTCTTTCCCATGCGGAGTCAATTGACCTTGGTCGAGGGCCTCTATGGCTTCTAGCACTTTTTCTGCCGAAACCAAGGAATGAAGAGGGGGAGGATTGAGCCAGGTCATGCTGCGGATATCCTTTTTGCCCCAGACCTGCATGTCTAGGACTAGGCTGGTTAAATCAGCTTCTAGGAGTTCGGGGGTGCGAAAATCAGCCAATTGGGCTTGAGTGCCCTTGCTCCATAAGCGATAAGAATGGCCTGCTGCCAATCTTCCTGCGCGTCCACTTCGTTGATCTGCAGAATCCTTGCTGATCCGATGCAGTTCCAATTTGGATAGACCTGATCGCGGATCAAAACGGTTGGACTTCACAAACCCTGTATCCACCACGACAGTGACTCCCTCAATCGTAAGTGAGGTTTCTGCTATATCTGTAGCGAGTACGATTTTTCGCTTTCCACTGGGATGTGGAAGGATGGCCCGCTGCTGCTCCGAAAAGGAAAGTTGCCCGAAAAGCGGTACCACAATATCCGTAGGCAAGGCCTTTTTCAAAACCTCTTCGGCTTTTCGTATTTCACCCTGACCTGGTAAGAATACCAGAAAATCTCCTGCATGCTGTTTGGTCAGTGGAATCAGTTGCCTTGCCGCATCTTCTCCGATGGCATATTCATCCACTTCCTGAAGGTAATTGACTGCAACAGGATATTGCCTCCCTTTACTTTGGATAACGGGTGCATCCAATAATTTGGAAAGCTGCTCTGAATCGATCGTGGCAGACATCAGCACGATTCGTAAGTCATCCCGCAGCACCTGCTGCACTTCCCGGCATAGGGCTAGGCCCACATCAGAAAATAGATTTCGCTCATGAAATTCATCAAAAATGACCATCCCGACATCCTCCAAGGCATTGTCTTGGTGCAGCATTCGGGTGAGAATTCCTTCCGTAATCACTTCCAAACGGGTAGCTGCTGTGACGCAGGTATCAAATCGAATGCGGTAGCCTACTGTATGTCCTACTTCTTCTCCCAGCAAAGCTGACATCCGCTGTGCGATACTTTTGGTAGCCAAGCGTCGTGGTTCGAGTAGCAGGATTTTTTTTCCATCCAACCAGGGTTCCTGGAGTAAGGATAGGGGCAATAGCGTACTTTTTCCTGCACCGGGAGGTGCTTGAATGATCACAGAATTGCCTGTAGAAAGTTGCTTTTTTACGGCTGGGATGATTTCAGCTACTGGAAGCTCCAGTTTGGAAAGGGGAAGAATTGACATGAATTGCAAAAATACACATCTGCCTTCGGCGGATGAAATAGGATCCGGAAAAGAATAAAAAAATCCCCACAAAATTGCTCTTGTGGGGATTGATGTGGTTAAGAGAAATTAAGCGCCGATTTTGGCTGCTGCTTTTCCATATTCCCAACGAATCTCGAAAGAATCCGTTTTTACTTCGTAAACAAGTCTTTCTTCCATCGTGGAACTTTGCTGAGAAGGGACATTCACACGAAGAATGTCTTGCTTCTCGTCGTAGGTGTAGGTTCCCCACTGCTTGGCTACCTTGTTGAACACAAAAGTAGATTGGCTTTCTCCTGGAATGACGAAGAAACTGTAAGTTCCTGCAGCCAATTTTTGACCTTCTACCGTGATGTCTTTGGAAGTGGTAAAGGTAGTCGCATCATTTGCGCCAGCTCTCCAAATTTTTCCAAAAGGAACTAAATCACCCCAAATGGTGCGGCCTTTTACTGCTGGAGAAGAGTAGTTGATGGTGATTTTTGCTCCTGCCACTTCACCTTCAGCAGTTTTCGCAGGACTTGGTTTGTCTTGAGCAGTTGCTGCCAAGGCAAAGAAAATACTTAGCGAAAAAGCGAGTACTAGTTTTTGTAATTTCATGAGTATCTATTTAGTTTTTAGTAAAGCCTTCTCATCGTTCTTCAGGCTAAGGAATTAACCTCCCAGGTGAAGAATAGTTTAATTATTTTGATTTAAAGGGGATTAAATGTTTACCCAGGCCTGCTTCTTGTTACTCTCCACGATGCGCTCACCAATCAGCAATTCACGCCAGCCATCTGCGAAGGTTGGGAACGTAGGGTGCTCCGGTTGCTTACCCGCTGCGATTGCTGCATACACTTCTTTGAAAAGTTGCTTGGAAGTATCTGGAAAGCCTTCGTTGTGTCCGCCAGGGAAACTTACCAAAGAACTTACTTCCCGATGGACTAGGGAAGGGTCTTTCATCAGTTGTTCGTTGGCCTTTTCACGCTTGCCAATCCACAATTCATTTGGACGTTCTGAATTGAATTCAAAAGCGGATACTGAGCCTGCGATTTCAATATTGAGTCTGTTCTTACGTCCTGCATTTACTTGGGATACGGTGATCGAACCCTTGGAACCGTTGTCAAAACGAAGAAGTACCGTAGCATGATCTTCCGTGTTGATGGGCACCTCTTGGTAATCAGCGGGTGTCAGAATCTTGCCCGAGTACGTTTCAATTGCTTTGAGCGGCTTCAATCTGGTCTTATGGACTGTAGAGAAATCAGCCATTACTTGAGTGATCTTCAATCCGGTCACGTATTCTGTAATATCCAATAAGTGGGAACCAATGTCTGCAATGGCTCTAGAATCTCCAGATTTGTCTGGTTCCAGTCTCCAGTTGTAATCTGTCTGTAGGAAAAGCCAATCCTGTAGGTAAGAGCCCATGATTGAATACACTTCTCCCAATTCTCCTTTTTCACGCATCACTTTCATTTGCCTTACCATAGGGTAGTAGCGTAGGTTGAAGTGTACGGCATTTACTAAACCGGTGGTTTTGGCAATTTTGACCAAGTCTTCAGCTTCTTGGAGGCTGATGGCCAATGGCTTTTCGCAAATCACATGCTTCTCAGCCTCTAATACAGCCTTGGCTTGGCTGTAGTGTAGGAAATTGGGGGTACAGATATGGACTACATCGATATCATCTTGTTTGAGCATATCAGCAAAAACATAAGCTCTTGGAATGCCCAATTGCTTGGCTTTTTCATCTGCAAGGGCTTGGTTTACTTCTACCAAGGCTACAACTTCTACATTAGGAATTCTTCTCAGTGCTTCTAGGTGTGCAGGACCAATAAATCCAGTTCCGACTATGGCTGCTTTGATGGTTTGAGACATTTGTTTCAGGTTTGGGTAAAAAAGATAACCGAAGTTAAAAAAAATCTATCCGCAACAAAATGAGATTTTTTTCAAGGATTGTTCTCAAGGCACGCCGAAACCAAAATTAATCCCAGTGCTGATCAAATTTGGACCTGTTGCAATTCAACCTTTCTTTTTTCCTTTTCACAAAATTGTATGGTTTTTACAACCCTTTTTTAGTAGTTTAAAAGCCTAAAAACAAACCAGATATGGCAAATTTTACACTAAAAGTAAATGGAACCACGCACCAAGTAGAAGTGGAAGACGATACCCCATTACTTTGGGTTCTACGGGATCAGTTAAACCTTGTGGGAACTAAGTTTTCCTGTGGGATAGCCCAATGCGGTGCATGCACTGTTCATGTGAACGGAAATGCTACCTTCTCCTGTGTGACACCAGTTTCTAGCATTGGAAATTCAGAGGTGACAACCATTGAAGGGCTTTCAAAGGACGGGGATCATCCGGTACAGAAGGCTTGGGATGAGGTAGATGTGGCTCAATGTGGGTATTGCCAGGCAGGTCAAATCATGAATGCTGCAGCTTTTTTAGAGCAAAATCCATCTCCGACATTGGAAGAAATTGACAATGCGATGAACCGAAACATCTGTCGCTGTGGTACCTATCATAAAATTAGAGAGGCCGTAGCTCTAGCCGCTAAATCCAAATAACTATGAAAACACAGACAGGAACAAGTAGACGGGATTTCTTGAAAATCGCAGGAACTACTGCAGGTGGATTGTTTATTGGCTTCAATTGGTTTAGTTGCGACTCTCCAAAAATGGAGGTGCTGAGCATTGAGCAAATTTTGGCTCAAGCCAAGTCCTTCAATAGTTTTCTATCCATCTCACCAACTGGAGATGTGGTCATTTTTTCCCCTAACCCTGAATTAGGTCAAAACATCAAAACCTCTTTTCCAATGGTGGTTGCTGAAGAATTGGAGGCCGATTGGGAAAAGGTGCGGGTAGTCCAAGCTAATTTGGATCCTGAAAAATACGAACGACAGTTGACTGGTGGCTCTGGAGCCATGCCGCATAGTTGGGAAAGACTTCGAAAAGCAGGGGCAACTGCCAAATTCGTTTTGGTGGCAGCCGCCGCACAAACTTGGAAAGTTCCTGCTTCAGAAATTACGGTTTCCAAAGGTACGATTAGCCACGAGGGATCGGGTAAAAAAGGGCATTTTGGAGAATTTGTGGCGGTCGCTGCTACGCTTACTGCGCCTGAGGAGGTTGCACTTAAGGATAAAAAAGACTTTACCATCATTGGTACACCAGTCAAAAATGTGGATGCCAAGGACATGTATACAGGGAAGCCCATGTATGGTCTAGATTTCCAGCGAGAAGGAATGCAGTACGCCATGATTCAACGTGCTCCATTTGGAATGAAACTAGTGTCTGTTGACGATAGTGCAGCACGTGCGGTAACTGGAGTCACCAACGTGGTTACTTTTGGTTCCAATGTGGCGGTGGTAGGAACCTCTACTTGGCCACTGTTGAAGGCCAAAAAGTTATTAAAAGTGAATTATGAACCCGATGGGGTAGTGGAGAGTTCCACAGACCACGATCGCTTGTTTACCGAATTGATGGCCAAGGGTAAGGCAGAGGTGAAACGCAAGGATGGGGATGTCGCATCAGCATTCAAGTCTGCTGCAAAAATTGTAACTGCTGAATACCAGTGCCCATTCTTGGCGCATTCTCCTATGGAACCGGAAAACTTCTTCGCACATGTGCAAGGGGATAAAGTGGAACTTGTAGGACCTACACAAACACCAGATCGTGCACGTCAGGAAACTGCAGCATTGCTTGGAATTCCACCTGAAAATGTGTCAGTCGCCATCACGCGTTTGGGAGGAGGATTTGGAAGAAGACTTCGCGCGGATTATGTAGTCGAGGCAGTAGAAGTATCTAGAGCCATTCAAGCCCCAGTAAAAGTAACCTGGAGCCGGGAGGATGAATTGACAGGTGGAGCATACCGTCCCGCTGTCCGATATAAATTTGAAGCCGCCTTGGATGCTGCTGGTACGCTTGTAGGATACAAACTGCGGGGAGTCGGCATGAATGCTGGCAATACCACCCGAGAGGGTAATTTTCCTTCTGGAGCAGTTGACCATGTACTAATTGAAACCATTGAACATGCTTCGAGCATCACCACCAACGCTTGGCGAGCTCCCATTACCAATTTTTTAGCTTATGCTGAGCAAAGCTTCCTAGATGAAGTTGCTTTAGCCGTGGGTAAGGATCCTGTTGATTTCCGTTTGGAACTATTGAATCGTGCCAAAACCAACCCAGTGGGAGAGTTGGGCTACGATGTGGATCGTATGCTAGGAGTGGTGAAAATGGCGAAGGATAAGTCCAATTGGGGCAAAAATCCTTCGGTAAAACAAGGATTCAGCGTCTACTTCTCTCATAAATCCTATGTGGCTCAAGTGGCTGACATTGAAGTAGCTGGGGGTGTACCTACCCTGAAGAAAATTACTGCAGTGACGGATTGCGGCTTGGTCGTGAATCCTACCGGCGCCAATCACCAAGTTCGTGGCGGGATTGTAGATGGTATGGGGCATGCGATGTACACCAACCTCACCTTTGAAGCGGGGGTGCCTAAGCAGCGAAACTTTGATAGCTACCGGTTGATTCGTTTGAAGGAAGTTCCTGAAATCGAAACCCACTTTGTGGACTCAGGTTTTGACCCTACTGGATTGGGTGAGCCTGCGCTGCCACCTACGGGGGGAGCCATTGCCAATGCCATCTTTGCTGCCACCGGCAGAAGACTCCGCAGTCAGCCTTTCATCGAGCAAAAGGAGTTTTCCGATATCCAATTGCAAATCAAAAGAGGTTAAGTGTTCGCATAAAAAAAGCCACTGCATACATGCAGTGGCTTTTTTGTTTGTGGAAGTGGGATTAGATCATCTTTCCTGCTTCCTTTTGTAATAAGGTAGATTCGTCTGCTAAGCAGGAATCGATGTAAGTTTGAATAGTGGTGTTTTTGGGCAATCCTTTTTCAACCAAGGCTCCAAGTGCTACCAAAACAGCAAGTCGTGTTCCTACTTTTTTAGCGGCTGTACCAAACAAGGGCTCCAACTCTTCGTAAGTCACATTTTCCGCTTGAACTCGGATATCCTGCAAGGCCTCTTCTAGTTTATCTCCAGACAGGTTGGTCAGTTTCTTGCCAAGGTATTGAATCTCGTTCAAGGCTGATTTGGCTTCTTGTGGAGCTTGCGTAACCGGCTTCGCGGCAGTCTCTTGCTTGTTTGCAGCGCCTGCATTTTGCTTCGCCCAAGTATCCTTGAGCCCAACGGTTTTGTTGAAGACTAAGTGTCCAGCTTTGGAATCTGGATCCAGGGTAAAATACCCTAGACGCTGGAATTGGTAACTTTCGTTTGGATTTGCCTGACCCAAATGCGGTTCCAAAAAGGCATTTTTGATCACCTTCAAGGAATTTGGGTTGATGAAGTCCATGTAACTTTTGGATTCATGCGTGTCCGGAGATTCATCCAAAAACAAGCGATCGTATTCTCGAACTTCAGCTTGAATGGCATGCGCCACGGATACCCAGTGAATGGTAGACTTTACTTTTCGCTGGCTTGCTGCCGTGCCCGAACCTGATCTTGAATCTGAATCGTAACTGCAGTGAATTTCAACAACATCACCCGCTGCATCTTTCACTACCGATTCGGCTTTGATGATGTAGGCACTTTTCAAGCGCACCTCCTGACCTATGGCAAGTCGGAAGAAATTAGAATCAGCAGCTTCTTTGAAATCTTCGCGTTCGATGTACAATTCTCTTGAAAAAGGCACCTCGTGCGTTCCTGCATCTGTTTTTTCTGGATTATTTTCCAAATGTAAGATTTCCGTTTGGCCTTCTGGATAGTTTTGAAGGACCACCTTGATGGGGTTCAATACTGCCATTACGCGGGTAGCGCTTTGGTTTAGGTCCTCACGCACACAAAACTCAAGCAAGGATACGTCCGTGACATTTTCCCTTCTAGAAATACCTGCCACCTCGCTGAAGTTGCGGATAGAGCCAGGCGTATACCCTCTTCTTCTCAAACCAGAAATGGTCGGCATGCGAGGATCATCCCATCCCGTTACTACGTTCTTTTGTACCAGTTCGAGCAACTTACGCTTGCTCATCACGGTAAAACTTAGGTTACGACGTGCAAATTCCCGCTGCTTGGGACGAAGAAGGGTAGGATCGATGATCTGATCCAAATACCAATCGTACAATTCTCGGTGCGCTTTAAACTCTAGGGTACAGATGGAATGGGAAACCTGCTCGAGGTAATCTGACTCTCCGTGAGCCCAATCGTACATGGGGTAAATATTCCAAGTATCACCTGTGCGGTGGTGGTGTGCATGGATGATGCGGTACAAAATGGGATCTCGCATGTGCATGTTCGGAGAAGCCATATCGATCTTCGCACGAAGGAGGTAGGTGCCAGGAGCAAATTCTCCATTTTTCATGCGCTCAAATAGATCCAAATTCTCGGCAATGGATCTATCCCGAAATGGGCTAGGAGTACCAGGGCTGGTAGGCGTACCCTTTTGTTCTGCGATTTGCTCAGAGGATTGCTGATCTACATAAGCCTTGCCTTGCTTGATCAACAAGACCGCCCAATCGTGCAACTGCTGAAAATAATCGGAGGAATAGCATTCGTTGGCCCACTTGAATCCCAACCAAGCGATGTCACGCTTGATGGCATCTACATATTCTTGTTCTTCCTTGGCAGGATTGGTATCGTCAAATCGAAGGTTGACCGGAGCACCATACTTTTCACCTAAACCGAAGTTGAGACAAATTGATGCTGCATGGCCGATGTGCAGGTAGCCATTGGGCTCCGGTGGAAAGCGGAAGCACAATTTCTCCTTTGGAAAACCATTGGCCAGGTCTTCTTCGATGATGTGTTCTATGAAATTCAGGGATTCGGTAACTTCTTTCATAATCTTCAATTCGCTGTCAAAAATACGTCAAATGCTAGGAATTCCAACCGTAAAGAAAAAGACTAGGCCAGGCTTAAATTTCATCTGGCTCGCGACTTGGCCAATAGGCTCCAATAAGATTCAGGGTCTTTTTGTCAGGATCGAATTGAAAACTCAGCTTCATTTCTTCCAATTGAGTTTCATGCAAATCTTGGCAGGCATTGAAATAAACCATCTCAAAACGTAGGCAGAGGGTGCCACTATCTTTGGAATCCAGCTGCGGGACAGTCGTCAATTGAACCTTTTCAACTACCGCTCCTTGTCTTTTGAAGTAATAGGACAGAAAGATACCCAAGTCTCGCTGTTGCGTTTGGATGAGCCAGGACCAAGCCTCGGATGTAGGCCTGTCAAAGGGAAAATCAAATGACCAAGATTCTTGCATGGCAACTCAAAGGTAGGGAAATCGAGTGTTGAACGCTTCAAAAAACTAGAAAAGCAGTAGTTTAGGGACATGAATTACCCGATTTATATGGATCACAATGCTACTACCCCTTGCGCAGAAGAGGTGATTGCTGCCATGCTTCCCTATTTTGGTACCCATTTTGGAAATGCAGCAAGCAAAAATCATCCTTACGGTTGGGAGGCGGAGCAGGCAGTGGAGGAGGCCAGAGAATCAATCGCTCAATTGATTGGTGCAAAATCAAAAGAACTGATTTTTACCTCAGGTGCCACCGAATCAATCAACCTAGCCATAAAAGGGGTATTTGACTTGTTCCCAGGCCAAAGGCAACATTACATCACCTGTCAAACCGAGCACAAAGCAGTTTTAGATACTCTTGCTCAACTTGAACAAGCAGGAGCAGAGGTGACGTACCTACCTGTAAATTCAGCTGGACAGATTGATTTGAATGAATTGGAGGCTCAGGTGCGGGGCCATACCAAAATGATCTGTTTGATGTGGGCCAATAATGAAACAGGAGTCCTACATCCCATCCAAGAGATAGCCAAACTTGCGGACAAACATGGAATTATCTTTTTTACGGATGCCGTTCAAGCGGTTGGTAAAATTCCGGTACATACCCAGGGGATTCACCTGATGGCACTTTCTGCTCACAAACTGTATGGTCCCAAAGGAATAGGTGCCTTGTATATCCGCCACAATCACCCGCTTCCAAAGCCAATGGCACAAATCTACGGGGGTGGACATGAAAAGGGATTTCGTAGTGGGACGCTGAACGTACCTGCAATTGTGGGCTTTGGAAAAGCAGCTCAACTTCGAGTTCATGAGATGGAAGAAGAAGGGAGTAGGCTTAAAATATTCCGTGATCAACTAGAAACAGCGCTTTTAGAAATTTCTGGTGTGAACTGTAATGGTTCGGTAACTCATCGGCTTCCCCATGTGAGTAACCTTTCCTTTTCCGGTGTAGAAGGGGAGGAATTGCAGCGCAAAGTGAACCAGCGGGTAGCCGTCAGTTCGGGCTCAGCCTGCAGCTCCATCTCTCCCAAGCCCAGTCATGTGCTGCAAGCCATGGGTGTACCTTCAGATTTGGGCCGTGCTTCTCTGCGATTTAGTTTAGGAAAAGACACTAGGGCTGAAAGCATAACACAAACTGTTTCTTGGGTAAAATCGGTGATTGAGCATTTGAGACAAACCTGATAAAAATCACCTTTTCTTTTCATTCCCAGGAGGAAGAACTGTGGAACATCGGGTGTAACTTGAAGAATGGATTCCAAAAAACCAGATTTAGTCGAAGAGCCAGATGCTTCCTATGGCAAGTATTCCTATGCGGATTATTTGACTTGACAGTTTGAAGAAGTGGTGGAGCTGATCAATGGCAAGATTTTCAAAAAAGCTGCGGCAACTCCCAAAAGAATACACCAACGAGTTTCTGTAAAACTTGCAGCCCAACTCTATCATTTTTTGGAGGGAAAGCGCTGCCAAGTATATGCTGCTCCTTTTGATGTCCGATTTCCCAAAGATTCCAAGGAAGATCATCAAATTTTTAATGTAGTCCAGCCGGATATTTATGTGATCTGCAATCCCGAAAAATTGGACGAAAGAGGATGTCTCGGAGCCCCAGATTTGATTGTGGAGATTCTTTCCGCTGGAAATACCAAAACCGAACTGAAGTTTAAATACCAGCTCTATGAATCACATGGGGTAGGTGAATATTGGGTAATCCATCCAGATTATCAAAATATTTTCCAATCAACTCTAGTAAATGACCAGTACATCCCTTCCAAATTAATGACATCGGGCCATGTGCTCCATTCCAAGGTACTGGAAGGGTTTAGCTTGGATTTGGAAGATTTTTTTGCGGATATAGACTGAGGAATTGGCTTACATCCTCCTCTGTATCCAAATCCACTGCTCCAAGCGGGAAATCAATCGCATGCACCTCTTGGAAATGGTTAAAAATTACTTTTTTGGCTCCTTCAGATCCAGTCAATTGCAATAATTCTTCAAAATAACGCCCATCGAAAAGCGCCGGCACCCCCAAAGTATCCGAATAAGCCGCCGCTACGATCCCTTTGCTTGAATCCGCCTTTAAGGTGATCAATTGATCGAGTAGGGAAGCATCCACAAAAGGTTGATCACATAACATCAACACTACTTGATCAATGGCTTCCTTTTCTATCAAATAATGAAGTCCTGCCTGCATGCTGGAAGACATTCCATGCTGCCAATCCGGATTAACAATAAACGGAGTACTCGAAGGATCAAAGCCGGTTTGAATCCGTGCTGCATTCGCTCCCAGTACCACCACCAAGCCATCTGCCTTACTTTTTTTGGCTTCTTTGATGCCTTTATTTATTAATGTTTCACCTTGAATTTCAATAAGTTGCTTCGTTCTACCTAAACGGGAAGATGAACCAGCGGCTAAGAGAATAATTCCAGTTTTCATAAACCAGTTTCATGAATAGGGCCTGGCTTATCCCGGAGGAAACCGGGTTTCCGCTTACGAACTACAGCTGCGATTTCAGCAAGAATGGCTAGTGCAATCTCCTCGGATGTTTCTGCTCCAAGGTCTAACCCAATTGGAGCGTAGAGATTACCCGTTGGAATAGCGATTCCCTTGGTCTGTAATCGCTCCAACAACTTTTCGGTCTTTCGTTTGGGGCCCAAGATTCCTATGTAAGGAAGCAGTAGTTGGGACAATTTCTCGAGGAGTACTAATTCGTAGTCAAAATTATGTGTCATCAGTAGTGCTACGGTATTCAAATCCGTTTCAATCTGCTCCATGACCTCTTCCGCAGGTCCTTGTATGATTCGTTTAACCGTAGGAAATCGACTACTCCTAGCCAAGGGTTTTCTCCCGTCAACTAGAATCACTTCATGACCAAGAATTGCAGCGAGTTGGGCTACTGGAAGCGTGTCATTTCCGGCTCCGAAAAGAAGAATTTGTAAAGGAGGACAAATTAATTCAAAAAAAATTGAGAGTTCGTCCAACGCTTCAAAACACTGAATACGATTGTTTGGCTGGTCAAAGGAATCAATTTGTTGTAGGATTTCTGAATGAAACTCTTCCTTGACTTTGGCAAGCGATCCAAAGCGCAGGTCACCTTGAAGGAGGTAGAT
>JACCDO010356916.1_pt1 | contig 46297 bp, 22 predicted proteins | sample 7446101 | NCBI WGS metagenome assembly JACCDO01 (sample SAMN15323440, study PRJNA562643) | freshwater metagenome | isolation source: river surface water | place: USA:Blue River Watershed | collected 2017-08-16 | reverse complement strand
GACTTGCAGTCGATCAACACCTTGTCAAGAATCTGTAAGATGAAAGATAAAGAGAATTGATACAGGTAGTTGACGTCCGCCAGCGCCTCGAGGGTGAAGTACACGTTAGTTACTACTCTAGCAAAGTGTTCATATGTTTTCGAGATCGATTGCACTTCATTCATCACTTCCTTTGTCTTCAACAGCTCTAAATTCAAGTCTTTTGCCTCGCCTTTAATCAGTTCCAAGCTATTGATAACGGTATCATCATCGAGGATCGCCCCTTGCACCTAAGTGAGTGAGTGAGTGAGTGAGTGAGTAAGAGTGAGTTAAGAGTGAGTGAGTAAGAGTGAGTGAGTGAGTGAGTAAGAGTGAGTGAGTAAGAGTGAGTACCTGCGAGATCTTGTTTAATAACTGCTCTTCTAGTGCACGTAGTTTGATATTTTGTTCTGTTTGTAACGCCATTAACTCACGATATCTTTTATCTACATCTGGTCGCTCTGATTTCAATATAACGGATACGGCCTGTGACAGCAGCGAGGCCCTGGTGATAGTGAAGTTAACTAGGGTAACACGTGAACAAATATCTGGTGAGAATATTGCCAAAGGATTGCGTGTTGCTAATATAATCACAAATTTAGGCGAGAAATCAATATCTTCAGAGCCAAGTCTAACGAGGGATCGACCGCCGGTTTTCTGCAACTCTTTGTTGAGGATAGGGTTCAAGACGGGATCGATGGTCTCCACATCATTAACTAATAGAATATTCCCAAAACGGATAGCAGAAGCTAATGTTTTCATGAAATTAATATCTAAGAAAGAAGTTTGAATGACTTTACTATTCAAACTGTTGTATTTGTTGACGACGAAGGCCAGGGCCTGGCCCGACGGATCCACAATAAGCGGGTAACGATGAAAACGATCTAATAAAATAGAGTTTTGTATCGCAAGTTCATCTGATGGAAGCCCATATTGTTGCCATAATAAGCGTTCTGCGGGAGTGGATAAGTAGTTGATGATGTGGTCGTTGCACTCTTTGTCTAATGAGTAAGGGATATTCAACAGATTTAACACATCAACCCACTCTCTCCACACAACTTTACGGTGTTTATGGTCAAATATACCAGCGTAAGTGAGAAATGCACCAGCTAGTAAGGAGTCACCTATTAATGTGGACATTTGCTTATCAAAAGTTGTTGAAGTTGATTGCCAACGGTCTTTCTCTTGCTCTAGTGATAGAAGCAAGGCTTCAGCACGTGATACCTTCTTTGATACCGAGTCCATCTCTGCTCGGATGATTTCTGTGTCACGTATCGCAGCTGCATAGTCAACTTTGTATTGCTTGATAGCAGCTTCAAGTTCTGCCGTTTGCTCAATGGCTTCCTTTTGCTTTACCACTAACTCTACACCCTTCTCTTGTAACCTTTCAACTTCATCTCTTAACGGCTTGACTTTCTTCAATATAGTTGCATATTTTATCTGACTAACAGCCCATTCATACAGAGGACCACAGGCCTTCGACGCTCTATCAACAGCATCGTAGTTCAACTCCGGGTTATCCAGGTAATCCCGTTGCACTTCTACTACCTGCTTATTATGAAGTGTAAGTGGATCAAAGTTTACAACGGTTGGAATGAAATCTTCACGTCGAATAACTTTCCTTATCTCGGTCCACTCCATGTTCTTCTCACCGATCATGATGCTCACCATTTCCATGGTTAACCGCACCGCGTTAGGTGGTCTTGCTAGTGCTCGCACCTCATCTAATTGAGGTTTTCTGATATTTTGCACACTTTGTTTTGCTGCTAAAAGCGCGGGTTCTGCCTCCGACAACTCCTTCTCCACCTCTTCTTTCCTTATTCTTATCTCATTGTTCTGCTTTTCGAGTTCAACCGTTAAAGTTTCACTTAAAATCTTCTTATTTTCGGCTTCATTTTGCTTTTCAATCATGATATTTAGCTTGTTATTCGCTTCGATGTCTTTCTGCTTCAAGATTGCTTCTTTGCTCACCATGTCACTGCGCAGGAGACCTACCTGGTCTTGCGTCTCTAACAACTTCAATAAACCAGTGCGTATATGCCGTTGTTGATCCTCTAGAAATTCTCTTTTCTCTGCATCAACAGCTTGAAATTTCTTAATAAAATCCAGGAAATCACGTGGTGAGAGGTAGTGTACGCGGTGTGACGTGCTCTTTGCCTGCGCGATAGTCAGTTGCTTGACGATGTTATGCATATTCACGAGGGAGATAACAACGGCTTCTTGCAACTCAATTTCTTCTACTTTAAGTGTGTCTAGGAGTAGTGATATAGTCTCGGACACACGGTCATAGTTGTTGATGTTGAATACTAACTCGCTTGATAGAGAAGAGTATTGATAGGTGGTATATCCCGTGTCTAACTGCAACGTGAATTCTCTACCAACTTGAATCAACGCTTTAGAAGACCACGTACCGAACCAGTCAACAACACACCGATTGAATAATGCAGGGGAAGTTACACAACGGTTACTAAAATCCCCTGATGCGGGATTCATGGTAAAGACCACGTGTAAGTTCCGTTGAATAATAGAAGTAAATTTCCTCCATAAGTCATCCGCCGAGTCCATAACAATTCCTTCTCGTTGCATGAGTGCATCGCGGCACGCAGCCATCAATTGCACTCGTTCATCCCCTTCGAATAGCCCTGGAACCTCACCGGATGCCAGCAACGCATTCATTCGCTCTAAAAATGCCGATGATAACGCATTTGATTCATCAAAAATAAAGCAAATCTTCTCGCCGTCCACGCCTACACGCCGCAATAGAAGGCGCAAATCCTCATCAAAATTGTCTATTGTGTACTTGTTATTAGCTTTGATTTGGAAGACAGATAACCCATTCATCCAAGCAACAAAGCGGGTAAGAACAGTTTTACCTGCACCACTTTCACCCACTAATAGTATATGCCCAAGTGGATGACGCAGTACGTTATCTATCCGCAGCACGTGCTCCATAACGTCATCGAAGATAACCAGTGAAACATCCAACTCTTCTTCATAAAACACACGTAATCTTGCAGCAATAAAAGCACGCAATGCCTCCTTATCCACGCTGCAGTAGTGGTTGCTTATCCAGTTACTATAGAACATAGGAAGTTCCAAGCATGCGGTTACATTGACGTGAGAGAAATGATTATTCGCCACCTTGGTAAGCGCGGTGTAGCACCAGTCCTTCTCATCACTAGTAATGAGTCTATCTTGAAACAAACGAAGTGCTTCATGCGCCCATAATCTTACTAACTCATCCGCTGTCATGGCGTCGAGGGGACTCATCGCCTCATACATGGCACGGATCCATCTGCTTAACTCACGCGGTGAATAGATGTATTGAGGCGCAATATCCACGGTGAATCGCTGCTGGTTGGACAAGTAAAATTCTACCATCGAGTTATTCAACGGATCTACGAATCCCTTTAAATTAGGATGAAGTTTCAACAGTGCGTGGTTGAAGCATCGATAAATCTGTTTCAATGACTCTTCATGCGGATAGTCAACGTAAAGAAGAGGAACATGACGCAAAAATCTAGAAGATAAGACTTTTCTACCGGCATCCGAAGGGGGATTACATGCACCAACGAATTGTACGTTGCGCAAGATAACCCACTTACAATCCTTGTTCCAGTAACCGCCTTGCTCTATCAACTGACGCAGGAACATGATGACTCGTTGAGTGCCGTATGCATCCACATCAGGCAAGTTAATCTCATCACAAAACACAACCAACCATTGCGAAGGACGGTACACTTGTCTATTTGGTTGCATCACTAGCCCATCAGGACTATCAATGACCTCGCAGTACTGCGCGAAGGTTTTGAGTAGTACATCGGGAGTTGTACCTGATGAAAAGTTCAATGAAGCCAGAATATAGTCGGGATTGGTGTCTAATACAGACGAGAGTGACATTGTTTTGCCTGAACCAGGTGGTCCGCAAAGTATAAGTGGCTTGCGACTACCGAGCCATGCTTTGATCACATCAATGTGTCGCACCGTGTCAGTGGTACTGATAACAATGTCACTTGAGATAACTTTATGTGCTTCAATTTCCATCTTGGGAACTAGCGATGACCACTCATAGAACAACCCGTCACTTGCGTTGACATACATATCCAATAGAGTGCATTTGTTGGGTAAAGAAATATTGATACTGTGCTCGAGGAGCATGCTGCTGAGGGCCAGCCGCTTCTCATAAGGCATCGAGCCACCACACGCCCATAGAATGGCATACAACAAGTAATGCTTCGAGTACGTGTGCACGACCGCCTCTGCAACAGGGAACTCGGGATTTGCTTCATTATATTCAATAATTATTTGTACTCCGCGTAATAGCAGTGAGTGCATGGTTGAAACTAGTTGGCCTATCGACGGCTGCATGATGTGCACCGCCGCTTGCTGCATGGAGTATTGTATGCCTATTCCCACAAGTCCCGAGGAGCTAAACTGATCACTAATTGCGTCAACAAACGTATCCAACACCAGTTTATTTGCCGACCCAGTGATTTTCCCGTGCTTTAGGAGCTGCACTAGATGCTTCAGGACGTGGTCCATATGCAGGGTTTCCTTGGCAAACCAAACCATACCACAGCGAGAGACTGTTGCCAAGGTAGCATATTGTAAGCTGTCAACTTCCATCATGATGCGGATGTTGTTAGTGAGCTTCAAGCGATCACCTGAAGGTAACGTCAATACTTTATTGTCATCCAACACAGAGTTCAAATTTTCCGCCCATTCTGGGTCCACATCCCCATCGAAAATGACCCAAGAACGGCGAGGAGAAGCAGTGGAACCGTCGTTGACACTGTCAATAACTTTACGAATAATTTTGGTGAAAATACCGTCGGTCCACTCCAAGGTGTTGGGATCCAAGTGGCCGTAAAGCTTGTCCTTCTTCACGGACTTGGGATCGATGAGGTAGTGGTCTCCTTTGACACCTTCCAACCTACTTAATGCTTTTAACAAAACTTTCCACGCGGTGGATTTACCCGTGCCAGATGGACCAACAAGCATCACACCGTGACGCATATCCAACACTTGTTTCAACTGCAAAATCTTCTCAATCCATTCATCGCTATACTCCAAGTGTTCCTCATCCAGAACAAGTTTGATTGTGTTAATCAAGAGAACTTCATCCATCTTTGGTATGTCGCAATCAGGGAACACCGCCTTGAGTAACGATCTAAACAGTGGTATGTCGTCACTGACAAGCTTGGGCAGGACCGAGTCACATGCGGACTTAATCAGTACATCCACTTCGATTTTTGCCATGGTAACACTCGAAGACATTGCTGCAATCGCCAGCCTTTTCAAGTCGCCAGCGCCCGTTAAAACGCTTTTTAAAGCACGTAATCCGAAGTCATAGTGGGACTGGACACTCAATTGTTCCTCACAAAGCGTGAACAGAAGCGTGATTTTGCCACTCAACTCCTCGGCGGTAGTAATGCCTTGACTATACAACATAACTTGAGCTATTTGCTTGCGATCTGGTACCACCATTGCAACAGCACGGAATAATTGCTTCAAGTTATCTGGTAAATTACTTCGTCCTGCATATCCCGGGTTCAATGTAACAAAGATACCGACATCCTTGTGCAGCTTGCACGCCGTGTTACCTAGTAGTTGAATGGTATCTACTTGAGCTAATAAACCATGTTGTATTGTCAAGATTTGTTGCGACACAGCAGATAAAATTCTTTCTTCTAAACGATTGAATTCATCAAAGCAACCCCATGCACCAACCTGGCATAACCCAGAGAAAATGCGACCCATCGCGGCGTAGTCAAACGCCGAATCACAATTGAAGACTAACACAAACCTTCCTAACTGAGTACCTAACATTTTTACACTTTCTGTTTTACCAGTTCCAGCTGGACCGAAGGGATTTGCTCCCATACGATAATGCAGTGCTTGTGTCAAGGTTAGGTAGCATCTATCCGTTAGAGGCGTCTGCACCAACCGCTCACCGATCCCTAGATATTCGTAGCCATAATTGAAAGAAGCATTTGCCATACGCACAATAATTTTTTCATTCTTACCAGGTGCAGCATCAACTGGCTTATAAAATCGGAGATGATATAGCCATTGGAAGTCACTCTTGCTTTGAATAGACGCACTTGACGCGGTGATATTGCGGGTCACATCTCGTTGATAAACTAACTCCGTAAGAAGTTGTTCACATTTTTTTCTTGTTATAGCAGATATATCTGTATGCAAGACAATATTACTGAAAAATTGTAGCTTGTCAATGATTACCTTCAAGACAACACCTTCAATGCTCTTACTACTAATAGCTGCTTCCATGGATTGAGTCCAGAGTATCTGACTTGCTAGTATCAACACCAGCGCAGGGTATGTCTCTATCCACTGCATCATTGCCTCCTTGTTGGTATCACTAGGGATGTTCAACAACGAGCTGTTCAACAAGGTTTCTAACGTATGGACCATCTGTGTTACTAGTGACTGCAGCCACTCCTTGACGTCGTTAGTTATAGCAATTTTATCACTAAATTGAACAATTTCACCTTCTTTTGAGCTCATAGACACGGCTTCAGCTAGTAGATTCGCCTTGGTTGCATCCGCAGGAGTCGTGAAAGAAACCGTTGAAATTGCCGCAAACATCTTACTTATATGCGCAATAATCTTGACAGGCTCGTTGGCATTCCCTATAATTTCAACTAAGTCGTCATTATTCACAAAATAAAAACGTGGGAAAATTTGTCTTTGTTTCTCTAGGTAGTCACCGAGGGCCTTCTGAATGATAGTCATTGTACCGTCTTGACGTTCGAGTTGACGCAAGAGGTTTCCGTTGTTACTGTCAGCTTGCAATAGCTCCATCACTGCCGGCTTGGTACTGATGCGCTTCATTAGTAACATCATCTCATTATCAATGGACTTGAACTTGGAGTACTGCGATGGTAACTGACTTTTGATGTCGGCATTCTTGAATATTCCTCTTAAGTATATCCACTTCTTTTGCACGTCGATCCACACAACAAAGATAGAGCGAAGGGAGGTAAGTCTGTTCTCCCAATTAACACAATCCTCTTGAAACTCGGCTACATTGTTGTAATAAGGCGACTGTTTCAACGAGGTTAAGGAGTTGAGGTTGTCTTCTAACGTGGACAAATGAACATCCCAACCGACTACTAATTTGATACTATCCCGCGTGATAAGAGTGAGCTCGCAACTCGTCCAAACATCACGAATTTCTTTTAAGAATTGTTCAATAGCAAGTTCACCTTGTGCAGTTGATAAAACTTCTTGAATTGCTTTCTTATGACCATTTGGATTGCTATCCCAGAATGAACCCAATGAAATACTTGCACCGTTGAACGCGGACACCCCTAAGTGCGTTAGCAACAGCTTCCAATGCCTGTCTTTCAACGCGTCGCTGCAGATGTCTTTGACTAGCGGTTGGTACGACAAGTACTTGTTGATGGTGTCCATCATCGAGTCAACGCAGTGATACGAGCGGATCTTTGACGGTAAATTTCTTAAATCATTCAAGATTTCATCTAAACTCTTCCTTAGTTTGATATATGCAACTTCTTTCAAAGCTAAGTTGCGGTTTGACGTCAATTTCTCATAACTAGGTAATATAGCAGTCCACGCTTCCTTCAAGTCGTTAATTTCTCCCATTGTAGAGTGCAACCTCTCACTCTTGTCAGACCCCGCAGTGATAGCCATACCTAACGCTTCCTTCGCAGACTTCACGCGCGCACTCTCGTCGATAAGACTGGTAATCTGCACTGAAGTCGAGCTCAAGGCGGCGATTACTTCATGCGGATTTTTATTACCATCTAAAGGCCTGTTCTTGACCCATAAACCTAAGACTTCATCAGTCCGATTGGTAATAGCAATATCCTCCTCTTTGATCTTCAACTGCAGCGCTGGCAGGTGGTTAGTCATGCTGCCATGACGTCGATCTAATATTTGAATAAAATCATTCAAGATACCGGTGACATTAGACACAGCAAACCAGTCATTTGGGAATATATAGCGTTGCTTATACAACAGTTTCTCACTTAACTCCAACTCATTCACGTATTGCTTGCGCTCGGGCAACACCGCCTTCAACCGCAAGATATTTTCTATTCCCGCAATAATATTATTGTTGTCGATGTTGACTGTAATATCAGTTGCACTACTCAAGTAAGTGATCTCCTCAAGCACGATTTTGTCACTGCTTATTGCGTTGAAGGCATCCTTGATTGCTGCTAGCAAGATGCTACCAAATCTGACTTGCAAGTCCTTCTGCCACATATCATACTTCATGTTGATTTTGTTTTGAACTTGCGAGTAATTAATGACAATTGGACCAAATATCTCCTCGTTGTTCACCGTGTCGATGGTGTTTCTAGCGTCCTTCACCTCGGATAATAGCTGTCTCCACTGAGGTATATCAGTACCTAATTTGTCGCTTATAAAGGACACGGAGGTGTCCCACAGCGCTTGATACTGCAACCAAAGTTGACTGTAATTAGAGGCTTGCATCAGCTTGTCTTCTATTGCAAAGTAAGCTTTTGACAAGACATTTCCATCGATGTTATACATGATATTACTGTAGAACTTGTTGCTTGACGCCACCTCGTTCGACGCGGCATCTGAAGCCGAGAATACATCGTATCGGTGGGAGACGATACGAGGTAGGGTAGATACCACTTGAATATGGTGATGGAAGGTGTTGAACCACTCAGAACGCGCTACTTCAAGCGAAGGATTGAGGTAAAGTAACTGGTTTGACAAGAGTATCTCGTGAACAGTTTGATCTAAATTCACGGTGTCGACACCATTAGGACCGCTGATATAACTGCTGTTTGGGGACACAAAAGCATTCACCCAATTGCTGCATGCTTGTGCTGCACGACTTGTTAAAATTGCTTCAACTTTCTTATCCACATCTTGAATGAATGAGCTCACATGAGCTAGTCCTCGAACTTGCATGTCATCAATAGATTGCTGCAACTTCAACATGATCTCATCGAAACTTTGACGGTTATATTCACAAATACTTAATGAATTCACTAACTCGTTGATTTTGTTGATGCGCTCATTGACATCATCAACTCTCTCTTGTAAAGCAAATATTTTATTGGTTAAGGAGCTAACCCACTCATTCAGGTCCGTTGCGTCGCTGTCCCATTTTATCCACCTACGATTCTTCTTATTGCCACCAAAAGCCTCTTTAATCACTTCTCTTACAGTCTGAATGTGGTTGGATAGTAACAAGCTGTTGCTATCATTGATGTTCAACTTGACATTAGTGAAGGTGTTCAACGCTGCTGACAGTGCCATTGCCACGGGATATCTGTTGTAGCATTCTTTGGATTGCGCGCGGATGGTCAACGGGATTGTCTTGTGCGCTGTGGTCATGCCAGGCAGCAGCCACTCCAGATAGCGCACCTCTTTGAATATAACCACTTGCTTCTCATCAAAATTAACTTTTATTGAATTATCTGAGTTCACAAGCAACAAGAAATCCTTGAACTTTCCATACTTCTGCGCCTGATCGACCTTGAGTTGCTCGCTCAACCAGTCACTGTACAGCTTGTCAGTGTCCAAGTAATTCCGCAACTCCGTGCATATTTCTTTTAATTCTTTTCCTTCAAAATGATCTTCCCATCCAACACCAAGCACGTCTTCCATTCGTTTCATTATTGTTGTTAATTGATTATCAATTTGACGCGCCCAGATTATACGACCAGCTAAAGGAGGGATGTCTCGGGCATCAGAAGCTTTCTTCTCGTTACTATCATCATAACGAAATTTGAATTTTGTTTCAAGTTTTTTTATATCATCTCTTACATTTCGTAAGAGTACAGTACGGAAAGAGTTCACTGCGTTCCTTATAGCTGGACGGAAGAAGAGGGGGTTGAAGAAGGAGAACACCTTGAACATCTCCTCGGCGCTTTGACACTTATTCAATGACATTTCTAATAATTTAGTCATTTTTTCTTCTGTTTTTTCTAATTTACGATCATATAGTTGTCTTGCAGAGGTCCAGTTCAGCGCACCTGAAGGAGAAATATCAAAGACATCAACTAGTGAACGCACCAACACCTGGTACGACTCCTCTAACTCTGCAATTACTTCATCTCTCGAGTGAGATATTTCCGTTGAATAGACAGAGTGGTCAGTACCGTCACCTTGGTATAGTAAAACAGTTGAAAATATTGATAAAATTTTTTCATGTTGCTCTCTAAAATCATAAATTGCATTCAAACGTGACTGTAAAGTTTCAATATCGAATACTAACGTCCGCAACTTCTCATTCTTCCTTTTGGCGACATCTTTGAGGTTCGTTCGTTGCAATGCGTACTGTGTTTCCCAGGTTAAAAATACTTCATCAGCTTGTTTTTTTACCTTGGAAAAGCTGTCAAATAGCGACTGCATGATATTGCACTCTTTTAATAACGACAATATCTTGGAGGAGACTGTCACACCGGTCACTTCCAAGAGACGCAAGGCGCGGTTAAAGTCATATTTGGAGTGTTTCAATCGGGAAAAATGTTGTAAACAATTACTTACACTTTTGGATAGTTTTGGATGCAAATCGCTGGCGGAGATCACATCCTCAATGGGATAATCCCGCAGGAAACTAACAGACGCTTGTGCGATCTCGAATACCTTATCTAGCTCGGCTTCACTTTCCTTTATCAATTGCTCACTAACTCTGTTGGTTCGTTTAAGTACTAATTTTGTTAACAAAACAGGTGTCGATGACTCTAACTGTTCTTTTGTCTCACTAATTTTCTTTTCTAAATCTTTCCAAAATTCAATTTCTGACTCTATAGTGGTTGGGAAAGACGAATCAACTAACCGCACCTGCTTCGATATTTCTATTGGCCATTGCTTAGCACTTTTGTTGACTTCATTAGCGAATTCTTCCTTCTGCTCTTGTGATGTCCCATAGACATTACTAAGGTTTATATCTGCAAACAGTTGGTCAACTTGGGAGGCATTATATTTATCTAAGTGACTTTTTAATACTACTGTTGTACTTAATTTTGCAGATTCTACAAGTGATGATGACACAGGTAATGTAATACTTGGTGCCATACTACCTCTCTGACATTGCTCTAATGCGATATCCAGTTCTCTTACTCTGCGTTGTAATATTTTAATATTCTCATCTACAGTTGGACTATCAGCAGATTGCTGTGTAAACTTTAGTAATATTGGAGTGTAGACATGCTTTGTAAATTGCTGTAATGTAGAATAATAGTCATTTATCACATGCATCACACCATTATCACAGCTGTGAGTAACAGTTGTCAATTGTAATTGACTAAATATTGGTTTAGACTGATCTAATGGTCCATCTTTAGTTTTAACAACAGCTAAACACGACGTAGATTGTAATGATATTAAATCTGAACTAACGAATATACCCTCTGTTGTATTTCCGTCAATAAAGAGAGTCGTTAGCTCACTATAAAGAGTAAATCGATTTAACAAATCTACGGCATCTTGTCGCTCAATCGCCACTTGAAATGATGCAAGTTTCTGTCCTTCCAGTCCCGACAGTGTTGCTATCGCTATTAAATAGCTTCTCCATGAATTCAAAAACGTCGCATCCATCCTAACGCCACCTACTTATTGTCACAAGGAAAGAAGTTGGTGAAGCTACGACAGTGCAACGTTAATTGCAAATCTTTATTCGAATTTTTAATGTTTTTTGATTTTTCAATATTTTTTAAGGATGAAAGGCCTTCCTTCAAGCGAGGACAAGCATATAAGTACAAGTAGATATAAATAAAACCCACTTTTACAGTAGAAACTCTTTACTTTCTTCGTCTGATCCGCTGCGTTGATGACATACTTTTTTCATTTTGGTCTTAATCAGATTATGTGAAATACATCTCATAATATATCGAGAAAATCTCTATTTAATGCCAAGCATGTATGTAACTTATAATTCTTGCTGTTTAATCGTTGTTGTATGAGTTTGATGAATCGCCGAAGGGCCGGAGGTACGTGTCAATCAAGTCCATGCACTTTGTTTCTTCAGTTTGCTGCCAAGGTTGTATACCCAGGCAACTTTGCGCTGATGAGCACATCTAGTTGCTTCTTCAAGCTGCTTAGCTTCTTTATAGTGATCAGCGTTACTTTTAATAGCTGGAATAATGTATCGGCATTGCAGCATAGTGTAAATAAATTAGTTAAAAAATGTACAATATGTATTAATAGAAGTAGTAACATTAATGTAAGAAATAGATCAATGCAGCTTCAAGCCATGTCAGCGGTAGAAGTGGGAGGTGTAATGCAAGGATTTTCAGAGGCATTTGTAGGTGGTACAGTGGGAGTTATGTCAGTTATGTTTATATTAGAGTTAAGAAAAGTGCAGGATAAAACAGATGAAGAATTTTGTCCATATTGCATGGGAAATGGCGAAATATTATGTGGAGCATGTTTAGGAAGTACAAAATTAGCCAATGGAGCACAATGTACATCATGTCAAGGTAGGGGGTTGGTAACTTGTATCAATTGTAAAGGTGATGGAAGAATTACACCAATTCTACTACAATCAAAAGCAACTAGAGATCCAGAATACGCTGCAGATGGTATATCTGTAGACTCACCATAAATGCAATTATGTTAAATACAATATTATAATATTTAATTTTTCCTCTTAATACATTCTTTATAAAAATCATACATATTGGCTTCAGTAGACAAATGAGACTCTAAAACAACACATTCTAATATCTTATCTTGCTTTGACTGCAAATCGTATACATTAGAACTGGAAGGTGTATTATAACTCATATCATTACTCTGTTCATAAGGATTCGAAGATGTCTCACAACCCTTTTCAATTGCTTTACTATGACTCATTACGTCATAATTTAATTTATTATTGAAGAAATAAACAGCTTCAGGAAGAATGTTGTCATAAGATCGCTTCTTCGATTTCACTGGTAAATGAGATACTTTATTGCGATTAGCAACAATATCAGAAACTTCATGATATAATTCTGAAAATGTCATATCAGTTGTGTGCATTTTCATCTCAAAGTTGTCCAAGTGGCAATTAACACCCGGAAGGTTGTTAGCATCTGAATCAAGCTGCGATAATTTATCGTTTACAGCATCATCGGCATCCATAATTATTATTATCAAAAATTATGCCCTCGATCGAATCGATATATAGATTTGAGAATAATCGGAGTTTCACGACAATATGCAGACTACTAGTGACCCTTATTACAAGAGTATTCAGTACTGCGAATGCGTTACAACACACACTCAATTTCCTATCTACCGAAGGAATTTTTTTTAATTTCTGTGGGATTTTCGTGGGAAAAAAATTAGAGTATACAGTGATGCATCTTCATTGCATCATGGAATGCAGGATGAGTCATTAGTATCGTCAGACGATTTATTAAAGTTGGACAGGCAAATATGCTTACTTTTTTATCGATAATATTGTTTCTTCTAAGCATCAGCGTGTCGCTGCGAGCTAACTTATCACAAGAAAGAGAGCAATTGAATAACAAAATCAAGGAAACGAAAAAGTATTTAGATGGTTTGCCTCAGATCGACCCTATTGTCGACCCAAAAAATGCACTTATTATTGGAGATGCATGGAGATTTTACGCATCGTTGTTACAAACGAAGGATATGCAGTTCCCTTCGGGCGGAGGTAAATATCAAATGCAAACATTAAATGCATTTAACAATGCCTTGTATTATGCAAATGACAACGATCCAGCATTTACTATCGATGTTTCTATGAGGAAATCTGTATTACTAAAGATGATGGGACGGATAATCGATGCATTAGAAGCTATCAATACAGGACTAGAAGTATGCCATAGATTCCCTAACAATTGCACATCTAATGACGAAGGTAAAATGCTAAATTATAAAGCTATGTCGTTAGTAACAAATGGCAGCGTAGCTATTGCATTAGAAACCTTCAAAGCAAGTATAAATTTGGCCCCAAATATATTTTCAAATTATCTAGGTATGGTTGAGTGTTACAAAGAGTTGAAGTCTCTGAATAAAGCAGAATGGAAGCGGGTGTTGGAAGCGTTAGAAATAGTGATGCAAGCGTATAAGACAGGAGCAAGCATCGTAAGTGCAGAGACCGACGTATATGGCAAAGAGACTGTCATCAGTTATGTCAAAGATAAAAGTGACAATGATGCAGATACTAGTATATTTTGGGCGTTGTATCACGCAGCGGATAAAGCAGAATTGTATAATTTAGCCTGGAAATATCTAGGTATTGCGCATGAGTACGAGTTGAGTATACGACCCAAATACGACCCAAATATGTCACGAGAGCAGTTAAAACATATAAAAAATATTTTTATCCCAACATTTTGGATCAAAGGAATAGGTAGTAAGTCGACGTTACCCATCTTTATCATCGGCATGATGCGCTCGGGATCCACACTTTTAGAGAATATGTTTGACGCACACAGCGACATCTTGGGAATGGGAGAAGATAGTATCTTCAATGCTAATTTACAAGAGTTGAAGGACAAGTTAGTGTCGATGGCGACCGATGGTAGCGACGTCAAAGACCTGCAAAGAGCCGTTGGTGAATACGCAAAAAAAGTCGATAAATTAATGATTAAAACAGTTAAAAAGGATGATAAAAATGTGAAATTTAAGCATATTGTAGATAAAATGTTGTTCAACTACCGCTCGATTGGCTTCATTCACTACGTGTACCCCGAGGCAGTCATCCTGCACATGGTGAGGGATCCCATGGACACCATATTGTCATGCTTTACTCACAAGTTCGACCATTATGGACTCGAATGGTCCATGAATGAGGCTCATTTAGTGGATCAATTTGTGATTTATTTGCAGATTATGCATCATTTTAGAAGTGTTTTACCAGGAAGAATCATAGATATCCGTTACGAGGAATTGGTTAACGAACCCGAGAGAGTCTTGCGATCACTCTTGCAGCGTATGAAAGTAGAATGGGATCCTAATGTGTTGGAATATTTCAAGTTCAACAGAATCGTTCAGACGCACTCGCAGTCACAAGTGCGTCACTCCGTGTACAACTCCTCAATAGGTTCATGGAGGCGATACAAGACAGAATTACAACAAATTAAAGTCAAGTTGTTACCCCATATTGATGCATTAATGCGAGAAGGAGGCCTGCCATTTGCAGACAAAATGAATTGGGGATTAGAAGCTGATTACGACTACAGATATTACGGTTAGTACCTAAGATTTACTTCTTTGCGAAGACATACATTGTTAGTAGCATGTAACTCGTCAAGGCTAGTCCGAAGAAGGTGTGGTTTTTCACGGGGCACTTGCTCTTGGACTTGTACTCCAAGGCAGGCACCTCATCGAGAATAGACTGCAAATTGCTTTTAGTAATGAATGATTTTACTAATTTTTCTACTTTAGCACCAGATTTTTCTACTGCTTCTAATACTTCTTGATGCGACGCTGGTGGGCCTTCGTTTTGCTCAATAATAACTTTATTCGTCATAAAAGACAAGCCTAATATCTTCATGCCGCAATGCTTGGCAGTTATAACTTCAGGTATAGTTGACATTCCAACACAATCACCACCTATTGATCTTAAAAATCTACTTTCTGCTCTTGATTCATAAGCTGGACCAGATACGTAACAATAGGTACCATTTGTTTTGACGTCATCAACAGCTCCAATATTTTGTGCACATTTTACTATGATAGATTGTAGTCTTGTGTCATAAGCATCACTTACTGAAGGAAAACGAGGACCTAGGAAATCATCATTAATTCCTCTTAATGGATGATTACCAGCAATCAATGGAGCACCGAAGTGATCTTGAATAACAACAATATCTCCAACTTTATAGGATTTATTCAATGCTCCAGCGGCATTCGTCACAACTAATAATTTTACACCAATTAATCTCATTGCTCTTACTGGTAATACAACTTTTGACATATCATTACCCTCATAATAATGGAACCTACCGCGCATACAAACCACTTCAATGCCATCCATTGTGCCGAACACAAGTTCGCCGGAGTGACCAGGTACAGTTGCCTCTGGAAATCCAGGTATATCATGGTAATGGATACTTACAGGATTTTCAAGTGATTTAGATAAACCAGATAATCCAGAACCACAAATAATGCCTATCACCGGGCGATACTTTGTTGCTCTTAGCAGGTAGTCCGCGACAATCTCGTATGCATTTGATTCGGCCATTTTAATTGCAACTTCAATCTTCTGGTGCAAAAGATTTTTGGATTTTTGGGTTCCAAACTCATGATACAAGGCCGGCAGTGCCGGGGATGAGAAGGTGTCTGTAAAAAGCCTTACTAAGCGCACATAACCTTTGTGTTAACCTCCCGAATTGGCGCGGCTTTATCGGCTTTTAGTTTATCTTTTTCTCTCACCTTCAAGAGCTTCTATCTGAGAACCGGTCCCAGAAGAAATTTCAGAAGTTGCCCAGAGTGGAAGGTCAATTCAACATCAACATAGATCCGCAGCCACTGTGTCTATAATAGTAAACTGTGTATAAATGCCACGATGTTGCATTTGGATCATTGCAATTCTGCTTCTGAGCGATTGTTATTGCAAATGCTATAAAAATACGTATTTTACCAGAATTAATAGAAATAAATTACTAACAATGACCAATGATGCTGCTGACGATCTACCGCCATATGTTGCTGCTTTAGAGACAGTTAAAAAACCTATTAAAGAAATCTATTTCTTTCCGGGGCACTGTGGCGGAAGATATATTCCTAGTTCTTTGCAGCGTATAATGAAGAATCATGGTGGCTTTATGTACGATTTACCAGAGTTAGATGGACTAGATAATATTCATGCACCTGAAGGACCATTATTAGAATCGTTACAAGCAGCATCAAAGCTTTATGATTCACTAAGAACTTGGTACTTAGTAAATGGTAGCACAAGTGGGATATTAGCGGCAATATTAGCTTTTATTAGAATACATCAGAGATATAATACTACTGCGTTATCCGATTCACCGGTATTTCTAATAGGCAAAGATTCCCATAAATCCGTATATGATGGTTTAAGCTTAGGACAATGTGATGCAGTGCTACTTCCATGTGAACATGATCGTGAGTTTGGTGTCCCACTTGGTGTAAGTATTCAAAGTATCGAGGCGGCAATAAAAGAGTACAAGAGTAGAGTCGCTGGCCTTATATTAACCAGACCATCGTATCAAGGAGTGGCGTATACTTCAGATTCCTTGAAACAAATCATAGACTTGTGTCATAGAAGTAATATTCCCGTTATTATCGATGAGGCTCATGGCTCCCATTTAAGATTTTTGAATGACCCGAAGTTGCAGGATGGTCTCGCATGTGGCGCAGATGTAGTTGTGCAAAGCACACATAAAACATTGACCTCATTAAGCCAAACTGGCATGTTACACGTGTCCAAAGACGCATTCAACTTCAATCCAAGTCGGGATATCCAACAGAGTGCTGTGTCGGTGATTCAGGAATGCTATTCGATGGTGACTAGCACAAGCCCCAACTCGTTGTTCCTCGCATCACTCGACGCCACAACAAGGCAATTCTCAGTCCACGGACGCGACATGATCAACGAGGCAAGGGTTGCAGCCACACATTTGCGCGACACCATCCGTAATTATGACTTTCCAGCTGCAAATAAAGTAATATTTTTGGACGACTCGGTCGATGTGCGGTCCAGAGGCCACCTGGCAGTAGACCCACTACGTGTTTCAATAAAGTATAATTTCCGCGCTCGAAAGAACTCGATTGAAACGGATGACGCCATGTGCGATGAGAGAGGGATATATTGTGAGTTGAATCTGAGTGATTGTATATCGTATGGCGTGCCCCCCGGAGCCACAACGGACACTTTATTACCGCTTCAAGAGGAAATAATAAGACAATGTCTAACAACATCATCACTTGATCAGACTTCTCATGATTTTAACCAACCGACGGATGTAATTGAAGGGTACGCAGAGCGGAGTCAACTGGCTTACATACACATCAAAGACACGGTATACAAGGCACCAACAGCAGTGCTATTAGCAAATTCCATTGGTAAAGTGTCCGCGGAGACCATATGCTTGTATCCACCAGGCACACCTATCATAAGCAGAGGGGAAACTATCAACGCGGCGCATATCAAGCTACTACAAGTAGCACAAAGTGAGGCGGGATCTGGATGCACAATTACTGGGTCACAAGATCCCACTGTGAAGAGTATAAATGTTTATTAGTTGCTGTAATTACGATGTTTACATATACACTAGGATAATATTCTATATTGCGTGGCGACTAACCCAATAAACTGGTAACATCAGTGTCAAAGAAGTCATCATCATCATCAGTACCTTTCGCCGATTTACTACTAGGTGCACGAGCATTAGCTTGTACTCCACTTCTAGGAGCCGCTAAAGGAGACTTGGATACAGCTGCAGTACTAGGTTCATCAGCAGATTTACTCTGACTTTGCGCGGATGGACGATCTGATCTCTCTGGTTTAGGTCTCTCCGTGCGTTGTGGTGCTTGCTGTGCTACTGGCGCATTACCAACTCTAGTTGCACCTGCATTTGTAGGTTGTTGAACAGGTTGAGAACGTCGAAGCTTTTCTAATTTCCTTGAATATTCTTCATAAGGACGTTCAAGGTCCTTACACAAGGCTTCTAGGTACTGCAGTGACTCGATATTCTCGGGATGATCTTCGTGTATTTGTTGATACAATTCTAACGCTCTATTCAAGTCACCTAAACGACGATAACAACTTGTAACCATCAATCTCCACTTCACTTCATTAGGTTGAACAGCAGATGCTCGTTCGAAATATTCTATTGCTTGTTCATACATTTCTCTTTTGACGTACCAGACACCTAACCAACTGATGACGTTTAGGTTGACGGGATAGTGGCGATGCGCCTCGGCGTACCAGTGACAAGCAGCGTTTTCATCATCTAATTTCTCATAAACTCCACCTAATCTACCACATAAATTAGGATCCGCAGGGATTTTGGATAAAAGCATTTCATAGGTTTTAACGGCTTGTTCCAAGTCCTGTTGGGTGTTGCCTTTCTCATAAATCATACCCAATTGGAACAAGGACTCGGGAACAGAAGGTAATATAGTGTGTAACTTATCAAAGGCATCATGAGCTTCTTGAATACAATTCAATTTATTATTCACCAGACCAAGGTTATAGATGGCCTCGACACAGTCGGCCTCAACACCCACAGCTTCTAAAAACTTTTCTTTAGCTCTGGTATATTCACCAGCCATAAAATAACAGTTACCTTTATTAACTAATGCTTTTGCATTGTATCTATCTAGTTTTAACGCTGCATCAGCATGCTTTTCTGCCTGGGAATAATCCCCTTCTAAGAAATGAATAAACGACAAGTTTGTTGCCGCCATGACGCGGAGACTGGACTCTTTCCGCTCAAAAGCTTTCAGTACATCAATAGCTTCTTCAAATTTACGTTTTTTCATGTAAGCCATTGATAAATCAATCTCTAATTTAGATGCAACGGTTTCGTGGTCCTGGCGCAGCTGCTCCATAGTCCATTTGTACCCGCTTTCCCACTCATCCTTGCTGTCATCAATCATCGGCGCAAGTAGGCGTGCAGCAACCAAAATCTTGTCATTCATGTCATCTAGTCTACGATTTAATTCTTCTTTTAGACTGTCTTGACGATCTAAATGTACCGCTTCAGCAAGCAAATCCGCGGCTTTTTCTTGGTCTTCTTCTGTCATTCCTAAGATGGGAATAGTCAACATTTTCATGAAGTGACGCTTCATCTTGTCCTTATCACCTCGTGCATATAAACACAACATCAAGTTCAATGCCGCTTTGATCTCGGGTGACCCAGTCATGATCTGCTCAAAGTTATCGATGGCATCCTGGAACTGGCCTAATTTGACAAAGGAGTTACCAATATTACGCAAAATACGAAATCTTAACTCCTTTCCTGTCGCTGGGATCTGGTCCAAAGCCATGCGATACATTTTGATTGCTTGAGGATATTTCTTCTGTTCATAGTATATGTTACCCATATTCACACGGAGACGACCACTTTGAGGGTATTGTTTGTTTTTCACAATGAGGTTGTAAGTGTTCAAGGCTTCATCATACATTTTATTGTGAAAATATGCGTTTGCTAAGTTAAAGCATACCGCGTAGGTTAGATCGTAATTAATATGCTCGGTAAGACTATGTGATTCACGGAATTTACATAATGCACGTTCAGCTTTACCTGCTTCTTTAGCCTTTTCTAATGCTTTTTGTAGATCCATAGTGACGATTGCATCTGCACTTGCTTCTATTAATCGATGTACACCTTTTTCCATTTCTTTTGCTTTATCTTCTGAACTATTATCACTTTTTTCGGATAATGGTGGTGCTGGACCTTTACCAATATTCAATGGATCAAATGATCTATCTCTTGATGCACTATAACCAGCACCTGACACCGATGTCATAGGTCTTGCATCACTACTACCACCTCCTTGAGCAGTCGTTAAACCCATACGACTTGCAGGCATAGCTCCTTTATTACCCATAGCTGTCATTATTGGTCTGGCAGTAGTCAATGGACCATTATTAGTTCTAAATGCCGAGGTCATTGGACCTTTCCCAACATCCACACTACAGATGAATATAATAAGTAATTGATGAATATAAGGAGCAAAAGTTGAAAAGATTGTGTTCGAGGCAAATGTTATGCAATGCGAGCAGTACCTGGTGTTGAAGTCGTAGAGGTGGTCATCATCATTGCCACGACCGAACATTTCTCGTTTTCTCTCGATATTTTCTAACAGAAACAAATTTTTTTCATTTTTAAAACCAGGCCCTGTGTTAGGGCAAGCATGTCTCGCAGAGAAAAGAGAGTAGATAGATATTTCTTATGTACAGACAAGCTATTCTACAGACATGGTGTTCGACGCCTTCAGCCATTCGCTCACAACATAAATTAATTCATTTTCACATGTTTCTACAGGATCTTCGTTGTTACCGGTGAGTTTGGCATTGGATGTGTTGACAGTATTTACATTTTTTGATCTAATGGTAGCACCAGTGCTTGCAGCTCTACATGCCACTTGACCTAATTCTTTAATTCTATTTCGTTTCTTTTCTACTTCTTCATTTTCTTCGAATAAACTACTACTATTACTTCCTCGAGCTGATGAATGATCCGTTAAGTTGGTCTTATGAACAATAAACGTTAAATCTTTAATAATTCCTCGTAATTTTGCTAATCTTTCTTCATATTTTTCCATTTTTAATTCAAAATTATCAACTTTGGAGGTATATAGACTTAATTGAACTCGTAATTCCTTCTGTGCATCGGCTTGAAACCATTTTTCTAATAATAATAATTTAGGTAATGGAGCAGCATGCAATACAGTAGAAACAAAATTTATTAATGTAGTTTTTAATGTTTCAGTCCATTTTTGAGTGTAATAGTTATAAAATTCTGCATCTTTTTCTGGTTCCTCCATATATGGTAGTACAAACCATGATCGTAACGACTCTGCAACACTTCCCATACTACTTTGACTTAAAATATCATGAGAATAATGCTGGAAAAACTCAATTAATTTGTCTTTTCTATTATTTTTAAAGCAATAAATTAAATAATATTTTAATAAATCGCCCTTCAATACATTAGATGATTGTAAATATTCATTGTCTAAATGAGAAAAGAAACGTTTCGCCAATAAATCCCATAGAATTATATACTGTTCAATCTCGTAGTTGTGGAGATAGTGATATATTGAATCAACAATCTTTACCGAATCAAATTGTTTTAAGCGATCTTTTTCCATTTCTTTCGTTAATGCCGCTAAAGATTGTGTGTAACCACGATAAAGAAGGTATTCAGCACATATCATATCAGCAGTTTTGATTTCCATATTGACAGAGATACTCTAAGCCAATTATACTTCAAGTTTTGCGCATTAAAACTGGTTGAATTTCTTAGTTGAGATCCGAGTTGTACCGGTAAGATTTAGCATCAATTTTGTACTCAAATATCAAAATTATATGTAGAATAGACCCGTGATAGATATACGCGCTAACTTGGGCGATCCCCATCATAGTATTCAATAGTTACTAGATGTAAGTCCCGAAAATTTGCCCGGTACCGGCAAATGATTTTAAATATTTTCAGCGAACATTAGACTATTACCTAAGTTGTTACCTGCAATGGATCCAATAGCGATGACTAAGTCAGCGCTTGACATTTTGCAACAATTTAAGAAGCAAATCGATGAAGCTAATGCTACGATGGCAGAAGCAATGCAGCTCAAAAAACACATTGACGTTCTCGAGGTAACAATTATGATGATTCCGACTAGAGGGGCTAATGATGACAAGTCTGATACCACATCAAAGATAGAGGCAGAGCCTGTTAAAGAGGAAACTCGCGGTGCGATTGATACAATCACCGAGGTATCATGTGATGCTGGGAAGGTAAGAGCAATTAATAAGTTAATTACTGGTAATAAAGGAGTAGGACAGGTTGTAACAGCAGGAATAAAAAGTATTGATGAGTATACTGGTCTAATTGGTGCAATGTATTCTACCATGCAAGCATCTAAAGAGAATAATCTAACGGAGGAATTTAAAAAAAATATATCTCCAGCTTTAGTCTTAAGTGATATGAAAAACGCTAGAGATAAGAAAACAAATCTTCGTATATTTACCGACTTGGATGTTATGTTCTGCGGGATGGTTTTCATCGTAAGAACCGCTCTAGAAGCTATTCAAGAGGCTGTTAAGTCACTAAAAGAATTGGCGAAAATACAAAACGACTCCTTATCCTGTTGCATTCCATTACCTTGGAGTGTGCAGAAGATACTTGCTATGCGTGAGGTGCTACAGCAACATACATCGGTGTTAAGTGAGCAGACTATCTCACTCCAAAACGCTATTGGTATTGCCTCATATAACGTTCAATTACAGATGTACGAGAGTTTGATGGATGCCAGTAGTAACCTTGCACAGTTTTATGATATGCGAGAGCTGTGGAAAAAGAAAATTGGACCTGATAAAACAAGAACAACGGCATTAGAGTTCTGCGAGGCCATGCTTATGTCACTCAACGCGTCCTCAACCGGCTTTAAAGATTTGCGTAAGAAATACTTATTCAATAACTTCAAGTATCGGTTTAGCAGCGACAACATCCTTCTGCATCGTTACGTCAACGAGTTGTATAACACCCAGCAAGACGACTTTATTTCTGTATTCGAGCTATCTGAAGCACTTACAGAAATATTTGCAGCTGAAGCTAATAGAAACAAGTCAGCCTTTGATTACACACGCGATGTCTTGCTGGAGAAGGAGAACAAGTTTGCCTCATCAATTGTGTTCGAGTTCGTTGACGTTGATAAGTTCTATAATGCAACTAAAAGCGACGATGAGAAGAAGGACGACAAGGGCAAGCGCGAGGCAATCATCGCTAACAAACATACATGGAGTAAGAAGCATGAAGTGCAGCCGTTCTCTCGCCTCATGATTGTCGCGAAGGTCCCGAATGCCGACGAGTATATGAACCAGTTCGACCACCTCGTTCTGGTGAAATACTCCAAAGACATCGTTACTCCTGGACCGAAACCAAAGGATCCAGTTGCGGGTGCAGCTAAAGCCATCGAGATTAAGAATGAAATCGCAGAGATACCTGTGGAGCCTGTGAAGAAAAGCAAATGTTACGTGCTAGACATCACTCATAGCGAAATCGCCGAATCCGAGTCGGCGTTTAAGTCCGTTGATGAGCCAGCGAAGGCCTACTTCTCCGGTCGCAGTAACTGGGAAGTGGTGGACAAGCCGACAGCAGCAGAGTCTGAAATGGTGCTTATCGCCTGGTCCCCGATCGTGTATAAACCTGGCGCGTACAGCCCGCGATACGCCGTGACTTCATATTCATGTGACGATTTATACGATTTTAACCAGCTTAAGTGCGACAAATCAAGCACTACTTACTACAAAGGCAACATGGAAGGAGTTGTTGCCAACAAAGAAGTCACGGAGAAGGAGCTGTTAGGTCCTATTGTTTACTGTGCGAACACTCACGCACTAGCATTTGCTGTAGCAGACAGTGTCGATGAGAGTGACGACGATGATGATGATGACGACGAGGACGCTAATAAGGGTCCCGCGGTGCCCGCAAAGGCTGCGGCGTTCTCACCAATGTATAAGCAGAAATACGTCATTGATGAGTATGACTGCAGCTTTTATTCCACCAACTTAACAGTTTTGTACATATTCGGTAAGCCAATCACCACTCTTTCAGCTGCACTCAACGCCTTCTCACCAGTCTTATCTATAGGTAATATCCCGAAACAGGATTTGAGCGCATTGAAAATGCAACAAGATGTGAATGCACTGAAAGTGCAGCATGAGTTCAACAAGATAGGTTTGTTCTTGAGCCTAGATAGTAACGAAGACGAAAGGGAAAAAGTGCTGTTGCTTGAGGCTAAGCAGTTGGATGGACAACTATATGGGTTTGAGTTCAAGAAGAGCTTCCGCAATGAAGCAAATAAAAGTATTCGAGCCAAATGGAGTAATATCAAGGACGAGGAGATCACCTTCGCGTTGCTGAAGGAGCTGTTGCCACACGACACAGTACTTGATTTTACTATCGAGTTTTATAGTGAAGAGCTTAATAAGAAGAGTGATGAGGCGCGGACAGAGATAGTCACAGCGCCGTTGAAGGATAGTAAGTACGCGAGACTAGAGTACCGTTTGTTCATGAATGAAGCCGCAGAGATAAGCGGCGATGATTTCCTTGAAGCTGCAAGACAGAACGATATGGAGAAGGTTGAAGAGTACTGTAAGCAAGGCAACAGCATGTACTACACCGACGATATGGGATTTACTGCTTTTGATATTGCGTGTAACGCCGGTAATATTCGCATGGCTAAAAAACTTATCGAAAATGGGCTAGACGTGGACGAACTTCACCTCCAGGGCTTCTTTGTGGTCATCAACGCCATCCGCTACGGGCATGCGGATGTGCTGGCGCTTCTGATCGACGAAGGGTGTGATGTGGACCAGCAAATAGACGGGTTAAACCCATTTATTGAGGCATGCAAAGTCAATAACGAAAAAATGATAAAGATTTTGTTGAAAGAAAAGTGTGACACGAACTACGTCACTGAGAATGGCGAGTGGGCACTTGACTGCATATCGGACCAAGAGTTAAAGCTTCGTGTGCAGAAGTATATAGAGTCTGGCGACCAAGCGACTGAAGACAGTGATGAGGATGGACCCGATGAAGGGGGTAATGAGGATGATAGTCCTGAAGAAGGGAACAATGAGGTCGTCCCATTTGATGCACACGAGGGTACTCACGATGGAAAGAGTAATGATGTGCAAGAGAATGTAAGTGATGGCGGACGTGACGAGAGTAATAGTAACGACGCGAATGCAGTTGTTAATGACGACGTCGAGGAAGAGAACGTGAATAAGGTCGCATCTGAGGAAGGGGACGGGAATGGCGATAAAAAAGATAACGAGGGAGGCAACGAGGAAGGCAACGAGGATGGTAACGAGGAAGGCAATGAGGAAGGCAATGAGGATGGCAACGAGGAAGGCAATGAGGAAGGCAACGAGGGAGGCGATGACGAAGGAAGCAATGCGGGCGAGAACGAAGACGATAACGACGATTGAGTCGCAAAGTTGTGAGTAACTAATTATTTATGTGTGTTTCTCTTCTCTTTGAGTCGCCGGTACCGGTACCAGACCTTGAAAAAGTTGGACGTTGAACGGAAAGTTTAAAAAACACGCACTCTAATAGCATTTTCACTTCGTTATGGAGGAGAAGGTGAGTTTTAACGATCCTACCATCCGCGAGGAACGTGTGAAAATAGCTAATGATCACAGCTTCGAGGATGAAAGGATAGCTAGCAGCGTGACTTCAAGAAAAGTTGAAAGTGACCTTTCTTCGGTACTTCATAAGCGAACTAATGTAACACACCTTAATGAAGGAGGTTTCGCCTCGTTCAACATGTGGGGTGTAAAGAATAATATGGGTAAAGTGAATCCTGAGAAATATGGAAGTGATATGGCATCAAGTGATGTTGAAAGTAGTGTTGATGAATTAAGAGAACAACGACGAAGAGAAAAGTATGAGACAGATAGAGTAAAGAAGATTGTACAAGAAATCCCACCCCCAAATACATTTGATGATTTGATAAAAACTGCGCTAACAATAGCCAATAGAAAAGAGGCAATTAGGAAGATAGCGTGGTTGTTTCTAATTTATTTTTTATATTCCTTGGCATTTATGTGCGTGATATTGATTGTTGTCTATTTGTTATTGGCGGCATTATACCGTGTTGAAATATCAACATTTCTTTCTCCAACGAATAGTTTGTCATTTCAAGATAATTTATTAAATTTAAATGATGAAGTTGTAAGTATACATTCCAGTGAAGGTACCCCGTTTCAACTGACTAACTCGCACGATTCCGAGATGAATATCGAGTTCAAAGCGACTGGAACAGCTGTGGATCAGAAAATCCTTTTTTTAGATAGTAATAGTGATGAAAAGGCAAGTATACTGAGTAGTTCAAGCAATGATATGTACATGTCCTCTGCCAGTGATATATACCTCGATCCATTGGGAGGTCACGCATTTATCACTGCAGATGGAACAGCCACGCTGAGTGTCAACAGTGACACATACAATGCCGATGCTGTTCTATACGTTAATGGAGCAAGTATACTAGGAACGAATAGCGACGACAATGTGAGTATAACAGGAAGCACGTCTGTTGCCGAGGATCTTTCTGTTGGAGGAAACGCCACTGTAGACGGCACGCTAGTTGCGTCAGTTATTGACATGACAAATGCCACCTTATACTTCAATGAGCGCGTTTATCCAGGGAACAGAATCAACAATATCTCAGTAGGTGATCTCATAGTCGACAATGTTTACTTTGAGTCGATGTATCTCGATCTAACTGCCGCCACTACCTTCACCGGTGCTGTGGCTTGTAGTAGCGGATTGAGCATAACAAATGGCGGCTTAAAGGTCACCAAAGGTCTCACGATAAACAGTAACGGGTTGTGGGTAAGTGGTGGACTTACTATGTACAACAGTGGTGAGATCCACGGCGGTCTCTCTATTATCGACGGGGGATTGACTATATCGTCAGGCGGAGTCATTGCTAACGCAGGGTTGTATGTTATCAATAACGGCATCAAAGTTACGCATGGTATAACGATAAACAACGACGGTTTGTATGTGGCGACCGGCGGTATCACTATTAATAACGGCGGTGTTAACGTCGACGGCGGTGCCACTATTCAAAATGGCGGTATATTCATGAAAGGAGGGCTTACTGTGTTTGATACTGGCATTTACGTGAATAATGGAGGTATGACTATCAACTCGGGAGGGCTCAGAGTGTCTGGCGGCCTGTCTGTGACCTCGCAGTCACTCTCCGTGACATCATCAGCGGCAGTAGGCGGTGCTATGACAGTAGGAAGTGGACTGAAAGTAACTAACGGCATAACCATTGAAACCAGGGGGATGTGGGTTACCACGGGTGGTATAACCGTTGAATTAGACGGACTTGTTGTGACTGGCGGTGTGACAGTTCTGGACACCGGGTTGTATGTAGATGGCGGAGGTGCAACTATTAACTCAGATGGTTTAACAATTAATGCGGCAGGCGCCATAATAAACGCCGGAGGATGCACCATTAACCAAGATGGAATGCGTATTTTTGGCGGGTTGAGTGTTTCCGACACCGGGGTCTCTGTCAATAGCGGTCTGACCGTGCTGGACACAGGTTTGTTTATCCAGGCGGGCGGTATTCAAGTGCAAGCAGGTGGGGTACAGGTAACAAATGGGGTTTCCGTGTTAAGTTCTGGAGTTACAGTTACAGATGGTCTAACTGTTTATAACGCGGGTTTAAAGGTTACCGCTGGCGGCCTCACAGTCACAAGCGGTAATGTAGTACTGACGAATGGCAACTTAGCACTGACGAATGGCAACTTAGCAGTTAATACTGGGATTACTACATTGGCTGGTCTGACTGTTAATGATGACGGGATCTCTGTGCTCGGTGGAGGCATGACCATAAACCAAGACGGATTATATGTAAGTGGCGGGGTGTCAACAGACACCTTAACCGTGACGTCTAATTCCGGTACTTCCTTATATGGTGTAAATGCTGAGTTTAGTGGAACTGTAACCGCTAATTCTGTAGTTACTCCCGGAGGAACTTTGAGGAGATCCGATGCGCGACTAAAGACTAACATTCAACCCATCACTGACGCACTGAATAAAATTTTACTGTTAAACGGAGTAATGTACTCATGGAACGCTGAAAAAATGAAAGGTCTCAGCCCTGAGCTTATCAACATTAGGTACCTCGGTTTCCTCGCGCAAGAGGTGCAGCGCGTCGTCCCCGAAATAGTGTCACTTGATTCCGACGGGAAAGACGAGCATCGATACCTCAGCGTCCGTTACGACGAAGTTATTCCTATTATTGTAGAGGGAATGAAGGAGTTCAATGCGAAGTTAATGACGCAACAAAAGGCCTCAGAAGGCTGCGAGAACGTGTCATCGAAAGTCTTGGAGTTAGAGAAGGAAGTGAAGATGCTGGCAGATGAGCTGCAAGAGTTGAAAGAGCAGTACAAAGAGGTACTCGCGCGAATAAACAAGTAATAAATATTGTATTGAATGTCTATAATATACAGTCTTATATAAGATCACGCTCTAGTTGCTCAATCATCGTCGTCGTGGTTGCTCACATCACGCGGCTTGTTCATCAACTCCTTGTTATATTTCCTTTTGTACATACCATCGTGGCACTTTCCTTGAGGTATAACATGACATACTAACTGTCTTCCCATTATTAAGTAACCATTCATGGTATCTGCCACGATTTTTGCCACATCTTTATCCTTGAACTGGGCGAATGCATAGCCGCGAGAACGATTAGTCTTTGCGCTACGAAATAATTTTACTTTACGAACATCTCCGAATTGTTTAAAGAAGCTGCGCATCTCCTTCTCCTCAAAGCCTTCCGGTATGTGACCAATATATATGTTGTTAGTAGGTTCGTTGTTGTTACTATCTTTTCCATCATTTTTTACACTTATTTTTCCACCATTCTTTCCCTTTGCAGCCTTCACTGGAGCTTTAGTTCCCGTCTTACTTCCTTTTGATGATGCAACCGACACCTGAGATGAACTACTTGCAACTGATAATATACTACTACTGGCTGATTTAGATGCTTCACTATCCGTGTCTTTCTTTGCAGCACTCTTGGCCTTGGTATCCTCCTTAGCAGTCTCTTTAGCATTACTCTTGGCCTTGGTATCCTCCTTAACAGTCTCCTTAGCAGTACTCTTGGCTTTGGCAGCCTCCTTAGCAGTCTCTTTAGCATTACTCTTGACCTTGGTATCCTCCTTAACAGTCTCCTTAGCAGTACTCTTGGCTTTGGCAGCCTCCTTAGCAGTCTCCTTAGCAGTCTCCTTAACAGTCTCCTTAACAGTCTCCTTAGCAGTACTCTTGGCTTTGGCAGTCTCCTTAACAGTCTCCTTAGCAGTCTCCTTAGCAATACTCTTGGCATTGGCAGTCTCCTTAACAGTCTCCTTAGCAGTCTCCTTAGCAATACTCTTGGCCTTGGTATCCTCCTTAGCAGTCTCCTTAGCACTACCCTTGGCGGACTTGTTCTTCATAATCGACACAGGCGGTTTAGTTATTACCTGCGGTGGACTAGCTGGAACAATCAATTCCTCAGAATATCGCACCCTTTTGCTACTTCCTTTACTCTCATCAGCGCGAGTGCGCTTCTTATCTTCCGTCTTCTGAGTCGCTGCCTTCTCCTTCTTCATCTTCGCTAAATCTACACACTACGAATCGCTGGACCACAGCTAGGGCCGGGTTTGGTACCGGCAAATAGGTTGAGTTTTAAAAAGTAAACAGGTATATTTATAGTATTACAAAAGTATTAAATCACAGTATGCATCTCATTTACATTGTCGTCTCCGACACTATTAACACGTGAAAAAAGATCGGTACTTACAACTTTATTAAAGCTCCAATATGCGTAACATGCACCACATATTGCTATTATCGCAGCTACTACCATCGAAATTATGTCCAATTGTATGGAATCTTTGTCGTATATATAGGCAAATGTCGAAAACATAAATAGTACGAAGTCAAAAGTGCCATGAAGTATGATTGCGGGTAATAGTATGAAGAAGAGATGCATTTGCTCTCCACCACACAACACTTTACTCAGATTTGCTGCTTGAATCACTGAACATATGACATGAACCGGCAGCAGCACTCGAAGCAACAGTACAAACAGCTCACCTTCAATTTGATTAGCACCTGGAATGGGTGAACTAGTAGTTCCGAAGACGTACTCGACATTTTCAGACGTGGCAAAACCTAGGGCACCAGCCATTAAATACACTAAAATAGCGTGGGGATTTCTAAGCAAGGTAGGAAATTGACAGTATCTAACAATAAAGTGCTTCATGGTCTCTTCGACACCTGCTGCTACAATGAATGATTCCAAGAATATTCCTATCACCACGAAAATTATTTTTCCTTTTAATTCTTCCCGATTTGCTGCATCGTCATCAGTAGAAGCTGCGGCATTGACCATGTAAGAACTGTCTTTTGATGTAACTAAACTTAAAAGTCCACTAAATATTTGAAATATTGATAATGTTGATGTTGAAGATGAGCTAGAGCTGTTACCATCACTACTGCTGGTTGATGGGTCAACAACTTGCTCCGCAATCCCAAGTAATACGTACAGAACTGCCTGAAGAATAACCTCCAAGACGATGCTTTGTAAGGTTGTGAACCAAAACCCAACAGCGAAGCATTTTATTACCATGTCTAATAAAGCGTATTGTCTCTTATACTTCCAATATACGAAATATAAAATCAAAAACGGCTGAACGAAGACTAACAGCAATACAACCACATTAGCACCTTTACCCATAGCTATTAGCAATACAGAACAAAGTAATATCACACCTAAAGAAAGCCATAATATAATTTTTGATGTCTCAGACAAGACTTTAACATGACTCATAAAACTACCATAATCATCATTATGGTATGAATCATTGATTGAGGTACCCCCTGTAGCTCCAGTAACATCATTGTGTGCTTGCTCATTGAGTAGTAAATCTTGCCCAGAGCAAAAATCAACATGTTTTCCACCAACATTTTTTGCCTCACGACTTTCTTGACATACTGCACAAAGTGGACAAAAAAAATGAGTTAAAAAATCATCGCCTACACTTCCACTTATGTTATACTTTTGTCTTATCTGCCCTCTCAAATTTGATCTTTGAACGTAAATATATATTCCACCACCAACACCTACAAGTAATGCCAGATTTCCAAAACCAAAGACAAATAACAAAATTGATGAAACCACAACGCACCAAAACCTTGAAACAATCACTTTACTAGAGCCCAACTCTAGCGATGCTGCCGTGCGAGCCTCGACTATCCAACAACACCAAAGAGACCACCAACAGCTCTCTTCATCACGACTACATTCAAATAAATTTGATGAGAATGAACGCTGCGGTAATTGCAATTGGACGGATTCAGTGCCACCGCTCATTGGTACGTAGGCGACACTCGTAGGTATCCAAGGTACCTTCTCGAAGAACCTTGAGTCAAACTGAAGAAAGAACTTTCAATTTTTTTTTTTGGTTCCGCTTTCATTTCACTTTATTCAAGGTGTAGACTAACATTGGTATCTGTATTGGATGTAATAGCTAGACAAGCCAGCAGGAGAAATAGTTGAAGGCTTTCGTATTCCTACAACGCCTTTTTACCCACAATTTCCCGTTTCTTTTGGAAGAATCGAAGGCGGAACTTCCAAATTTCTTCGAAAAAAGAAATATTTAAAAAGTCAAAAAGAATAGAAACAAAATGCCATTTGACGTGAAGATAAAGTGGAATAAGAGTGTCTTTGACCTAGTTCTTGATGAGAACCAGCCAATTGTTGAAGTAAAAAAGCGTTTAATTGGATTAAGTGGAGTGCCATTGGAGCGACAGAAACTTATTGTGAAAGGAACGACATTAAAGGTATTATTTCACTATCTAACAAAGCTATGTACTCTCTCACGCATGCATACTCACTAATTCATATCTCAGGATGACACTGATTTGACAAAGATTAAGTGGGCTAATGGTATGATCATCAGTATGATGGGAACAGCCGATACAGTTGTAGCAGCTCCGACTGAAGCTGTTGTATTTATGGATGAAAGCAATAATAATACAAAAGCAGTAGAGACTATTCGAAGTGCTGGATTACAAAATTTAGGTAATACTTGTTTCCTTAATTCAACTGTACAATGTATAAGGAACATGCCAGAGATTAGAGTGGCATTAGGTAGATTACAAAGAAATTCTTCTAATGCTTTTATATGTGCATTACGCGATGAATTAATTCAAGCAGATGCAAGTAGAGATAGCATTCCTCCTGCAGAGTTTGTACAATTGTTGCGTACTATGTATCCTGATTTTGATCAAAGATCCCGAACTGGTCATCATATACAACATGATGCCGAAGAATTTTATAATATTGTTGTTCAACAACTACAGTCTTGCTTAGGCGACAACGTAAAGAACCACTTAAAAATAGATATCGATCAAGTGGACACATGCACCGAGACTGATCAAGAGTCAAGCGTGGCGTCTAGAGAACAAATGAGTAAAATCGTGTGTAATATCACTGGTGCAGTGAACTTTCTTCATGAGGGAATGAAGCTATATCTAGAGAGCAGTATTACCAAGCACAGCGGTGTGTTGGGCAGAGACGCAGTCTGGCAACGAAAGCAGTACTTCGCTTCATTACCACAGTATTTATGTTTCCAATTCATGCGTTTCTTTTACAAACCACCAAATCCAAGTGTTCGTGATGATCAAGGAACAAATTGTAAGATTTTAAGAGCCGTTAAATTTCCAGGAGTTTTTGATGCATTTGAATATTGCAATGAAGAATTAAAAACAAAATTAAGACTTAATCGTGAGAAGGAAGACAAAGTAATAGAAGAAAGTATTGGTAAAAAATCCAAGTTAGATGTTACTCCTGCAGCACCTAGTGGAGATGCAATGGTGGTTGATGATGGCGAGATGACCGACGAACTTAGAGCAGCTATTGCATTATCGTTAGGTGACTCTGCAGCACCTGCAGAAACAGTCTTCAAGGCACCATCACAGGTCGCCGAGACTGATAGCTCGTTCGAAATGTATGGTTTACCTCGAAATTTCACTGGTCATTATGAGTTGCACAGCATTGTCTCCCATAAAGGCCGCGGCTCTGATTCAGGGCACTACGTGGGTTGGGTTCGACAAAAGCCAGGATCTGATTATTGGTGGAAGTATGACGATGACAAGGTATCTGAGACTTCAACCGACAAAATCATGGAATTATGCGGCGGTGGTGATAGAGACATGGCTTATCTAGCTTTTTATAGATTCCGAGAGCCACGGCAAGCATAGGGTCTTGACTTCTTAATATTTACATAGAAACATATCCTTGTGTTACATTAATTCCATAACTCACTCACTCACTCACTCACTCACTTGTTGTGGGCTCCTTATCCTTCGTCGTCACTGTCAAGTGCTTTATAATTGATCTTTGACGAGGTTCGTTTCACTGCCACTTCTATTACTTCTTCGTCTTCTTCATCAGTTATCTTGACATTTCTAGACTTTTTAGCCGGCCTTTCTCCATTCTCATTGTTATTATTGTTATTATTAGTCGTTGCAACACGCGCATCTTGAGCCTTTTCTTGTTTACGTTTCTCTCGTTCATCCATGAATGGTCTATATGTTAGTTCCCAAATATCTGATCTCTTTTGTCTCTCCTCGTCAGGAAGCAGGTACACATCTACATTTTCATCAGTGATTAAATCGTTAAAATCACCGTCGTCAATGACCTCTTCATCGAGCTGGACACGCGGTACACCTGTGGCGGCACCAATGTCATCCACATAGTTAATAAGTTTAATACCATCTTCTTCATCAACAGAAAGGTCTTCGCCGATTTGATCGTACGCATCATCTTTCTCTTGATTGCGTCGGGTAACGGCAATGGACGTCGCTTTCCTATGCTTGAATATCGGCACAGACACCTCGACATCACCAATAGTTTGAGAAAAACGTAATTCATTTTGGTCTCCTTCTTGACCAACAATTTCTATCCGATCGGCTTCTTCTTGTGACAAATTATGCAAATAAGATGGTGGATCGAACTCGATGTCGGACTGGAAAGTTTGGAACTGCTCCAACGTCAGTTGTGACGACGGAGTTGCTTTAAAGTCATCTAATCTTTTCTTTAATGTGTCACTAGATATACGAAATAATTTATACATATCAGTCTGTTTGACAGAAAATCCATGTGCTCTTGTTGCTATCAACATTGCTGCAGCACAAACACCATCTGGCCTTCTTCCGGTGGTTATCCAATCTTTTTTAAATTGTGCAATAAGTCTTAAAGTAGTAGTTACAACTGCATTTGTTTTGTCACCTAGGTCCAATCGTGCAGCAAATCTATGGATATATAATGCTGGATCAACGGGAGGAATGTTGATATTTAACATTCTTGTAAACCTAAGAAAAGCACCACCAAGAGTAAAGACATTAACTTGCAAGGCATCTGAAAAATCTATTAATAAATGTGGAGATTTTTCTTGACGGCATATAGTATACAAACAAGTAGCAACGACATGCATTTGTCTTCTACCAAATACGAAATTTTTATCCAATGCTAATTGATATAAACGATATGCTCTATCAACATATAATGCGGGAAGTCGCAAACCAGATGCTACTTGCGCAATAATTCTTCTTGCTTGAGCTAAAGTAGAATCTCTGGATTCACGAGAGTTGCCATATCTACCTCTACCTCTCGTAACCGATGAGTATGGTTTGGAGCAAGAAGCACTCACATATTGACCGACAACATGCGATCGTTCACCAGATTCTTGAAACTCTATTGATGATACTATAGTATTTTCTTCAACAACAATACCGCAAGACACACAAGCCGAGTGACCACTCTGCTCCTGGAAATCAATATCCGCCGACTTACAACCGGGGCAAATCAACACCATTTATTCCTTACTCTTTCTTAACTTAAGTCGTCTATTCTTCTTCTTTCCTTTGGTATTTTTTTGTTTTTTTTTACCGAATATTTTTGTGAAAAAAGAGCAAACATAACTAGTCACGTTGATAGAAGGAGCGCGACTGGAAACATCTTATTAGCTGCACATCAATCCTTTATGACATCTAGGCTGCTCTGCAGGTAAAAAAGACGAAGATAGATAGTGCATCGAGAGTAGATCCCACGTGAATACCTCCCTAAAGCTCTAAATGAAAAGAAATTTATTTGGTAAAAAGAATAAAATAAAAGCGCAGCTGCAGAAGCTAGCAGAGGAGTCCAACAGATTTGACTCATTGCAGTACGCTCGTGATAAGCTTATAAATTCCACTGATTCAGTATGGTTTGGATCAGACTTACTATACATTGTCCGCATCGAGAAAAAGAATAAGTCAAATAATGACGACCAGAGTATTCTAGATCGTTTATTGTCAATAGTCAGAAAGAAAGATGCAGCGAATAGTGTTTATTTAATATACGTAATCATCAAAGGAAACGAAGTTGAAGTAAAAAATTCATGGGATATAAGGACAATACGCAGCATTGATTATGGTGATGATAACAATGAACTAGTTTTATCATATGATGCTACAGATTTCAATTGGAGGTTAGCAAACACAGTAGACAGAGACGAAGCTGCGTGGATTTTAATACAAAGTTGTAAACAATTTTGTGCAACAGACCCGAACATTGGATATGGAATCGACTTGGATTCAATCGGATACTCTATTATTACCAATGGAACATTAGATAGATTTCCATTACTACAAAAGTTAGGAGCAGGATTAATTCTTGGTACCGACACATTTAGCGGTGAAGAGACCGAAGCATTAGCTTTATTAGAAGAGCTGCAATGGACATCGAATATAAGTGCGCATGTAGATATTCAAAAATCTTTAGCTACTCAAGCCGATAATTTAAGTATGGAAATAATAGACTTCTTGTTGCAGTGGGAAGACGACAGCGCAGCTCTTACGACTACTCCTTCTCTCGGAGTCAGTAGTAAAGATTTAAAGAAACCTAGGAAAAGCACCGTTGAATCTGAAGATATCAAACGGTTGAAGGACACCAGCGGGGTGTTGAGCGCACTAACGTCTGTGGAGCAAGAATTGCAGGCCGTTGATGACTGGATTGTGACGCAGTTGAAGAAGCTAGGAATGGTTCAATCTAAGTTGACAGTTATACAACGTGAGAGTGGAATGCTTGAGAATACATGGCAAAATTTATCTAATTTGAAGGGAGTTATAGAAATCTTGGTGGAGCTATTAGACATTAGCGACGAAGAAGAGAAGTACATCCGCAACCCCAACCGTGTCATCGATGAGTCCCTTCGCGACGCGGACCTTAGTAATGTGTACACTATCTTGTCACCTTTAGTTGATGCATTAGTCAAACTGCAGACTGCTATTGCTGTGAAACCTGGTCATCCTCGCTTGACAATGATCAATAGCAGTCAGTGGAAGCAGTTGCAAACGGTGGCAGCTATCTCGTTGACAAAGCAGCGACTTGCTGACATGGCCAACAACTATTGCCACGCTCTCACCGAGACGATATCGCATCTAATGGAGTCATTACTCAAGCATAAAGCGCTGCACACCCCAAACAGGAATCTAGAAATCAAACAATTCAAGTTTAACGCACTAATTGAAGGAATAAAAGTAGTCCCCGCAGCTGCCGGTCGCGCTCGCTCTGGTACGAATGTTAGTAGCGCAAGTATTGACAGCAATGACGACAAAACTGATCACCATAACGGGCTCATGATGCTGCAGTTAGCTAGTGATGCGCATTATCGGGATCACAACCAAGCATTGCAGGCACAGACACATTTCCACTTGGTTTTATCAGATTATTTGCCGTTGTTTGATGCGGTGAATGTCTTGGATTACTCTCGATCGTTGGCTATTCACTCGGCTTATGTAAATGTTGTACAAGAGAAGTTATATAAACCAATGTTTAAGACAATGTTTAAAGATATTGATGAGATTGTTGCGCGTCCCGCGCTACTGACCTACTCCAACCTTGCCGCGTGCCCGGCTCCCACCGCCTCTACTCCCTTACCCACAAGTAATACCCCATTAAAATTTTTACCACAAAAAACAGGAAAAAAAGAGGATAAAATCCCTGCTTGGATAGGTTTAGCATCCTTATTTCTGATGATTTTCCCTGTGTTGCGCAAGGAAGACTTGTTCTTCCGATCCCTCCTAAGCGGTGGTAATAGTGACGACCAAAATCCCGCAATAGCCAGTGAAATCGAGTCAAGAGCGGAAGCTATGCTCAATCTTTTGTTTGATTCAATCCCCAAAAGGCTAGAGAAATACATCAATATCCACAACACTAACGTGGATATTGATGGCTTTGAAGCAATGGGATTTTTCACTGTTGTTGAGGCCTACCGGTCTGCTGTAATGGGTGTAAGATCTGACACGAGTACCGACATGGATGAGGTTATTGATAGTACTCATCCATTATTAAAGGATGATTATTCCTCATTTTGCAGCAAAGTGTTGGACGAGTTGAAGGCGTCCCTGTTGAAGCGCATCGAGGCCTTCATGGGCGAGCAATGCCACTGGATTGCGCACCAAAAAGGGGACCCTAAAAAAGCAAACTTACTACCAATTGTAAGTAAATTTCCTTCTTTTCTATTCCAAATCAATGAGTTGGCGGGGTTTCACGTGTTCGAATGCATCGAGACTTTGGTGTACCAAGTAGCGAAAGAGGTGTTCAACCACATCGAGACAGTTGCAGCATCGAATGATAAGTATGTTGATGTAGTACGTGTGCGGAATTATACTTACTTACTAAAAGTTATTCCTACGAATAGTAACATCAAATCCCTCGAGAAATTCATTCAATTTGCAAGTAAAGAAGTAACGGATAGTCACAAGAAGTACATCAAATGGATGTTAGAATATGAATTTCCGGCTTTATCTGACTTGATGCAACGGCTAGATGACATCCGGAGTCGGGTGAAGGATGAAGAACTATCCGTTTATATTCGTCGTAAAGATGTTATAGCCGTTACTAAAGATTTAGATAAGAAAAAAGTTGAAGAATTAGTTATTAATATGAAAAAACGGTTAGAAAAACATTTTTCATGTCCTGATGATGTGAATTTAGGGATTCCGCGCCAGCTGTGGATGATGTTGAAGGAAAAAATGGTTGCAATCCTCGGCAGGTTAGAGGAGTGCGCGGTGAGTAGCTACCAGCTTGCCTTGGATGTCGATGGCGCGTATGTGTCGGCTCTCTTCGACAAAACCATGTAAAACCGTCTCTCGGCAGGTTAGCGGGGTAGGCGGTGAGTAGCTGGCAGCGCTGGACGCGGTTGACTCTCTGCAGGTTAGAGGAGTAGGTGGTGAGTAGCTGGCGCTGGATGAGTGTGTAAAGTCGTGTTGTTGCAATGTATTTATACAATTTTATACAAATTCTTATTTATCTTTCTTGTCAACGTCTAATTGCGCATCGAATTTGGGATTTTTATTTGAAACGGAACTTGCAGGTGAGAAAGTAGAAGCTAAATGATCCAAATTAGAGAGTTGGGATCCAACCCTTACCATGAGGGACGGCAGCGTTACCTTGCCACGGAACAGCCGCTCTGGGTCAATGCAGTACTTATCTGGCCGTTGCTTCGTTGGACTATATGCTGCTGATTTCACTGGACTATATACGGGTTCAGTCCTTGCTTTAGACGGTAACAAGTCAGCGCCACCTTCGGTATACGCACGTCTCTGCCTTCTATACTCGTAGTCGGACAAGTTGAGGTTATCGCCGTCACTATTACTAGTAAACAACGAGCCAGATCGCACCTTAGTAACTTGTCTTGTGCTTGATGCACGCATAGGTTTATCGACTTCAGAATGAGGTGAACCAACATTTTCCTCACTGTCTGTGGTGTCCGAATTGGCACCGATACTCTCCGGGAAGACGAGTTGATAGTCAGGGCTGTTACTGACGGGTTCAGTGGTAATCTTGTCAGCTTTTGGGGTTTCAATAACTGGCGCAAGTGGTGTGATTCCTGCCTGTGGTGTTTGCACTACAGTGGCCACATCCGCATCATCTTCTTCGATAATTTTCTGTCTTTCAGCTAAGTGAAGAGCTAATATATACATCACAACCATCCACACCGTGGTTAACGCGCAAGACCAAAGTGCTTGCATCGGTAGCGATGGTGAGTAAGTAGATATTAAGTAGGATAGTGACAATGACGCCGCTGTTTTACCAAGTCGTTGACCAAAAAATCTGATTAATTCTTTTCCTAAATATCTGGCTTCGGAGTGCATCGGCATGTAAATCATCTCAGCTGAAGCCGTGAAGACGGAGTATTCCAACACTTTCAAGGTGCCAAATGCAAACATTGTTGTAAGCAATGAAGGTGAAATATATACAACTAAGGAAACTAGTAACACAATGAATGGGATCGACCCTATTGCCCTAGGCAGTGTTGATTGAGATAAAACCGTTGGCATGAAGAAACATTGCAGTAAGCTTGAGGTTACATTCACAACGGCAAAAAACCTGCCCACGACAACGGCCCGATAAGAATCATCACCTAGATTGAGTCGAAGACCATCATGCCACATTAAATTAAGCATATTACCACAAAATTGATGTATAATTGCTTCTGCCAAGAGAAGCTGCAAGGTTTCGTACTTGGACATCAGCACAAAGGAGTCGCTCCACACCCCTTTCGTATTATTACCTTCCTTTTTAGATGCTTCTAACTTATCGAGTGTGCTAGATGACTCATTTTCCGCCAAACCTAACTTTGCTTTACTATCATTACGTGGTATACTTGCTTTACTATCACTTCGTGCTAGGTTTGCTCTACTATCGTGCCGCGATAAATTTGCTTTACTATCATGTCGCGGTAAGGATGTCTTGTTACCGTCGACAGTCCCAGGTAAATTATCTGTACTGCTTCTCCCTGATGATGTTGGAGATACTTCAAGAGACTGATCAGTCGCGAGCTTGGGTGGTAGTGGAGTGTTATCTATGTCTTTGAGGTGTTGACCACTTATACTGGTGTGTAGTTTCTGAGCCTTTTCGGTGCCTAACAATCTTTCTAAAAATTTAAATATTTTTGGATCACCTTCTAACAAGAATGCAATTTCTACATTACAATATGAGATACACGCGCACACTAAAGAGGTGATTAAGAGGCATTTTACACCACCTAAATTTACTAAAGACTCTAATAAACAGCCACCTACAGCACTAGATACTGATACAATACCAGAAAATGTTACCAAGTACGATGCAGTAGACTTATCCAATGAACTAGCAATGAATGACCACTGCTGGGTGGATAATAGACTAACATAAATTTCGCGAAAGGCATAAAAACAAACTACAGTAATCTTCCCACTTACTGTATTCAAGTATGACATCATACAGGTGACGAATAGTAATATTGAGATACACACAAAATTTGAAACACGTTGAGTGAATAAAGCACCATTCCTTTTGAATGATCTTGCATACAAATATAAACACAAGGCACTCATGGGTCCACCCACTAGTACCGTATATGACAATCCCTGAGTACCTAAACCAACATCTTCTGCAGCTAATAAAGCTATCGAAGCAGCTCGTGCACATTCATATCTGTTATAAAAATAATAAATAGAGTTGAGTAAATAAAAATGATTTGCTTACCCAAAAAAATGAAAACATAATGCAGCACACATATATATTGATGGAAGCATTTTAAATATTGCTTTCCAACTTGATTTAAGATTATTGACATGTTTCCAGCCCAGTGAAGCCAGGCGTTTGATAGGCTTGGTGATGAAGATATAGTCCATGGTGTACTAAGGATGTTTGTTTTTGCCGCGTCGGCTTTCAACTCACACTAAGCACTCATTCATGAGAGAGCTACCTCAACTACGATGCGGTTTGGTAATGCGAGGTACGTAATTGGTTTTCTTCGAAATGGAGATTCAAGGCGGCCGCTCAGGAATTCTCATGATGGAAAGTGTCGTTTTAGTAGTGTTAATTGAGACTGTCTAAGGTGGTAAGTGACGACATTGCTAAGTTCAATGGGTTATCTCTAGACGGAATATTGAGCTTGCATCATCGGTATGAAATGGTAACAAAAAGGGTGCTCTTGACACCATATTATATTGACAATTAGTGGTGTCGTTTCGAGGTTGATTTATGACTTCTACATGTGTATTGAAAGAGAATAAAAGTTCATTGGAAGGAGCTGCTGGTTTTAACTAGGACCGCAATTTTGAGTCAAATTTTAGACTTCGACGAACAAAATAAAATTGATTTAAAGTCCTGCAGCTCATCAGTGCGCAGCGCATTGAGAGGGAGATAGCGAGGAAATATAAGGACTGTAGAAGTTTTACTGAATAAGTTATTTCTATGCAATGGATATAAATGCGTTGAAACGTAAAATCGACGGACCATGGACAAGTCCAGCGATTGCCAAAGACATGATGAGTAGTATCCAGCTGGATGCGATTAGGAATATATTCTCAACATTACCAGAAATAATGCGAGTTAGAATCTTATTAGCGCTATTATATTTTGATGACGAAAAAAGAAGTGAATTTACTGTTGGAATTAAGAAATTATTACAATTAGCAAGTAATGACGAAACTGAAGCAGTATACATCACGGCTGGATTAGTAGACAAGAAATTGTTTAGTGAAAGTGTAAGTAGTGATAATATAAGAGTGAAATCAACCAAAAAATTAGAAAATGTTACAAATGAAGTATTACAGAAAATTGACAGTATTATCACTGACATGACAATTAGCGAGTCATCAATATATTTCTTGCCATTAGATTGGCAATATATTACCACAAACCCCGGGAAAGAGATAAGCAAACAGATTGAGCATGGAGATTTTAAATTCGTTCCTTTAAAACCTGACTTACTTACTAGAGAACAAAATATATTGCAGAAAAATGCTGCTGAGCGCAAAAGACACACTCAAGTGATGTATAGGAGCAAGCCAGCAACAGTGACTGACTCAAGCAACGTTAATATCGCTGCGGCAAATAGCAGTAAGCTGAACCTCCCATCAGTGAGTGCCAAGCCCATTAGCAGTAAATCAAGTGCCTTCAAAGCTGAACCAATAAAGAAAATGTCATTAAACGAGTTGAAAGAGAGGAATGAGAAGGAACTTGGGGGGAAAAGGAAGTTTGACGCCACCACTAAATAGAATCTTATACAAATGTAATCATGTAAAAATTATATCATAGCTCTCAGTCCATATTAACTACCGATTTCCATCGGAGTAGTCCGATTGAAGCAACAAAGGATGTGTCAGTGTGTCCATGCCCCTACATATGCTTGGTTTCCTCGTTTACTTATGAATACGTATATTTGTTTGTGCCTCTTTGGGCTTGTATTCTGTGAACTTCATTCGTTGTATTACCGCCATATGGTTCTAACAATGAAATATTCTACCTAGAATTGATCAACGTGCTCATACAATCTTGACTGCCGATGCAGATAAGTCATCCAGTAAACACATAATAACCTAGTTTGCTTCTTTCACGTCCACTTTACTGCAATTAAATTGAAAGGACGGGACGACCCATTTGCCACACGAGCAACTGGTTCCACTCCATATCCATTGGCCTAATTTAGCATTGCACTTGACACACGATAACTTGCCACTAGGAGCAGTTGTATCAAGTAACCATGTTGGCGGCTGTTGCAAGAAGTATGAAGTACACTTCTCTTTGATACCATTAAACCTTTCAGCATCACTATCCGTAGATTCATGAGGCATTAGTTCGTAATCATGAAATAGGACATAACGACACATCATACACGAGTAATAGTGTGTAGATTCATTGTTTTCGGTGCCTTCGTCTACTATATCGCAGTTTTGAGTATTATCAGGATTCAAATAGCATTTGATAAACTCTACCAATCCCTTGCTTCCAATGTATTGGTCACCATCATCTACTCGAGTATGACATAATTTATTTAATTTGTTTTGTAACTCTACAACGACTGGATCATCTAGATCATATTCCTTACATTCTTCATCATTACCTAATGCATTGTAGGATAAAACCTTTACACTCATGGGTTCCTCCCATGGAAACATCACGGGAAATGTTATTTCTAGCACCAACCCATTAATAGTGCCATTCACAACCAATGGGATTGCTGGGAAATCGCCTGATCTAAGTCTTGTTTCAGCCTTAGGTGTCACAACTTCCACATGACTAAATCCCAACAATAATCGTAACTCATCAATATTATCCACGAGTACATGCAAACCTTTTGCCACTTGCACGGCTTTTAGTTGAATACCATCCATTGCAAACCTCTCAACTGTTTCCCGTCACGGATCCCGCCTTCTTCACGCGTATTCGCGTCGCTTACTCTAAGTTGTTCTGCCCGAATTTTGGCAGGTTTTTTTTGGCGATAAAAAAATAACTGAGTTAAGACTGCAACTAGATGTTAGTCGCTGCATTGTGTCGTCGATCAGGCGCTAGAAGTGTGCGAAGCATTCACTTCAAGCCTTCTTATGGTCTATTTGTTAATGGCAAAGAAGTATTTCCTGAGCATAAAACATTATTTCCAGTTGAATCACCAGCAACAAAACAGTTCTTAGCTAATGTATCTTCAGCAAATAGTAATGATGTCAACGAAGCGATTGAAGTGGCAGAAAAGGTGTTTCAAGCAGGTACATGGAGCAAATTAGATGTTAGAGAAAGAGCAAAAGTTTTAAATAAAATTGCAGAAAATCTTCGTAACGATATTGGTAGATTAGCAGAGATGGAAGTTGCACAAACTGGTCGAGCTGTGCGAGAAATGAAAGCGCAATTAGGTAGATTACCAGAATGGTTTGAGTATTTTGCTGCACTTATTCGGACTCATGAAGGCACATGTCCACCATTTTTAGGATCATATGTTAATTATGTCAAAAGAGTACCATTAGGAGTGTGCAGTTTACTAACGCCATGGAACCATCCATTACTTATTGCCATTAAAAAAATAGCCCCGGCTATAGCTGCGGGAAATTCTATTGTTTTAAAACCATCAGAATTAGCACCTATAAGTGTATTAGAATTAGCTGCATTATGTACTAGATCAGGACTTCCAGATGGAGTTCTCAACATTTTGCCTGGAATGGGACCAGAAGCAGGACAAGCAATGTGTAAGCATCCACATGTTCGAAAGGTTGATCTTACTGGAGGCACTAATACCGGAAGAGCCGTAGGTGCTGCTGCTGGTGCTAATTTAGCAAGTATTGTCACTGAATTAGGAGGTAAAGCACCTATGATTATATGGGATGATTGTGACGTTGAACAAGCCATCAATGGTTGCGCGTTTGCTACATTTGTAGCATCAGGTCAAACATGTATTATGGGCGCCAGAGTATTGGTACATGAAAAAATTTATGATACTTTTATGGAAAAATTAACAATAAAAGCAAAGAAAATAAAATTAGGTGATCCAACAAGCATGGAAACACAGATGGGTCCCGTGATATCTGGTGCATCTCGAACTCGTATTGCTGCAATGGTTGATCGAGCAAAAAAAGAAGGTGCACATGTTTATACTGGAGCAAATATACCTACTATGCCCGCACCATTTAATAATGGTTATTATTATGCACCAACAATTTTAGGCGTCAATCCTAGCATGGAAATATGGAGAGAAGAGGTTTTCGGTCCGGTTGTAGTTAGTGTAAAATTTAAGACTGAAGAAGAGGCAATTAAATTAGCAAATGACTCACCTTATGGATTAGCTGCAGCTGTGTGGACCAAAGATGTGATGCGAGCACATCGTGTTGCAGACAAATTAGATGTTGGTATGGTGTGGATAAATGATCACCATCGGAATGATCCATCATCACCATGGGGAGGATTCAAAGATTCAGGTGTAGGACGAGAGAATGGTATCAGTGCATTTCATGAATATACTCAAACCAGAAGTGTTATAGTGCGGACAGATCCAAGCCCATTTGATTGGTTTGAACAACAAACAGCAAGATATAGTTAGATATTGGATTTAGAATTATAATACACTAGCGCTATAATATATATTTAACATAAGTAGTTTATTTTTTTCTGAATGAACATCCTTCTGTTAATGTGCACTTGCCACCAGTAGGTCTAGATAAAACAGTACTACATCCTGAGCATAACACAACAGTTTGTGCGTGACTAAAAACTGTGGTAATGTGAAAGCAACCTGGACATTTAACATCCATGAAGAAACTATTAGGAGATTGTATTAATCTCTTTAACTTGTGCTTTCTCTTCTCTGCACTACTGGATGGATGACGTAAATCGGATGGCATATTTTATATATCTAAGAATAAAATAATAATATATTAGTTTATAAGTTTTGAAAATATATCTATGTGATAATAAAGAGTAATATTGAATCAACAGGGAACAAACAAGTATATGAGGGACGAGGGACGTGCTATTAACTCCTCCAACAAACAAATAAATCATATCAAATCAATGAAACAAACAGAATTCTATCTCAAGAACCACAAGTAATATCACCACGATTAATCAGTCTTCCAACTGTTTTAATCCATCATTAAACCAACAAATTGTGATACCACGTGTCCCATCCCCTCATCAGCCTCATATACTATCAATCCCGCGTCTATAGTGCATCTACTCACCTTCTACGAGCTAGGAAGTCACCGCTTTTTATTATTTTTTTTTCACCTCCAAAAATGACCAAATTACCCTACCCACTTGATTGGTGGAGGAAAAGCCCGGCCCTCTCTTTGGTGGTGAAAAATAGGAGAAAATAGTAAGAGATCTAGATAAGAATGGGTATCGACTTGAAGGCTGGAGGCAGACGCAAGGGACACAATGTGCGTAAAGCACCAGTGTCCAAGAACGTATATGTTAAATTGTTAGAAAAGTTATACAGGTAAGATATAACTACGTGATAAATGGTTGATTGTAAATGGATTGAATACTTGAATGATGATTGGAAATAATAGAGAATTGTTGATACAATCAAGACTATTTGATTGATCGGACAAGCATAGATGCATTGTTGTTGTTGTTGCTTGTCTCAATTACTCTATGACTTTCATGTTACAAATCGTTCAAAAGTATTCGAGATAATTATTCGTCCATTTACTTAACTAACCATTCTAATCTAATTATATATTCTTTTATACTCATTTACATCCTTTAT
>JACCDO012214280.1_pt1 | contig 46358 bp, 31 predicted proteins | sample 7446101 | NCBI WGS metagenome assembly JACCDO01 (sample SAMN15323440, study PRJNA562643) | freshwater metagenome | isolation source: river surface water | place: USA:Blue River Watershed | collected 2017-08-16 | reverse complement strand
CACGAAACGAACAAGCCGAATACAAGCACTGGCAACCCGAAATGACAAAGATCATAGATGGGAAACCAGTGCGTTTTCGTGATGTATGTGTACATGAAATAAAAATGGGCGATGTGGAAGATCCAGACTTGTTTGTAGCAGACCCCATATGGCGTTGGCAACAAACAGAAGCTGGCAAGTTTGTAATGGAGCATGCTGTAGAACAACCTTACTGGACGCGACACATGGATTACAATAGCTGGGGACACAAATATCGCATCATGGCTAGACTCAGCGATAAAGATGAAACTTTTTGGCAATTAAAATGGGGAAACAATAAATGAGTAAATTTTTAGTAACAGGAGGCCACGGTCTCATTGGACACAATATTGTGTCACGACTACAAGCAAGAGGCGAAACAGTATCAGTAATTGACAACCATACCAACTACGGTATTATTCCGCAGGCCGAAATGGATTACTTACTCAGTGAAAGGCTTAAAAAGCTCGACGGGCACAAACATTATGACGTAGATATTTCTAGCACACACTATGTTGATGCAGCAATCTCTGCAGAAAAACCCGAAGTGATCATTCACTGTGCTAGCTTTCCAAGACAAAAAGTAGTCAATGCTAATCCTGCCAACGGCGCGGATGTAATGATGCGCGGATTGATCAACTTGCTCGAGAGTGCCAAATTGCATGGTGTTGAACGTTTTGTATACATAAGTTCCAGCATGGTCTACGGAGACTTTGAAGACCAAGTGCTAGAAGATGATCCTTGTAATCCACAAGGTCAGTACGGTATCATGAAATTAGCAGGAGAATGGCTTGTCAAGGACTATGCACGAAGAACTGGCATGGAATATGTCATTATCCGCCCGTCGGCGGTCTACGGGCCTTTGGATGTGGAAGATCGGGTTGTTGCGAAGTTTATGCTCACCGCCATGCGTGGTGGAACTCTCAAGGTTAACGGAGCAGGAGAAACACTTGATTTCACGTATGTTGAAGATGCAGCAGACGGTATCGTTTCAGCAGCAACTCGCATCATGGCAAAGAATAACACTTACAATATTACTAAATCTCATTCAGTTACCCTCCAACAAGCCGCCGAAATGGTGGTTAACATTGTGGGCAAGGGCAACATCGAAGTAAGGGATAAAGATGCAGACTTCCCAAGTCGCGGTGCATTAAACATCGATCGTGCTAGAACTATTTTAGGCTACGATCCTAAAGTGGATGTTGAAGAAGGATTCCAGAAATACTATGAATGGCTCAGCAATTCCGTTTACTGGAATCCAAAGACAGTATAAAGAACTCCGCGAAGAGATTCTAGACATAACTGACGCAGTGCTCAGCACTGGTCAGGTTATGAGCGGCTCGTGGACAATGGAGTTCGAAGATTGGCTCGCACACAAAAATCATCGAAAGTATGCTGTAACTTGCCATTCGGGCACACAGGCATTAGAAATCATTGCAGCGTTCCACAAGCAATACGGTTTCAAAGTAAATCCTCCTACAGTATTAGTCCCGGCAATGACCTACATCGCCACTGCCAACGCATGGGCCAAAGCAGGCTGGAACGTACACATTGTTGATACTGACAATTACGGACTAATGAATCCCAAGTCCATAGACAGAGACGTTAGCTTCCAAGCCGTATGCACTGTTGGTCTATACGGTGCAAACTACAATCGCTGGTTCCCTAACGAAAGCAACTACGCCATGATTGAGGATGGGGCACAACATTGGTTGTCTAATAATTGCCGCAGACACGGACATGCTTGTGCTATTAGTTTCGATCCTACAAAGAACTTTGCCAACTTTGGCAATGGTGGAGCTATTGTTACAAGCGATCGTGAGCTAGAAGATTTTGCAAGAGACTGGACTACCAACGGCAAGTGCGGAGGCGTTGCTGATTTTGTTAGTAACAGTCGCATGAGCGAAGTTGACTGTGCCCAAATGATGGTTAAAACAAAGTATCTCAATGGTTGGCAGCAACGTAGGAAAGAGATTGCACGACATTGGATGGATGCGCTCAAAGATACACCGGTGCGTAGCCTAATCGACGACACAAACTTTGAGCAGCATTGTTATCACAAGTTTGTTATTGAATTAGACGACAGAGATACATTAAAGCGCAAGCTAGACGCAGATAAAATCACTACCAAGATACACTACGATCGGCCGTTGCACGAAGAGCCGCGCTACATTAATACACCCGGACCAAACATGTTAAGTGCTGCTAGTAGCCTAGCACGCCGTTGCTTGAGCTTGCCTATCTACCCCGAGCTCACAGACTCAGAAGTAGAATACATTATTAGTCGGGTGATAGCCCACGTTTCAAAAACGCATAACTAGCAAGCCAATCCCACTCATAGCTCTTCTTAAGGGCTTCAAAGTCTCCACCTACTTCATCGTAATACTCTACAGCGTCTTTGGCGCCTTTTTTGCTCCATTGCCCAGCACCGTGGTCTATAGAAAGCCATGCCTTGAGTCTGTATTCATTCTCTACGTCAGGCAAGCTGGCTCGCAGTTTCAGTGCTTCGCGGAAAGCAGTTCGCCAGCACATCCAGTTAGATGTGTAATAGTTTGCACGACCACTAAGGATAGGAACAACTTCGTGCGGTTGGTCTAGTGTAAAGTCTAGTCCCAATCCTTCGTTCTCTAGCACTAGCTTTTTGTTGTAAGCAATCATTGCCTGGTGACCGTATACCAATCCGTTGATAGGATTTTCTGCGTGGAAGATGTAGTGCTTGGCTTGTTGCATACGATCTGGTTGCCAGTCCCAAGGGAATTGCAAGTCAACTTCTAGCTTACCAAACACAGCGAAGAACCAAGGTGTTGTGCTTGCTCTGGCTGCGGCCTGGTATGCTGCTACACGCCCTTTAACGTTCTGCACTCTTACAAGCCTGTTAGGTTGCAAGTCATAGATGCAGCCTTCTAGTCTATCATACAAATACTCTGATTCATTTTCGCCATTGCTAATAAACACAATATCCAAAGGTTGATCGCCCATGCGCTTGGTATTTGTTTTGTCTATGTGCGTGTAATCGTATAACTGCGTCTTGATGATACCTTTAGCTGTCTTGGGCACGATCACAGCACTAGCACCGGCGCTCAATGGCACAATAGTTTTAGTTTCTTCTCGCCACAACGGAACGGTAGGCATTGTAATAGGCATGCCGTTACTAGTAAACAATGCCAAGGGGCCAGACCAATCTGTGTTCTTGATTGCGTCCACATGGCTATCGCCAGTGTGCTCAATAACGGGCATAGGCCGGCGTGACACGCCTTTACGTGATACAAAGTTTACACTGTACCATTCCATTAAAGCTTTCTTTTCTGCACGTTCAGCAAACGTGGGGACATGCATGTAGAATGTGTCCCCAAACTTTTGATCGTTGCTAGGAAATACGTGTAACATTGTGCTTTGCCACGATTCAGGATGCCAAGTAAAGTCAAACCCTTCATAATCACAAACGCTAGAACACACCCACACATGCTCGTACTCGCCTACTAGACTTTTAGCTAGTCGTATTAACGTATCTCGATAGTTATCAAAGTAACGTATCTTTTTGACTGCCCCGGGAATTTGTCCAGCATTACCGTCCATGTGATCTATTTCAAATATAGGAGCAGCTTCTTTTTTAACTTCTGCTCGCATCATGTCTACATATTTGATTTCAGTTGCACCCGGAACTCGATACTGTGGTCCTCCTGTTTTTTGATGCTGTGTAGCAAATTGATATATGTACGGTGGTTCGCCTGGGTCGGGCACCCAAGAAAAATCCATGTCCGACACATCAACAAAATCAGGTATATGCCAATAGGTCATGTCTACCAGCAACTTGGCATTGATACTCATGTACTTGCGTTCTGTGGCGCCAGGCATGTGGTATTCAAGTGTAGGCATTTTTTCAGCAGGCCACCATTGGTTGCCAAACACATATATGTAAGGTGGCGAGCCTGGTTCCGGTCTCCAACTATAATCCCATTCACAATCAATTAGTGTATGCCAATGATTGTCGTGTCTCGGCAACAACATTGCAGGAATGTCCATGTACTTGCGTTCTGTTGCGCCGGGCACAGTAAATGTCACAGTGGGCATGACTTCTGCTGAATAATATTGGTTGCCAAAAACATAGATGTATGGTGGCGAACCGGGATCAGGTTCCCAACTCCAATCAAAATCACAAGGATAGAGTTGTTCAAATTTTGCGTGGTCCCCTCGACGGCGTGCTTTAGGATAATCCATGTACTTGCGTTCTGTTGCACCCGGCACATGATACTCTAAGGCAGGTCGAACTTCTGGTGGTAACCATTGATTACCAAACACATAGATGTATGGCGGGTCTGTGGGATTTGGTCTCCAACTGTAATCAAACTCTACAACATCATCTATTAAAGTCCAAGACAACGGATCTGGTGCAACTTTGGCTACTATGTTTTCGACATACTTAATTTCTGTTCCGCCAGTGCTGTATTTTACTGCTGCTTCTAGTACTCCGGGATTCCATTGGCTACCAAATACGTAGGTCATCGGTGGGTCTGTAGGGTCGGGTTCCCAGCTATAATCAAATTCAACCACGGGCAGAACATTTTCAAACAACTGCGGTTGCGGTAATCGACGAGTACGACGTTCCATGTATTTGATTTCTGTTGCGCCGTCTACATGATACTTCAAACTTGCTTTGAGCTCTGCTGGATTCCATTGATTACCAAACACATAAATGTAAGGGGGATCTTTGGGGTTAGGGACCCAAGTCCAATCCCAAGCATCAAGGTCGATGTCTTCGCAGAACTCCCAGTTGGCCATTACTGCACCTAGCTTGGGCTGCGGGCCATCCATGTATTTGATTTCTGTCGCACCTGGAACCGTATAACTCAAGGTTGGCATTATTTCCCCGGGCCAATGCTGGTTACCCCATACATAGATATAAGGCGGCTCTCCAGGATCGGGTACCCAGCTGTAGTCCCATCTTTGTATAAAAGCATGCAAAGTCCAGTTTGTTTTATTTTTAAACAATCTTGCTATTATGCCCATGTACTTGCGTTCTGTTGCGCCTGGCACATGATATTCAACTGTGGGCATCTTTTCGGCAGACCAGTGCTGGTTACCAAACACATAAATGTAAGGAGGATCACCCGGATCTGGCTCCCAGCTATAATCAAATTCACATTCGTGTAGTATTACAAATTTACTATGGTCAGGCAATCTAGTTGTCCTAACAGTATCCATGTACTTGCGTTCTGTTGCGCCGGGCACATGATACTCTGCACTGGCACGTTGTTCAGCACTGTACCATTGATTACCAAACACATAGATGTATGGAGTGTCTGTGGGATTCGGTCTCCAAGACAGTACTGGATCGTCTTTGCTGATATTATCTAATATGTTCCAGTACTGGAGATCTTTACGTGTCTTTGCTACAAAATTGTCTATGTATTTGATTTCTGTTGCGCCAGGAATGCAATACTGCGGACCTCCAACTCTGTCCCAGCCCCATTCAACAGGAAACTCGTATATGTAAGGAGGATCCATTGGATCAGGGCTCCAAGCTTTGTCGATGCTGTCAGGGTCAATCCATTCAGGAATTTTCCAAAATTTAGAATCAGCTCGATGATGTATCTGTGGGTACTGGTGATAATTTGTATCAACGCCGTTCCATGTCTTGGGTACCAGATATATTCCCGAATCCGGCTGATGCTGATTTGGCCAAGCATGCCTTTGATGTGCTTGCCACGGCGCTGGTTCCCAAAGAAAGTCCCACGCTGAAAGGTCTGCTAAGTAATTTACAACCCAAAAAAATCTAGTCTTGCTCAATTGTTTTGCATGGTCAACAGAGTCAGCTTTCTGCTCATGCACAAACAGATTAGGTTTCTTTCCAATATAAAAAACGTCAAACATGATTAGAATAGATGAGATTTACAACAATACTTTCTGGCCCTGGCTTGCAGCCAACCGTCCCGGATTTAGAGCTTTTTTCTGTGAACCGTTTGGACGCAGTGATCCAGACAGTGTTATGAATTATGGCAGAGATGATATACACGAACACAATTATATATTCTTTTTTGACCAAGAGCCAATTCATTTGAACATACACATTCCCACGTTTGAAACAGTTGCTAGACTTAACTGGGAGATAACCCATACCCGGGGAGGACCATCAGGTGGGAGAACAAACCAAGCAGGGTATTTGTTAACCAGTGAGCAAGACAGCGAAAATGTAGAATATGTTTGTAAGAGATTTTCATGGCAACCGTTGTATTATTTCTTCCACGGTTGGGCAGCATTGGACTGGTATCGCGGCTATGACAAAACTTTTCTGATTACGCCGCCAGAAAAAAGACAAATTACAAAGACATTTCTAGCGCCTAATCGCATAGTTGCCGGGGAGCGACAGCATCGTTTAGAAATGCTTTACTATATTTTTAAAAATAATATGACCAACAATCATATTAGTTGTCCAGCAGTGTGTCCTGCAGAAAATATCAACATCACTGATGCAATCAAATCTTTGACTTCTAAGTACCACGACATTGAACAAGTATTTGCCAAACAAGATTTACCAATAAATTTCAAAGGTGAAACTGATCATCCAATGCACAGTTGCTGGCTCAGCTTGTTTGAAGAAGCAGCAGACAGTTTGTTGTATCTTGTTACAGAAACTGTTGCCACAGGGCGTAGACTACATCTAACTGAAAAAACATTTAAACCCATTGCAATGGGAATGCCTTTTGTTATTGTAGGCACAAAAGGCAGTCTAAAGTATTTGCGTAGTTATGGCTTTAAGACATTTGAAGGTATCTGGGATGAAAGCTACGACGATGCTGAGGATGAGGATCGAATCTCTCGTATTGCTAGTTTGTTACGCAGTTTGGATGAGTTGCCAGCAGAAGCAAAACAGGATTTATTTGAACAATGTATTCCAGTGATCGAACATAACTGGAATCACTTTTACAACGGCGGACTAGAAGCTATTTTGTGGGACGAACTCAATGACATGCTCAACAGTGTTGAATCTAATAGCTGACCGAACAATAAAAGGTCGTATCTACCCTTCGTTGAGCAAACACGAGGCCAGGCCATATACACAAAGCTGGCGTGAATTTGGGCAGCACTGGCCTTATACTACTCCATTGAGGATTGAGGAGTACTGTAGACAACACGAAGTCAAACTCAATGTATTTGATATCAATTCAGAGTTTCCCACAGACACCTATTACCCTGTTTGTCTGGGATTTTTTGATTTTAACATAGACTATTTTGAATTGCTTTCTGAATCAGTGTTTTCTGCTGTGGCACAGAGACGACTACGTGTGTTGTTCATGTACCACGAAGGCGATAATCCACGAAGAATTAAAAACAGATTAGACACACTGGTTAAACAACATTCGTTGCCAGAGGATGCATATGTGTTTGTCAGTGCAAATACATCTGCTGATGCATTGCCAGGCTTTGTTACATTTCACGATTTTGAGCTGTGGTATTATCAACGCAACATCGACACACCAGCGTTGCCTACTCATAATATGAATAGAGAGCGAGACTTTACTGCATTGGTAAGATTACACAAAAGTTGGAGAGCTGCTGCTGTAACTGATTTGAAACGACAGAACATACTTGACAACAGCTACTGGAGTTACTGTGAGACTGGTGAATTAGATGCTGATTGCCCTATAGAAATTGACACGTTGTCTCAACTGCGATGGGCTACCAACAATTTTTTAAAGTCTGCACCATATGTCAGCGACGAATTAGATCAAGCAGAACGCAACGATCACAGTATTACAGAACCCAAGTATTATATCAACAGCTACTGCAATATTGTGCTAGAAAGTCAATTTGATGTGGATCAGAGTGGTGGTGCATTCATAACAGAAAAAACATTTAAACCTATCAAACATGGGCAATTGTTTTTTATAGCTGGCGGGCAAGGCAGTTTACAAGCACTGCGTGATCTAGGTTATCGTGTGTTTGATGGCTTGCTGGACAACAGCTATGACCTAGAACATAACCATACCATGCGTTGGATCAAGCTCACAGAAGCCATAGCACAAGCAAAAACCAATTTACCCAATTTATATGCAAAGGCACAGGCAGACATTGATTACAACCAGCAATTATTTGTGGCCAACAAGGCTCAACGTTTAAATACCCTGATTGAGAAAATACATGAACAACATCGTTAACAGTTATACCAGTTGGCAACCACTTGAAGAAGTAATTGTGGGCCGCGCTTATTCGCCTGATTATTTTGACTTTATAGATAATCCCCAAGTGCGCAATCAACTACAGCAAATCCTAGCAGAAACTGAAGAAGATCTCAATAACTTACAAAAAATCATCGAGCAATCAGGTGCCACTGTGCGCAGACCTGATCTGCCTAATAAAGATCAATTTGTATGGTTTCAGACCGAAGGTGGTGGAGCACCACTGCCGCCGCTGACACCACGCGACTGGCAGATTACCTTGGGCGACAAATTGTTACGTGTGTTGGCCATGCCCGAACTAGATAACATTTGTAATGACTATGCTGCACAAGGTGCCAGTGTCATTAATCCTCACAAGAGTGCATGGGATCCTGATTGCATACTCAACGGCGCAAGTGCTAGTTGTATTGTGCGTGTGGGCAGAGATGTGTTCTTCGACAACTCAGACTTTTTAAAGCCCGAACAAACACAATGGATTGTTGACAACGTACTGGGCCCTGAGTATCGCATACACGAAGCCGTCACAGACGGTCACGGCGATGCTGTGTTTGCTATCCTCAAGCCGGGAGTGCTGCTGAGTTCAAAACATGATGTAAACTTAGACCTAGCACGTGATTTTCCTGGTTGGGATGTGTGTAAAGTATGGGATAGCTCAATCTGGGCTGCTATGGAAGTGGGCAAGTTCAAGTACGAACAAAGCCCGGGTGCTTGGTATGTTCAAGGTCAAACACCCACACCAGAGTTTACAGACTTTGTGAACACATATCTAACCAAGTGGACAGGGTTTGTAGCCGAGACAGTGTTTGATGTTAACTGTCTTGTGCTAGACGAAGAGAATGTAATCTTCAGTGCTTATAACAAGCAAGTGTTTGATTATTGTAAGAAGCATCGGATCAATCCGATTATCAGTGAGTTGCGTCACAGCTACTTCTGGGACGGCGGTATATCTTGTTGCACACAGGATATCCGTCGTCGTGGGGGTTTAGAAACTTACCTTTAACTGCAAACTTTTACACCGTATAGCTGCTCAAAACGATCGGCATCCGCTCGATCGTTGACCATGGGTTCCCCACGTATGTTCAAACTAGTGTTGAGCAGCATAGGACAGTCAGTCAAGACATACCATTTTTCAAGCAGTTCTCGTATTCCTGATCCATCTTTCGGCACAGTCTGGACACGACTAGTACCGTCAGCGTGAACGATAGCAGGAAATAAGTCAGGGCGCCGACAAGTAGCGATTGACTGCATATACCTGCTGCGATCCCAACCGCGAGGCATATCAAAGTAAGTGTCAGCCAGCTCCTCCAGAATAACTGGCGCAAAGGGTCTGAACTTTTGTCTACGTTTGATTGCATTTACTTGATCCTTGATTTCAGGACCACGAGGGTCCGCTAATAAACTGCGATTGCCTAGCGCTCGCGGGCCAAACTCAGCCCGACCGCTAGCGACACCGACAATACGATGAGACACAAGCTCATCCAAAATGGCATTAACAGGGTAAGGGCCTGTAATATCATGGCCCAAAAAAGCATTGTGCCAATTAATCCTACCACCATATGCCAGTGCCGCGGCGCCCAGACTAGAGCCAGCATCGCCAGGACAAGGCATGATCCATAGATTATCAAAACACTCACCTAGTCTCCTGTTAGCACTGCAATTCAGCGCAACACCACCCATGTAAACAAGATTGTTGCTCCATCCAAACGTGCGAGCTCGACGCATAACATTCATAATAAGATCTTCAGCAAGATCTTGTGCGCCTGCTGCAATATCCATGTCTCCCACATAACTGAGGTATTTTTGACTCAATCCCATGTGTAGATTATCTTTGAATTTGATTTCCCAAGCATCGTTGACTAAATCCTGGCGCATTAAACTACCAAACCCTCGCTCGCCATAGGCGGCCATGCCCATCAAGATATATTCTTCGTCTAGTGGGCGTAGGCCAACGCGGCTAGTAGCTGCAGAGTAGAAGAGTCCAATTGAATGCGGGTAACCGCGGCTCCACAATTTTTTATAAGTTGCCTTGCCTTTTGTATCATATTCTGCTCCCCATATTGTAATTGTATCCCACTCACCAATTGCATCAATCACTACCACTGTGGCTCGACTAAATGGCGATGTTTGAAAACCAGCAGCAGCATGACACAAATGATGATTGTATGATTGCGCTGGTATTTTTTTATAGCGATCACCGGTCTGCTGTTGAATAATTTGTCTTGTAGTTATTTGATCCCAGTCAACACCCTGCCCAGCCCAAAGCTGGCGTAACTGTCGTGCCCAAGGACGTTCATAGTATGCAATACGTGAAATACTATACTGATCTACATCATCTAACAGTGCATCACATAGATTTAGATCGTGTTTGTTTTTGCTGTATCGCTCACTGTGACTGGCAAATTTTAATTCACCGCTGTCACTGATTACCGCAGCCGCAGCATCGTGAAACCCAGCTGAAATTCCAAGAATGTTCATTTGTAAATAAACGGATCTCTTTTGCGTAGTTCTTTTAATTTTTTACGATAGCGAATTTCAAGTCGAATTCGCTCAATTAGTCGTTTAATCCAGCCCATGTTATTTTCCTTGTTTAATAACTGCAATTTGTTGTTGCATATAATCTGGATCGCTCCAGTTATAGTTATATGTAGCTTCGTAACCATGTACCCTGATTTTATACACATCAAGGTGCTTGCCTAACTGTTGCCAAATCTGCTGATAATCTGTGGTTCCAAAACTGCGAACCAGGTCAACTTGTGCGACCTTTGGGTGTCCTATTGTTAAACTTTTATCCTCAGGATCAAATCCATTGTCTGTTAGCCACTCTCTAAATTCTCGAAGTTTAATTTTTTGCCAGTGATATGAACCAGGATCTTGTGCCCATTCAATATCAAAATCTCCAGCTGCTTGTGTCTGACTTCGCAGCGTGGTAGTAACTAACTCATCAAGCCTTGAATCGCGACCTTCATCATTGAACACTTCCCAGTGATGCTTGCCCACTGCTTTGTTGACTCCAACATATACTCCGCCGAGATTTCGATTGATGGTTTCGATACCAAACAGTTCGTAATCTTCAGGATCTAGTTCAAACCTTGGTGCATGTAACCAGCACATCAACTGACTAGGTCTACGCCACTCGGGTGCTTGTACAGCTTTGCGCATACTCAACACCAAGCTTTCGTATTCGTGACAAAGCAGGTTAAGTTGGCGTATGTGCCAGCGTGTTTCTGCATTGGCTTTTTCAAAAAATGGACTCAGTTGACCGGACACACCTTGAAGATCTTCAAAGTATCGATGCAACCAATTCATTCGCTCGTGGTTAATATCTAGATCAGACTGTATGGTATTTTCTACAGTGTAGGGATCGCAGTCGATTTGATATTCAAGATCACTGTTATTGATAGCATCAATGCTGTGATTAATAGCATTGCAGATGTATTCCGCATTGCGCTGCCCTTCAACAAACCCAAACCAGCAATAATTTTTTTCTAAATGATAGTTGTTTTTGACAATGTCTGTTAGAGCATTGACCCATTTACGACTCAAGCTGTTGTTGTCAACATCAATGTAAACTGTTAGTATATCGCCGCTGGTGCTGCGAAGATCAATTTCAATAGGATTCAGGTTCAATTTTGTTCCACCATTCTAATACTGCTGGACGTTCAGCCAAAATATCAGTCATTGTTACAGACTGTGTTCTTATACTTTCTAATTTTAACACACGTGCCTTGCCTCGCGCAAGACCTTGACGATATTGGTCAGGCCACTGCTGTTCAAACGTTGGTCTATTCTTTAACTGCAACAACACATCGCGCATTGCACCCGAAGTGCAATTAGGTACTAATTCATCAACCCATTCATCTAATAGATGTCTAGGCAATGCCAATGGACTCATTACGATATCTGGAGTAAAGCTGAATATTACTTTGGCCAGCAATTCTACATCATAGCCAGAAGCCAGACGCTGTATACTGTTAACTTCAAACATACCCGGTAGTGTTAATGTAAAGTCTAGTCGCATTTGTCTACGGTTTCGCTGGATACCAAGTCCTGCTTCAAAATTCTTTACAAATACGGGGGTGGATAGTCCTGTGCGGATGTATTCTCCAATGGCTCCAAGACCATCAATTGAGGCGCAAATTTGCCAATCCCGCACGTTATTAAGAATATCCCTGTATAGGTCAATGCCACGATAGCTAACCCTTGAAAGATTTGTATTGTATCTAGCGTAAACACGAGGTCCGTCTCCTAATTCAATAATTCTAGGCATATAGCGCCAATGTTGCTCGTACATCAAAGGTTCGCCGCCAACCCAGTATATTTCTTCTACACGATGCTGTTCTACAGCCGCAGAGAATTCAGATTCGACCTGCGTATCCTGAAATGCTGTGATCTGTTGACGAACCTGGGGCACCATCCAATTGTTTTTACTATTAGAAAGGTCAACCATGCTGTGAGTCTTTTCTTCGGTCTCCCATGCACTTGATAACATATCACCGCAGGTTCTGCATTTAAAGTTACAAAGGTTACTAAAGCGGTAATCCCACGACACAGGTTCCATGCTTGTATGCCCCGAAGCATCTGTACTGTCATAAACTTCCTTTAGTTTGTGCCCAAACAAGTGGTCAAAATAGGTTCTATACACATTAGTGTTTAATAATTTGTCATTGCAAACTTCGCACTCAGGCAAGGTTTCTCCGGCCAACATGCGCCTACGAACAGACTTCATGTGTTCTGAATTCCAATGCTGTTCTAGAGTCAAAGGAATGTACTTTCCTGTGCCGGTCTTGGTGTCAACATACTGTTCAAAGTTTTGTGCAGGTTCACGTGACGCACAGCACATTCTGCGCTCAGTTTGCGGACTCAGATATGTATGTGTCCAAGGTGCTAAACACAGTGTGTCAGGTTTTTGCATAAATTTGTTGGTGTATCCAAGTATATAATTGTTTCAGTCCGTGTTCTAAATTATCCGGTGGTTCCCAACCCAGAACCTGCTGTATCAGTGTGTTATCGCTGGTACGTCCCATGACTCCAAGCGGTCCTTCAATGTTGCGTATGCTCACAGATTTACCAGCCAAACGGCCAATTAAAAACACCAACTCGTTGATGCTGATCATGCGTTTGCTGCCAATGTTAATAGGTTGGGTATAGTCGCTGTTCATTAATCTGTGTATGCCTTCTATGCATTCATCGATGTAAAGGAAACTACGTGTTTGTGTGCCTGGACCCCAGACATCAACAATACCAGAATCTTCACACTGTGCTACCTTGCGACACAGTGCAGCAGGAGACTTTTCACGTCCACCTGTCCAAACAGACTCAGGACCAAACACATTATGCAGACGTGCAATGCGTACATCAATGCTGTGATTGCGAGCATATGTTGCATACAGTCGTTCGCTGAACAGCTTTTCCCACCCATATTCCGAATCGGGTGCAGCAGGGTATGCTGAGTCTTCGCTCATCACAGGATTGTCAGGATCTTCTTGATTGTATTCTGGATAAATGCAAGCACTGGAGCTGTAAAAGATTTTCTTTATTTTCTTAAACACCATTTCATGCAAGATGTTTAAATTAATGATCGCAGAGTTATGCATGATCTCAGCGTCATTGTTACCGGTAAAGATATAGCCTGCGCCGCCCATGTCTGCTGCCAACTGGTATATTTCATCAATGTCTGCTGTGATCAAGCGTGTGACTTGTCGTTGATTACGCAGGTCTACAATGCGAAATTCGTTGGCTGCTGACTCTGAGAATTCTGGGCGATGCAGGTCTGCACCAATTACATAATGTCCTTGTGCTCGCAGGCTGCGAACCAAATGTGAGCCAATAAAGCCTCCGGCGCCGCAAACTAATACTTTTTTCATTGTGTTTCTTTTATGTAATATTCAGCAACTTGCTGATGAATTTTATCGTCCACAATGTGGTAATAAGGACGATAGTCTCTTGTTCTTGCAAAGTCCCAGAGATTTATCTTGCTACGATACTGTTGAAACTTTTCAAAGTAATTAGCAGTGCTACCAAAACTTGCATGTTCAAAGCCACCTTGATCAAACAAAAAAGTGATGCCACTGTCAACTAACTTTTGAAGGGTACTTTCAATTATACACTTATTTTCGTATATGGCCAAGTCAAGATCAAAAAATTCAGTGTAATATTGTTTCAATATAGTTAATTGTGCTGAATTAAATGGAGTAGTTATTTCGCTGGCAGTGTGAAAACTATAAGGTATAATCTTTTCTGCGTGTCGTGTTTGACTGCGTGTACATGCTGTGCCTTGCACAATAATAAAGTCAGCAGCTGATGCAATAGCGTGATCCACTTGCATGCTGATCATCAAGTTAGTAGCTGCAACTTGTGCTAGATTTGTCACAGATCTTTGCTGTGCCAAGTAGTCTACCCAGCACGGTCCGTACTCAGGATCACTTACACAAAAACTATCACCACAAATGTAAATCTTTTTCATTGTCCTAAAAATTCTTGTATGTCAGCAATAATTTCGTTTTGGAATCTCAGCAGCACCAAGCTTTGATCGAAAAATCTAGCATGATTGTGTGCAAGTTTTTCTTCAGTTAATTTGTCTATCACAAGATCGCCGCGCTGGAATCTGTTGACGTTGTTGATTATCAAGTCAGTGACTGCGTTGTGTCGTTGCTGATCAGTTTCCACTAGGTCGTAACTTTCGTCCCAGAGGTTTGAAAATGTTTCAAACCCTTCTTGCTGTAGATATTTCAATGTTCCGTAGGATCCGTAAACCACTAGTGGATGATAAAACATGCAGGGTTTAAACAGCTTTTCGCTGACTTCAGTTTTGTAATTCGGTACCACAGGACTTTCAAACCAGCGATCAGATCTCATGTAACTTTCTGCTACCACGCTGAAAAACGTAGAATCATACCACTCAGGATTTACATAAAATTCCCAAAAAATTCCAGCACTGGCAACATGTTCTACATCACCGGGCATGATATTACCGCGCTCAATGTAACTCCACAGACTGTTTGATAACACCGGAGCTAATTTTTCTATTGCTTGATCTCGATGCCATCTAATTTTGTGCATGGGCATAAAAAATGCATGTTTATAATTGCGCTGTGGCTGATACGTATGATAATTCTGCCCAATAAATCTAATGCATTCTCTATACCATACCCAATTTCCGTTGCGCAGCATCAAGCGACCATTTTTTATCATACTGGGTGTATCTACATCACTGTCCCACAAATGATCAACTATGACTCGAAATCCTGCCTGTTCGAAAGGCGTGAACCACCCTGATTTATTTCTTGTTTCAACTTCTTCAACGTGCGTGATTAAGATAACTGTGTCCGCAGGGTTGTATGTTTTAGCCGGATCATAGATTTCAATATCGTACCATTGCTCAACAATGCGCTGTATATCACCGTTTTGAAAGCAAGGATGATTGCCTTGTTGATAAATGAAACGAATCTTACTCATAGTTGTAATCAATCAACGCTGCAAATTCTGGAGCCACAGCAGCTAAATTTTGTTGTCGTTTACGGTCTAAGTCTCGAATTTTCATTTTCATCATGAAACCATCAGTGCTGGCACCGCAGTTCATAAACTCAATGATTCTATCAATTTCGATTCGATAAATGTCAGGAATTGATGCAGTGCGAAGATGTTCAGTGACAGCTTGTTTCACTGAGTCAGGCAGTGTTGCAATAGAAAAATACCAAGCATCGTGCATCATGTTCCAATACACAAAATTAAAGCTTTCTCTGTTGTTGTAAATCCATGCAGCCACTTGGTCTAAGTATCTAACATTGAATATGTTTACTGTGGTACAAATTTGCAGTTGAATATTAGAATAAATTTCTTTGAGATCTCTAAAGCGATCTAGATTTGCACAAACTTCAGTCCATACAGCGTTGCTTCGTTGGTATTCAAATCTGGTGCCCACGTCGTCGATTGAAAATGCAATTTCTACTGTTTTAAAATGCTTCCAGATATGCTCGGCTTCCTCGGGGAACATGGTGCCATTGGTGTTGTAGTGTATCTCAACTTGATGTGCAATGCCGCGATCCACAATGCCTTGCAACATTTGAAAGTGTTCTCGGATCATAAAGGGTTCGCCGCCAGTGAATTCAATATAACGAATATCACCTAGATGCTGATCAATTTGATCCCAAAATTGTTGATTTTCTCTGGGCCAAGAACCAGCCCGCAGCATTTGATAAGCATAGGTGTGCTTCTTTTCTTCTGGCGGAGCGTCATTGATTTCTTCTGTGGCAAATTGACTGGAACTCCAGCTACCACAAATACGACATTTAAGATTGCAAATATTACCCAGTTTCAAATCCAAAAACATCAACGGCTTTGCGTCAGCAGTCCAAGATTGGTCTCCGATGACATGTTTGAGTCTATCTAGCGTGTGCATGCGCTTTGAAGTGCGACCAGCACGTTCTTCATTCCAGCATTTGCGACATGTCTGTGGTTTTTTACCAGCAAGAAATTCTTCACGCAGTTTTTGCATGTCTTTGCTGTTTTGTATTTCATTGAAGTCAGCAGTTAGCAAGCTGAATTTATTTCCTTGGTCGTCTAGGATTTCATCATCAGCTAAACAACAAGGACGCACAGTGCCAATAGGGCTGGCTTCCAAGCTGATCCAAGGCAGTACACAAAATTGATTGTTAGGGAGATTCATATAAGTTATATTTGGCAAATTCGGCAACCAGCCAAGGAAACACACTGGGCCAGTGTGTTCCACGCCGTTGATCTAGAGTATTTAAAGTATTAAATAGGTTGGTGATTTCTTTTATGTTTGCACCGGTGCTACAGGATTGCAGTGCAATGCCTTGGAGATATTGTCGACTGGCAATCTCTTCTGGTGTGGAATTGGGTTTCAATGTCACAGCTAGATCAAAGTCATTTCGGAATATATCTCCAAAAATATCAATGAACAAATGTGAAGGAGTGTTTACAGAGTTTTGGTAATGATAAATTGTTCTAGTCTGTCTCCACCCATTGATCTTTTGCAATAGCTCTGGCAGGGTCTTTATGGTCAAGGGTGTTATAGTAGAATTGATTATTAGGTTGATCCACTTTTCGCTCACTAGGTATTCAAAGTTTCTTTCCCATACATCAAGATCCAAAGGAAATCTAACATATTCCTGCGCTGCACCCCAACAATCTAGACTGGCAGTGATTTCAAATTCACGCAGGCATTCACTGTCAATCAGCTGCTGAACTTTTTTTACTATTTTTTGTACATATTCAAGTTTGGCATTTAGGTTGGTGAAGATCTGTAGTTTTAAATCAGGTGCAGGGTATTGTCTAAACAATTCAAGACACTGTTCCAGTTCTGGTTGATACAGCGGTTCGCCACCTAGAATGTTGAAAACTGTCAACTGTTGACGATTGGATTTCAGCCATTCAAACAGCTTTTGTTTGTTGGACTCAATGTTTTTGCTTTTGGCAAAGGCAGGTAATCCAAACTTTACGTTTTCGGCGTCCCAAAGACTGCTGAAATATGGTCCGCAATAAAGACATTTTAGATTGCAGGTATTGTCAAAATACACTTCCAACATTCTGGGAGTAACTTTCACTGCTGTGGGATCACTGTCCAGTTCCGGAGGAGCATGTATTCCGGGAAAATCCAAGTTAGTGATTCTATCACTGGCACCGCCTGCAGACTCGATGTTGCGACAGTAATCACAACCACGTTCAGGCCACTGTCCTTGCAACATACGCTGCCTGTCTTTTAATTTGCTGGGTGTATTGTGAAAGTCAAATATATCAGTGTTAAAACTATGATGATTTGTTCTATGGCAGCTGGCAGTTTTTTCAGTGGTTAGATATATGGTACTCCAGGTCCATTTGAGTTGGCACGCTGTGGCAGTTTGTATTGGAAAAACTTTATGATCCAGCTTGGATGTTTTTGAAAAGCTGCCAGGTACATAGCCAAATACTTCCTGACATTCTTTTTGTATTTCTTCTGGTAAACCAGCAAAGTCTTTTTCATTTTCACAGTCAGGCCAGCTTGGGTCACGAATTGATTGATAAAAATTTTGCCAGCTATTCATTTTTTTATGTCTAAATAATCAAACAACGATCGCCAGTCGGTGCCACGTCTGCGATCCAGCTCGTCCAGATATGTATGTAAACGACTAATTTCTAAATAGTTGTGTTTGGTATGAGCTTCCAATAGCTTTTGTATACCAGTCATCCTGACAACAGCTTCTTGTTGTTCTGGCGTTCTAGTAGGCATGGCATCAAAAATACGTTCAAAATCTTTTTCCCAAAACTGCCAAGCAAAGTTTTTAGGATGTTGAAACACTTGTGTTCCAATAATAAAACTAAAATAGTGTCCAATGTTTTTGTGTTTGCTGTATTGATCAATCTTGGCAATCAGTTCCGGCATGGTTCGAATTGTCATTGCTGTCACTGTCTGATTTACATTTAAACGCAGCCATGACCCTTGTTCGCTGGCCCAGGCAAACAGTTGTTCAAATCGATCCAGGTCCAGGCCTGAACGTACATAACTGCTTTGAGGTCCCCAACAGTCAATGGATGCTGTTAGGTCAAATACTTTGATATTACCAGCGGCCTGCAGGTCTTTGATACGAGAAATATAACGGTTCCATGCAGAGTCCGGAGGATTTAAGTTAGAGAATATACAAAATTCAAGACCAGGGCTGGGACGTCGTTCAAGTATATCCAACACTGAATTCATTAAATCGTGTTGTATCAGCGTTTCGCCACCCAACAAATGTAAACGAACCAATGTTTGTACATTTTCATCTAACCAAGTTAAAAATTTGTCAAAAACCTGTTGTGCAGCAGCAGTGGGTTTGTTGAACACAGGAATTGTAACACCATTGGCAGAGAATTCTCCGTGCTTGCGATTTTCTTGCTCTATTCTACTGCTGAGATCCGGTTGGCAATAAATGCAGCTGAGGTTACAGAGATTCTGCGCAAAGATTTCTACTATTTTGGGACTGACGCGAACAGCAGTGGGGTCTATCAACAGTTCCGGCGGTGTTAGGCCACGAATGCCTAAGTTGTGTTGACGATCACTCCAGCCACCGGCCTTTTCGATGTTTTGACAGTATTCACAGCCCCCTTGTGGCCATTTGCCTTCCAACATGAGCCTGCGGTCTTGTATTTTTTTAGGTAAATTATGAAAGTTATCAAAATTATCTAAATCTATTTTTGCGTTTTGTACTCTATGACAACTTGAAGATTCCAGTCGATTGAGCCAAACAGTGCTCCAAGTCCATTTGCTCTGGCAAGCAGTTGCAGTATCAATAGGAAATTTTTCTCCAGCACTGACCTGCTGGTCAGTGAATGTGTCTATTTCTTTTTGTATGTCAGGATCTTTGGCTTTGACTCCAGCAATATATGCAGAATAGCTGGGCCAATCGGGCCCAGCAAAAACTGCATAATCCTCTTCAGTGACATAGTGTTTTAAATTCATAACAGTGCTGCTAATTCTGGAATAACATCCAGTATCTTTTCATTTCTGATATTATCCAGCTCACGTGTCTTACGCCAGAATTGATCTATTAGATGCGTGTTGTCTGTGGCATTCATAAACTGTACAGCACTCTCAAAGCCTTGTGTGGCACGGCCTAGAGAATCGCCCACACTCTTTAGCCACAGTGTGTGTTGGCGATACAGTTCTGTTAATTCTGCTTTGTATTCAGCAGGCGCAATGTCTATTCTATAATGTGCAGGATCTTGTAGTATGTTTACATTTAAATCCTGTGCGCGAATAAGTCCGGCTTCTACCCAAGATCTGTGAAACTCAGGCAGGTGCCTGGCGTTCATAATACTTAGGGTAGGGCTAATATAGAAGTCCACTTCGGGGCAAATACGCAACATGTCTCTGCGGTTTTGTTCAACTTGCGCCCAGTCTGTGCCCTTGCGGATATATTCCCCGCGAGCACCAGAATCGTCTAAGCTAGCACCCACAGCCACTGATTTAAATTGCTTCCAATATTCGAATACTGATCGTCCTTTTAAATCCGTATGCGTGAAGTTTGTGTTGTAGATTAGTCGAACATCTGTGCGTCCACGTCGAACAAGCTCTTCTAGGATGTTGTAGTGTTCTTCCATCAACAAGGGCTCGCCCCCGGCAAAGTAGATTTGTTCTACATAATCCAAATGAGGTTCTAGTTGAGTCCACATGTCTGTTTCTGTACGACCAGCATAGTTCAGCACTGAATTATTGAGCTTCCATTCCGGACCTGCTAGTTTAGCTTGGTCTTGGTACCACTGCGAGCTAAAAATATGCCCACAGCTACGGCAGCGCAAGTTACACAAATTACTGAAACGAATATCCCAATATGTTAATTCAAAAGGATTTGCCTCTAGCTTTTTGATATGGTGCCCGTGATGTTTATTAGCACTGCGGCGTCCTGAAAAGAATCCACTTGCTTCTTGTTCATAACAGCGTGTGCAAGCTGGATGTTCACGCTCGTTTAACATGTCGTCACGTAGCTTCTGCATGGGCTCGCCTGACCATATTTCTGCCAAGGTCTGTGTGCGACAATTGCCCACAACACCTGGCTTCATTTCAGCATGGCAACAGGGATACGCTTCACCTGTGGGGTAAGCGTGTATGTGTATCCAAGGATAGATACAAAAAGTTTTTGAATCTTTTAATAAAAATTCCTCACGTTCGGTGAGTTCTACGGGACGTATTAGGTCTGCTGAGTTATATTTGTATTGAGTCATACCATTGTTTTAATTCAGGAAATGCTGCGCCAAAATCTTTTGTTCTGCGCTGATCGTACTGCAAGTAGAATTGACGGAAATCATTGTGCAACTTGGGCATTTCAAATGCGTCCGAATGCGGTGTTTTTACCACATCCAAATAATCAATCAATCGCTGTGTGTGATTGATTTCGTGCTCTTGCAAATAGCTGTGACCTCGATGATCCACTAACCAATTAATTAAATCGCTTTGGAATATTTCACGCAAGTAACTTGGCAACACCAACGGGCTTTGAAAGCTTGGGAAACGCAAGATATTTAATGTAAAATTAATCTTTTCTCGCCCGTAAGTCTTTTTCCATTCTACTAATTCATTTAACAAGCGTGGCAGCGTGGTTAAGCAAAGTGCATTAATGGTACACATACAATGCACAGTAATTCCAGCATCAAGTAATGCTATTACATTTTGGCGCCACAACGGGTAATCTAATCCGTCTCTGATATATTCAGCTTGTAAACCTATTGCTTCCATTGAAGTGTAAATTTCAACTGGCATGCCTTCGGTGCTGTCTATCAGTCGGTATACATCTACTTGCGGACCAAGGTTAGAGTTAATGGCCAGGCGAGTTTTGCTACGGTCTCGATTATCCCGGAACCAGTCAATGAGTCGCCAGGTGTGTCCGGACATGAGGGGCTCTCCTCCTGTGATTCTGAGTTCTTGCAATGTACGATGAAGGTCCGACTCCCACCAAGCAAAAAATGCGTCAATGTATGGATTGCTCTGTCCATAATCGTATAATTGTGCGCTATCATGGGTATGAGTAAAGTGGTTGCGGCCATCGGAAACCAGTTGGGTATATGGTCCAGATTTGCGAATGTCGCGTACCCAGCTACTGCTAAAAGCTGGATTGCAGTAACTGCAAGCAAACTGACAAGTACGATCAAAAGCGATCTCAAGTGTCTTAAGGTTGACATCTTCAGTGTATGGCGTATTACTAGCATCTGTTAAAGCCTCTATGGGATAGATTTTTGATTTGTACACACGATCAGACACAGCGTCACGGCCCATGTCTTCAATTTTCCAGCAATATTCGCAGCCTGCGGGCCGTTCCCCTGCCAGCATTTTTCTGCGATCTTCTTTCTTTTGATCAGTGTTGTGCAGCAGCCTAGGGTTGGCAGTGACTTTATCACGGTCCACCAAATGGGCCGGGGGATGGTGACACGATGTAGTCATGCCGCTACCAAGCCAAATAGTAGCGTTATACCACTTTGCTGCACAGAAACTACCGCTGATATTATCTAAGACTGTGCGCTTAAATTCTAAGTCGTTCATTTAAATATTGCTCAAGGTTATGGGGGAGTTGTTGCCGCTGTTCGCGATTGAATTCAACCAGTCGTTGTTGGTTATATTTACAGATATCACGGCTAGCCTCCCAGAAATTAGCAGCACCGACGTGCTGGCTGATGCCACGTATACTGTCTATTATACGCTCAATTCGTGTGCGTGGGCAATCAATTTGATCGTAGTGCTCGTCAATTATGTGACCGAAAGTTCGAAACCCTGCGTTGTGTAAATCTCTAAGGTAACCTTGATTGGCTGCTACCACAAATGGATGCCCCATTAATATAGGTTTCCAAATCTTTTCTGTAAAGAATGTGTGTGGATAATCAAATATAGTTTCGGTTACTACAGAGAACCAAGTGTCTGTGTAACAACGTGGATTAACAATGGCGTCGCCCCAGGTGTTATTAAACAGGTTGTGCTTGACAAACCCAGAGTCGCCTACTGTGTTTAAATTGGGCACAGCACGTTCTATTTCGTATTCTGGGGGCAGCAATCGTATGGCTTCGTCTGTGGGTGGCTTTAGCACACTGGTAAATCCCATTTCTACTCTACTGTTTAAATTGGTCCACAGTGCATGGTCCAATAGGCCTCCGGCGCGAAGACCATCTATTAACCATTTGCGATGCGGTCGTAAGCGTCCATTTAAAAACAAAAACTCATAAGGACGACGATGTTTATAATCCAGTGCTGCCAATGTTTGTGCGTGTTTGTTTTCAGTGTATTCTACAATGTTGCTGAAATAGCAATCAGTTTTGCAATAATCCCAGCCCTGCTCCAAGTCTCCAGATGTTAGTAAACCAATGCGTCCGTCTTTTACATGCTCACGAATCATTAACCGCTGTAGTTGTAGCAGCACAGTTTGACTACCTTCTGCAGGGTTGGAGAATATGACTTGTCCAGGATTGGCAGTAGCAAACTCTGTTATAGCATAGTAGTTTTCTTTTAATACAACTCGGCCCACGATATACACGGCACCGGTGTCAGGGTCGGCAGGCCATTGCCAAAACGATGCGTCTGCCAAGGGCTGCAATAAATCCCATACTTCTGCCCACTCGTCTACAATGATTCTATGCTTACCTAGCATGGTACTCGCATTCTGCCCACCATGCTTTCATTTCAGGAAAAGCACGTAAGAAGTCAGTGCCGCGACGTCGGTCGTGTTCGCTGAAGAAACGATAAAAATCCGCTTTGGCCTGTTTGTTATCTTGCTTTTGCCCTTCACGCATCCAAGCAATATCTCTGCGCAAGCGTTGCACTTCGTAGTCCTTGAATCCGTGTAAGCCGTCTGTGACTTTTGTAGCCATCCAATCAGCACACTGTTCTAGCTTGGCAGCATAGCTTTCCGGCAGTATTTGCAAGCTTTGCCAAGCAGGTTGGCGTAGCACAGGAGTATCAAACCACACACGTTGATAAGTCTTTGAGTAATTTTCACGCAGGAACAGGATCCATTTCATGTACTCTTGAAATCCCGTAACACTGAGATTATTCATTGTAATAATGAATGTCAAACTGTTGCGATACGGGATTTCTGTGAGATATTGATTTACGTTGGCAACAACCCTCTGAGAGTCCATGCCATGCCTAATGTATTCAGCTTGGAATCCGTTGCCTGAATCCAAGCTAACATACTGCATGAAGTGTTCAATTTGTGTGTTACACAACCGCTTTACATAGTCTAGATATTTTTCAAACAGTGCATCTTCTACTGAAAAATTTGATGTTACATTCAAATGCAAGTCTGACTTGGGCAAGGCCAACACATAATCAAATACTCTGTAGGTATTTTTATCCATGAGTGGTTCCCCGCCGGTCATGCGGAAGTGTCTTAGTTTAGGATACAGTGTGGGCCACCATTCCCAAAACGCATCAACGTAGGGATTAGCTTCACGCACCGGGATGGGGCGTCTCGAACCAGTAAAATGTGCAGGGTCATTATGAGGATTACTTGTGGGATAAGCGCCGTGCCTAGCAACTTCGTCCATCCAACTGCTACTAAACTGAGGGCTACAATAAGAACACTTGAGATTACAAGCGTGATTAAAATTGACCTCCACATAACTTGGAATGACGTCATCTTCTTCTCCAGTTGAATTACGAATCCGATCAAGGTCTACAGCAGCCCAGGGCTCACCTGATCTATAATGTCTATCGCTGAGCTGCCCAAGGTCTTCCATGTTCCAGCAGTATTGACATTCACTGGGCCGTTGTCCTGCTAGCATTAGTTTTCTCTGTTCTTTTTTATATTCTGTGTTGTGCAAACCGCCGGTGCGTTTCAGATCCTCTACTGATATCTGATGCAAGGGAGGATGGTAACAACTATTGTTAAGCCCAGTGGGCAAATGAAAGCTTACTTGTTTCCATTTGGCCAGGCACAGTGCAGGTCCTAATTCTGCCCGCATTTGCTCTGCGCTGGATAAAAATGTGCTTTTGTCTTGTGTCATTGATAGAATACGATTTGATTGGCAACAGTGCGAAAAGGCAGATATTGAAATAGATTCTCGCCCCTGATATTGTCTAACAGCAGTACGTGATTGAGAGTATCTTTAAACAGATGTTGATTATAATTGTTCAAAATCTGCTGTCTATAAAAGTTAATCTTTTTAGTATTTTTATAAAGTTTTTCGATTTTATCTATCTGTTCCAGCGCCTGCGATTTTAAAGCATCGGGCATGGCATTCAATGATAGAAAATCTGGATAACTTAAATCAGTGATGTCTACAGTAGCAACATCTTTGTAGTATTCTAAAAGTTCGGTCATAAACCAAATATTTAGAATGTTCATAGTGGGCGTAATTGTAGTTTGTACTCCAGGAACAGTACAAAGTTTCCTTAGATTTCGATCCACAGTGTCAAAATCCAAACCCGATCGTAGGTAGTTAAATTTTTGCCCCACTGCATCGATACTGGCCATTACATTCACCGATTTAAAGTTTTTCCAAATATCAATGATATTTTTATCTTTGTATTTTAGAGTGCTCAAATTACTGTTGTATCTCAGTGCCACATTGTGACTGAATCCTTGTTCGACTAAATCTTCCAACAAAGACCAGTGTTCGGCATTGATAAAAGGTTCGCCGCCTGTGTAATATAAAGATTGCAATGATTCGGACACAATCAACGATTTGTGTTGTGCAATGGGCGACACTATCACTGATTTTTTATAACCTAACTCTTGTGCCCATTGACTACTGTTGTACGGGCCACAAGTCCTACATTTTGCATTACAGAGATTAGAGTTCCTTATGTCTACAAACTGGAGTCCAGAGTTTGATTGTTTCAACTTATTGTAACGCTGTCGGGCACTAGGAATGCCCATTGATTCAGCTTTGTGACAACGGTGACACACATCCGGAGGCAAACCATTGTTGATGTCATTGAATGGTTGATTGTGCGCTTCGGCCAATGGTTTTCTATACGTGTGATCAACTATGCAACAAGGCGCAATAGTATGATCCTGGTAAAAAGTTATACCATTGGTAATAGCTGCACAAGACCAACTCATTATTATTCCTCAGTGTGAATTAGAATATAATCTTTGTAGGGCAAAAAGTTAGTGTAGTTGTTACTGGCATGAATATTCTTTCGATTGAATTCAATCACTGTTCCTGTACGCCAAACCGCAACTTTGCCCAGGGGCAAATAATCGGTGATCACCGGATCGCCAAACCAACAGTTATTAAGCTTGTATTGTTCACTGATATTGTTTTGTTTTTCAAAAGTTTCGGGGTGCTCAGCAAACTGTTTGATTAGCTCATTGAGTTCTCGTTCAGACACAATTTTGTCCCAGATCACAGTAACAATGCGATCGTCGAACGTCAATGGAATTATCAATGTTCGACCGTTGACTGGTTTATGATCATCGCAGTCTGTGTGCATGCCAATGGGGTTGTGCGATCTTACAACATATATCGGAGTAGTCAGCGGAATATCAAATATAGATTTCAGCAAATCTCTTACATATTGTCCCAACGGGGCTTTGGATATATCTTTTCTTTCTTGTTGAACAAGTTGATCAGCATCACTGTTAAAAACTTCTTTGATAGTTTCTTTGTGTGTAACCCAGTATTTGAATGTTAGTTGTCCAGCGGTTGCGTACTGATCAAACTGTGTTCTAAGACTAGACAATTGTTCATCTGTTAGATAATTTTCATGAACCTTCATTTTACCAGCCTTCAAGTTTACGAATCACATCAATTTCACGAACCATGACGCCTTGGTTGTGCCAATTGCTGCGATAGTGATGTTTAAAAAATGCACTTTGCTCTGCTTCTAGTATGGCCATGGGCAGGTTTAACTGTGTACCAATTTCTGGGCCTAGTTGATTGCTGAGAATCCTAGGATTAGAATCTTTTACTGTTAGCCATAGTTCTTCTAGTGCATCAAAGCTCTGCACTAGAGTATGATCCCAGTTTGTAAGCATGGTCATGTATGTGCCTTGGCGAGCCCCGGCCATGGCCCACTCACCGTGCTCTGCGTCTGCACCAATGTTATGCCAGATGGTAAGATTGTCTAAGTTGCGTAGTACCTGCTGCTTGAATTCATCCACAGTAGGTCGTCGTCCACGTTGCAAGCACATTTTAACACCTTCACGAAATCCCGCACGCCAGGCCTGGAACGGCGAACCGTTGGGATAGGTCGTACTAAAACAATCGTGCATGGGCCAATAAAGGGGATCGAAACAAAACTCGACTTGAGTTTCCACTGATCCGTCGCTATGTTCATGAGTTTGCATATTATGTACAAACTCCTTTGTCCAGGAAGATAAACCACCGTTGCCATACATTAGCCCATTGATAGTATTACGTGCTCGCCAACGGAACACAGCGTTCTCATATTCTTCATTAGGAAGAACAAGCGTTTGGTTAAAGAAATTTGGATCGGGGATGTTGTCGCCATCGATGAGAATGAACCTATCTGTATCCGACGCCATGGCCGCTGCTTTGTGTGCAGCATCGCTGCCCTTAACACCGTCCACCCGTTTGGCCCAAGGCACCATGTTCTTAATCTTAACCCAAAACTCTTCTTTTTGTGGTTCATCATATGTTAAAAAAATACAATCTAAATCTGCAATATCAATTTTGTTCATAAGTCTTTTTACTCCAGCATTGGTGTGGTTCATCAGATGTTACTACAACAGCAACATTATTGGGATGACAAGTTGTTCCTGTTTCACTGGGTTCTAACCTTGCAGTGGTTTGCCAAGTCATTTCTACAATCTTGCCATTGCGTATTCTTATATTTGACGCATTGCGTTGAAATGTTTCTGCGTCAATTTCAATGTATGTACCAGGCACATCTTCCATGCTATAGAATAGTGGGACTCCTTGTTCATTGTGATACAACCTAAAAAAGATAGGCTTGGGTTCTAGAAAATCCATTTGATATTCTATCATGATCTTTGTGCCCTATAATGTACGGCGCCCCATTGTGCCACTGTGTTAATTCGATAAGGATTGCCTTCAAATGTTAATTCTTTCATCCAATCTTCAGTCTCAGTTCCGGCATGATGACGTTTCATGTGTACAATCTGCGGATACGTAGTAAATGGCATTGTTACTTTTTCAACTCCTAGGATTGTTGCTGCCACAGCATACACCAGGTCTGTAGAAGGTACATCTTCAGGAAACTTTAATAATTTCTTGTACTCACCCCAATTTGTAAAGATTTTCTGTACCAAATTAAAAAATTCTTGTGCAGTCTCGCTACGGCGCCAATATGTAATAGCATTGTAAACGTCGGGCAAGTTGTTTTCGTCAAACACTTTTCTATAGTTTCTAGCCTGACTAACTTGTCCCAACCAATTGGAACATCCTGTGGATATAACAACATCCCGATGCCTAAAAAGTCCCCACCAATGATCAATAGGGGTAGCAATTAACATGTCGGCTTCAAGCTTTATGGTTTCCCTAAACGGTGTTTGGTTTACTACCAACCAATCATTGGCCCAGGCATTGTTAACGTCGATGTTTTCTACCACATGAGTGTAGGCAAACAAGTTAGCATCAGCAGCATATTTTTCGTTGGTCAGCAAGCAGATACGTGCAGCAGGATTATGTTGTAGCAATGTTTTGGCCAAAGCTCGAGCACAATCTACATAATCCTTCTTGTTGACATTCCAAGCAGGTATGATATATCCTTGTTCTTCAATGGGCCGCAATTATTTGCTCCAAATGGTTTTTACCCATGGCATGAAAATCTGTACCACCGATGCCCACAGTTCGTAGAACACCGTTGATGTCTGTGTACTCCAACGAAAAATAATCGTCATCGAGTTGCGAAAGTTTGGTATCAGGCAAAATTGATGTTAAATTCCATGGTATATTATCAACTTTCCAAGTCTGTCCGGTTACAATGCCCAGTGCAATACTAAGTGCAAAATCGTTTCTGTAAGTGGAGCGATCAATTTGATAGAGATCTCTATAGTGTTGCCAATTCTCTCGAATCATTGTCATTGTGTCAAAAATATATTGACTGACATTGGTCTTTTTAAAACACATAACTGTGGCCCACCACATAGGCATCTTGTGTCTACCAAAAGTGTTTAAGCCATCGAGCATGGTGCCATTTTTTGCGTCCCAGGCTTTTCTATGACATAAAAAATCTGTGTCAGCATCCCAAAGACGATTCAAGTGATCGCTGCAAACTACATAGTCTGCATCCAAGACCAAAGTGTGATCCCAAGGAGTCAGCGTATACGCATCGGTTCGGCTTGCATTGTGCCAAGACACAGTGCTTTGATAATCCTCAAACCAACGGGTCCCTCCAGTGGCCGATTCTGCGTAAATGATTCGATCAACTCCGCTAAGTCTTGAATCTCCTGTATCGGCGTCGGTGACAACTGCAACTGGTATGTTGAGGTGCCGATGTATGCGTTGAGCACTCCAACCAGCCATTTTAACATAGTCAGTTTTTTCGTTGTTAAATGCAAATATGAGAGCACCGCGTGTCATCTTAATTTTTGATTTTTTTCATGTTCTACTAACCAAGCTGTCATTTGTTCTTGCCAACGTTGCTGGCTTTCTGCATAGAGTTCTTTGGTATTGACCTGAACAGGATTTTCATACAAATCCAACAACACTGCTTCTGTGCCTGGGCAAGTCAACAAGGTAGTTTGAAGCTCTGGGCCAGCACGCCACATGCCGCCAGCATAGGCAAACAGCATTTTTGCTTCGTATTTTTCTTTGAGTATACGCTTTGCAGTAGCGTGATCAAAACGTGCTCGTGCGTGAGCAACAAGTGCATCTGTGTCCATCTTGTTAGTATACAGGAAAAAACAGGAAAAGTAAAGGGGAAAACCCCTTTTTTGGTTAAGCTGTTGTAGCTGCCACTGTGGGTGTGCCCCAACTATTTGACAAATAAGTTGTGCTTGGCGGGTAATAGGTACAAATTGTAGTTGGTGCTGTGCCCGGTGTGGCGCCTGAACTTGCTGTGCCGCCTGATATTGGGTCACCGTCTGATGCTGACCAAAGTGTTGTGAAAGTCAGTGTGTCTGAGCTAGCATTTAGGGCAACACTGTGCTGAATATAGTTTGCAGTATAAGGCGCAGTGTCAGCAAACTGTTTATAGATAATTGTGGCAGCAGCGCCTGGGGTCAAGTCGAAATATCCTGTTCCAGTGGCCAGTGTGTTTGGTGTTCCTGTTCCGCCCGATTTTGTTGTTCCTGTATAAGTGCCGCCTGCAATGGTTTGGGTATAGGCACCGCCTGTAAAGAATATATCTCCACAGAGTGTATTTGCTAGGTCATTCCACTCAGGATCACCAGTTTGTCCAGTAGCAGTTTTACTAACATCCAGCTTGATCAGGCCGCCAGCATTGAAAAAATAACGTGCCGCATTGGCACTGGCAAAAGTCACAGTGTTTGTAAAAGTAATGCTCCACGACGCACCAGATGTAGCTGCGGTTTTGGAGTTGGTCCCAGTCCAGCCAGTGTATTGACTGCCTATAGCAGCAGCGTTTCCACGATTGGTATAGCAACTAGCAATATCTGTGTTGACTGCGCTTAATACTTGAATTAAGTTACCAGCAGTCGGTGCTGTTCTAGCAGTAATGGTTGTTCCTTGATGGTTGGCCATACTAGCAATAGTATTAACCAAACTAGCCCATTGTGCCGCAGTTACTGTACCGCCCCCGGATACAGTTGCTAATGCAGATTGACCATATCCAGCTGAAGTAGTGCCTGAGCCCCACGTTGCGTTAACGTTTGCACCCACTGTGGTGCTAACAAAACCATTATAATCTGTGGCTTCAATTAAACCGCCTACTGAATATGTCATTCTTTTTATCCTAACTTATTTGATCGTAACAATAGCTTCAATTGTACCCAATCCGGTGTCCGGTTTGTCAACTAATGCTCGTCCAATTACATTAAATGCTGTTGCTTCTCCTGCTTTGGCAGAGCGTGCATAGCCGTTTCCAGCAGACACCAAGCGGTCACCTTTGCACACTGATCCAATTACTTGAACTGGTACACGACCTGTCATTGCAACAGCAGGGTGAGTATCGTCGTCGCCAGCGCCACCATTCATTGTGTAGGCTGGTCTTGTACTTATGACGCCAAACACACTTTCGGTCAAGTCTTCTCGAGCACGAGTAATTTCTTTTACTCCTCCCAGTTCAACCACTGTGCCAGGTGCTAATAATTCATCTGCTTCAAAACGTTCTGCAACGTCAGCATACAATGCTGTGGTAGCAGTCGCAAATACACGATTGAAATAGTTAGAGCTAGAACCAATGTTGCCTACAGCGTTGGAACCAGTTTTTTCAATGCTTGGAACCGAAACAGCATTGGCAAAGAATGCAGATGTTGCACCACCAGTAAACACCACAACGTTGGCTACGCCGCCGATGGACACATTGGCATTGCCGCCTGATGCACCAATTTGTACAACTGAGGTACCATTTTCAATCTTGCTTACACTGACCGCAGCACTCAAACCTGTGAGTTGACTACCGTTGCCTACGAAGAATGCGCCAGCACCTGCTGTAATGTTTCCAGCGGCACTGACTGTAGTACCAACTGAAATAGAATTGGTTGTACTTAAATTATTGGCAGTAATATTACCAGTGGCACTGAGTGTTGCTCCTTGTACCAAGGTTGTAGCAATTACGTTACCACCAACAACGTTTCCAGTGGCACTGACTCGACCAGCGGTATTAACGTTGCCAGCACTCAGGTTACCAGTAACTGCTAATGTGGTGCCAACAGTGGCAGCATTAGCAATAGCAAAATTACCAGTGAGACCTTGTGCTGTTGCTACATTATAGATTGTTCCTGAAACGTTGGCTTGGATAGTTATGTTGGCGTTTGCAACAGTACTACGCAGCAAACCATCGTTGGTGCTTTGAGAAATGCTGACAACATTGCTGGTACCAACAGTTAAACCAGTGTCGTTCAAAACTCTTAGAATTCCAGTGGTAGAAGTATTGGTATCGCTGCGCATGAATTGCGAGCTTTGCAAACTATTCAAATAACTTGCATTGTTGGCAGTACCTGCAAAAATAGGACTATTGGTTGTTGTTAAGGTAATACCAGGATAAATGTTAGGAAAGGTTGCTAGCAAACTGGCTTGTGGAACAAACTGCGCACCGTCATATACAATACCAACGCGATTGTTATTGACATAGAGACTGGTAATATACTTTGTAGCACCAACGCTGTCGGTAATGGTTTCTGGTATAGCACCCGATGTACCCTGGCTGCTGGAATATGCAGGTCCAACAACAATAAATGCTGCACCTGACCAAACTTTAAGTTGTTGGTTAACTGTATCGTACCAAAGGTCGCCGGTGACGTTGGAAGTTGGGGCGCTTGCTGAACTTGTTGCAGCACTGATTGTTTTAAACACACTTCCGTTGTAAACTTTAAGCAAATTGTTGGTCTTGTCCCACCACAGCTGACCAGTCAGCGGAGCTGACGGAGCGGTTGTGTTTGAACCGTTTTCCAGCAAATGTAAAAAGTTCTCGTCAAGATAATCACCGTAACCGGCATAATTTTTACCGATCAGTGTCATCGAGCTACTGGTATTAATTGTGCCGTCGGCAATTGTTGCAAACACTGTGCCGTCGGTAAGAGTAATTGTATATGCCATGTCTGTACCTGTTCCTATTCCTTATATTTATACAGCGTTGATGTTGCTCAACGTCTGGATTCGCAAGGTGTAATCAATTTGAATCTGTCGGTTCAGACTCTTTTGAACCGGGTGAAAAATAACGTGTGTAATTAGGCGCAAATTATCCGCTGCGCCGTTCCAAACTTTGAGTCCCAATTCGTCAAAAACATACTCGCCGTTGAAGTTTGTAGAATTATCAAAAGCCTGTTGTTCAGCTGGTTCGCCGTAATCTAGCAAACAAGTTACTAGAATATCTGTATACACGTTTCCAGCAGTGTGCAACACAGTCATTTTGTTGTTTTCGGGATCTGTATCAGCTGCCGAGTTGTCGTTGACAACTTTCGAATATGTTTGATTATATAAATCAGCATTCTGTCCCACAGTATTTGGGGGCAAATATGTAATAACACCAGTGGGATCTACTGAGCTACCGCCGTTGCCAAATGCCATTTCATAAATGTAGCCTATGTTTCGATCGCTCAGGGTTTGTGCCATGGCAATTGAAATATTTTCGTAATGAATAGCGTTGTGATCGTTGTAAAAAATTTCGCCGTTGTTGGGATCATATACTTTAACATGTCCTGTAATTTTGGCTAATCCTGGAGTAATCATGCGCGACCCTCCACAAATACTTTTTTAGTAGTTGGATCAAAAATACGCATATGCGCTTGTACAGATATAGTCCCTTGCTCGTTGGGGCGGCGATTTGCTGGCTGAGCAGGGGGTTGTACGGGCTTTTTTAATTCAGTATTTGACATGGTGTTTTATTTATCCAGTTTAGTTTCCGCATAAAAACCTTGCAGCAATAGTGGTACTTTCTTGTAGCGCAACACCGTCGCTGGCAGTTGTTACAATTCCTGTTCCTGTGGCAGGTCCAGTGCAAGTAAACAGAATTCCTGTGGTATTTTCAGTAGCCCCAACTGTGGTAAAATCAGTGGTGCCCAGGGCCTGTATGAAATAACTTTCCCCTGCAATCATTGCAGTAGCAGGTATTTCAGGACCAGTATTGTACCATGATTTTCCTCTACGCTGAAGAATAGTAACTTCAACCCCAGCAGCAGGCGGCAGCATTGGCTCCAGTGGGTCGTTGGATGTTATAAAATCAATGCTCACAGGGCTGACCGAAGTCACTACATAACGATATTGTGTAGCAGGTGCATCTACTTGACTGTAGGGATATTGTCTTGTTCCTGCAACATATACTTCAACCATGTTATCAATGTACAATGTACTTGAATCTTCAGGGTTTGGAATAAACAAACTAATGTCTGGAGCTTCAAACACAGTAGTACTGCCATCACCGATACTGGTATTGCTAACAATATAGTCTTGATATGTTTGTGGTAATAAGTTGCCCAAGCTCATATCGTATACAGCAGCGCCTGCTGAGTGAGCAGCAGCGCCTGTGCCTGCGGTTCCTCTACGCAGACCGCTCAAGGTATTCAACGCAGTGTCCCGATTGCGATACATTATGCGCTCACCATCAATGGTAATTACTCCAAGACGTCCGGCTGGTAGATTTGGATTGGTCAACGCAGCAGCATTTTCAACATAGATTATATCAGCATCAGCTGCTAAATTTTGAGTCAACATTGTTGATGTGCTGTTGGTAATTCGATAAGTTGCTTGAACTCCTCTCATGTCTTGGAAGACACGGAAAGCCACTGCCTCGGGCACTACACTGTCAGTGAATTCAGTTATTACCATGATGTCTGCTAGACCAATTGCACCCGAAGATAAAATTAGATAGTTGTTTTCAACTGTGAAATCTTGTCCTTCAAATAGTCTGGTACCGTTTAAAGTAACCCACAATCTTCCAGCAATGACATTTTCTCGCTGTAACAAAAATTCATTTTTATTAAGACCAACACCTAGTGTATAGTCAAACGATCCTGGAGCTCCAGACACAGCACCTGTATCAAAATCAGTGCTGTCAAAGCCTTCGGATATAACAACGCTGGTCACAACAGGGCCAACAAATACTTGTGTTAAAATTTCTTGCTGTGCAGTGTCATTCCAAGTAGTAACCGCGAGCGTATCACCAAGTGTTGGAAGGAAGGCTAGTTCTAAGTTATTACCAGCTATTGAATAGTCTGCTAACGTATTAACTGTGATTAAAATCACGTCGCCTGGCTCAGGAGCAGTGTTGAATACAACTTGTCTTCCTGGAGTATTGCTACCGTCCCAGTTTGACACACTGTATGATCCAGAAATAGCGCCAACACTTTGCACTTGTAATACATTGTTGACCCATACTTCAACATCGGTTGGTGCATTAATGGTGCTTTGCTGGAAACTTTCACCTAATCGTTGCGGTAAACCAAAACTAACAGAACTGCCGTCGCCAAGCCATTCAATACCAGCAGGAGGTGTTAGTCGTAACCCATTGCGAGTTACAATCATGTTTACAGTATTTGTACCTTGTAGACTGTTGTCTAACTCAATGATGCCAGTATCAATAATGGTTTGGTTAACAACAATATACTGTCTTTGTGGAGTACTCCAACTGTATTGAATCGGACTAGTGGTGCCAAATGCTACCAGGGCTATTCCATCAGTGTCTGACGGAGGAGTTGACAAAGTAACTTTGCTTAACAATGTTGGAACAAAGCTTTCCCAATACAAGGTATCAGTGATTGCAATTCCAATTGGTACAATTTGTATTGACCTATAATAAGTTCCTGAAGAATTGACCACAGTGTTCAAAGCATAAGAGTTGGTGATAACCCAGTTTTGAGAGTCAATGTATGGCTCCCAGGTAGGTGTTCCTGATATTTCACCATTGACAAACACTGCAATGTTGTTGATTTCAGCTGAGTTCACCGGAATAATAACAGTATCGTCTTCAATCTCTGTTCCGATGTAGTTTTCACGATATAGCTGGCTTCCGCCACCTAATTCGTAAATTGATATATTAACAACGTCGTTAGAACTAAACCCGTTGACAATTTCAACTGTTTGATCGTCCCAGTTAATGAAGTAATCTACATCTAATCTCACATCTCGACCGGTGGTTTGATTACTGACCAACACTTGAACTGGGTGCTCAACCACTCCAGCCCAACTTAAAATATAGTCGATACCAGGACGATACACATAGTTAATTGTACTAATTTGGAATCCATGTCCATCCATTTGCCAGTCTGATCCTGGTCGGGTGTAGACTCTTATGTCCAAACTATCAAATTCGCTGCCGTTGACTAATTCTTCAGGTGCATGTCCTTCATAAGGTCCGATGAATTCGCCGCCATTGACATTGATATCAGTTGGGCGTGTGCCAAGATAGATGTCTGTAAAGCTACTTTGATAATCAGTATCAACAGTTAGATTACCAGTGAAATAATCTCCCCAAACTTGTACGCCAGGGTAATCTATTCCGTCAACTAATAGTGGTAACTCAAGTCCTGGCTCGTTGACGCCAGGAACATAATAACCCATGGTTCGATCAACACCGCTGAGTTCATTAGCAGGCACCAGTACCCAGTTGTCAAGATTGAAAACAACATCCGACACAGCTTGACTGTCTGGGCTAGCTGCACGCCAAACCCTGTCGTTGTAACGAACCAATGTGCCATCTAAGTAGGTGGTGCCTGACACCCAAGTTTCAATTTGTGTTTGATATTGGTATCTATCATATTTGATAGTTGTCTTAAATGAGCGAGTCAAGTTGTAATCGTCAACCACTGTAGAAATAACAGGAGTATTGTATGATTGTCCTTGGCCTGCACCATTTAGTACTACATAAGCTCTAGCACTTGCACCGTTACCGCCAGAAAACTCCACAGTAGGTTGTGATCTATAACCTGACCCAGCAAAAGTTAAATTAATAGCAACAACTTGACCGCTGCTGTTAATAACAGCAACCGCTTCTGCTGGTTGATCAGCATCACCAGAAATAATTACCTCTGGTGCTTCTGTATATCCTGTGCCACCGTCAACCACAGTGATAGAAATAACATCAAGCAAATAATTGCTATACCACTGGCTATAAGGCCAACGTGTCCAAACAGTGTCAGACGCTGCGGCATCGCTTAATACATTGCTAACTTGTGCAGACGAATGTGCATAGGGCAACAGTATTGGACTTGTAAATTGAGGAATTTCAAGACTGGTGTTAAAATATGCTGGCACATCAAAGTCTGCAAGATCACCAAGATATGTGTCTGAACCAAAGTATTTTAAATTAAATTCTCTGATTTGCACATGGTAAGGTTTGACTTCTTGAATGTAGTCTAATACAAACTCTTGATTATCTCTGCTGTAGTTTTGGAATGGCAGAAGCTCTCGAATTCTGTGATCAACATCGACCAAACTTGTTTTAACCAGCCATTCAGGTGCTGAGAATTCACTGAGCACAAAGTTAAACATTAGAATCAATGCACGATTGCGTTCAATTGCTAATTCGTCTATTAACAATTCTTCATTGATTGCTTGAATAATTTTTCTTGACTCAATGGTTGGTTCTTGGTCAAAATATTGAGCATCAAAAACTTCAGCATCAAAACCGTAGCGACCAATTGCATAGTCCCAAACTTCGTCAGATACTTTAATTGTTCCGTCTTGCAGACCCACACGTTCCCAACCCAGGTCAGTCAACAGGTAAATTTCAAATTTACCTTGTGCGTTTGCAGTTACTTTTACTGAGCTACCGATTGGGACATCAATAGTGTCAAGACTGCTGAATGTTGGAACTTCAGCAACAGGTTTGATACTAGAATTATAGCCTGGTCTGTACCAATTGATGTAATCCCAGTAATCGGGTGTGTTGTAGTTTTGTACTTTTATCAGTACCAATTCACGCGAGCCAAGCACGCTGTCGCCGACTGCTTGTACCTCATAAATGGTCCACAATCCTCGGTTATCAGCATCTGACAGAACCAAATATCTATAGTCCAAAGGTACTGCATAGATATTCTGGAATCCAAGAATTTCAAGATTAGCAACTTCTTGATTCCATTCACCGGTGCCAGCCCGTGGAATAGGTTCGGCGCTGTTTAACAGGTTAAAACTTCTAATCTCAGTTATTGGGTATTGAGCCAACACACTATTAACTTTGTTGATGTAATTTTGCAATGCTGCAAATCTATCAACAAACATAGATTGACGAGGGCGGAACTGCACGCCATATCGTTCAGCAGGACTTAGATTTAAATCTGGAACTTGGTTGCCGGCTGTGTCAACACCGCAAAGACTGTCTTGGAATTTTCTATAAAGACCACTGCTCAAGAATCCATCTTCTCGATCTTGTGGAATAAGTTCATACTCAACGTGTACATTGTCGCTGGTAAGTTCTCTATCAAATTCAATGTGAAGTATGGTATCTTGCGCTTCAATCAGTGTTTCGCAATTGTAAATTGCAACTGTGTTAGAGTTGATTGGTGCTAGGTATGCAATACCAGTGGCTCGAGGATTTTCAATATATCTAGCAACAGTATCAACACTTAGAGTTTTTCCTTGTTGAACTGCTACAGTGGTTAATCCACGCACCCAAAAATAATATTGAGTTCCAAAAACCCCTTGTTGATTCAATGTAGTATTAACAGTGAAACTCAAATCATTGAGAGGTGTTCCTGGACCGGTGTACTCACTAGGGGGTACAGTACTTTCTACCCACTGATAAACGTTTAATGTGCTGCCTGGGAAAACTTGGCTCCAACGACGGCTAGCATATACAATATCGTCTTGGTTAGGGTCAATAAATCTCACAGTGCTGATATCCCACCAGACTTCTCCTAAGTGCTCGGCTCCCCAGGTAGTTCCACGATTGTTGTTTGGCCCTGCGTTATAACCAGCTGGGTCAATTGCACCAATGTAATCAATATTTTGTTGTGCTGCACCGAGAATCTTACCTTGAAGAGGATTGAAGAAATCTAAAAATTCAGTGGTAGCCGATGTTACTTGGTCGTATAAAAATACTGAGTTCAGCAATCGTATATCTACAATTGGTTCTTGAATTCTTATTGGTGTCCAAGTAGGAGAACGTGTTGGGTTGCTCCAGACATAGACTCGGCCAAAGTTTGACGATGAGGAATCATTGAAATCGTCGCCCGGTGCTGACATCCACAAAACACCCGATGTATAGTTAACACTGGTGCCAAAGTTGTCTCCGTAGATTACTGTTGGAATTTCTATTTGAGTACCAAAAACAAATTTGCCTGGATTATCAGTGCTTCCTGATGCAGAAGATAGATAATCATAGGTATAAACTGCTCCGCTCTGCGGTACACCACTGAAGAATTCAGTGGCACCAGCATCCCAATCGGTAATACCGTTGTCCCAAACTGCAATTATATAAGTTGTGCCTGTTGGAGCGCCAACAACCAATGTTGTTGCTGTGTTGTCAACGTTGACACTGTATCCAAACTGTGCAAAATCTTGAGGGTACGGACTTTCAATGGTTTGTGTATATACAAAAGTATCAAATCCAAGGCTGTCAAACGCTGTGCCTATGCTACCTGGAGCAACTTGCAATTTGTTGCCAGCAGCAGCAGCATTTGTATTTGCAACACTGATTGTTAACTTGCCAGCGGCAGTCACAGTCGCAGTGGTATTAGGCACAGTTGATTGAATGGCAGCAGCTAGTCCAGCAATGTTGTTGTTTGGAGATGCTGGCACAAAAACATCAATGTTGTTGACTCGCAAAGTATCTCCGGCTGTGAGGGTAGGATTTGCAATTGTAGAAGTAATTGTTCCATAAACTCTAGCTTGGTTTACTTGCCGCTCAACTACTCCGCCTTTGTAAACTTGAACGCTGCTTTGTGGTGCACCAACATACAAGCTGCAATTGTAGCTACAAATGTCAACACTTTGTCCATAGTTAGAAAATTCAGCAGGAGTATCCTGAGTAATTGTTTGAGCTAATGTAAATTTATTTGTTTCAATCTCAACAATATCTCCAGTGCTCAGTTGGTAGTTGACAGTAATTTCGTTGCCATTGACAAAGAATGTATTGGCAGCACCTGGTGCGCTGTAAAGTTCATTGACCAAGAATTGATTGTTAACAATCACACTGACTGGTTCAGTCACTGTGCCTTCAACATAAAATACAATATCGCTTCCGCCCTGATAGATAAATCGTTGTACGTTTCTATCAAACACATACACTTTGCCAGCTTCGACTTCGCTGCCAGAATCAGCAGCAGATGCACCTACAAGTAATTGTCGACCGTCGGTGGTACATGAGATGCTTTGACCAAAATTTGCATTGGTGGTCAGACCAGGCACAGTAAGTGTATCTACATACTTCCAGTATGCTTTGGCTCTGACAATCACTACGTCAGTCAATGCTGGCGGAGTGACAAATACAACTTCTTTGGTCGAAGTATTAAATGTATAGTCAATGTTTGGACGTTGTAAAATTGTATTAATTTCAACGCTAAAACTTTCAATTGTACTGTTGAACAAACCAACTTGATAGATATAAGAACCTAGATCAAATGTATCTTGTACTCCGTCGGTGCTGAGTTGGAGCAATGCAATTCTTGTAATTGATACCAGAACTCCGTCACCGGGTGCTGTAGTAAATGTAATTGAGTCCGGAGCTGTAGTTGCAGTACCGGATCCTGAACCAGCGCCAGTGGCAATGAATGATACCCCTACTGTGTTAGAGCTTGCACCAATTGCAGTAAAATCTGTAGAGCCGACACTGAGAATTGTGTATTGTGTTCCGAAACTAAACGATCCTGCAGTTACTGTGGTGGAATTAACTGTGTAGTCAACCCCCAAAGTCTGAATTGCTCCGTCCAAAGTAACTCGAATTTGACTGTCTTGGCTTACTTTAATTCCAGTGATAGGGAATAAAGTTTCGCTGCCATCACCTCGAGCATTCGTGTATTGATCTTGCCAGTCAACACGACCGTAGGCATAAACTTTGTTGTCTGCTGGCGCACTTACATACATCCATCGTTCGTCCAAACTCATGGTTACCGCATGACCAAATTTACCTTGGTCCGCGCTGACACTGTCAGGGGTGGTCAGCAATTGCCAGTTAAAGTAAGGATTTGTACCTGGAGTATAAGCTGATTGATCTCGATAAATCACACAAGCATAGCCGTTGTTGGCCTGGCCTGCAGAACCAAGACTATAAGGGGCACCAGCAACAGCCCAGTCTTTGTTACCGAAATCAACTGAATATCCGTAACCACGTGCAGCAGGCACACCAGCACTGTATTCAACATCTAATGTTAGTATAGCATCTGTATTTTCTACTGGACTTACAGGCTGATATGTATCGCTAAAGTTTTTAACATAAACATACACTGCACCGCGCTGATAAGGGTCGGTGCCAGTTAGATAATTTGGACTTCCAACTATGGCAGCATACTGATCACTGGCTTGAGAAATAGATTTGCCATACTCTTCACGTGCATCCAGTGTTTTAGGCGCCAGTTCAGTTACTTGGTTGAAAACTACGTTCTTCTCTAGTACTTCCCAGAGATCTGACCCGTTGTTGTCTACCCAAACTTTGACGTTGCTGTTGATGTTGTTGGCATATGGAAGATCAGCAACATCGCTGGCCTGAACAACTCTTAGACTTTTTAATGTAAATCCTATACCATTACCATTGGCCACAGTTCGATCTCCAGTAAACTGGAAAGCAATAGTAATTTCGGTTAATCCAGGAACAGTTAAAACATCGTAGACACCGTCAACTTCGCTGTCAAAATACTTGATAATAAGTTTGTCGCCTACTGCCAAATCGTGTTGCTGAGTAAAAATTACTCGACTGGTAGAATCTAGGTTATCGCATACGTGGCTTATTACGCCTGGAACTGCGTCGCAGCGATAAACATTCCAATTGTAGTCGTTTACTTTGGCCGCCCATATTGTCGCACCGTCAACGACTTGTTCAATGTTGGCATTTATACTGTCTGAATTATTGATATCAAACACTGTTATATCAACGTCATTGAGATTGACATATCCAGCAGTTGGCAATCCAACATCAGTTGGCAACTCTGTAGTAGTTGGTAAGAAGTAAGGAGATGTTAGCTTGAAGCTTTGTTTCCAAACATCACTTAGGTATATCTGCTGATCTGCAATACTAGCGTCTTGAGGGTTAGTAACTTGAATTAAACTAGGGCTGGCATTTAACAATGCACGATTTAATCTTAATTCTACATAACTTCTATTTGCATTAGCTCCATAAACAGCACGTTGTACTGCCCAGTTTTCGTAGATGTCGTAATCAGCACTTTCTTTACCAAGGTTGGCTTGACTAAACAATTCAGCACTTAGAATTGTGCCCTTGCTGCCCAAGAATTGTCGATAAACGTTTACTTGACTTACGTCATCAAGATTCAACGCTGCCATGTATTCTCGAGGACGGAAACCAATCAGACCGTAGCTAAACAAATCATTTTCAGCTTCAAGGTTGGCAGTATTGATATTGTAGCTATTTTCTAACTGATCGGCTTTGTTAGATAAGTTAGGCAGCAACCCTTTTTGGATTTGTTCATAATCACTTTGTAACCAATCGTTGAAATTAAATTCCACACTAGGCTGAACGATTGTTGTTGCACTCCAGAATCTATTTTTGTATTTGACAATTTCCCCTTTGCTGTATGTACGGAGTCCTGACCATTCTTCAATGTTATCTTGATTAAGAATAAAACCCTGTGCGTCAACACTGCCATTCCAGTCGCTGCTGTTGGCCATGATCAATTTTAATCTGCTTTGACGAGCTCCGGTTATTGGTTCATAAATCAAATCGCCAAAAACACTGACGTTATCGAGCACAATCATGTGTTCATAAGAAGTGTACTTGAGTTCAACAAAGCTCAAAGTTTGGTTTACCAACGGTTGTACAGTAAAGGTATTGTCAATTCTGACAACATTTACGTTTCGAGTTGGTAACTCTTGTTTGTTTTGATCTAATAGAACATTCTCACTTGTCTGAGTCTTGATAGAATCAACAACTGCTTGTTCTCTTGTTACACTGAGTTTTGTTGCCAACGGGTTAAGGTTAATAAGTGCATTATCGTCCCAACCTTGCTGGCTCCAGTATAAAAATTCTTGAGACATCTGCGCCCAAGTTAAAACATAACCATTGTCAATGTTGGTAAATTCTAATCCTTGTGCTTCATAATATTTTCCAAGACTTAATAAAAAGTCAACCACTGATGTTGTGTTAGTGAAGATATAACCGTAAGGAATTTGTACCACTGTGTCAGAATATGTGGTCGGTACTTGTACTGTTGCTCCTGCTACACTTATGGTTTGCAATCTTCCATTGGGTATACTTTGTAAAATATTAAAGTATGGTTGTGTGTTGCTGTAGCCAAATACAGAATAGCCGCCAGGCACTTGCTGTACCAATACTGAACTGTAGCTAATTCTTTCAAACGGCTGATTCTTGTAAAGAATCAAGTTATAGCTTTCGTCGGGGATCAAGAACGACGTATTTGTAGAATTAGGACTTGACTTTTCGGTATAAATTTTAATGTATTGTTTGTCCGAAAAACTGGCCAAACGATAGCTGAGTCTAACATCAAGACTGGCAAGATTTGCTGTTAAGTCTTGAGTAGAGTCCAGTCCAGTTTGTCTATTGTAATCTACAATCCAGTTAATAAAGCTGGCCTTGCTCAAACCGTTGCCATAGACTTCTACCCCATTGGCATCTAGTCGATATCGGTTGTTGTAAAGGTACTGACCAATATCGTTGTTGTAACGATACAAGTCTCGGTCTGCAAATAATGCAAAGAATTTTGCTGGTTTGGTCAATGCCAACAATCTCATAACTGCAAACGGATAGTCCGAGCTGTTGTACCAACTTGCTTGCACAGGGCCGCCGGCATTGGTATCCCAACTCTTACGGAACTGTGAGTCATTGTAGGTTCCCACCACTGAATCAAACGGACTCAGTAGGTCACCTTGATCGCCGGTAGGGATAACCTGTGTTAGGCCAGGGCGTGCATAATGCAGATTGTAATAAGGAGAAATAGGATCTCGAACATATCCGGCTTCAAGATCATCCCATAACACCAAGTTACCAGAAGTATATGGCGCAGGTCCATAGGTATCTTCCCACCAGTCTGGTTTGACAGAAATGCCCAACATTTCCCATGGAGTCAGTTGGGGCTGCTGAGTGTCGTAATAGTATCTATAAATGCCGCGCCAGGCGCCGAGCAAGTCTTTGCTGTCAAGTCGTCCTTGTGCTGAACTATAGTTCCAACTAAATTCGTTGTTTGCAATGTAGTCTTGAGTTTTATAATCAAGTTTGTTCCATGCAACATAACTTAAAAATTGCTGATCTAAAATACTGTTGATTTCGCTCAATGGATAACCAGTTGTTCGGAACTGTCCAGGTACTACATCTGCTGCTGTCAGAGGAATAGTATTTCCATCCATTTTAATGTTGTTGAAAATTCTTGTTTCAAATTCCAACAACACATCATCTCTGATGTCTCCAAACACTGGAGTAATTGATCCATCATGACCAACAATCACAGATTGTGTTCCTGTGGTTGATTGAATTGTAGTAATTTCTGGACGCCAAGCAGGATATAGACCCATTTTAGACGGTGTGTTTGGTACGAAATTGCCGTAAGTAGCAGTGTACTCTCGGACCACCAGTTGATCGCCAACGTTTAAATTTGTTAGAACAGTGATTCGCGGACCGTCAGTTGCTACAACATAATCTAAATTGCGTGTTAAGATAACATCATTGAGATATACGTTCATCCCCTGATAGTTTGAACTGGTATAGTTATGAACCAATACTGTGTCAAACACATCGGTTGTGGTGAGACTAATAGTATACACTGTATCTGTGTATACTGCACCTGATGGCAGCATGTCTGACCAATAAAACGGTTGTGTTTCTACTCGACCAGCAGTGAGAGTTTCAATGGCCTCGTCAAGAATTTGTGCTGGTGTTTGGAATTGTATTGTTTGTTGAGTTACGTTATTGAGTATCAAGTTTTTCATCTTGATATACTCACGACTGTTGTAAACCAACGAATTGAACAAATTGTATTCTTCGCTGCGCATAAAATAGCCAGCCATTGTCAAAGGTGAACTTTGTTGAAGAATCTTAAGTCCGTAGGGAACAATGTTACCAAGATCTCGTGTGTTGTTTGATCCAGATATTGCTCCTGAGAATGTATTCAAATTCTCACAAATTGTTTGGTAATGTTGTCGTACAGTACCCAAAGTAAATGTTTCGCTGTTGCCATTCAATGGGTTATTTTCTAAGTTAATTGGAACCTGATAAAACGCAGTTTTACTTGTTTGATCACTGAGTGCTAGTACCTCAATGATATCTTCAGGTGCATAAGTCTTAGATAATGTAATCTTTGTTGTATTACTGGTTCGAGTATATGTGTAGTCCCCTGGTAACACAAACACTGACCCAACGTAAATTTTTAATACCGGCACAGATCCTGTGTTGTTTACTCTGACATCAAGTGTGAGAGGGCGGCCATCATATGCAAACTTAAATTGTTGGTAAACGTTGGTTGTAGAGACAGCATTTTGCCAGCCAATCAAAGTTTGATATTCTGTGCGTGTTGCATATTCATACACAAAACCTTGACTAATTGGTAATTCTGTACTGACGCTGTTTTCTGTGTAAACAAATGTGTCTGAATAAAAATTATTATCAAATACAATATCGCCAACGTTTGCAATGTTTAGATACTTTAAAGGAAATTTTAATACAGCATCTAGAATACCTGTATCACCAATTGCATAGCTAAACAATTTACTGCCTGTAAAGTTTGAACTAGGATACACTGCTCTATTGCCAAAACTTATTCCATTGGCATCGTAAACGTCAAACAACGGTGCTTGTTGCACAGCGGTTTTTTGTTGAGCCAGCGCCCATTCAATACCGTCGTACCAATAAGTTTGTCCTTGCAGTGTTTCTCCGTACAGCACCAAGGTGCTTTGATTAGCTTCTACATTACCGTCACTGGCCAATGTCAAATTAATAATTGGTTGTGCAATCAACGGTTCAACAGTGTCTGGTGTTATAAACTCAACTACATAAATTTTGTTTTTAACTTGATTATCTTCGTCTGCGGCAAAAATAACTCGAGTTCCGTTTACAAACGTATAACCGTCTACAGAATATCCAGTTGATCCTTGGATGTTACTCAGTGCATCTGTTTCTTCAAAATCAATTATATCAACAGGTTGCTTGCCTTGTGTGCCCATGTTGAACAGTTTTAGATCTGATCTAAACTGAATAATTGGTCTTTTGGCTCTGAAATTGTTGTCTAACAACGCAATGGTGTCGTTGTAGGCTGCGGTAGCATTGATAACATCGATGTGGAACCAACGATTAGAGCGGCTCCATGCATTAAGGTCTTGACTACCGCGATTTATTGTCAAGTAGTCTAGTTCTTCAGGAACTGGGAGACTGCTGTCGTTGCTTGCTGAAACATAAGTCTCAGGAGTAACAAAATTGGTTACTGGAAGCAATCTAATAGCTGTACCAACACCAGATACATAGTATTCTTTATAAACTATTGCAGTGGCCGAAAAATTAGATGAAGTAGTGGTTAGTGTCACTGGCAAACCGTCAGGAGTTGCTGCCACTGTAAATTCAAATAAGTTAACCACGCTGCTGACATAGTATGTTACACCACCGGACAATCCGCCAGTTGGGTCTGTGAATATCACTGCAAGACCTGGGTACAAGTCTTCTGTGCTATAGGTAGTGATAGTATTTGTGCCAGCAGTGGTTGCTGTGCAAGTAAAATTGATAGAGCCAGATTTGTAGCTTGCAGGGCGTACATCGCCTCGGAAAACAACCTTCAGTCCGTTGGTGAACACCACATTGTTGGGCGAGGTATAGTTGGCCTGGCCAATGATGTTGTCGATGAACAATGTGGATTCTTCGGGTTGATCCAACAAAGAAATGCGTCCAAAGATTTCTGGGTCAGTACCGTCTTGATAGTACAAAGTGTTAAGAGTTGCAGTCAGCAAAGGAATCTGTATTATTGCACCTGCATTGTTTTTGTACCAATTAGTATTGCTATATGTGCTACCATATCTAACTGTGAACTTTTGCAATGGGTCAATATT
>JACCDO010361367.1_pt1 | contig 46400 bp, 39 predicted proteins | sample 7446101 | NCBI WGS metagenome assembly JACCDO01 (sample SAMN15323440, study PRJNA562643) | freshwater metagenome | isolation source: river surface water | place: USA:Blue River Watershed | collected 2017-08-16 | reverse complement strand
TTTTAAAAAGCTTTTGCGCTGCACTTCTAGCCCTACTTCCTGTGGTGGCTGTAGCCCAAATCGACGGGGAGTTTGTAAAGCCTCGAAATGGAAAATTTCTCCTAAAGAATGCCACTGTAGTCACCGTAACCAAAGGCACACTTAAAAATACTTCTGTACTGTTAGAGAACGGCAAAATTTCCCAAGTGGGGACTACCCTCTCCAGCGAAGGTGCTGAAGTAATTGATTGTACAGGCATGTTCATCTACCCAGGTATCATCGACGGGGGCACCCGTTTGGGATTGGTGGAGGTAAGTTCTGTCCCTGAAACAGTGGACTACGCCGATATAGGGAATGTTACACCAAACATGCAAGCCTTGACCACCGTGAACCCCAATTCAGAAGCCATCGGGGTTACTCGCGTTTCTGGAGTCACTACAGTATTAACTGTTCCTACAGGGGGATTATTCCCAGGAACTGCTGCCCTAATCAACTTGAATGGTTACACGCCTGACCAAATGTATGGAGGCTTCAAAGCAGTAGCCATGACCTTCCCGAGCTCAGGTCGACGTGGTCGATTTGACAGAAGATCAGATGAAGACATCAAGAAAGATGGTGAAAAGGCATTGAAAGAAGCGAATGAGATCTGGGAAAATGCAAAAAACTACCTAGAACTTAAAAAGTCAGGAGCAGAACTCACCTATTACCCCGAAATGGAGCAACTTTCCAAGGTAATTACCGGTGAGCTATCGCTATTGATCGAAGTGAATACCGCTTCAGATATCTTAAATGCCATCAAATGGGTGGAAGGAAAAAATATCAAAGTCATCTTTACTGGAGTCGCGGAAGGCTGGCGTGTAGCCGAGCAAATCGCCAAGGCTAAGATTCCAGTAGTTACGGGACCTATTCAGGATCTCCCTACTCGAGGTTCTGACCGCTACGATACTCCTTATGCCAATGCAGGCATGCTTGCCAAGGCTGGAGTGAAAGTGGCGCTACGTACCGATGAGGAAGAAAATGTGAGAAACCTGCCATTCCATGCAGCATTTGCCGCAGCTTATGGACTCGGAAAAGAGGAAGCACTAAAGGCAGTTACGATCAACCCTGCTGAAATATTCGGCGTAGCAGATCAATATGGATCGGTAGAGGCTGGTAAGCGTGCTAACCTGATTGTTTCTACAGGTGATCCTTTTGAGACCAGATCTCAGATTATGCATGTGTTTATCGATGGGTACCGAATCCCAATGTCCAACCGACATATCCGACTGTACCAAGAGTTTTTGGAAAGGTCTCCCGGATTGAAAACCAATTAAAACTACAGGCCATGGAAAAAACCCATGGCTTTTTTTATTTCCTTGTGGAAAATTCTAACTTGAAGGTTACCCAAGAAGTATTTCAGGAATTACACCAATCCAATGAAACAAAAATTACTTTACCTCGCTGCAGCCTCGCTCCTTTCGCTAAGTGTGCAAGCACAGCAAGATGGATTTTTCACATCCAAACTTGCAACCCAAAAGAAATTTGAGGCAGACTACCTCAAAGCCGTCAATTACGACCAATTTAAAGTTCACCTCACCGAACTCACCAAAAATCCACACATCACAGGCACCCCTGAAAATGAGTTGGTAAAAGACTACATGGTGCAAGTCATGTCCAAAGCAGGGATGGATGTGAAAGTATGGCCTTACGATGTGTATTTACCCAATCATCCGGGAAAGTCTGAACTCCAAATCATTAGTCCCGTCCAGCTGACCCTTTCTCAAAAAGAAGGGGAACTAGCAGAAGATCCTTTCTCCACAGATCCCCGACTTCACCTAGGCTTCAATGCTTTTTCGGGTAGTGGAGATGTTACCGCCGAGGTGGTGTACGTCAACTACGGTACCCGAGAAGACTTCATGAAACTCGTTGAGATGGGTATTCCCTTAAAAGGAAAAGTCGCTATTGCTCGTTATGGGGGGAATTTCCGTGGCTACAAGGCCAAGTATGCCGAGCAAAACGGCATGGTAGGCTTGGTGGTGTATACCGACCCAAAGGATTCTGGATTTACCAGAGGAGATGTCTATCCCAAAGGCCCTTATTACAACGAAACCACCATCCAACGGGGATCTATGTTGACCTTGGACTTTACGGGTGATCCCTTGACACCCAATCGCCCTGCACTTCCTTTGGATGGTCCAGAAAAGGTGAAACGAGATGACCCAGCAACGGTAGATTTCCACACCATTCCCGTAACTCCAATCGGCTATGGTGCTGCCAAAGAAATATTGAGTAGAATGAACGGTGCGGATGTACCTGCAGCATGGCAAGGAGGACTCCCCTTTTCGTACAAATTGACTGGCGGTGCCGACTTGAAAGTACGGGTCATGGTGGATCAAAAGCCAGAATTTATCCGAGCCAACAATGTCGTAGGCACCTTTATTGGAAAAGATCATCCTGACGAATGGATCATCCTAGGCAGCCACTACGATGCTTGGTCTTTTGGTGCTACCGACCCAAATTCAGGTACTGCGATGCTATTGACCTTTGCGGAAGCCTTGGGCGAGTTGTACAAAAATGGCCAAAAGCCTTCCCGATCCATCTTGATTGGGCATTGGGATGCCGAAGAGCAAGGCGTGATTGGATCTACCGAATGGGTAGAGCATTTGCGTGAAGAGCTGGGTGCGAAAGCCATCTCTTACATGAACTTTGACGGAGGGGCCTCTGGACGAAATTTTGGTGCTTCAGCAGCACCAACCTTGAAAAAACTCATCATCGATGCTTCCAAGGAGGTGATCTACCCCGACTCAGCAAAAACAGTATTTGAGATATGGGCAGGAAAAAATGCAGAGCCAGGAATCGGTAATTTGGGTGGTGGATCTGACCACATCGCCTTCTACATGCACGTGGGTATTCCATCCTTGAGTGGCGGCTCTGGAGGCACCACTGCCTACCACTCCAACTACGATAATATCCACTATTACAGTAAGTTTTCTGATCCAAGTTTTAAGATGGGCGGTGCTGTGGCACAAGTCTTTGGGCTAGTAGCCATTCGTCAAGCCAATGCAACGATCATTCCCTACGATGTACCGCGCTATGCCAAAGATTTGAAAGGGCACTTTGAGCAGGCAGTAAAGAATGTAAAAGCCATGGACCCAAATTTCACTGGGTTTAATCAGGTACAAACTGCATTAAAGACACTAGAAGAAAGTTCGGAGGTCTACAAAAACTCCCTTCAAAATGCACTTGCGGCAGAAAAACTAACGGCAGTCCACTTGAAAAAAATCAATACTGGCTTGATCGATTTGGAAAAGAGTTGGATCGATCCCAAGGGAATGTACTACGGCGAATGGTACAAATCCTTGTATGTGTGTAACGATCCCTTCTCTGGCTATGCCTCCTGGATCCTTCCAGGCATACAGTACGAGGTGGCGATCCAAAATACCAGCCGATTGGAAGAGTGGGACACGCGCTATGCCAATGCCATCCTTGACCTCAGCAAAAAAATAACTCAGTTGAGTAGTCAACTTCAGTAATCTGGAAAAAAACAAAAACCGCGGAGAGCCATTTCCGCGGTTTATTTTTGTCATTTTCTCACTGTTGAATCCCGGTCAACTTTAAAAATCAAATTGGATCAACTTGTAAAAAGCCTCCCCGTCAACCGTCATCCCTTCTACTTGGATCCTCAAAGAATTTACCCCATAAGGTACTTTTACTTTTGTATGGTACAATCCATCGGAGGTTTGGGCAGCAGGTTCCCAATAGAGGGTTGGCTTTTTCTTCAAAAATTGGTCTGAGGGAGGATTTTTAACAAAGGCTGGAAAGTCAGTAAAACCCGGAATATCGAAAATCTGGAATCCTTCTGATTTAAATTTGCTGTCAGGTTCCGTGCCAGTTCGAAATCCATTTTTAGTATCGATCTGAATCACTCCCTCATAGCCTGCCATACCAAATATTGACTTGCCTAGATTGTCCGCATACACTTTGATGGATGCGAGTTGAGAAGGTTCAAACCCAATGAGTGTTTCCCTAAACTCATTTGCCTCCATAAATGGCATCGCCGAACCATCGAGAATTAAGAGCGGAGTACCGGTTTTCTCCCCGTAGTTGTAATTTCTGAATTTTAAGGAATTCAGATTAAAACCCAAACGCCCCAAGATTTGTCCCATAGTTTCTTTCTCAAGCACCTCCCCGCTTACTTGCTGAGTAGGCGTACCGTACCGATCATTCGAACCTTCCTGTGTTTCTTGTATCTTTTCCTCTTTCACAAACTCTTCGAGCAGCATGTAATCACCCGATTTATCCAATTGTGGAATTTCGGTTCGAATGGGTTCCAGGATATAGGTATTCTTTGGAAAGGTTGCAGCAAAATCAGGTTTGGGGAAAGACTGCAGTTCCACCGAGCCAAATGCCTTCATTTTTGAATCCAATGCAGCAATAGCAATTTGGGCAGTATCCTTAAAAACTAAGCCAGTAGCCCAAAAATTACCCAATGAATCGGTCATCACCTGCCCATAGTCCTCCAAATCTCCCCGCACTACCGTGATCGGATTGAGTACCGGACGACGCTTGTTAGCTGCCGTAAATTTTCCCTGCACCGAAATCCCGTATTCAATAGGGAAATTAAGTGGTGAATTGAAATCATCTGGAAGCTTCTTATCTAACCAATTCAACCCCTCTTCCAGCGAAGTGCTTGGCTGAATTGCTGAAACCACTTCCGCATCCGTGATCGCTAGGATAAATTCTCCCGCTATCTGATTTTGAAACTCATCCAGGAACTCCAGCTTCAAATCCATCACTCGGTAAGGAACTGAGTCTGTTATCGAAATCTCTGGACTAACACTGATCTCTCCCTGGAAAGATTGAGTTTCAAGTTCCTCCGCCCTAGGCTTAAAACCAGGTTTCAGGACAAGAAACGGCGCCACAAACTGATCTAGCCCTACAAAATTCTGATTCCAATGGGTATAGGCGCGCAGTGCATAATCACCCGGAGGGAAATCCGCAGGTAAATCCATTCCACCTGAAATTTTACCCTGTTCGATCGGAAACGTCGCCGATTGGACGATTTCAGCAGCTGGATTGATCAAGTCCACATACAGCACTCGACTGAGGGAATCGGCAACATTCTGGTCTTGATAGAGCATCTTCCCTCCCATCCAAACCGTTTCACCAGGATAGAAATAGGGTTTATTGGTCGTCAACCAAGCCTTCTCTCGAAGTCTATTGATTCGAATGGCAGGACTCTCCAAAACCTCCTCGGAGATCTTTTCAGCCACAAATTTTCGATTGGGTTCAAAATCTAAAGGAAGAATCCGAGCCATCCGCTGTCGACTCAGGTAACCCGAAAGCACCAACTGAGTAGGGTTAATCAAGGTGCCCTTTTTATCTACATCGTAGTAGCCATCCGGCGCTTGAATCCAACTGATGGCATGGTACACATTGGTGTAATAGTCGTTCCGCCAAGGTTTGTCTAGGTGATGGATTTCCAATCTGTCTTGGAGATAAACTCGGTAATTTCCATTTCCTAGGGGCTTTCGGAATATGGAATCCAACGAGATTGGATAAATTGACTCCTCCAATTCTTCGTTGAAATCATTGGTCCTAACTCGGCCTAGTTGCTCAGGAGGGGTACGAAAGACCTTAAAATGGAGCGAATCTGGGGAGTTGATTAATAAAGAATAATTGAAATGTCTCAAGGAACTCTGGTAATTGGCTTCCCTACTCGCTTCCCAATCCTTTAGCTGAGCAGGAGCTGAAGAGGTAGTTGGTAAATAAAAAACTTGCCCGTAAAACATGGATCCATTACGCACCAACCTAAAATCTTGGAGGTAATAATCGATTTTGTAGCCCAATGCCTCATTGGTGATTTTCAAGGGTTGACCTGCAGAAGCTTGAAGGTAATTGGGCCCTCTTTTAGGTTTAATGTTCTCAAACTCCAATACCCAAGGGTTTTCTATCTTGATTTGTGATAGATAGGGATCATCCGGCAATGCCAAAAACACCTCTTCAAAACGACGAAAGTCCCGATCCCAGGACTTGTCCCGCTTGGCTTTGAGTTCGATCTCAGTGAGGTTGGACTCATTGAATGCCAAATCAAAATCGACTTGGACCTCCCCTTTTTTTCGGAAAGAAATCGCTTTTACTTCCGTTACATACCCTACAAAGCTGGCTACCAACTCCATATCTGTAGAAAACTCTCCGCTTATCCGAAATCGTCCAGCTGCATCCGTAGCGGAACCTATAGTGGTGTTGTTGACAAAAACATTGGCAAAAGGCAGGGGAAGGCCGGAACCCTTTTCCCGCACAGTCCCTGTGATCGTCTGGGAAAAACAAGACAAATGGACCCCTAGAACGAAGAAAAAAACTAGAAAATAGCGCATAAATTCAATGGCTAATGAATCAGAAATCCACCTGATTTACCAAGTGGACACTCTTAACTAGCGTCAATTAAGCGCATCTCTTTTAGAATAGAAAAGAAAATCGGAGCATTGGTAAAAAAAACAGAGATAAAAACTATCCATTCAATCACCTATTCGCTTCCCTTCCCTGCATACATATCGTACTTCAGCAGGCGACAGTCGATGGTTCCGTTCCAAAATTCGATTCGCCGACTTGCCTTTAGCCCTACTTTTTTGGCCAAATCCATGTTGCCTGTAAAGATATATCCTCGGTAACCCGCGCATTTTTGCTTCATAAAGTCACCCATCCGCTTGTAGGTTTCCTCCAATTCCCCCAACTCCCCAAGACGCTCTCCGTATTCGGGGTTGAACATGATGACTCCTCGCGGTTTCTCAGGAATTTCCGTTTCTGCAAAATCTCCCGTTTGAAAAGTAATGAGGTGGTCCACACCCGCAAAGGCTGCATTTTCTTGAGCAAAAGAAATGGCTTGCAAGGAAATATCAGAGGCAATGATGCGGACTCCTGGGTCGTAGATGATTTTATTTTCTAATTTTTTCTTTTTAGCAAGGAAAGACTCCGGATTATAGCCTAAAATATGCTGAAAAGCATAGTCCTCTCGGTACAAGCCGGGATAGCGCTTGGAGGCAATGAGTGCCGCTTCAATGGCCAAGGTACCCGATCCACACATGGGATTGATAAAGGGAACACGCGTGTTCCACTCGGTAGCAAAAATCGTGGCTGCTGCCAAGGCTTCCATCATGGGTGCCTTTCCTGGGATTTTGCGGTAGCCATGCTTGGCCAAGGTTTCTCCAGAAGTATTTAAGTAGACGATGGCTTGCGTTTCTTTCCAATACACTTGAATTACCAATCCAGAGAAATCAGATCCTGAGTCGGGTCTTCTCCCCTTCAATTCTCGAAAACGATCGACAATGGCATCCTTTACCTTCACATTCACAATCAAAGGTGTGGTGATGGATTCATTTTCTGCCACCGAATTCACCGAAAAATACCCATCCACATCCAAATAGTCTTCCCATGGAATGGCCTTAAAGCGTCGGTAGATATCGTCCGCATTGCGGAGGTAAAAGGATTTGATTTCATAAAGCACGTGGGAAGCGGTGCGCAAGTGCAAGTTGAGATCCATGCACTCTTCGAGGGAGGCAAGCACCTCCAGGCCTGTTCGCGTGACGGATACGGGGATGAAACCCAATTCTCGCACTTCCTGCTCGAGGTAAGTCACCGAACGATCCTTGCAGGTAATGAAAACCTTTCCTTTGGTATTAAAATCAAGCATGCGCAAAAGTACAAAACAGGAAAGGGAATACCCGAAAAAAAATCCGTCCATTCAACTAACCCTACTTGCATACACTTCAACTAGTTTTTGTATCTTGATTTCGAATCGAGTTTTGTCCAAACCTGCAAAACTTGTTACTGCAATAAACCCAACTTCATGAATACGCGCATTTTTATGGCCTGCATGGCCCTACTTTTGGCCCTCCCAAGCCTTGCACAAGAAGCCAATTGGAAGACCATTTTCAATGGCAAAGACCTGAATGGCTGGAAAGCTGTGGCTGGAAAAGCAACTTTTGCCGTAAAGGATGGCATCCTTGAAGGCACGGCCGTCTACGGTACCGGGAATACCTTTCTGATCACAGAGGATTCCTTTGGGGATTTTATCCTTGAACTAGAACTCAAAATAAGCCATTCCTCTTCCAATAGCGGAATTATGGCCCGAGGCCAATACGATGCCAGTAAGAATGAGGGAAAAGGCTTGGTTTATGGATATCAAGTAGAAGCCGATCCCACCCCACGAGCCTGGTCGGGAGGTATCTACGACGAAGCCCGAAGGGGATGGTTTTATCCCTTGGATCTCAATCCCGCTGCCAAATCGGCCTTTAAACTAGGCGAATGGAACCATTACCGCATCGAAGCCATTGGCAATACCCTCAAAACTTGGGTCAATGGACAAGAGGTGGCCTACTTTGTGGATGACCTTGATGCAAAAGGCTTTATTGGGCTTCAGGTGCACAGCATCCAATCCAAAGAAGACGAGGGCAGAAAAACCTATTTTAAAAATATTCGCGTGCAAACGGAAAACCTACAGCCTCTCCCCTTCAAAAAGCCCGTTTTTGTAGTCAGCACGATCAAAAATGAGTTGACTCCAGAGGAAAAATCCCAAGGGTGGAGATTGTTATTTGATGGCCAAACGAGCAAAGGCTGGGTAGGTGCCTACAAGAATACCTTCCCAGACAAAGGCTGGAGCATCGCTGACGGTATCCTGAAAATTCAAAAATCCGATGGCAGTGAATCCATGACTTTCGGAGATATCGTTACCACCGAGCAGTACAAAGCATTCGATCTGGCTTTTGATTTCAACCTCAGCGAAGGCGCCAATAGTGGGGTCAAGTACTTTGTCACCCTATCCGAAGGAAATACAGGTTCTGCCATTGGCCTGGAATACCAAATCCTTGACGACGCACTCCATCCAGATGCCAAGATGGGGAGAGATGGCAACCGAACCCTCGCCTCTTTGTACGACCTGATCAAAGCCGAAAAGCAAGCCCGATTTGTGCGCAAACCAGGCGAATGGAATCAAGGAAGAGTCATAGTCTATCCAGACAATAAAGTGGAGCATTACCTCAATGGAGTCAAAGTACTCGAATACCAGAGAGGATCCCAAGCCTACCGAGATTTGGTTGCCATCAGCAAGTATGTGATCTGGAATAAATTTGGCGAAGCCGAACAAGGCCGTATTCTCCTCCAAGACCATGGAGATGCAGTGCAATACAAAAACATCAAAATCAAACCCCTCAAGTAAATCGGGGAAGCAAATACCACTATGAGCAAATCGAACAGAAGAGAATTCATCAAGAAAAGTGCGGTTGCAACCCTTGGGGTAGCCTCACTAGGTTCACTAGCCTTTTCACCAAAATCCTATGCCCGCATTCTGGGTGCAAACGACCGACTAAATGTGGCCATTGCAGGCTTAGGAAGGCGTGTAGGTGCATTTTACGAGCCCATCGGATTGAAGAGCAGCAACGTCAATTTGCTGTACCTCTGCGATGCCATGCAGTCTCAGATGCCTAAGGCAGCCAAAGGATTTGAAAAATGGATCGATTACCAACCCAAGCAAGAGCAAAACATCTTCAAGGTACTGGATGACAAGGAAGTGGATGTATTGATCAATGCCACCCCCGACCACTGGCATGCACCTGGCACCTGGCTGGCACTTGAAAGAGGCAAACATGTGTATGTCGAAAAGCCTTGCTCCCACAACCCTCGCGAGGGAGAAGTGCTCGTGGCACTTCAAAAGAAATACAACAAGGTCGTGCAAATGGGCAACCAGCAGCGCTCCGCCCCAGAAAGTAAGGAAATCATCAAAGCCATCCACGAGGGAGTCATTGGTAAGGTGTACTTCGCCAAGGCCTTTTACAGCAACTCTCGAGGATCGGTGATTAATCCGATCCAACAAGCGCCTCCAGCAGGCTTGGATTGGGATCTTTTTCAGGGTCCTGCACCTCGAAAACCCTATTTCCACGATACCTGGGATTACAATTGGCATTGGTATGGCTGGGATTACGGCACCGCGGAAACGGGCAACAATGCCACCCATGAGTTAGATGTAGCCCGCTGGGCGCTGCAGGTGGAATTTCCTACTGCTGTGTCTGTAGTAGCTGGCAAAATGCACTACCCAGAAGATGGCTGGACCATGTACGACACCATGGATGCAACCTTCAAATTTGGAGATGGGAAAGTCATTCAGTGGGATGGGAAAAGCCGAAACAACTACAAAACCTATGGATCCGACAGAGGTACGATTATTTACGGTTCGGAAGGTACTGTCTATGTGGATCGCGGTGGATACCGACTACACGACCGCTCTGGAAAAGAAATCAAATCCAACCAGGCCAACAACAACGAAGGGGGTACTGCGCTAGGCGGTGGTGGGGACATGAGCACCTTACACATTGTCAATTTCTTCAATGCAGTACGAGGAACAGAAAAACAAAACTCGACCATTGAAGAGGGTGCGGTGTCTACCCTACTTTGTCATTTGGCCAATATCAGCAGCCGAACAGGAGAATCCTTGACCTGTGATCCAAGCAATGGACACATCCTCAATTCCCCGAATGCAATGGCCTTGTGGACTCGAGAATACGAAAAGGGCTGGGCTCCACCAGCAATTTAATTCAGAAATTGATCCTTTTTGTCCAACTAAAAAGAAGTTTAAATCAGTGATGTAATAATTAAGTATTAGTTTAACCTAGTTAGTTTATCTTATTGTTATTTAGTTATTTAATTTTACAATGCTTAGTTCAAACCAGCAAATTCCTTTTCTTTCGGATGATTTTTTATTGAAGAATAAATTTTCCCAACAACTCTACCAAGACTACGCCAAGTCCCTTCCCATTATCGATTACCACAACCACCTTTCTCCTGCTGAAATCGTATCCAATCGAAAGTTTGAAAACATCACAGACCTATGGCTAGCAGGGGATCATTACAAGTGGAGGGCCATGCGAACCCTTGGGATCGATGAGCAATACATCACGGGAAATGCCTCAGCAAAAGAGAAGTTTGACAAATGGGCTTACACCCTACCCTATACCCTACGCAACCCGCTTTTTCATTGGAGTGCATTGGAATTGAAACGCTACTTTGGAATCGACGAACTCCTCAATCCGAACAATGCCAGTCAGATTTTCGCTGAAACAAAAGCAACCTTGCAGCAGGAACCTTTCCGCGTAAGGGGGCTCCTGCAACACATGCATGTGGAAGTGGTGGCCACCACAGATGACCCCACCGATTCTTTGGAGCATCATTTGGCCTTTCATCAGGAAGGTACTTCCCTACAACTTTACCCTACCTTTCGACCTGATAAGGCATTCGGCATTGAACAGCCGGAACACTACAAAGCCTATCTGCAAAAACTGGGTTTAGTCGTAGGATTTGAAGTCAACTCCTTCGATACCTTGATGGACGCCCTTCTCAACCGCATGGATTACTTTCATGCGCATGGCTGTCGGGTAGCCGATCATGGATTATCCCGCCTCTATTTTTCGAAGAATCAAGGATTATCCGTGGACCAAATCTTAAGGAATACCCTGAACGGACAGCTGCCCACTACTGAAGAATTGGAACATTTCAAGTTTGAAGTGATCTTCCAACTTTCCAAGCGCTATCACGCCAAGGGATGGATTCAACAATTTCATTTAGGGGCACTTCGCAATACAAATGAGCGCATGCTCCAGCAGCTAGGGCCAGATACCGGGTTTGACTCCATCGGTGATTTTGACCAGGCAAACTCCCTGGCTGCTTTCTTCAATGAATTGGATAAAACAGATCAGCTTGCCCAAACCGTCATTTACAACCTCAATCCCAGAGACAATGAAGTTTTTGCATCCATGATTGGAAACTTCAATGATGGATCTGTCAAGGGAAAAATGCAGTATGGCTCAGGATGGTGGTATTTGGATCAAAAAGATGGCATGGAAAAACAACTCAACGCCCTTTCGAATCTAGGACTCTTGAGTTGCTTCATCGGAATGCTAACCGATTCGAGAAGCTTTCTTTCCTTTCCAAGACACGAATACTTCCGAAGGATCTTGTGCCAACTAATTGGACAGGAAGTGGAGCAAGGTGAATTGCCCTGGGATCCCCAATGGCTCGGAAAAATCATCCAAGACATCTGCTACTTCAATGCCAAAAACTACTTCAACTTTAGTCCACAAAACGTTAGCACCAAGCCATGACATCCAGGAATCTATTTGACATAAAAGGAACAAAAATTCTATTTTCTGGAGCAACAGGGGTTCTTGGCGCTAGCATGGCCATGTACTTAGCACAACAAGGCGCTGAACTGTTAATTTTGGGAAGAACACCCGATAAGGTAAATGCCTTGCGCGATCAAATCCTTGCCCAAGGGGGCAAAGCATGGGGCTATTACGCAGATGTCACGGATGAGGAATCCCTAGAGAAGGTTGGCCAATTAATCGCTGCGCAACACGAAACCATCGCAGTTCTAATCAATGCTGCGGGGGGAAATATGCCTGGAGCAGTAATCCGACCCGACCAAACTTTTTTGGATTTGGATACTGAGGCTTTAAAGCAAGTGATGGACTTGAATTACTTGGGAACAGTATTTCCGATCAAGGCTTTCCTACCCCTACTTCTCAAAAATAAAAGCGGTAACATACTCAATATCAGTTCTATGGCTGCTTCTCGACCCATGACACGAGTAATGGGCTATGCTTCTGCTAAAGCAGCCATTGATAATTTGACCAAGTGGCTTGCGGTCGAACTATCTACCAAATATGGCCCCAACTTTCGTGTGAATGCTTTGGCCCCAGGATTTTTCTTGACTGAACAAAATAGAACTCTCCTAACTGAACAAGATGGAAGTTTAACGCAACGTGGCCAGCAGATCATCAGCCATACCCCAATGGATCGATTTGGGCATCCAGAAGATTTATTAGGCGCTTTACATTGGCTATGCAGTGACGCTTCAGCCTTTGTGACAGGCAGCGTCGTCGCCGTTGATGGTGGTTTTAGTGCTTATGCAGGAGTTTAAATTGAATTGCTTTTAACCGAAAAAAACAAATTTCCATGACCTACAGAATGGAACAAACCATGCGCTGGTACGGACCCAAGGACCCAGTGAGCCTTCAAGATATCCGTCAGTCAGGTGCCACAGGTGTTGTCACCGCGCTTCACCACATTCCCAATGGGGAGGTTTGGTCTCGAGAAGAAATCCGCCTGAGAAAAAATGAAATTGAAAAAGCAGGACTTACTTGGTCGGTGGTGGAATCTGTACCTGTCCATGAACAAATCAAAACGAGAAGCGGAGATTACTTACAATTCCTTGAAAACTACAAGCAAACCCTTCGGAATTTGGCTTCAGAGCATGTTTTTACGGTTTGCTATAATTTTATGCCTCTCTTGGATTGGACACGGACCAACCTGGAATACCTCCTACCCAACGGTGCCAAAGCCTTGCTCTATGAAAAGAAAGCAGTCATTGCTTTTGATCTATTTATACTTCAACGGCCCGAAGCTCGCTTGGAATACTCAGTAGAAGAAATTGAAGCCACAGAAGCGTACTACCAAAGCCTGAGTCCCGAATCGAAACAATTGATTTTGGACAACATTCTAAAGGGGCTACCCGGTTCAGAAATAGGCTTTACCCTAGAAGAATTCCGAGAAATGCTCAAGACCTATGCCGGCATTGACGCCAAGCGATTGGCAGAGCATTTACGCCTATTCTTGGATTCCATTACGCCCGTAGCAGAAGAAGTGGGATGCTACTTGTGTATTCATCCAGATGACCCGCCCTTTTCCCTTTACGGCTTACCAAGAGTTGTCAGCACTGCTGCCGATGCTCGGCGCATCCTCAGTCAAACCCCAAGCATTCACAATGGACTTACCTTTTGCACCGGCAGTTATGGTGTACGGGAAGACAATAATCTACCTGCCATGGTACGGGAATTTGGGGGGCGAATTCATTTTCTCCACCTACGCAGCACCAAAAGAGATGCTCATGGAAATTTCTACGAAGACAATCACCTCGAAGGAAATGTAGACATGGTAGCAGTAATTCAAGAAGTTTTGATCTGGCAGGAAAAACGAAAAAAACGAATTCCTATGCGACCAGACCATGGACATCAAATCTTGGATGACCTGCATAAAAAATCACCAAATCCTGGTTACACCGCTATCGGAAGACTCAAAGGACTCGCCGAACTCCGTGGAGTGGAAGAAGCTTTGGTATGGATATCAAATCAAAAGGGGTAAGTTGGAAGACATTCGAGTTAGAAACAGGAAAAGGACATGGAATCAGAAAAAGAAAAAATGCTTTCTGGAGAATTGTACCAGGCCTCCGATCCAGAATTGGTACAAGAAAGGCTAAGGGCGAGAGAACTTTTGCAATTATTGAACTCCTCTGCCCCTGCTGAACCAGAAAATCGAGTAGCGTTACTTCGGAAACTTGTGGGCAAGGCTGGCAAAAACCCGTGGATTGAAGTACCCTTTTATTGCGACTACGGCTACAACATTCAGATGGGAGCAGATTGCTTTTTCAATTTCAACTGTGTGGTGTTGGATGTTTGTTCGGTTCAACTTGGAGACCGAGTTTTTATTGGACCAGCTGTTCAAATTTACACCGCTACACATCCATTGGACGCGCAGACTAGAGGCGCATTTTGGGAGTCAGGCAAGCCTGTAAGCATCGGATCAGACGTTTGGATTGGCGGAGGTGCAATCATTTGTCCTGGGGTCAGTTTGGGTAACCGTGTGGTGGTCGCTGCAGGAGCAGTAGTCACAAAAAGTTTCCCTGCCGCTGTATTAATTGGAGGAAATCCAGCAAAAATAATCCGTTATTTGACTCCCAAAGAATAACCCATGGCTACCTTCTATTCCAAAAGAGATCTGCATTTCCAGCTGTTTGAAAATCAAAATTGCTTGGAACTTTTACAGTATCCCTACTTTTCTGACCATTCCAAGGAAACCTTTGCCTTGGTATTGGATGCTGCAGAGCAAATTGCCGAAAAATCCTTGTTTCCCATTTTCAAGGAAATGGACCGACAGGAACCCCAATTGGAAAATGGGATAGTGAAAGTTCATCCCCAAATGCGGTCCATAATCCGCCAGTTTGGAGCCGATGGCTGGATCAATGCGATTTTTCCTTACGAAGAAGGTGGACAGCAACTTCCTTGGACGCTGCATCTTTCTGCTGGATTTATCCTACAGGCAGCCAATTATTCAGCCAGTGTTTTCCCATTTTTGACTACTGGAGCAGCCAACTTGATTCGAACCTTTGGTTCTTCCGCCCTTCGAGATGCCTACACTCCCAAAATGTATACGGGAGAATGGCAAGGAACCATGGCACTGACCGAACCGGATGCTGGAAGTTCTTTATCAGACTTGACGACAATCGCCATCCCCTCCTCAAAAAAAGGGATTTATTCGATTCGAGGACAAAAAATTTACATTTCTGCAGGGGACCACGATGCTTGTGACAATGTTATCCATTTGATGCTCGCACGCATAGAAGGAGCACCCGCGGGAACGAAAGGCATCTCCTTATTTGTGGTACCAAAAATCAGATTGGATGGTACTCCAAATGATGTACTGACCCAGGGCATTTACCACAAAATGGGCTACAAAGGAGCACCTATCGTCCACCTGATGATCGGAAGTGAATCCGCCTGCGAGGGATACTTGGTAGGGGAAGCCCATCAAGGATTAAAGTACATGTTTCAGATGATGAATGAGGCTAGATTAGGAATCGGCATGAATGCTACCGCCATTGCCGCTGCAGCCTATCAAACTTCCTTAGCCTATGCCAAAGTTCGTCCTCAAGGAAGAAATATCAGCGATAAAGAACCCAATCGACCACAGGTGCCCATCATCCAACATGCAGATGTGAAGCGCATGCTTTTGTTTCAAAAAAGCATCACAGAAGGATCTTTAGCCTTACTCATCTTCTGCGGTCTTCTTGGGGACAAGTTATCTCAGGAATCTGAACCTCAGAAGAAAGCAGAAATGGAAGCATTCTTGGACTTATTGATTCCAATAGCCAAAAGTTATCCTTCTGAAATGGGTGTACAAAGCACTTCTATGGCAATACAAGTACTTGGAGGAGCAGGATACACGACTGATTTTCCTGTGGAACAATATTACCGTGAAGCTCGAATCCATCCCATTCACGAGGGCACCACCGGAATCCATGGCTTAGACTTATTGGGAAGAAAAATGCTGCTCCATGAAGGATTGGGCTGGAAAATGCTTCAAAAAGAATTTCAATCCACACTTAAGGAAGCGAAGAGTCTCACTGAACTGGGTGAAATTGCGCTGACTTTTGAAAAATATGCCCAAGAATTCGCTTCAGGCACTGCTCAACTCCTATTTAAACGAAACCAAGGCCCAGAATATTACTCAGCGGATGCTACCCTTTATCTGGAAGGTGCAGGGCTGCTCTGTATGGGTTGGATGTGGCTCAAGCAAGCCATTACTGCTCAAAAAGCCTTGGATAGGGGAAGCAAGGAACAAGATTTCCATTTGGGGAAAATCGAAACGGCACGTTATACGGTAGCCTACGAACTCGTCAAACTAAAAGGAATAGTGGAGCGATTTGCATCGACTAACTACCCTACCCTAACTATGAAAACCGACTGGTTTTAACGTACTTTTGTACAGCCCCGAAAGAGGGTATCTTTTAAGAAATGAGTAAGTGGCTGTTAGCACGGCAAATCCAAACCGGAATAAAGGGTCCAACCCAAAAGTAGATGAAACGAATTTTAGTCAGTGGTGGAGCAGGGTTTTTAGGAAGTCACCTCTGTGATCAGTTGGTGGAAGAAGGAAATCAGGTCATCTGCCTAGATAATTTTTTTTCTGGTTCCGAACAGAACATTTCTCATTTACTTCCTTCCCCCAATTTCAAGTTACTCGTTCAGGATGTCAGCCTACCGCTTTCTATTGAGGTAGATGAAATTTACAATCTGGCCTGCCCAGCCTCGCCGCGCCTGTACCAGCGATTTCCAATCGAAACCTTCAAAACATCCATCCTAGGATCATTGAACCTGCTTGAATTAGCGAAATCTACAGGTGCAAAGATTTTTCAAGCCTCTACTTCGGAGGTGTACGGGGATCCACAGCTTCATCCTCAACCCGAATCCTATTTTGGTAATGTGAACCCCATAGGACCTCGCGCTTGCTATGACGAAGGGAAGCGTGGTGCTGAAACCTTATTCTTTGATTACCATCGTCAGCACCAGTTGGACATCAAGGTCATGCGCATCTTCAATACCTATGGCCCTCGAATGAGTGCCACAGATGGTCGTGTGGTCTCCAACCTAATCCTCCAAGCGCTTCAAGGGCAAGACCTCACTGTATTTGGGGACGGTACTCAAACCCGCTCTTTTTGCTACGTGGACGATACCATCCATGCCATACGCCTAATGATGGCTACTCCCAAAGAAGTTACTGGTCCAATAAATGTGGGGAACCCTATTGAATGCACCATTTTGGAACTTGCTAGTCTCATCCTAGAATTGACCGGTAGCAGTAGTAAACTTTCTTTTCTCCCTGCGGCAGCGGACGATCCTCACAAACGTCAACCTACAATCGAATTAGCCAGACGGGAATTAACTTGGGAACCTGCATTGGAACTCAAGGAAGGCCTTCTAAAAACCATTGCCTACTTTGATTCGTATCTGAATTAAAATTCATGCCAACAACCTTCTATTTTCCAGCCAATGGCTCGGAAAAAGGAGTAATTTTGAACCCTCAAACCATTACTAGTTTCCTCTGAAAATGAAGAATGCGGATAATTTAATTGACCATCCAGGTATCATCATCGGTTTCTCTGTTGCTGTCCTATTCATGCTCTTGCTTGATTTAGGCATCTTCAACAAAAAGAAACACGTCATCTCCAATCAAGAAGCCGCCATATGGTCCATTGTGTGGATCGGACTTTCCATGATTTTCAGTATTTTCATTTACATCGCTACCGCTGAAACCTCAGGTTTGGAGAAATTTTCCCAATACCAAGCCGCCTATTGGATAGAAAAGGCGCTATCGGTAGACAACCTTTTCGTGTTTATTCTAGTATTTGGGTATTTCAATGTTCCTCGAGATTTGCATCATAAAGTCCTTTTTTGGGGCATTATTGGAGCTCTGGTCATGCGTGCCATCTTTATTTTTGCTGGAGTTGGATTGATTAATCTCACCTTTTTGCCTGAGATGAATTTATTTGGCCAGGATGTGAAAATCAATGCAGTACTGACCATTTTCGGATTCTTCCTAATCTATGCAGGAATCAAGTCTTGGTTTGCCAACGATAAAGACGACCATGAAAAAGACTTTAGTAAAAGCCCAGGGGCCCAAGTAATACATAAGCTATTTAAGGTAAGTAAGGAGTACAACGGTGGGAATTTCTTCACCATCGAGAATGGGGTCAAAATGGCTACTCCCCTATTGGTTGTAGTTGCTGTGATTGAGTTTACGGATTTGATTTTTGCCGTAGATTCCATTCCTGCCATTTTTGCCATAGCACCGGATGATCCATTTATTCTTTATACCTCGAATATTTTTGCGATTCTAGGCCTACGGTCCTTATATTTCCTATTGGCCAATTTCATCCACATGTTTAGCCGATTGAAGTTCGGCTTGGCCATCATCTTGGCATTCATTGGATTCAAGATGATCCTTGCGCCTTTCTACCACATCTCCTCTCCTCTTTCACTTTCTATTGTAGGTGGGGTACTGGTTATCTCCGTAGCCGCTTCAATCCTGTTTCCAATCAAGGAAGAAACCAAAGGTTAATCCAAAAAAAAAGACCGCCTCAGCGGTCTTTTTTTTTAGTATCCCAAGGTCTTCAGCATACTTTCTTCTTTTTGATCTGAGGCAAACAACCAGTGCTTCACCTCTCCGTTTTCATCTCGATCGATCAACACATGTTTGGGCGCGGGGATCAAACAATGCTGAATGCCGCCGTAACCTCCAAGGGACTCTTGGTAGGCACCCGTATGGAAAAAGCCAATGTACTGCTGCTTCTTTTCTACCAACTTGGGCAAATAGATATTGAATTGGTGAGCTTCTGAATTGTAATAGTCCATACTATCGCAAGTCAAGCCTCCTAAGGAAATGTTGTGGTATTCCTCCTCCCAGTTGTTGACGGCAAGCATGATGTATTTTTGATTCAATCCCCAACTATCTGGGAGTTGAGTAATGAAGGAACCATCAATCATGTACCACAATTCCTTGTCATTCTGGAGTTTTTCCTCCAAAATCGAGTACAATACCGCCCCACTCTCTCCTACCGTATAACTTCCAAATTCAGTGAAAATATTGGGTTCAGTGGTATTGTTCTTGGCACACATCCATTTGATGTTTTTGACGATTTGATCGGCCATGTATTGGTAATCGTAGTCAAAAAATACATTGGTCTTGATCGGCCAGCCACCGCCAATATCCATGGAGTCTAAGCTCGGCGCTACTCGCTTCAACTCCACATACTTTTGGATAAAGCGGGTCAATTCTGACCAATAGTACGCCGTATCCTTGATCCCTGAGTTGATGAAAAAGTGCAGCATCTTCAGGCTTACCTGCGGGTTATTTTTGATTTTTTCCTCGTACAAAGAAATAATATCGTTGTAGCGAACGCCTAGTCTAGAGGTATAAAACCCAAACTTGGGTTCTTCATCTGAAGCAATGCGAATGCCTACCTGAAATGGTACTTTCACGTGCTCCAGGTAGTAATCAATCTCTGTAAGGTTATCTAAGATTGGCACACAGTTCACAAAGCCATCGTTCAGTAGTTCGCTCACATACTGCTTGTACTTCTCCCGCTTAAAGCCATTGCAAATGATGTAGGTATCCTTTCGGATTTTGCCTTTGGCATACAAGCTTCGCACCAAGGGAATGTCAAAGGTGGAAGAGGTTTCGATGTGGATGTCATTTTTCAAGGCCTCATCCAAAACAAAACTGAAATGGGAAGATTTGGTGCAATAACAGTAGGTATACTTTCCTTGGTAGTTGTGCGTTTGCATGGCTTTCCCAAAATAGGTCTTGGCATGCTGAATATTTTCTGAAATTTTTGGAAGGTAGGTAAGCTTCAAGGGCGTGCCATAGGTTTCAATGATCTCCATCAGGTTGACCCCGTTGAAGTAAAGTTGGTTGTTTTCTACAGTAAATTCTTTGGTTGGAAAATCAAAGGTCTGCTGGATCAAATCAATGTATCTATTCATCTACCAAAATGGGCTAAGCGTGTAAATAAGGCTGCAAAAATTGCGCTTTTATTAACGGTTACCAAAGTTTTGAACCACAAATTCTTAGCAGGAATTAATTTGACAAAAGTAAAGTAACATTCCCCCTGTTTTTTTATTCATTTTTTAACCCGCAGCACACACCCATATCATTCGTTTACAAGAATCCAAAACTTGCATTTTGCCCGCCCATATTGTGAAGAGTAAGTGAATTACGAGGCTCGGATTCTGCTCGTTTTTTCCCTAGATTTACAAAAGAAAACCCAACTATTCCCTAGAGATGCGTAAGATTAAATTGGTAGAAGTTCGTTCAGAAATTGCTGCCGGTACCCGAGGTGCTAGCCTTGGAGTGGATGCACTAAAAATTGCCAGCCTAGATAAAAAGTCAAATTTTTTCTCTCAGTTTGAACCTATCAGCGTTCCTGATGCCAATAATTTTCTTTGGAAAGGAAATAAGCACCCCTATGCCAACTACATCGATGGCGTGTACCAGGTGGTCAAAAATGTGGCCTCTACAATTGAATCTTTGAGACTTGAAAAGAAGTTTCCAATTGTGTTGGCAGGTGACCACAGCACAGCAGCGGGAACGATCATGGGCATCAAGAGTGCCCATCCTGACATGCGTTTGGGCGTGATCTGGATCGATGCACATGCCGATCTGCACACCCCCTACACCACTCCCTCTGGAAACATGCACGGCATGCCTTTGGCTATGGCTGCACACTTGGACAATCTGGAATGCCAACAAAATCAACCAGCTCCAGAAACACGTGCATTTTGGGATCGAATTAAAAAAATTGGAGGGGACTCCCCTAAACTAAACCCAAAAGACATCGTCTACATTTCTGTACGCGACACAGAGGAGCCAGAGAACTATTTAATTCAGAACCATGGCATCACCAATTTTACCACAGAAATCGTGCGTAAACTGGGCGTTTTTGAAGTTGCCAAGCAAGCGCTAGAACTGCTCAAGGACTGTGATCAACTGTATATTTCCTTTGATGTGGACAGCATGGACCCTTCCATTTCCCTGGGAACAGGAACCCCCGTTCCCAATGGATTAACCGTAGAGGAAGCCATTCAATTGAATGCTGAACTCATCAAAGACAAACGCGTCTGCTGCTGGGAGATTGTAGAAGTTAATCCTACACTAGACAGTGAAAACACCATGGCTGAGATTGCCTTCGAAGTCCTTGAGATTACGACTAAGTCCTTGGTCAATCACTTTTAATCAAAAAGTGAGGATCACCCAAGTACTCATCATTTCTTTCAAGTCCATATTTCATGCTCTTTTTTATTTAAAATGAAATCCGGTGCGGCTTTTTACAAGAAGCCGTCTTAAATTCGCCCTACCAATTGATTGCTATTGACTAAGCCAAATGCCATGCTTTGGATGCTAGGACGCACGCTCTGGGTAAACCACAAAACCATGAATTTTCAAGATTCCATCCTCCAAGGCATTCAAGATGCTTTTACTTCCTGCTTCCAAACTACAGTTGCACTAGATCAACTGAGTTTGGCTCCTACCAAAAAAGAGTTTGAAGGAAGTTACACCTTCGTGGTATTTCCATTTTTGAAACAGTCCCAATTGAGTCCTGAGGCAACTGCTACCCAACTAGGCACCTACCTGAAAGCACAGGTGCCCGCAGTGAAGGATTTCAATGTGGTGAAAGGATTTTTGAATTTGGTGGTTGCTCAAGAGGAATGGATCAGTTTATTCAATCAAGTGTATACCTCCAAAAGCTTCGGTCAACTGCCAAGCAATGGACAAAAGGTCATGGTGGAGTACTCCTCTCCCAATACCAACAAGCCCTTGCACCTCGGTCACCTGAGAAATAATTTCTTAGGGTATTCCGTTGCTGAACTCTTGAAAGCAGCTGGCTACGAAGTCATTAAAGCCAACCTAGTCAATGACCGGGGTATTCACATCTGCAAATCCATGGTTGCTTACCAGCACTTTGGAAATGGTGAAACACCTACTTCCTCAGGGCTTAAAGGGGATCACCTGGCAGGAAAATATTACGTGTTATTTGATACCCATTACAAAGCCCAACAAAAAAGTTTGATGGAAGCAGGCCAGTCCGAAGAGGAAGCCAAGAAAAATGCTCCGCTCCTACTAGAGGCTCAAGAAATGCTTCGCAAATGGGAAGACCAAGATTCGGAAGTGATTGCACTTTGGAACCAGATGAATGGCTGGGTATACGCTGGATTCAATGCCACTTACCAACGCATGGGCGTAAATTTTGATGTGACCTATTACGAATCCAACACCTACCTTCTGGGCAAAGACATCGTGGAAGAAGGTTTGGCCAAGGGCGTATTTTTCAAAAAAGAAAATGGATCGGTTTGGGTAGACTTGACGGACGAGGGACTAGACGAAAAACTGGTACTTAGAGGCGATGGGACCTCGGTATACATCACTCAAGATATGGGTACCGCAGATTTAAAATACCAGGATTACCAGATTACTAAATCAGTATATGTGGTTGGAAATGAGCAAGATTACCACTTTGATGTCTTGTTTAAAATCATGCGCAAACTCGGACGTTCTTATGGTCCTGGCTTGTACCACCTCTCCTACGGCATGGTGGATCTTCCCACAGGAAAGATGAAATCAAGGGAGGGTACAGTAGTGGATGCAGATGAATTGATGGAAGAAATGGTAGAGACGGCTGCCCAACATACCAAGGAATTGGGGAAAATTGAAGGTTTCACAGAATCCCAGGCAACCGAATTGTATGAAATGCTTGGATTGGGAGCCCTCAAGTATTTTTTACTGAAGGTGGATCCTAAAAAACGCATGCTTTTCAACCCGCAGGAATCCATCGAATTTCAAGGAAACACAGGCCCATTTATTCAATATTCTCACGCACGTATCGCTGCAATTTTAAGAAAGGCCGAACAAATTGGAGTGGATCTTTCAGCCGAAAGTTTTGCTGGACTCAGCGAACTTGCAGAGACTGAAGCCGCCTTAATTCAGTTGTTGAACGATTTTGAGCGAAAAATAAAGATGGCTGCTGAGGAGTATTCCCCTGCCATTCTTGCACAATACCTCTTTGACTTGGCCAAAGAGTACAACCGATTCTATGCGGAACTCCCCATTTTCCACGAGAAAGACATCCAACTCCAATCCTTCCGAGTAGCGCTTTCTTTACAAACAGCCAAAACAATCAAAAGAGGAATGAGTTTGATAGGTATACAAGTTCCCGATAGAATGTAACTATGAAAACAGTATTAATTTCCCTCAGTGTAGCCTTATTGGCATGCGGTACGACCTTAGATCGGCCTACCGAAGACGCAAATTTCCACCCTTCTTACGACCAAACCATGGAAAGTTCCTTTTACGATTTCAAGATGAAAGATATCAATGGTCAAGAAGTTGACTTTGCTTCCTTCAAAGGAAAGAAATTGCTTTTGGTGAACGTGGCTTCCAAATGCGGTTATACCAAGCAATACGCGCAGCTTCAAGAACTGTATGCCCAGCATGGAGACGACATTCTCATCCTAGGCTTTCCTGCCAACAATTTTGGTGGCCAGGAACCGGGTTCAAATGAAGAAATCAAAGAATTCTGCTCTACTGAATTCGGAGTGACCTTCCCTATGTTTGAGAAAATTTCAGTTAAAGGTTTTGACAAACATCCGCTCTACAGATGGCTTTCAGATGCCAGTCTGAATGGTTGGAACAATCAGGAGCCTAGCTGGAACTTTTGCAAATACTTCATCAATGAAAAAGGAGAGTTGGTTAAGTTTTTCCCTTCATCCGTAAAGCCTATGGACGAAGAAATTTTAAGTTTAATCACTCCCTGATTAACCGTTGCCTTTGAAAAGAGAAATCCAATCAAAAAAAGAAGCCTGGCTGCATGCAGTCAGGCTTCGTACCTTACCCCTAGCTCTAGCGAGTATTTTTGCAGGCTCTTTTTTGGCTTACTGGCAAGAAGCTTTCCGTTGGGAGGTGTTGGGTCTGGCTTCGCTGACTACGGTATTTCTCCAAATCTTATCCAACCTCTCTAACGATTATGGAGACAGCATCCATGGTGCTGATTCTTCAGCTCGAAAAGGCCCCATTCGAGCGGTTCAATCCGGTTTGATTTCCCTTTCAGAAATGAAAAGAGCAATGATTTTTTTAGGGCTGCTTTCTCTTGCTTCTGGAGTTTCACTCATTTACCTATCCCTTCCCAATTGGTCCTATTTTTTAGGTTTTCTAGCTTTAGGACTTCTAGCAATTTGGGCAGCAATACGCTACACCTCAGGTTCCAATCCTTACGGATATGCTGGATTAGGTGATATTTCGGTATTCCTTTTCTTTGGACTAGTGGGTGTTTCAGGCACCTTCTTTTTACACAGTTTAAATGCTGAGCCTATCATTTTGTTGATTGCCTGTTCGCTAGGCTGCTTCAGCACGGCCGTATTGAACATCAACAATATTCGAGACATCGACTCAGATCAACTAGCAGGCAAGCGATCCATTCCAGTGCGAATCGGAAGATCAAAAGCAATTGCTTATCACTGGACTTTGATTGCTGTGGGTTACGGCTGTATGCTTGCTTTTGTGGGGCTAAATCAAGCCTATGGCTCCCTTTTAAGCCTTATCCTCCTCCCTTGGATGGTTCTGATTGGTAGAGGCATACAGCAAGCAGCTACCGCTGCCGAAACAGATCCTTACCTCAAGCAAATGGCAATCAGTACTTTGGGTTGGACTATACTTTTTGGAATCGGCTTGATTTTGTAGGAAAACCTGACAAAAGTCCTGTTTTAGCGAAAGGATCCCCATTAACTTGATTCCCTAAACGCTAAAACTCATGATCCACATCCTTGTTCCTTTTGATTTTTCAAAGGAAGCTACCCATGCACTTGATTTTGCTAGCAAACTCTCCAACACCTACGTCAAACTTCATATCACCCTACTTCATGTAGTAGAATACCCCCTGAATGCGAGTGTTGGCACATTAGGCGGTGGCATCGACCCGCTTTCCGACTACCAAAGTCAGGTCTTTTTCAAAGAACTTACGGACCAACGGAAGAAAGATTTGGATCGTATAGTCGCTAAACTCAATTCTTCCAGGCACAGCATGGAGGCCTTGGTCCATGTGGGAAATATTTTTAGAGAGATTTCCACGGTAATTGCCGAGAAAAACCCTGACCTCATTGTCATGGGTTCATCTGGGACTTCGGGCTGGGAGGAGTTTTGGATAGGAAGTAATTCGGAAAAAATCGTGCGCAATGCGCCCTGCCCTGTAATTACCGTCAAGGGAGAAACGGATCCGAACCAACTCAAAAAAGTGGTATTTGCATCTACATTCCAAGAACTGGATCCCCTAGTGGCGGCACGAATTAAAAATATGCAGCAAGTATTTGATGCCGAGTTTTATTTTGTGTTTATCAACACGCCCGGAAACTTTAAAACAAGTCGAGAGGCCTTTCTCCTTCTCGAGAAATTTATCCATAAATTCAAATTTCAGGACATTCATACCCAGATTTACAATTCCATTTCTGAAGAATCTGGAATTCTTGAGTTTGCTGACGATATTGGGGCAGATTTAATTGCAATGACCACCCACGGTAGAACAGGCATCCTGCATTTACTCACGGGTAGCATTGCAGAGGATGTGGTGAATCACTCCAAGCGACCTGTTTGGACTTTAAAAACGGCACATTCGAAGGCCTAAAACCAAGACTTGATTCAAATTTCATGAGTAAGAAAACCAACGATTGGAAAAAAAGAGACGGTATTGTTTTCTCTACCGCTGATTCATTCGATTACCAATTTGGAGAAGAAGAATCCCAGGACACCCTTTCCCCTAACCAGCAAAAATTGCGCGTACTACTGGATAAAAAATCCAGAGCAGGGAAGCAGGTAACCCTAATCGAAGGATTTGTGGGTTCTGAAGAGGATTTGAAAGAATTGGGCAAACTGCTCAAAAACAAATGTGGGGTGGGTGGATCTACCAAAGATGGAGAGATATTGATTCAAGGAGACCATCGGGATAAGGTACTGCAGGTATTGACTCAGGCAGGATATGGAGCCAAAAAAGTTGGGGGCTAAATGACTCCTTACTGGACATTTCAACTTCGCCTCTATCCCTGGATTCCATTTCTTGTTTACCAAGCCAAACAAATTCGCGAATCCAGTCCAAAACTTCCCTCCCAGTCCTCGCGACTTACACTGGGTCAGGGTAAAAATCACATCCTGCTGCTTGGGGAATCTACAGTAGCAGGTGTCGGCGCTAGTTCCCCAGTACATACGCTAGCAGGAAATTTTCACCGCCTATTTGGCGAATCCTTTCAAATTGAAACCATCGGAAAAAAAGGGTTGCGTGTGAAAGAAGCACTTTCCTTGTACCTCCATCATCGGCAATCCCAAACACCAAAATCTACAGGAGTCATTCTTTTTTTGGGGGCCAATGATTGTTTTCTTTTGACAAGTCCAGTTGCATTCAAAAAAGAGGTAGAATCATTAATTCATCAAATCCAGATGGCTACATCCGCTCAATGGGTTTACCTAGCCGCCATCCCTCCGGTTCATCTATTCCCAGCCTTTTCAAAAAGAATGCAATCCTTTCTTTACAGGCAACGGAATTATTTGCAAGCAGAACTAGAAAAAATTGCTTCAAGTAATTCCAAGGTGATTTATCATGGGATCCCTATGGACCTTCAACCCGAGTTTTTCTCATCAGACCGCATTCATCCTTCGGATTTAGGCTATCAAAAAATTGCTGAATTGGCCTTTGAAAAACTGAACGGAGCAACAAAAAATTAAGTATTTGTACTATTTTGCTCCTTCAATATCTTCCACTAACTCGGCATACCAACTTTCTCCATATTTACGGACAAGCGCCTCTTTTAGAAAAGCATACAAGGGAACTTGAAGACTTTTTCCGAGTTGGCAGGCAGGATCACAGATGTGCCAGCGGTCGTAGTTCAAGGCATCGTACTGATCGTATTTAGTTACCCGGATGGGATACAGATGGCAAGAAATGGGTTTTTTCCAAGAAATTTTTCCATCCAAATACGCTTGTTCGATCCCACACTTTAAAATTCCTCTTTCGTCATAAAGCGCATAGGCACACTCCCTATTGTCACCAAGGGTAGGTGTCCCTTTGTCCCCATCCTTGTCAATCACCCAGGTACCCTGAGATTCAATCACGCTTCTCCCCTCTTCGGTAATGTAGTCTTTAACAATTGGGTAGATTTTCTCTAAGATTTTTGTTTCCTCTTCTTCCAACGGTGCACCAGCATCTCCTTCTACGCAACAAGCCCCTTTGCAAGCTTCTAAGTCACATACAAAAAAATTTTCTTTGATGTCATCAGACAGCACTACGTTACCAACTAAAATCATGGGGACTATTTTTTTTCAAAGATAGGTAGAATAGCACCGAGGGAAAAACTGAGGTAAGGACAAAAAAGAACCGCTCCTTTCGAAGCGGCTCAACCCAGCACTATGATGAAAACATTTAAGCCTTCTGATTTACAACAAGATACCCAGAAAAAGGTTTTCAAAAAGTAGCATTTTTAAAAGAAATTTTGAGTTAGGACGGGGCTACCAAAACCGATTTCCCAAAATTGACGTACTTTGCAGGGTGCAAGTCGTCTTGTCGCTCCGATTTATCGGGGAGGAAAGTCCGGGCAACATAGAGCGCCATACTTCCTAACGGGAAGGGCTTTGACTGGTGACGGTCTGAGTACAGCTAGTGCCACAGAAAATAAACCACCGCTACAAGAAGCAAGCCTGGCTTGTATCTACTAGCGGAAAGGGTGAAAAGGTGGAGTAAGAGCCCACCGCCTCTGCAGTGATGGAGAGGGCATGGCAAACCTTATGGGTTGAAAGATCAAATAGGCCTCGGGCAAAGAGCTGCTCGTTCGATATCCTTTCTTCGGAAAGGAATTCCGGGGTGGGTAGATCGATGGAGTCTTGGTGTGAACCAAGATCGAGATAAATGGCAAGAGCAAGGCCTACATTCGATTCGTTCGAAGCAGCCCTTGTAACAGAACCCGGCTTACAGACTTGCACTTTTTTATAACTTTTAACTATGGCAAAAATCTTAATTATAGACGACGAACGCTTTATTCGTGCCTCCTTACGTGAAATCTTGGAGTACGAAAAATACGAAGTGATCGAGGCACAAGATGGCGCGGAAGGTTTACAGAAAATCAAAGATGAGGAAGTAGACTTAGTTCTTTGTGATGTAAAAATGCCCATTCTAGACGGAATGGATGTATTGGATCAAGCCAAACAATTGGATCGCTCCCCCTTATTCATCATGATTTCAGCGCACGGTACGATTGAAACAGCCGTGGAAGCCACCAAAAAAGGGGCCTTTGATTTTATTTCCAAGCCACCAGACCTCAACCGACTGTTACTTACTGTCCGCAATGCGCTAGACAAAAAACAGCTGGTCACCGAGACGAAGGTCTTGAAGAAAAAGTTGTCCAAAAAGTTTGACATGGTGGGAGAATCGCCCGCCCTTCTAGGGGTAAAAGATACCATTGAGAAGGTGGCGCCTACCGACGCTCGCGTTTTGATTACGGGACAAAATGGCACTGGAAAAGAACTCGTCGCCCATTGGATTCATGAAAAAAGCAGGCGTCAGGAACAGCCTTATGTAGCCGTAAACTGTGCCGCAATTCCTTCTGAATTGATTGAATCAGAACTGTTTGGACACGAAAAAGGATCCTTTACCTCAGCGCACAAGCAGCGTACGGGCAAGTTTGAGCAAGCTCATGGAGGCACGCTATTTCTAGATGAGATCGGAGACATGTCGCTTTCTGCGCAATCCAAAGTATTGAGGGCTCTTCAAGAAAACCTCATCAATCGGGTGGGTAGTGACAAGGACATCAAAGTGGATGTTCGAGTGCTGGCAGCGACCAATAAGGATTTAAAAAAGGAGATTGAAGCGGGACGCTTTCGAGAGGACTTGTATCACCGGTTGAGTGTGATTTTGATTCACGTTCCGCCCCTAAAAGATCGAAAGGAAGACATTCCTCTTTTATTGGATAAATTCCTAGAGGACATCGCCCAAGAGAATGGAAGTGCAAAGAAAAAAATAAGTAAGGAGGCGTTAGCGCGATTGCAAGAATTACCTTGGACCGGAAATATCCGTGAACTACGCAACGTAGTCGAACGACTGGTAATCTTGGGAGAGACTACCATCAGCCTAGAGGATGTAAAAAAATATGCTGACTATTAAGTCAGCATATTTTTTTTAGCTCAATCCCTTTTTAGGGGTAATTTCCTTGGCATAAGCAGGACAGGGTCTGGTAGATGCACAAGAGGCCAAAGCTAAAAGTGAAATAACTAGCGCTAGGGAGGCAAAACGTTTCATAGAAAATCGATTAGATACCTAAATATGTGTATTAATATTTACCAAAGCAATTATTGAACCAACAAGTTGAATCACTTAAAATTACTGAACTAATAAATTACAACCCCGTAGTTCAGAATGATCAAATCGACCAAGAACTTCTAAAAATCCATGTTCATCCCAGCGCCCAATATCTTGGGTCTCTAGGAAAGCACAGGAATGAAAATTCCCCAAGTCAATCAAATTCATCCCCCCCTGACTACGGCTTGAAGGACTAAAGGGGTCATTCAGGTCACGAAGAAGCACACGCATACAAGTTGGTACTTCGTATTTGCCCTTGCCTTTGGAATAGACCTGTGAAAGGAGTTCAGTCATGCCATATTCCGAATGAATCGAATCCACTTGAAAGAAGGAACACAGCTGCTCATGAACCTCCTGGCGAATCATCTCCCTCCTTCTCCCCTTCATTCCCCCTGTTTCCATTACAATCAAATTTGGAAATCCCTCAAAAGACTCCTTAGATTCTGCCAAATCCAATAAGGCAAAGGTCACCCCTAAAAGCAATACTTTCCGGTCCCCGGAAGCAAGCGTAGCCAGTTGTTGCAAAAGTTCTTGTTGATTGTACAAGTAAAAACCCGAAGCCTCCGACTTGGTTTCCTTAATAAAATGGCTCGCCATAGCCACAAGGCTGCTTCCTGGGCGTTCCAAATAAGCCGGAAGTAAAGCCAACACATGAAAATCTGACAAAGGCCCATAGGCCTGTTCGAATAACTGTTGGGCATGGTTGAGGTAAAATTCCTCGGACCAAAGCAAGTGTTTGCTCGTAATTGCTCCTGTGGTCCCACTGCTGCTGTATACCTGAGCTGCGGAATCGGGATTTCCACAATAAATAAGACTGTTTTTAAAAAATTGGATGGGTAAAAAGGGAATGTCCTCTACCCTTTGAATGCTGGTTACTTCTATTTTTCTAGCCTTCAAATAAGCCCGATAAATTGGGTTATGGCTCGCTTGAAACTGGGCCAATTCCAGCGCAAAATCATCAAACTGATCCAAAGTCAAGGATTCCAACCTTTTTGAAAAACTTTTAAATTCTTGCATCGTTTTATATCTTGGCTCCTCCTAACGGGTCCACCTTGTTTCGGAATGTAAATGTACCTTCATCTCATGCGTTTGAAAAACTATTCTTACTTATTGTTTGGTTTTGCTTTGTTGGGGTACTCCTGCATTAGCCCACCAGAAAATTTCCCAAGTACACCAGAAATTGAATTTTCAAGTTTGGAATATGTGGGTACTTCGGGTCAGGATTCCCTGCTGCTTACCTTGAATTTCAAAGATGCAGAAGGTGATTTAGGTTTGGCCGCTACAGATATCAATCCACCCTTTAATCCGCTCCTCTACAAAAGAGACGCTGCTGGAGCCTTGATCACCTATTCCAGACGGCCCAGCAATGCACCTAGTTACAATCCCATTGATTGGGTTATTGATCCCATTGTCAACAATGCGATAATTAAGGACACCATTTGGGTAGAAAAAAACGAAAACCAATACAATATATTTGTTCGATTTTTCATCAAGCGAAATGGACAGTTTCGGGAATTTAGATGGCAGGATCCGCCCTTCTACACGACCTTCAACGGAAGGTTTCCAAGAATTTTAAATACCAACATTGGGCAGGCAGTAGAAGGCAAAATCACCTACCGCATGCTTTCCTCAGGATGGGAATCTATTTTTAGAAATGATACGCTACGCATTGACGTACAAATCCAGGATCGAGCACTCAATCGTTCCAATGAGGTTTCTAGTGCTTCGGTCACGCTCAAACAGATCACCCGAAAAAAATAAAAAAAGCTAGTCGCTCTGACTAGCTTTCTTGTTTTAGAGTGCCGGAAACTTTTTGGGATTGGATTCGTGCATGATCTGGTAGACTTTCTCTACTAGATCTTCTACGCTTGGTTTGGAAAAATAATCCCCATCTGTAGAATAAGCGGGTCGATGAGCTTGAGCAGCGATAGTTTGTGGTGCTGCATCCAAGTAGGCATATACCCCCTGATGATCCAAGACTTGCTGCATCATGTAGGCTGTTCCCCCACCGGGCACATCTTCATCTGCAAACAATACCCGATTGGTTTTTTGAATCGATTGGCCAATGATTCCCTGTGTATCAAAAGGCAACAAGGTTTGCACGTCAATCACTTCAAGGGAAATCCCAATTTCAGCCAATTCAGAGGCAGCATCAAGCACAATCCGACACATGCTCCCGTAAGTAACTACAGTCAGATCTTTGCCTTCTCGAAGCACTTCTGGAATCCCCATCGGTACGGTGTATTCACCAATATTTTGAGGCATTTGCTCTTTCAATCGGTAGCCATTCAGGCATTCAATGACCAATGCTGGTTCATCGGATTGAAGCAAAGTAGCATACATCCCAGCTGCCTGGGTCATGTTGCGAGGGACGCACACAATCATGCCTCGAAGGCTCGAGAGAATCATGCCCATAGGTGAACCCGAATGCCAAACTCCTTCCAGACGATGTCCTCTGGTACGAACAATCAAGGGTGCTTTTTGCCCTCCCTTGGTCCGATAGGTAAGCGTAGCAAGATCATCTGAAAGTAGTTGAATGCCATACAGTAGGTAATCCAAGTATTGAATTTCCGCCATGGGACGGAGTCCACGTAATGCTGCCCCGATTCCTTGCCCAATGATGGTACATTCTCGAATACTCGTATCCATGACACGCCACTCGCCATGCTTGGCTTGCAATCCCGCAAAAGCCTGATTGACATCTCCTATTTTTCCTACATCCTCACCTAAGGCAAAAAAACGAGGATTGTGCTCCAAGGTGTAATCAAAAAACGCCTGCAAAATTTCTCTGCCATCTACTAACGGTGAATCTTCTGTCACATGAGCCGGAATTTGCTTGCAATGTCCTACTGAAAACTCAGTTTGGCTATACAAATGACTGTTGTAGCGGTCTTGATTTTTTTCTTGAAGTTGATTGTACCAATTCGCCAATTCCTTCTTGATTTCATCTCCTTCAGTACGAAGTAAAAACAAACACTTACGTACCGTACTGACCACATCCTTTCGAATTGGATTAATGGTTTTTTTGAGATCATCCGCCAATTGAAGCAAGGCGATTTTTCGTGAAGATTTCTCTGCGATCAATCGAATCAAAGCAAGTGCTTGGTCCAATTCGGACTTGATTTCTCCATTAAATTCATTCCATGCAGCATCTTTCTGCCGCTTGACTTCTCCTTTGGCTTCCGCCTCTAGTTCATCCAGGTGATCCGCAGTCGCAAACCCTGAAGAGATAATGTATTCTCGGAATTTAAGGATGCAATCCCAGTCTTTTTCCCACTGCAATCTGTCTTTGCTCTTGTATCGCTCGTGCGATCCTGAAGTGGAATGCCCTTGTGGCTGCGTCATCTCTTCCACATGCAGTAACACCGGTACATGCTCTTCACGAGCTAATCGGCCAGCAATAGCAAATGCTTGAACCAAAGCTTCGTAATCCCAACCCTTCACCCGCAGAATCTCAAAGCCCTTTTCAGTAGTTGTACGCTGCAACCCAAGTAAGGCTTCTGAAATACTGCCTTTCGTGGTGTGAAATTCTTTGGGCACGGAAATACCAAATCCATCGTCCCATACAGCCACCACCATGGGTACTTGAAGGACCCCTGCAGCGTTGAGCGACTCAAAAAACATGCCTTCGGAGGTGGATGCATTGCCTATGGTACCCCAGGCAACCTCATTTCCATGAACAGAAAAATCAGTCAGGTCTTTCAGACTTTTGTTGTTTCGGTACAGTTTGGAGGCAAAAGCCAATCCCAAAAGCTTTGGCATTTGAGCCGCTGTTGGAGAAACATCTGCTGCTGAATTGTATTGGGTGGTCAAAGCTTTCCAACTTCCATCCTCGTTCAAGGATCGAGTAGCAAAATGCCCATTCATCAAACGTCCCGCGCTTGCAGGATCTGCAACTACATTTGTATGCGCATACAACTGGGCGAAATATTGCTGAACAGTCAACTCTCCCAAGGCCATCATGAAGGTTTGATCTCGGTAATAGCCAGCTCTAAAGTCACCTTTTTGAAAGGCGCGTGCCATGGCTACTTGAGCAAGCTCTTTTCCATCGCCAAAAATGCCAAATTTGGCTTTCCCCATAAACACCTCTTTTCTTCCCATTAAGGAAGCATGTCTACTGGTAATTGCCCATCTAAAATCTTCTAAAACCTGATTTCGCTGAATGGAGGATGCCTGCTGCACTTGATCTTGAATTTTTCCCGCCATAGGTTGAATTTTCCTAAATCGTTACACTTTGGGTTTACTTCTTGAGTTCAAAAATAGGCATTAACTGTATATGTGCAAATTTTATTTACTGAATTCACCCATTTAAAATTTGGTATTTTTTCCAAAATAATGATTCAACAAAATATTATTCTTTCAAAATATCAAAAACATTTCATTGATGATGAGTTGACTAAGTTTAACCCTTTCTGATTTTTTGAGGGTTCTCAAAAAAAAATCAAAATATTTTTTCAGAATTGCTCCTTTTTTAAAATTAAGTAAAGGTTTCCTAGATAAAATGGAATAAACTTTTGAAAATCACTCAAAAACAGAATGCCTACCAAATAGTATTTCTCAGGTGGCTGCTCAAACGTATTTTGCTTAGTATCTTTGTGGCAGTACTATAAATCCAAATCGACTTAGCCATGATTATAGGTGTTCCTAAGGAAATCAAAAACAATGAAAACCGAGTAGCACTCACTCCTGCGGGTGCCAAAGAATTAATCAAAAGAGGCCATCAGGTCTATGTACAACAGACTGCAGGTATTGGAAGTGGTTTTTCTGACGAAGACTACAAGGCTGCGGGTGCGAGCCTATTGCCAAGCATCGAGGCTACCTACCAAATTGCTGAAATGATCATGAAGGTGAAGGAACCGATTGAATCTGAGTACAGCTTGATTAAGCCAAACCAACTTTTGTTTACTTATTTCCACTTTGCTTCCTACGAACCTTTAACCAAGGCCATGGTGGCAAGTAAAGCCATTTGTTTGGCTTACGAAACGGTAGAAAAGTCAGACCGAAGTCTTCCCCTATTGGTTCCCATGTCCGAGGTAGCGGGTAGAATGGCCATTCAAAAAGGAGCCAACTACCTTGAAAAACCTTTAGGCGGTAGAGGAATCCTATTGGGAGGTGTTCCTGGTGTACTTCCTGCCAAGGTATTGATTCTAGGAGGTGGCATTGTGGGTACCCAAGCGGCCTGGATGGCTGCAGGACTAGGTGCAGATGTGATCATCATGGATGTGTCCCTTCCAAGAATGCGCTACTTGGCAGATGTCATGCCTGCCAACGTGAAGACCATGATGTCTAACGAGTACAACATTCGTGAACAAATCAAACAAGCTGACCTAATCGTAGGTGCGGTATTGATTCCTGGGGCAAAAGCTCCGCATTTGATCACCAAAGACATGTTGAAGGACATGAAAAAAGGTGCAGTATTGGTGGATGTAGCGGTAGATCAAGGAGGTTGCATCGAAACCTGTACCCCTACTACCCACGAGAATCCTACCTACATCATCGACGATGTGGTTCACTATTGCGTAGCCAATATGCCAGGTGCAGTACCTTATACCTCTACCCTAGCCTTGACCAACGCTACCCTTCCTTATGCCATCCAATTGGCGGATAAAGGCTGGAAAAAGGCCGCACAAGAAAATGCGGATCTAGTACCTGGTCTAAATGTGATTCAAGGAGATATTGTATACCAAGCTGTAGCAGAAGCATTTAACATGCCCTACACTCCGGTTGAAAAGTACCTTTCTTAAAGAAAATACTTTGTACAAAAAATCCCATCGAGGCTATCGATGGGATTTTTTTTTAGCGTCAGAACCTGTAGTTTGAAACCAAATCTATGGGAAACCCATTACGCCTTTCGGACAAACTCGGATTTAAGTGCCATGGAGCCAAAACCCTCAATTTTACAATCTATATTATGATCTCCTTCAACGAGGCGAATATTTTTCACTTTTGTTCCTGCTTTAATGGATTTGGGAGCCCCTTTCACCGGAAGGTCTTTAACCACTACTACTGAATCCCCATTGGATAAAAGCGCACCGTTGGAATCTTTTACTTGCAATTCCCCTTCTTCTGAAGCAACCTCATCTTTGGGATTCCATTCCAGACCACAATCTGGACAAACTAGTAATGCATCAAGTGGATAGGTGTATTCGGAACCGCAAGAAGGGCAAGGTGCTAAGTTTTCCATAGGCCAAATTTAAAAAGATTAATTACCTTTTTAAATACTATATATAAACTAAATTTATTGTTTGAGGATTAAACAAGATTAGAAAAATACGTAAATCCCCTACTCAGGCCGGATTGATTTGGCCCATTCCACTAGTTCAGCCCCTAGTTCCAATTGGAATCCGACTAAAATTCCATCAAAAAGTAACAAGAAAATACCTTGAAGGAGGATTGCTTTTCCAAATCCTATTGACCTCTCCTTTTCCATACGACGTCCTCGTTCGATTAGAAAAAATCCAATTGCCATGTAGGCAAGGTCCAAGGCAGCATTGAAAAGGAGAACTTTTTCAATTTGTTGCTGGGCGACCAGCACCTCCCAAAAATTGACCATCAACGAAACTTGGCTTGCCTGCCAATACCCAAAACCTGCAATCCCCAAATTGACCAGGTTCCAGTAAGCATTCATCTGGTGAAAGGCCTGAATTTGGCCTCTTGTCTTTAAGCCTCGGATGGTCCCTACCAACAAATTGAGTAACGCCCAAGATCCTAGAATCCACATTCCTTGCCGATTGTACTCCAGCCGTGTACCATTGAAATACTCCAATGTAGGAACTTCTTGAGCCAATGCCGGCAAAGAAAGTGTAAGGAGCAACAAAATAACTGGAAAGAAAATACGAGTCGTCATGGGGTGAATACTTACAAGTGATTCGGGAAATTTAAACTCATAAAACTGGATACAGGCTACCCCAGAGCATCTTAATTCCAAAATAACAAACCAAAGCTCCAGCAAAAATTTGGATTCCTCTTTTGAATTTCGGAGATAGAAAAGGCCGCAGACGACCTGCAAGAAATGCTTTCAATAGATCTACCCCAAAAATAGTTAAGAGTAAGGTACTGTAAAAAAGAGTTCGTTCTGAAATCCCCCAAACGTTTTTAAGGGAAACCATACTTGCAATAGATAACCAAAATAGCATGACGAAAGGATTAATCCCATTGATGCCAAATCCTTGAAAAAAGGCCTTTCGTTTCTTTGGTTTGGCAATCACCTGATCCCCAGCTATGGGAGAAACTTTCTTAAACATAAAGCTGATTCCAAAGAAGAGTAGAATCACCCCGCCAACCAACCCTAAATACTTTTCAATAGTTGGAATTTGAGTTAGCAAATGAACTCCAAGATAAGTAATCAGAACATAGATCAAATCACTCACCAACACACCCAAGGCAAGGATTGCAGATTGCCTAAATCCATGGGTAAGGCTAGTAGTCATCAAGGCAAAAAAAACCGGCCCAATCATCATGGAGAGCAACAAACCCAGTTTGACTCCTTCAAAAACAGGTTCCCAAATCATAGATACCCTTTTTCTTGCACAAACTCTTTCCAATTGCCTGCTTTATCCCCTTTGATCACTCTCGGGAATTTATTTTGGCCACCTTCCTTTCCTAGCATTCGCATCCAATCGTAAAAATGACTAGATGGTAAAATCGTTACCTCCATTTTTTTCAACGCATGCTTTCGCTCAACGGCATAGTCATCATTTAATTGTTTCAACTTGCCATCAATCGTTTTCTTCAAAATTTTTGGATCGATTGCATCATCCGTACCCACATACCAATGGTGTCCAAAAAGTGTCCCCTGTGACTCTCCTAAAACTGTAAACTCTTTAACTTGAATAGACAGGCTTTCTGAAGCATATTCTATAGCCTTATTCATGTTATCCACGGACAAATGCTCGCCACAAAGGCTTAAAAAATGCTTGGTTCTTCCTGTAATCACAATCTCAGCTTCCTCTTTAGAAATCACCCGAATCACATCACCAATTAAGTACCTCCATGCACCAGCACAGGTGGAAATTAGCAAGGCATACTCCTTGCCGTCCTCGACTTTATGGTAAGACAGGGTTTGGGGGTTTGTTACCAAGTTTCCCTCCTCGTCAAAATTTTGGGAAGTAAATGGAATAAATTCATAAAATATGCCATTATTCAACACCAAACGCATTGACTTTCTGTTTGGTAACGCTTGAAAAGCAAGAAATCCCTCCGAAGCCAAGTAGGTTTCAAGATAGATCAAAGGCTTCCCCAATAGTCGTTCAAATCCTAATTTATACGGCTCAAATGAGACACCGCCATGTACAAAAAGTCGAAGGTTTGGCCAGATATCGTGAATATTCTTGAGTTGGTAGCGATCTATGATTTTCTCAAGAAGCAATTGCAACCAAGCCGGTACCCCGACAATGATTCCAATGTCCCATTCAGGTGCTTTTTCAACGATTTGATCCAACTTATTGCCCCAATTACGATTCCGTGCAATCTTTTTCCCCGGTTTGTAAAACCGTTGAAACCAGATTGGGAGTTTGCTAGCAGTGATTCCGCTTAAATCCCCTGAAAAATAGGTTCCATTAAACTTCAAATCCGTACTCCCCCCAAGCATCAAAATTCCTTTACTTATCAAGGAAGTGGGAAGGTCGTATTGTGATAAACTTAACATTTGCCGAACTCCCGTTTTTCGGATTGCTTTAATCATCTCATCGGTAACGGGTATAAACTTAGAAGCAGCGCCAGAAGTACCCGAACTCAAGGCAAAGTAGTTGACTTTCCCCGGCCAGGTGATGTTCTTTTTTCCTTCTTCCAATTTGTACCAAAACTCTTCACGAATCGAATTGTAATCGTAAATAGGAAGTACCTGAGAAAAAGAGGTATAAAAATCATCCGTACTTCCTTTAAGGTTCCCCAGGATACTTTTAAACTGGTACTTTTGGCCAATTTCTGTATCCGCTGCCTTCAATAGTAATTTTTTGAGTTGCTCCTTTTGTAAATCCATAGGACTAGCGTATTCTTGTTCAAGACTATCGCGCAGTCGAATGCCTTTTTTAATTAATTTACTAAGTATAGCCATATCTTTGTTTAAGGAATTTACTCCCCGCTAAGATCAGTATAATGGACATTAAAGCCAACCTTGAACAGGTCAAAAAATCATTTCGTAATCCAGCCTGTCAATTGATTGCAGTCAGCAAGACTAAGCCCTTGTTGGATCTACAGGCCGCCTATGCTGCTGGGATCCGTGATTTTGGAGAAAATAAGGTGCAGGAAATTCAGGCCAAGCAGGGAGAAATGCCTGCCGACACCCGCTGGCACATGATTGGACACTTACAAAGCAACAAGATCAAATACATCGCTCCCTTTGTCCACCTCATTCATGGTGTAGATTCCTTCAAACTACTGCTGGAAATAGACAAGCAAGGCAAAAAAATTGATCGCATCATTCCTGTCTTGCTACAGATCCACATTGCAACCGAGGAAAGTAAGTTTGGCTTTGATCAAGAGGAACTGGAAGCCATGATTTGCAGTTCAGAATTTGCAAACCTGACTCATGTTCAAATAATGGGTTTGATGGGAATGGCTACTTTTACCGAGGATTTAGGGCAGATTCGATCTGAGTTTCAAGGATTGAAGCAACTATTTGAAGCCTTAAAAAAACGATCGCTACCCTCCTTTGTGGATCTGAAAGAACTCTCGATGGGCATGAGTGGGGATTACCAAATCGCTCAAGAAGAAGGTAGTACGATGGTTCGCATCGGCTCGGCCATTTTTGGAAGCAGAAATTACCCAACCCCATGAACGCAAAACGAATTCTTCAACTCGCCGGCCTATCCGGTGCCTTGGCCGTAGGTTTGGGCGCCTTTGGAGCCCACAGTTTGGAAGCCCTATTGATTCAAAATGGAAGGTTGGACACCTTTCAAACTGCCGTAAACTATCACTTTTACCATACACTTGCCTTACTTGGATTGGGAATTTTGGCTACAATCAAACCCAATTGGAAAGGAATTACTTTTTCCGCTTGGTGCATGGTGCTGGGAATGTTGGTTTTTTCAGGATCCCTTTACGCGCTTTCCTTATCGGGCATTACTTGGTTGGGTGCCATTACCCCACTTGGTGGACTTGCTTTTATCCTAGGATGGACTTCGCTTGCCTATCTCAGTTACAAAAACCTGTGAACTTTTGAAAAGGATCCTACTTTCCCTACTTCTTTCCTTTTGCATCACGAGCATCGCTAATGCTCAGGTTTCTCAGGCAAGCATTGTTCATTTGGATTCTGCCTTTGGTCCACAAAGTTTCTTCAATGGACACCTGACCGGTTTTATGCTGTATGACTTGGAATCCAAGCAGGTCGTATTTGAAAAAAATAGCCATCAGCACCAAATTCCAGCATCTACTGTCAAACTGCTCACGCTTTACGGCGCATTACAAATACTCCAAGACAGCACCCAAACGCTCCGGTACCTAGCTGTTGGTGACACCTTAAAGATTTGGGGATCGGGCGATCCAAGTTGGAAATACAAGAGCTTTTACCAACCCGATTTTCAACGTATCATTGGAAATTATGCGGTAATCCAATATTCGGATGCCAATCAGATTTCTCCCTCCTTCGGCTATGGCTGGCAATGGGATGATTATTTTTTTGCCTATGCTGCTGAACGCAGTTCTTTACCTATTTATGGCAACTTAGTGCAAATGGAAAAGTTAGGCGATTCCCTGAGCCTCTCTCCCATAACCTTCCAGAAAGGATTGCAATACAGTAAGCAAAACCTGAAAGAATTGGAGCGTGATTACCACAGCAATACCTTCTATTTCAACCCCGTCACCTTTTTGGGTCGAGCTAAACACCTACCATTCCTGGTGGAATCCGCACTAGTCGCTGAACTAGCAAGCCAGGAAACAGGAAAACCGTGGATTTACAAATCGGATTCACTTCCAACCACACATCAACAATGGCGTGGTGCACCCCTAGCCCCTTTGCTAAAGGAAATGATGCTTTTCTCTGATAATTTTATTGCAGAACAAGTGCTATGGATGACTTCAGACAGACTTTTCCAAACCTTGGATAGCGAACGCACCATAGACTACCTGCTCAAAACAAGTCTTTCCGATCTTCCAGACCGACCCAAATGGGTGGATGGAAGCGGCTTAAGCCGCCACAATTTGATCACGCCCAGATCCCTGGTGCGTGTAGTGGAAAAACTTCAAGAACTACTTCCAAAGGAGCAATTCGAAGAATACCTGGCTATCGGTGGAAAATCGGGTACACTTAAAAACACCTTCCAAGCTGCTGAGCCCTATGTATTTGCAAAAACTGGGAGCATGAGCTCGTCCTATAGTTTGGCTGGATTGGTCAAAACCAAGTCTGGCAAAACCTACGCCTTTGCTTTTATGAATTCCAACTTCCCTTTTCCAGTCGCAACCGTGCGGAAAGAAGTGGAAAAAGTGATGATCCAAGTCCGAGATCATTTTTGAAGTAGCCGCGAATTGCTTAAGTTGTCCTTTCGATTTAATGCCCTAAATACCACCTCTACCATGAATAAACGGAGTTTCTTAAAATCCTTAGGCCTGCTGGCCGCTACAGGGCCAATCTTAGGCCTGGATTTTCCGAAGGTGAATACTGCTTCAACCTTACTTCCCAAAGCCTTGCTTCGCGGCCAAACAGTGGGCATTATTAGTCCTTCTGCGGCAACAGCAGACCGAATGGAGTTTACTTACGCCAAAGAAGCCATGGAAGCCTTGGGCTTAAAAGTGAAATTGGGAGAAAATTTTAAGAATCGATTTGGGCATTTGGCGGGCACAGACGAGGAACGAGCGGAGGATTTCAATGCCATGTTTGCCGATCCAGAAGTAAAAGCAATCATCTGCCTTCGCGGTGGATCTGGGGCAGCGCGGATTTTGCCACTGATTGATTACGAACAAGTAAAAGCCAATCCTAAGCCTCTGCTCGGGTATTCGGATATCACCGCCTTTCATTGTGCACTTCAAAGTCAAGCAGGCTTGATCTCCTTCCATGGACCAAATGGATCCGGAAGTTGGAATAGTTTCAATGCTAGCCAGTTTCAACAACTCTTCTTTGAACAAAAACTACTCACTTTCAAAAATGAAATCGGCAAGGGAGATGACCTCGTAGCCAAAGGAAATCGAATCCAAACCCTCACAGCAGGTAGCGTAGAAGGAAAAATTCTAGGAGGCAATTTAACCGTATTAACTGCTTTATCTGGAACTCCTTATTATCCTGATTTTCAAGATGCTATTTTATTCATTGAGGATGTGGGAGAAGATCCTTACCGCATCGATCGGATGATGAGTACACTCAAACTGAATGGTACCTTGGGGAAAATCAAGGGTTTTGTATTTGGGCAATGTTCGGAGTGCAAACCCGGCAATGGCTATGGAGCATTTACTGTAGACCAAATTATGGATCAGTACATCCTTCCATTGGGAATCCCAGCATACATCGGCGCCATGATTGGACACATCCCAAGGCAATTTATTATTCCAGTAGGAGCTCGCGTTCGCTTAAATGCCAGTACAGGAACACTGACTTTATTGGAAAATGTATTTAAAAACGGTTAAACAGATGACTTCGGTTTTTTCCTTTTCACTAGCATTTTTCCTATTTACAGCAATGACCTTTTCCACTCCAAATTACGCTCAGCCGACCTCCTTAAATTACCTCGCCTTAGGAGATAGCTACACCATCGGAGAGGGTGTAGACTTGGAAGATCGTTACCCCATGCAACTCGTGCGTGAGTGGAATAAAAAAGCCAAAACCCCGTTTAACGCACCTTTGATCATTGCCAAAACGGGTTGGACAGTAGATGAATTGGAAACTGGTATCCAAGCTACTGCCACTGCAGCGACCGGATATGACCTAGTGACCTTACTGATTGGAGTCAATAACCAATACCGAGGTCGCTCCGTGGAATCCTATGCGGTAGACTTTGAAAAAATGTTGCAACGTGCCATTGCCTTTGCAAGAGGAAATAAGTCAAGGGTGATCGTGCTCTCCATTCCCGATTGGGGCGTTACGCCCTTTGCTACCCAAAAAGGAGTAGATCCAATTCAGGTAGCCAAAGGAATTGATGCCTACAATCAAACCAAAAAAGAGATTTGTGAAAATCAGGGAATTCAATTCATCGACATCACGGACGACTACCGAATAAATGGTGGATCAACTGAAGGCGTGGTGGAAGATCAACTTCATCCTTCCAAACTTATCTACGAACAGTGGACGGGGAAATTGCTCTCAGAACTCAAAAAAATGAATTTCTAATCCCTCAGAAGAACTTAATTTCAGATTCAATGAAGATCATTTGCATTGGCCGCAACTACGCAGCACATATTGAAGAATTAAAAAATGAAAAACCAGGACAGCCTGTCGTATTTCTCAAGCCTGATACTGCCCTTATAAAAGGTGGTACCCCATTTTTTTATCCTGACTTTTCAACCAATATCCACCACGAAATCGAATTGGTCCTCAAAATTTCCAAGGAAGGAAAGTACATCCAACCTCAGTTTGCGCACCGCTATTTTGAGGAAATCGGTTTGGGGATAGATTTTACAGCGCGCGACCTTCAAGACCAATGCAAGGCCAAAGGACTGCCTTGGGAAATTGCAAAGGCTTTCAATGGATCCGCGCCCATTGGTGAATTTAAATCAGTTGCCGAGTTGGGAGATTTGAAAAACATCGACTTCCACCTCGAGATCAACGGGGAATTGAAGCAAAAAGGAAATACGAGTTTGATGCTTTTTGATTTTGCGACCATCATTTCCTATGTGTCCCAGTTTTTCACCCTCAAAAAAGGAGACCTGATCTACACGGGTACGCCTGCTGGAGTCGGTCCTGTACAAATTGGAGATCAACTGATTGGATTTATTGGCAACGAAAAAATGCTCCATGTCGAAGTTAAGTAAGCTTACCCTTTTATTTATCTCCTTAATACTAGCGTACAGTAGTCCTGGATTCGCTCAACTTATTCAAAAAGGATACTTTCAGTCACCCGTAAAGCCAGGGGCGCGGAATTACCTTGCTGGCAACTTCTCTGAACTTCGACCCAACCACTTTCATACTGGCTTGGACTACAAATTTGGGGGAGTGGAAGGCGAGCCCATCTATGCAGCAGCGGAGGGTTGGGTACATCGCATCAAAATTTCCTCCTTTGGCTACGGGAATGTCATCTACCTCAAACATCCTAGTGGACACATCACCCTCTATGGGCACCTTCGGAATTTTAATCCCACACTGCATGCCTGGATGAAAAAGAAGGTATACGAGGCCAAGCAAAATGAATTGGAGCTTTCGCTGAAAAAAGGAGAACTCCCTGTGAAAAAAGGGGAACTCATCGCTTATGGTGGAAATACTGGGAGTTCGGGCGGGCCCCACCTACATTTTGAAATTCGTGACAGCTTGGATCGAGCACTCGATCCTTTGCTTGCAGGCTATTCCGAGATTCTAGACAACATCCCTCCTACCCCTCAAAAAATTGCCATCGTTCCCCTCGAGTTAGATAGCCGGGTCAATGGTAAGTTCCAACGTCTGGAACTCACCCCTGTGCTCAGTGGCTCCAACTACCGAATACCGGAAACGATCCAGGTTTCGGGAAAAGTAGGCCTAGAAATCCAAGGTTACGATAAGTTGGATGGCGCAGAAAACCAAAATGGCTTTCCCAAATTTGAAGTATCGGACGAATCGGGTCTTCTGTTCAAACTTTTAGTAGACCAGGTGGATTTCAACTACACGCGACATTTTCTACTCCATACCCATCAAAATCGCTTTACCAAACTCTATTTTCAAAAGGATTTGAAATTTTCCTTTTTTACGCCGAGTAACCCAGGCACGGGTGCATTACAAGTGGAAACAGGCAAAAAGAAGAACATTCAGGTCAAACTCATTGACGCCTACAACAATGCCCGACTCGTTCAACTCAGCCTCACAGGAGCGGACTTGGATTCCACCAAATCGGACGGAGCGGCACCCCAAAAAGCGCAGGTGAGCTATTACAAAAACATCCTGAAAATCAAAGTAGCACAAAGCAATAAAGGAGGATTGGCAAAGTTTGAAGTAGGAAATACCGCCTACGAAATCCTTCCTGCCTACCAGGATGCCGCAAGCAGAACCTACCTTTGGGACCTACGATTTGGTATTCCAAAGAAAATTGACCTGTGTTCAGAAATATACATACCGGACATCATTGGCCATTTCCCAGTAGGCAAAGAGCACTTGCATGCCATTGCTAACCTACAGATTCGGGCAGAGGCCAACAGTCTTTTGGAAGACCTCTACCTCCGGGTTACCCAAACAGGAGCCGGCAGTGCCCCTGTTCTAAATCTGGGTGAATCCAGCGCTTACCTCTGGAATCCCATTGAAGCGACTTGGGAGGTAAGTGGCTATACTGGAAACAAATCCAAAACCCATGTATACCAACGTTCAGCAAATGGCGCCAGAAGTTTTGTTGGAGGCGATTGGGTTCAAAATCAAATACGGTTCAAAACCAGAAATTTTGGTAGTTTTGTTTTAGCCGAGGATGCAGTCAAACCGACCATCAGCCCTATTCGCGTAACAAGTCAAGGCATGCGATTCACAATCAAAGACAACTTGTCTGGAATCAAGAGTTTTGAAGCTTATGTCAACGGGGAATGGGTTTGGATGCGCTACGAGCACAAGCAGGCCGTCATTTGGTCGGAACCGCTTCAAGGGCAAAGTCTGAAAGGGCCTGTGCTCCTGAAGGTAACCGATCAAGCAGGCAATGTGGCTGAATGGCGCGGCACCCTCAATTAACCAAGTAATCACCTTAATCACGAATACCATGTCCTTAGAAGTTGGCCAACAGGCACCTGATTTTGTAGCAAAGATTGAAACTGGAGCTTCCATCAAACTATCCGACTACCGCGGAAAAAAAGTGATTCTCTATTTTTACCCTAAAGACGCCACCCCGGGATGTACCGCACAGGCCTGCAACCTTCGGGACAATTACGAGCAACTCCTCAAAGCTGGATATGTGGTGTTTGGCGTGAGCTCAGATACTGAAAAGTCTCACCAAAAATTTATTGAGAAGCAAAACCTCCCCTTTTCCCTAATTGCGGATACGGAACTCACCGTACACCATGCCTATGGAACTTGGGTTGAAAAATCCATGTATGGCCGCGCCTACATGGGTACTGCGCGAACCACCTTTGTCATCGACGAGGCGGGAAAAATCGCTGAAATCATCGAAAAAGTAGATACCAAGAACCATACGGCACAAGTGCTCAAGTAACCTAGCCTCATGAAAAAACAATCCCTACCCGAACTACAAAAAATCTGTAGCCAACTACGCAGAGACGTATTACGCATGGTGCATGCGGTGCAATCCGGGCATCCCGGCGCACCCCTTGGCTGTGCCGAATTTTTTGTTGCCCTTTATTTTGATCAGCTTCACCACAATCCCGATTTCCAAATGAATGGAAAAGGAGAAGATCTATTTTTCTTGTCCAACGGACACCTCTCCGCTGGCTGGTACTCCGTTCTGGCACGAAGCGGGTATTTTCCTGTGGCAGAAATGAATACCTTCCGAAAACTGAATTCCAGATTGCAAGGCCATCCAGCCACGCACGAACATTTACCTGGCATTCGCATCGCTTCAGGTTCCTTGGGTCAAGGATTGTCAGTAGCCATTGGTGCGGCACAAGCCAAAAAACTAGATCAGGACAAGAGTTTGGTCTATGTACTGATGGGCGATGGGGAATTGCAAGAAGGACAAGTTTGGGAGGCCGCCATGTATGCCGCACATTACAGTATGGACAATGTGATTGCCACTATTGACTACAATGGACAGCAGATTGACGGTCCTACTGAAAAAATAATGGATCTAAAGAACCTCAAAGCCAAATGGGAGGCCTTTGGTTGGGAAGTCATCGAAACCAAAGAGGGCAATGACCTCGC
>JACCDO010737196.1_pt1 | contig 46511 bp, 41 predicted proteins | sample 7446101 | NCBI WGS metagenome assembly JACCDO01 (sample SAMN15323440, study PRJNA562643) | freshwater metagenome | isolation source: river surface water | place: USA:Blue River Watershed | collected 2017-08-16 | reverse complement strand
TTGTAAGACTGAGAAAGTTTTGAATATTTTTTAATTAATATAAAAATTATTATTTGCGTAAAAAATTTATTTATCCTCTAAAAAATTTATTTTTTTCTTCTATTAATTTATATTAAATATGGCTGATATAGACGGTTCAACTGCAGATGTCACAGGAATGGGTGCTAAACTCGAATCATTATTTACACTCCAAAACGGAGGCAAGAAACGTAGAGGATCAAAGAAAGGTAGCAAGAAAGGATCACGCAAACTCAGCGTTGCTGCTATGGAAGGTGGCAAAAGACGCTCCCGCAAAGGATCAAAGAAGGGATCCAAGAAACTCACAGGTGGCAAGAGACGTTCACGCAAAGCCGGCTCAAAGAAGGGCTCAAAGAAACTCACTGGTGGCAAGAGACGTTCACGCAAAGCTGCCTCAAAGAAGGGTAGCAAGAAAGGTTCACGCAAACTTACTGGTGGCAAGAGACGTAGCCGCAAAGCCGGATCAAAGAAGGGCTCAAAGAAACTCACTGGTGGCAAGAGACGTAGCCGCAAAGCCGGATCAAAGAAGGGCTCAAAGAAACTCACTGGTGGCAAGAGACGTAGCCGCAAAGGATCAAAGAAAGGATCCAAAAAGCTCACTGGTGGCAAGAGACGTAGCCGCAAGGGATCAAAGAAGGGAAGCAAGAAAGGCTCAAAGAGAGCATAAATTAATTATTAAATAATTAAAAATAACTATATTTCTAATGCCTTTGAATTGTAGTTAATTATAAACTTTGCCATTTTATATATTATTTATAACTAATATATAAAATTAATCATCATCACTTTCACTATTATTTATTTTATCATCAAAAACTAATACATTATTTATGTATTTCATATAACATGTCATCAATAAATTAAAATTATCTTTTACTTTTGGATTCTTCTCTTTTAATAACATATTATATATACCATTATAGAATATATCTAATTTTGAATCAAAAATAAATGTTTTATTCTTAATACTATCATAAAATTCATGCATAATATGATATATAATTGATGTTATAATTATAGATTTATTTTTCTTATTACTTTTTATTATATTAGAAAACTTATCACTTTTTAATATATATTCTAATATATATTTTGTAATATCCATTATTTTTTTGTTATCATCACTCTCATATTCTTCATTTATTTTATTTAAATTCTTCAAATAATGATTCTTCTTATTTAAATTTTTAACAACAACATTAACTTCACCATTATAATAATAATCTTGAATAATATATAAAAGTGAATTAATTAACATATCTAAATTATCATATATTTCAAATTGATTATTATATGTGTCTATAAATTCTTTTATATTTCTAATATCATTTATTTTTTCCATATGTTCTATATTTTGTTCTAAACCAGAATTAATTCTCAAATATAATCTCTTCTGTTCTTCATCTGATAGATTTAAATATTTACAAAATGTAATTCTTTTATTACTTATCAATTCAAATAAATTACTATCTGTTTTATTACATTTTATTATTGCTTCGTATCTATGTTGACCATCTAATATACCATATCTATTATGTTCTGTTGAATAAGTTACTATAATTTGACCAATATCTATATTATTAATTATGGAATCTATTGCATTATTATACATATCATCATCCCATTCCTTTTCTCTTTGACATATAGGAACAATAATTTTCATTTTAATTAACTCATTTATTTTTATTCTAACTATTGATGGTTCTGGTAGTGGTTTTTTTATTTTTAACATAATAATTATAATTTATTTACTATTATTTAAGTTATGTAATGTATATAAAAAAGATTTATATTTTAATAATATATGGAATATATTACTTCCACTTTAAAAGTTGCTTATGATAAAATAAGTAATATGATTATGCCTACAACAATTAGTAATATTACTATGTTACCAGTAACTAAACAAACATTTACTTCATTAAATTCATCTGTTATAAATACACAACCCATGCCATTAGAAAGTCCTATTTGTGATATAAATAGTATTGATACTAATAATACTGATAATATGAATAATATGAATAATACTGATAATACAGATAATAATAATGATAATGATAATAATAATGATATAGATAAACATATAGATTTATCAACTCCAAGAGTTAGAATATTTCCAACTATGCCATATATAGAACAAATATCATGGTTTTATGGTGAACCATCATATATTAAAAATAAAATATATCTTGGTTCTTCTTTTAATGCTGCAAATAAATCAATGTTAAATAAACATAATATTAAATATATAATTAATATTACTGCTGAAATTAACAATTATTATCCGAATGATATTACATATGTTAATTATAAAATGTATGATAATAATAAAGAAAGCATTTTATACTTTTTAGAAGATTCATATAAAAAAATTAAACAATTTCAAGAAAATAATGATGGTAATATATTAATTCATTGTTTTATGGGTGCAAGTCGTTCTGCTACTTTAGTAGCATATTATTTAATGAGAGAATATAATTTAGAACCATATCATGCATATAAATTATTAAAGAAAAGACGAAAATTAGTAAATCCAACAAAATTATTATATAATGACTTAAAACGTATAAAAAAATGTATTAAACAAATTTAAAAACCAAGCATGCGTGAAACTTGTTCAGGAGTGTCTTTGTGAACAACGCGTTTAGGCCGTTCGGGAGCATTTGGTTCAACCGGTTTAGTCTGTTTTGCCGGAGTTTTCGGTTCGGCCTTTTGTGGAGCCTTAAGAAAAGACTGAGCCGAAAAAACCTTTTTAGCCGGACCAGGTTTTGATGATGTAACTTCTTCATCATCAGAATCAGAATCGGAATCAGAATCAGAATCAGTAGAGTTAGAAGAATCGCTTTCTGTTTCACTCTCTGAATCGCTTGATTCCTCAACAGTTTTCGTTACTGACTTTACAGGTTTCTTCTCGATTTTGTTGCCAAGACTGTCAACACTCTTAGTAGAACCTGATTTTTCAGAATCACTTTCATCAGAACCAGTTGTTTCCAAATCTTCTTTTGTTACAACCGAAATGACCCGGTCAAATTCATCATTTGCTTCACCGCGTCGTTGAATATCACGTTCCTTATCCTTTTTACGACGTTCCAGATTAAGATGTGTTTTAGAATCAGCAGGATTACTCTCTTCATCATCCGATTCTTCATCAATGATATCCGCACGAAAAATGTTCGCATTATCTTTGTCAATCTTAACATTCAATGCCGTTGATGCAGCAAGAAGAGTACTAGGGTTAGTAATCTTTTGAAGAACATCATAGAATTTTCCAGATTCCTGTCGGACAACAATTAAGTCATCCTTGTTAAACCAAACACGTTTTTTAAAACGTCCTGGAATAGTTGCCTGAACCGTTTCTCCCGTCTGCAGCAATACTTCAATAGTATTGCCTCCAACCTTACTAGTCACCTGAGCATAGAAGTGTAATCCATCCTCAGTGTTGAACTCAGTAGTTGGGTTCTTAGACATGCGCCCTCCGCGCTTGCCCTTTTTAGCTTTATTGCCACCAGTAATATTTTTAACCATTGTGATTATATAGATAATCATTAAATAGACTATAAGGCTTTAGGTATATTTAATGTTCAATTTTTTTTAGTCTAAAATATTTTATATAAAAAAATAAGCAAATTTATCATATATATTAGGTATATTATTCATCATCTACTTCATATTTATCCGCAGGTTTGACTACTTTCTTAACTACCTTTTTAATTACTTTCTTAACTACTGTTTTCTTTGGCTTTTCTTGTTCCTGTTGTTCTGGTTGTTCTGGATGTTGTTCTTTTTCTTCAACTGGTTTAGGTTTAACTACACGCTTTACTACTTTCTTTGGTTTAAGTTCTGGTTCATCTTGTTGAGTTTCTTCAAGAGGTTTTGGTTTAGCTACACGCTTTACAACTTTCTTATTTGGTTGCTCAACAACTGGAACTGGTTCAACATCTGGAACTTGTTCAACAACTGGTTCAGCTGGTTTAGTTGCTTTAATGTTTTTACGTGCAACTTTTACAGGAGGAGGTTCATTTGGTTTAACTTCTTTAACTTCAACTTCTTTAACTTCCTCCTTAACTTCCTCCTTAATTTCAGGTTTAACCTCTTTAACTTCCTCCTTAATTTCAGCTTTAACTTCTGCTTTCGTATGTAGTTTAATTACTTCATCTACAGCAATTTTCAATTCTTCTTTTGCAGCCTCTTTTTCCTGTTCAGTTTTCTTTGCCTTCTTTACAGGTTTACTTGCTTCAATATATTGATTAATTTCTTCTTCAGTTTTCAGAGAAAAATCTTCATTAATGAATTGGTCAAAGAGTTTATAAATTCGTGAATTATATTGAATATTATATTGATGTGAATTTTCTGCCATATACTTACGATTTTCTTTTGTATCTTTAATGTGAGAAATACCTGTTGTATCATCTTCAATAAAAATAGAAACAAATGCAATAATCATAGTATTAATATTCCAAGCAGCAGTTGAATGTTCTGGATGATAATGCGAGTTAGTCATACAAATTGCTTTGTTAACTTCAAATCGACCACTAGGTGTTAGGATTTTAAATACTGGTGCTTTAGTTGGATATTCATCTGGAACTTCAATCTGACCAATATATAATCCACCCTTGTAGGGTGCGTCATCTGGTCGCATTAGAAAATAAAATATTTTAATATTATTTGGGTCTTGAACACCTTGAACAAAACTTACACGATTCTGAGAAAGAATACGGAGTTCACCCATAAGACGTTTAATAAGTGGAGCGCTCATTTTATACTGTTTTTAATTAATATAGTTATTATGAGTATTCTGATTAGAATATGTTAAATTCAATTTTTTGTTTTTATTAATATATTATATATGAGTAGTTCTGCTAAAGTAGATTGTAAAATATTTGTAGGAAATGTCCCTTTTGATTGTAATAATATAGAATTCAGAGAATGTTTCAAAAATATTGATGGTTATGTTATTGCAGATTTAATTAATATGCGAGGATTTGGTTTTGTTGAATTAAAAAGTTCATACCATAGAGATTTAATATTAAATGGTAATAATACATTCTTTATTAAAAATAGAAAATTAAGATTAAGTGTATATGACAATACTGGAAAAAATAGTATAGAAACATCAAGTTTTATTAAATTAGAACAAATATCACAAAATATCACTAGAGAAGATATACAAAACGAATTTAGTAATTTCTGTAAAGTAGGTAAATGCTTTATTGATACTAATAGGTTAACTGGAGAAAAGTTATCAACCGGTTTAGTTGAAATATATGATGCTGAAGTATTACACCAATTATTATCATTAGGAACATTATTAATGCACGATAAAAGTGAATTAGTATTAAAACCATTTAATAAATCACCTAATAGTTCATTCAAACATAATAAAAAACCAAGTTTATCAAAAGAAGAATATTTTGAAATATATAATGCTGGTAGAAATGCTGGATTAATTGAAGGAAGTAAGTTACATGATAATTAATTTTATTAATTATCAGATTAGAATAACTTTTAAATTATTCTTACATGACAGATAAAAATAACTTTAGTTATTTTTAGATGGCAGATTGGAATAACTTTTAAATTATTCTTACATGACAGTTATTTTTAATAAATGGTAGAGTAGAATAACTTTTAAGTTATTCTTACATGACAGTTGATTCTTCATCTATTTCATATATTGAATTTTCAACTTGTGCTATCATTAATAATTTAGTATTTGGATTACTTATTTTTTGACAATTCTTAAATAAATCTAATGTTTTGAATAAATTTTCTTTTCTCTTTTCCATAACTTGAACATATGCTTCTAATTTTCTTAATTCTGGTTTAAAATCATAACTTCTTAAATTCTTAAATAAATATATTTCATTGTTATATTTCATTTGGTCATATATATTTTTTAATTCTGCTTCAACGTATTGTATAATTTCTTGCATATTTTTTAAAGCAATAATTATAGATACATTTTCTACTGGATAATATTGTGGGATTTCTATTATTATTGATTGTAATAATTTTAATGATGCATCTAAATCTGTTTTTATCAAAACATCTTTTATTTCATTGTGAAATATACTTTTACTTAATCTAATGTTCGTTGATAAAGTATATATATTCAATGTTAGTGTGCTAATAGAATTAATAACACTACTTGCTGCACCTAAACTCAAAGCTCCAACTCCAAGAAATACTGCCATAAACTCAAATATATAATAAAAAATGAATATATTTTTAATTATTTAAATTTATAAATTATATAATAATCATAAACATAATGAAAGATAAGCTATTTGGAATATTAAATTTAAGTTCTAGATTAATTACAAAAGATGATAAGGGAAATACATATAAGAAATTTACTCCATTTAATACACACATAAAACCATTTAATGTTAAAACAAAAAGATCACAATTGATAGATGTCTATTGTATTGTATCTAAAGATTCATCAACCGTATTGGAATATTTTGATAATCTGAAAACAAAAGATATTCCTAGAATCTTAGCAATGGCTAATTGGAAGAATATTAATAAAATGAATCTAGATATAATTATCAAAACTGATTTAACACCGAATAGAATTGATTTGACAAATCTTATTGCATTTACAATAGATCCATCTGGTTCATTAGATAGAGATGATGCAATTGGTGTGGACATCAAAACATCAAGAATATTCATCCATATTGCTGATCCATCATCATATGTAGATATAAAATCAGATTTAGATATAGAACTACAAAATCGCGGTGAATCAGTATATTTAGATAAAACATATCATATGTTTCCAGAATTATTAGCAACTAAACATATTAGTTTAACTGAAAATCAAATTAATAGAGCATTTACTTTAGAATTACAATTAACTAAAGATTTAAAAAAAATAATATCACATCGATTTTATAAATCATTAATAAAAGTTAAAAATTTAACATATGATGAATTTCAAGTTAATATTGATGGCGATTCTATATATACTGATTCTAATTATTTAGTATTATACGATTTTGCAAAATCATTAAGAAAAAATAAATATTATGACTCACATATTATGGTTGAAAATTATATGATATTATGTAATAGATATGTTGCAGAAGAATTAAAAAATGTTCCATCTATTGTTAGATACAATAAAGATAGTTTAATTGAAGATGATAAAGTAATTATGAATGATATAAATCCTAAATTAATTGATATGTATAAAGTTTGTTCATACGAATCTGCAACATATGAATTAAATCAAGATTATTCTGGACATGCTGCATTAAAATTAGAAAATTATACACACTTTACATCACCTCTACGTAGATATGCTGATTTAATGATACATAGAATATTATATGAAAAATTAAATTCAAATACTAGTATGTATACAAATAGTTATATTAAAGAATTATGTTTAGAATTAAATATGATAAAAAGTATATATAAACAATCATATAATTTGAATAATATTTGTAATATTATGGGAGATAATACTCAGTTAGAATTAGAAACAAATATTATATATTTTGATATGAATAGAATAAAATTATACAGTATGAAACATAATATGATTTTTAATTTAGTTTTAATACATAAATCAATAAAAAAACTTACTAATACTACTACAAATTCTAATGAAATAGAAATAGAATTATTAAGTAATAATGATTCATTTACTGAATTAATATCATTCAAATTATTTCAGGAAGTAAAAATTGTTATATATAAGTTTAATTCGTCTATTCAACCTTTTAAAATTGATTTACTTGAAAATATAAATATATTAATCTAATCTAAAGTATACATCGCAAATACAACTTCTTTTTTTATTTTATCATTTAAATCATCATCATTTAATATTATATATTCCATAGATGGAATTTTATTTTCTGTTAACATAATCCATTTATTATTAAATGTTGTTAATACCGAATAATAATTATTATTTTCATCTTTACAAATTAATGAATGAATTTTATATTTAATATAATTTTGTGTAGGATCACAATTATTAAAAAATTTTATCTTTCTCATAATATCAATCATTGTATTCTTATTATTTCTATTAAAATAAAATGATATATATGATGGAATATTCTTTAGATTATAACAATAATAGTCTTCTTGTTCTTTTAAGATTTCAGTATTTAACCAATTTAAAAATAATTTCTTAATACTTGTATCATCGTTATTTACATCTAATTTAATTATTGATGTTTTATATGTTTTATCTTTATCTTTATCTATTAATACTCCATCCTTTATCTTCATTATTTCAAATTCTAATTTATTTCCATTCAAATATTCTAATAAAAATTCATATAATTTATTTATTGATTGTGATTTCATTGAATTTATAATGCTTTCGTTAGTTAAATATCCATTAATTAATATATAATTTCTAATCTCATTAATTATATCAGATTTTATTGTATAATGACGTCTAAGTGGTTCAATATAATTTGTTTTAATAATCTCTTGTAAATAGTATCCTGAAGAATTATTGGGGTCTGATAATAATAAATGTTGTATATGTTCATTATTTTTATAAAATAAAGCTGACAATAATGCATTAATATATGATGTGAAATATCCACCTTCTATTACACATGGTATGATATTTGTTTCATTATAATTATTCATATTTAATTAATATTATTAAATATAAATAAATCTTTAGATAAATAAAATTTTAGTTTAATTTAATTTACCGAATCCTTTTAGTCCGCTTAGTTGTGATAGAACAGTTTGGAAATCTGGCATGTCATTAATACGAATACGATAAAATCTTTCAATATCTGTAATCTTGCGATAATCTCTATCTGTTACAAAATTAATTGCCACACCAAGTTTGCCAAAACGACCACTACGGCCAATACGGTGAACGTATTGTGCTTTGTCGCGAGGAATATCATAATTAATTACAATACCGATTTGTTCAACATCAATACCACGTGATAAAACATCTGTTGCAATTAATACACGAATTAAACCTAGACGGAAATCACGTAATACTTCTGTTCGTTCTGATGTTTCCATTGCACCATGAATCTTATTAACAGAAAAACCATTCGTTTCAAGTTTACTTGTTAGTTCATCTGCAACTCCAACACTATTAACAAAAATAATACATTGACCAATGAGTAAATTCTTATATAAATCTACAAGTGTATCGAACTTATATTCATCAAATTTTACATCAATCTTATACTGTTTAATCAAATCAAGTGTTAAATCTTCTCGTTTTAGTAGAATTTCTTTTGGTTCTGTCATAATTGCACTTGCAATATCTAAAATATCTCTTGGATACGTTGCTGAAAATACACAAATTTGTGTATTCGCATCAAGTGATTTAATAATTGATTTAATTTGTTCAATAAAATCTTCTTTTAGTAGTGCATCAGCTTCATCCATAACAAATAGTTTTAATTTCTTAGGGTCAAATGCTTGTACTGTAATATAATCAAACACACGTCCAGGTGTTCCAATTAATACTTGTGCTGAACGAATCTGTTTATATGGGTCACCTTTGTTATTTGTCTTAACACGAGTTCCTCCAATACATAAATGTGTTGAAATACCCATGTGTTTAGAAATATTTGAAAATACTGTATGAATTTGAGTTGCTAATTCACGTGTAGTTGCTAGAACTAGCACTTGAGGATATTTTTCTTGTGGATTTACTACAGATAATGAACCAATAGTAAATGCACCAGTTTTACCTGTGCCTGATTGTGATTGAGCGATTAAGTCATTTCCATCAAAAATTTCTTTGATAGTAAGATTTTGGATTCGTGATGGAACTGTAAATCCATAGTCAAATATACCTTTAAGAAGGTCAAAACTCAAGAATTCCATATCATCAAAACTCTTAAATGTTTGCTGTGTATGTTGCACAGGTTGTGAAGATTGCCGATTATTATAATTATTATTATCTGTCATTTTAAATTATATAGTATAATATATGTTTATTGTTTAAATCAAACTGATATCAATTTTTATTCAACTTTTGAGGTTATAAATACTCGTTATAATTCATTATAATTAATATTTATAAATACTATAATTTACATATGGATATAATAAAGAAATTAGTTAATTTTTCACCTGAAACATTAAATCAAAAAATAGAATTTTTAGTTAATAAATCTATTGATACTCGTAAGATTGTTGTTAATGGAACTACATCTATTGATAATAAAATTAAAGTATTAGTTGATGATATGTATTCATTTAATTTGTATTCAAACTGTTTATATTTAATGGAATTAAAGGCAACTGATAAGGAATTGAAGAAAAAATATCAAGAATTAAATGAATTCTTAAAACAACACAATATAAAATATAATACAGATATAAACTTATTAAAAGCAATATTAGAATTATATGCTAAAACTGAAAATGAAGATAAAAAATTCTTTTTATTAAAAACTATTAAATCTATGGAAAAATATGGAACATGTAGTGAACATCATAAAAAAATATTAGCAATAACACAAAATATAGAACATACAGAAAATATTATTAATAACATATTAGAAAAACCATTAAAAATTAATATAGATAGAAATAAAATTGATGCTGAATCAGAATCAATTGTATCTTCTGTTTATCCTGATAAACAAAATCATATATACATAGATAAAAGTAAATATTATTATTTAGTTAAAAAAATAAGTGATAAAAATATTAGAAGTTATTTAGAAAAAGAATATATGAAAAGATATAATGAATTATTACCAGCAATTTCTAAACTTATTAGTTCAAGAAAAGTTTATGCAGAATATATTGGTTATGATTCATTTTACAGATTTTGTAGTAATAAAACAGATGAAGATACAGAAAATTTAAAAATTATGTTAAAAGATTTGAATGAAAAATTAGATTTTCAATTAAAAGGAAGTTTAGAAACAATTAAAGATTTAACAGGACAAAATAATAAATTATTAGTAAGTGATATTATTTATGGTTTAGATAAATTCTTTCCAGATATTAAATTAAAACCTATTGATATATTTGAAACAGTATTTGTATGTATTCAAAATTATTTTAAGATTAAATTTGTTCAATCTAAAATAACACCTTTAAATAGAGATTGCAATCCAATTGAAATATACGATAGTAAAGATAAATTGAGAGGTTATTTATTTATGGATTTATTAAAAAATAATAAAAATGTAAAACAACTTAGTTTATTAAGATTAACAAATGGTTATGGTGAAAATTTACCAGTATTATATTTAATGGGTGCATATAATGATATGGAAAAACCAATATGCACATATTCTGAAGTTGTTACTGTATTTAGAGAATTTGGTTTTATAATTTCTAATATATTTAATCACACACCATTAGGTATAGCTGAAGATGATATAGAATTAATAAATTTCTTACCAAATTTAATGGAATATATTGCATATAATCCACAAGTAATTTTAACTTTAGTAAAAGATAAAAATTATAGAAAGAGAATATTAAAGGCTCGCGAAAATGAACTATTAATTAATTTAAAACTAAAATGTATTAGTGTTTTATTCGATAGTATTATTCATTCATCTAATGAATTTTTAGATATTAATAATAAAGCTAATACATTAAGTAATAGTAATATTGTATGTAGTAATTTATTATTAAACTTATATAAACGTGTATTTGCTGATGTATTTAGTAAGTTAACAGATATAGTTGATTGTGATTTAGGTTTTATTTTACCAAGTGTTATACATAATACTATTAATGGTCAACAAGGTTTAATATATGGTAATATTATTAGTAGTATTCTAGCTTATAATACTTATGAATATATTAATTCAGAAAAAAATATAAAATCATTATATGAATTATTAGAAAATAAAACATATTCATACAAGAAAAATTTAATTAAATTTATTACAACTATTAAAACAGATTATTATAAAAACTTCTTAACTGGTTGTTTAAAAATAAAAGATACATCTCTTGATAATTATTTTGACGATGAACAAACTGAAGCCCATCCACAAACTGAAGAAAATATATATTAATCATCTCTCATCTTATTTCTTTCATTTATTGTTGCTTTTAAAATTTCATTTGGAGTATTTATTTTTTCCATAAATTTTTGAATTGCCATTGTATCTTTTGGAAAACACAATCCTCCATATGAAATATTTCCATCAGAACCTGGTATATTTGTATGCATTGGATTAATCCAACCATTATTTAACATTGTTTCTTTTACAGTTTCAAATGAACAATTTAATTTTTGACATAATAAATAAATTTCTGTAAAAAATTGTATTTTTATTGAATAAAAACTATTTGCACTTAATTTCATTATTTCTGATTCTGTTGACATAATTATTGATATTTGGGCTTGTGGATAGTATTTATTATAAAAATTAATTATTTTATCTATATATTCATGTGTATTCTTACTAGATATCCCTAATACTATATGTTTTTGCGTATGAAAATCTTCAAATGCTGTTTTTGCTGATAAAAATTCAGGATTATGTATTAATTTAACATTTGGATATTTTAGAGAATAATTTAATGTAGTATTTGGTATAATAGTTGATTTAATTAAACAAATTCCTGTATAATTATTTTTACTTAAATAATCTATAACTTCATCTAATGCAGTTAAATCATATGTTTCTAAATTTTTATCATATAAAGTTGGTAAACATAAGAATATTATTTCTGTTTTTAATAAATCATCTAATGATTTACTAAAATATAATTCGCTTTTATATTTATCATAAACAAATAAATTCGTTTTACATACATACATATGTTTTTCTAAACTCATACGAATAGCTGAACCAACGAATCCATGTCCAACTATTCCAACTCGAATTATATTATCCATATATTTTACTTTAGTATAATTATTTTTTACAATAATCTTAATAATTTATATTATTCCATTTCAGTATATTCAATAAAATCTTTAACTACTGATTGTATCATTACAAATGTTAATGCTTCTAATTTTTCATCTAACTGTGATATCGTAGGTTCCCCTTCATCATATGGATATTTAAATGTTTGAGCAGTATTATAACAATTATAATAAGTATTTTCAAAAAAATCATAATGCCTTGAATCAGCCATATCAATATTATAATCTAATACAGAATTAACATAATATATAATTCCATCTATTTTTTCCTCTAAATCGATATAATTAAATGTATCGACTTCTTGTTCAATAATATAGCTTACTGTACAAGCTTTATTAAAAATAGTATTTTCCATTTTTTGATATTTAATATTATAATTAATTTTATAATATTAATATAATCTTATTTTCATTTTTTTATGAAACCTTCTAATAATGTTGATTCAGATAATATAGAACCTAATACATTTAATTTAAGAGTAGATGATAATTCAATATCAATTGAATCATTATCGCCGGATTCTAATATATCTGAAATTTTGTCTGATTGTTCTATAAATTGTTTAATTAAATCATCTAAATGACCATTCTTTAGTAAACTATATATTGTTTTTGGATTATTAAAAAATAAATAGTTTAATGCTGTATCATTTGAAACTAAAGTAAAAAATGCATATATTATAGAACGAATATTATGTAATTCTTTTTCTTTATCTTTATCTTTATCTTTTTCTTCTCCTAAATTATCTTCTACTAAATTATTTTCTTCTTTAATTTCTTTATTCTTATCTTCTAAACAAATTAATATTATTTTTAAATTTTCATTAAAATATTTCTTCATTGGTATGTCATGTAATAATACTTTACCAACATATATTAATTTAACGTTATTTTCATAATTAAATCTTTCTTTTACTAATGATGCTAATACTGAAACTGTATCTTCTAAATTAATTTCAAAGAATTCTTCTTTTTGATAAATATTTTTAACTTTAACTTGCATATATAGTCTATTATAAAAAATTGACTTTAAAATGTGTTAATTTATTTTTTTAAATAAATATTAAATTAATATAATTAATATATATGAGTCAACAACATTTATTATGTAAAGAAGTATATTATGGATTACTATCAAAAACTGAACATTATTTTAAAAAAATCGGAATATCTGATGCATATATTAAAGAATTTATTATGACAATATCTATTTGTGTTTCACATGATATTAAAATAGAATATTCATTTTTTGAACTTACTAAAATTGCAAATTATGTTAATGAAGATATTGATATTAAATCAATTATTGGAAATACTTTACAACAATGTTTAAAGAATAAAACACCAATTGATATATTAAATATGCTTCATATTCAAAAAAAAATTACTAGAAATCACCAAGATTTTATAATATATAAAATGAAATCTAGTTTTAATTATGATACTATTTGTTCTAAGATTGAATTGTGTGATGTTAAGTTTGTTATGAATAAAAAAATAGTAGATGTTATTAAAATTATGAATGATGTTGATGTTATAATTTTATTAGAATTATTTTGTAATAAAAATAATATGAATATTAATAACGTAAAATTATATATTAATAATAATGAAATAAATATAAAAGATAAACTTATTGATTATGGTATTAGTTATGAAAATAATATTATAGATATTATTATTTTTCAAAAATCTTAATTTATTATATTATAAATGTCAGGTTCTCGACAAAATGCTTTCATACCAAGATTTAATGCATCTCAATATTTTGCAAGAAATGTAGCACCTTCTGCACCTGCACCTACAACTGCACCTGTAACTGCACCTGTAACTGCACCTGTAACTGCACCTGTAACTGCAACTGCACCAGCACCAGCACCTACACCATTTAGACCAAGATTTATTGCTCCAAGATTATCAACTCCACAACAAACAGTTCAACAACCAGCACCAGCTGCACCAGCTGCACAAGCACCAGCACCAGCTGCACCAGCTGCACCTGCACCAACACCAGCAGCACCAGCTGCACAAGCACCAGCGCCAGCACCAGCACCAGCTGCACAAGCACCAGCACCAGCACCAGCACCAGCACCAGCACCAGCAGCAGCACCAGCTGCACAAGCACCAGCAGCAGCACCAGCTGCACAAGCACCAGCAGCAGCACCAGCTGCACCAGCACCAGCTGCTATACCTGTAGCTACAGATTTAGGAGCATATGGTATAAATCCTATTCCTGGAATACAACCAGGTCAACGTGATTATTTCAATGCAAATATAACTGTAGCTAATTTACAAAAATTATTTTTATTATCTGATATTCATGGTGATATGTATAGTTTTATTATCAATTTAAGAGATAATGCTAAAGTTATTAGCAAAAAAACAACATTCGTTTTTAACCGAGATGTATTAGATCCTGATTTAGAACGTCAAATGAATGTTAATTTAAATCATTTACGTGATTATACTACTAATGCTCAACTTACTAATTTACCTCCTGAAGTTCATCGATATTCATATGAAGATGCTACTGGAACTAGATATGAATATAATGATGATATGAATTATGTATGGTGTGGTGGTAATGCTCATGTTGTAATTGTTGGTGATATTCTTGATAATTCTAGAGGTATTCAAAATGCTGCTACAGGAGCAGTAGATGGTGAACATATTCATGAAGAAATAAAAATACTTAGATTCATTAATGCTATTGATGATTTGGCTCGCGCACATGGTGGAAGAGTTATTAAGTTATTTGGTAATCATGATTATGCATCAATTCTTGAAATAACAAAATATAGAAGATATATTAGTTCATTTGCATTAAATCCACTTAATAACTTACATGGTATAAATAGACTTAATTATTTTACAAGTCCTGCAGGTATTAACTTATTAAAATATAATGGTATGGGTATTATATTAAAAATTAATAATTATTTATGTGTTCATGGTGCATTTACAGGATTTCAAGATTTATTAAATAATGGTCGTGTAACAAATTTACAAGAAATTAACGATATTGTACTTAATTTATTATTTCAACATGACCAATCATTATTGACAAATGATACATTAAGAGAGTTTATAATCGGTAATAATGGTTTATTATATAATAGAGGATATGGTGATCATACTATAATAGATAGGCTTCATAGAACTAATGATATAGATAGTTTTTGCAACAATATAGTAATTTCTGGTATACAACAGGTATGCGAACCCACTGATGATGCATGCAGAGATAATATTAAATTGGTTATTGGTCATTGTGTTCAAGGTACTAATATTACAATACCATCTAATCAAAATGGTTTAAGAAATCAAGGTTTTAGACATGATAATTTTGATGATGTAAGTCAAACTCAAACATTAGTTCCAGAATCAGCTACACAAGATAGTGGACAAGATTATCATTATGGTATGAGTATAAGTTGCACAAGTAATGATATCCAAAGTCCTGACCCACGTTTATTAAGAGTTGATTCTGGTGTAGGAAGAGCTTTTGATACTTCAAGATATTATTTAAACCCAACTCTATCAATACAGCAAGTATATACTTATTTCAAATCAAAGTTACCACAAATTCTTGAAGTAAATACAACTGTAAGTCCTAATGATATTAAACTTAGAAGAACAACAATAAGAAATATGTTAATACATCAACCACGTGGATCATTAGATAGTCAAAATTATATATGGAAAAAACAACTTCTAAATACATATGCTGAAACTAGAAATAACCAAGCAGGTGGTTTAAGTAAATATAAATTTAATTTTGATTTATAAATTCTTATTACTTTTTTTATTATTATTTTATAATATTATAATATTATAAAATGGATCAAACTGAACAACGAAAAAAAAGAAGACTTGATGTAACACCACAACAATATGAACAATTAGAATTAGAATCTATAAGACTATCAGAATCATCTGAACAAGCTGCAAATGATGCACTATTTGCAGCACAAAGAGCAACACTAGCATCTGAAAATACAAGAAGGGCAACACAAGAAATTGAACAATTAGAACAACAAACAGAACAATCAGCAGAACAAGCATTACACGCTTATGAATGGGTTCAACAACCATTAGAACCATTAGAACCAGTAGGAATAGGACGAGGACGTAAAATAAATCCACAAATATCATCATTAGCACGAAATATCGCTAATTTTGGAGAACAAATTTCAGAATATAATTTAGCACAAGCAAATACACAAGCACAATTAGCTGCAGATTCAGCAGCAGATGCAAATAGAGCAGCAGAAAGAGCACATGCCAATTTTACAGCATCACAAAACATACAACAAATATCTCCAACCATAAGAAATGCATCACAATCAATACAAGCATCAGCACAAAGAGCAGCTGCAGCATCAGCATCAGCAGTAGAACAAGCTGAACTTGCTAGAGAAGAATTAGGAGTAGCAAAAATAATAAAACAAACAATAACACAACATAAAACACAAATAGACTCACAAACTATAACTATAGAATTTGATGTAAGTAGAATACCATTTACAATTCCTAAAATAAATGATATACAACCAGGTCAACCTAATTATTTTAATGCAAATATGAATGTAGCTAATTTACAAAAATTATTTTTATTATCTGATATTCACGGTGATATGTATAGTTTTATTATTAATTTAAGAGATAATGCTAAAGTTATTAGAAAAAAAATGCCATTAATTTTTAACCAAGATGTATTAGATTCTGATTTAGAACGTCAAATGAATGTTAATTTAAATCATTTACGTGATTATACTACTAATGCTCAACTTACTAATTTACTTCCTGAAGTTCATCAATATTCATATCAAGATAATATAGGAACTATGCAAGATTATAATGATGATATGAATTATGAATGGTGTGGTGGTAATGCTCATATTGTAATTGTTGGTGATATTATTGATAATTATAGAGTTACTCAATTAAATAATAAAACATTTGGTGAACATATACATGAAGAAATTAAATTAGTTAGATTCATTAATGCTATTGATGATTTGGCTCGCGCACATGGTGGAAGAGTTATTAAGTTATTTGGTAATCATGATTTGATTGGAGTGTATGATTATACTCTTCGTCATGGATATGACCGTTATATTAGTCCTTATGCACTTGACATTTCTAATAATATACATGGAATAAATAGACAACACTATTTTAATTCAAATACTGGTAAAAAATTATTAAGATATAATGGTATGGGTATTATATTAAAAATTAATAATTATTTATGTGTTCATGGTGCATTTACAGGTTTTAAAGATTTATTATATAATGGACAACTTGGTAATTTACAAATAATTAATGATATTATACTTAATTTATTATATACTGATAACATAAATACACTTCCACCAGAACTTACTAAATATAATGAGTTTATATTTGGTAATGAAGGTTTATTATTTAATAGAGATTATGGAAAACCTGAAATAATATCTACTAAGTATTATCAAAATGAAATGGATAATTACTGTAATAATACAATAATACCTGGAATAACAACGGCATGTGACCCCCAAGATGCTTTATGTCAAGCTAATATTAAATTGGTTATTGGTCATTGTATACAAGGTTCAGATATTGGCTTCCACAAACATACAGACCCGAATGATCCATATTTAGATCGTCGATTTAAAAATCAAGGTTATCAAGCTTATTCTTTTGATGCAGTAAGTCAAACACAAACTTTAGTTCCAAATTTAGCTCAAATAAATGATATAAATGTATATCATTATGGTATGAGTATTAGTTGTATAAGCGGTAATCCTGCTAACATAGTTCCTCGTCTGTTAAGAGTAGATGTTGGTGTTTCTAGAGCTTTTGATAGTATGACAATATACAGATATAGAGATATTACTTATAATACTAGGCCCCAACAATTTAAAACTGAATACATAAAAAGATTGTATGATTATTTAAAAAGCAAATTACCTCAAATTCTTGAAGTAAATACTACTGTAAATCCTAATACTATGCAACTTAGAAGAACAACAATAAAAAATATGTTAATACATCAACCACGTGATGAAATATTTGATCCTACTCGTGCAACAATTAAAGCTGATTTAATTACATATTCAAATACAAATAATGCTATGGCTGGAGGATATATAAATTATAAATTTATTAATTCATTTATAAATAAATTAAACATTAACTAATTCAAACATCATATCTACTTTTTCATCAGGATATAGTCTCTTATCTAAAAATGAATCACATGAATAATATGATAATTCGTTTTGATCATGTATTGTTGTAGTTGTTACATATATATTTTTTGCATTATTATCATCATTATCATCATTATCTATTTTAATCATTATAATTTGTTCATCAATTATTTTTGACATTAGTTCTTCTCTTTGTTCTATATTATTTATACCACGCATAATATACCAACCTATATTATTATCATCATCATTATTTTCAATTTCTTCTACAGGTTTAAATATTAGAAATTTACTATGTTCATTAAATATATTGAATGATTTTGTAGTTAATTTAAGTAATACACCATATATTTTCTGTATTGTTTCAGCTTGAATTCTATTAACTATTGATTTATCATCATTAATTAAAAAATAATTAACAATGTCTAAACCAACTATATTTAATTTTTTTAATTCTTTTAAAATTAATGTTAATTCTTCTAGATTAATATTATCTTTATCGTCACGAATAGTTAATTTATCTCTCATAGATAATGGTGATATATTTGTTGATAATACTTCTAAATCAAATACTATATGAACTGGTTCATCTTGTAATTTATTACAAAGAAATTGTAATGTCTTTTTTAGTTTATCACCCTTAACTTGATTTGAATCATAATACTTATCTGTTTTATTTTTGAATTCTTCTGTTAATTCATCAGTATTTAATCCAAAGAATATATATTGTGATATATCTAATAACATATTATGTTTTGTATAAGTTGGAATATATCCACAACTATTAGATACAATACTTGAAGTTAATTCTTTGAATGTATATTTCTTGTAATTTTCTAAGTTAGGTTTAGATGAAATATATAAGATATTTAATGATGATTTAAACTTTGGATGGTCTCCTGGAAGCAAATCATTTAGTTCTTTATATATATAATTTTCATTTATTGCTGGTATAGTAAATGAACTTACTAGTTTATATGGAGAAATAGTTACTGGAATTTTATTCTCTAAAGTTTTGTAAAATTTATAATTATTGTTTAATGAATCTTCATCAGATATATCTAATTTAATTTCTTTATCAAACGTATTTTTAACATAACCAACACTTGAATATATATCATTATCGGTGCTAATATTAATGAAATATGGTTTAATATCTTGTTCTGTCATAGTTTAATTAATTTATTATTTATGTTTTTATTAATTGTTTAATAAATGTATTTATCAATTTTTTATAACTCTTGATAATAAACTTTACATAATTTATATTAAACATATTTTAAACATATCTTAAAATACATATCTTAAACATATCTTAAAACATATATTAAATATATATTTAACATCAATTTTATAATCAAACTTATAGTAAACTCGATATGTTAAAATTAATCCTTAGTAAACCCCTTAGTAAGAACTGTTTTTAATTAAATTTTAAAATAACTTTTATTTTAATAAAAAAAAATAAATTTCAAGATTATCAGAGATGATATGGCCCTCGCATGTGCGCGCGCGTACTAAATTTTTAAACATATATTTTGTATTCTCTATTACTTTTATATACATATATTTTTTAACATATAATTAATAATAACTCTTTAAGATAAACTTTAAAGATAACTTTAAAAATAATTTTAATAATAATTTTAATAAAAAAAATAAATTTCAAGATCATCAGAGATGACATAGCCCTCGCATGTGCGCGCGCGTACTAAATTTTTAAACATATATTTTGTATTCTCTATTACTTTTTATATATAACTAATTTTATAACATATTCAATAAGTATAACATACAACAACTATTACAAATACAATAAATATAACTTTATTAATAATAATTAATTATTTTAGATAATAGTTGTTTATACATATACTTTTTATAAACATTTATATATATTTTATATAAAAAAGGATAGGAGCAAATTTGGTATAAGATGTTACCAAATTCCGAGAAAATTTTTCGACAACTCTTGTGTAAAAAAATTTTTTTGACTCTAATTTTTCCTGGAAAAACTTTTTTTTGACGATTTTTATTTTTTTGACTTCAGAGTATATATTACTTTTCTCTTTCTTTAAGAAGATTGACAACTAGAAATTTTGGAATTTTTAAGAGTTTAAAATTGTCAAGTCCACCCATAATTTTGTAAAAGTGATTTTTGTTGCATGTATTACTTTTTTAAAAATATGATTTTGTTTACATATATACTTTCGTCAGGTTTTAAAACATGTATTTTTGTTTCATTATATACTTTTTAATTTTTATTATAATTAAAAACATGACTGAAGTATATATGTAAACAAATTCAAAACCTGACGAAAACCTGACGAAAGTTATATAAAAACGCAAAATTTAATTACATAAATAATATAATATAATAATATAATAATTATGACTTTGCACATTTGTAAATATTGTAATTATTCAACTCAAAAGAAAGCATTATATGATGAACATATTACAAGACCAAAACATAAAAATAATCTTTTAAAAAACAAAGATGAAAATAAAATAATTAATAAAGGAGATATTAGTGGAAATTTAATAGAAAAAATAGTTCAACAGAATGAAGAAGTATTGAAACAAAATGAAGAATTAAGAAAAGAAATACAAAAATTAAAAGAAACAAGTAATCAAAATACAAAAACTATTGTAAAAGAAGCAAGAGTTATAAAGAAATCAATATTGAGTATGTTAAATAGTGATTATAAAGATACTCCATCAATAGATTATATCAAAGAAGATGAATTTAGAGAAGAATTTGAAGAAGAATATAATTTAAAACTAAATGATACAAATAATAAACTATTTATGAGAATATTTAGTGATTTTCAAAAAAAGAAACTAATTACATCAATATGTAATGTTATATTACGAATTATAAAGAAAGAAGACCAAAAGAAACAAAGTGTATTTAATATAGATGCAGCTAGAGGTAATTATGCAACTAAAATTCAAGATATATGGCATAACGATAAAAAGGGATTACAACTTAAAAAATACACTATTGATGTTATTACTAAATATATGTTAAACATAATGGATTTATTTAGAGTAAGATTAGTAGATATGTATAATGAAAATAAAATAAAGAAGGATATAAATGTTACAGATTTTATTATGGAATATCAAGGATTATTATTTGATGTAAATGCATTTTTAACAAACCCTAATACTCATAAACGTATAATATTACAATTATGTCCAGAACTTAGATTTGATGATAAATTTTTAGAATAATTTTATTAATAATAAATTATTAATAAAAAAAAATTTTATTTTCAAGATCATCAGAGATGATGAAGGGGGTCGCGTGGGCGCGCGCGTACTAAATTTTTAACATATATATTTTGTATTCTCTATTACTTTTTATATATAACTAATTTTATATAACTAATAATAACTCTTTTAAGATAACTTTAAGAGAACTTTTAACATAACTTTAATAATAATTTTAATTTTAATAAAAAAAAATAAATTTTAAGATCATCAGAGATGATGTGGCCCTCGCATGTGCGCGCGCGTACTAAATTTTTAACATATATAATTTGTATTCTCTATTACTTTTATACATATATACTTATTACTAAATCCACTAAAAGTATCACATACGACAACTATTATAAACACGATAAATATAACTTTATTAATAATAATTAATTATTTTAGATAATAGTTGTTTATACATATACTTTTTATACATATTTTATGCATATTTTTATATAAAAAAAGGATAGGAGGTTTTTGGTATAAGAGGCTACCATTTCGCGAGAAATTTTTTCAACAACTCTTGTGCAAAAAAATTTTTTTGACACAAATTTTTCCCGGAAAAAATTTTTTTTTCAGTTTTTCAAAAAATGACTTTTGAGGCTGTATTACTTTTAATTTTTTTCATTGATCAAAATTTTCAAAAATTTGATCAAAAAAAATTTATTTTTTTGCAAAAAAATGACTTTTTGTAAATTGTTGTTGTTACTATCACTTTTACAGTAAAATTGAATTATTAAAAGTAATAGATGATACTAAAATGACATAAAATAAAATTTTCGACTTTTGTCGAAAATAAAAATATTGTTGTATGATATACTTTTTTGTAACTTAAAACTGATAAAAAGTTATAGTAACAACAAAAACAAGATTTTCGACAAAAGTCGAAAATAAAATTTTCGATATTTGTCGAAAATGATATTTTTGTATTCTCGTATACTTTTTAAACACTAAAAATATTGTAAAAGTGATACATATAACAAAAATACACGTTTCGACAAAAGTCTAAAAATAATTATATAAATATAAAATATATATAAAATAATATAAAATGACAAATTATAATTGTAATTGTTGTAAATATGAAACAGATAAAAAAACAGATTTTAATAAACATCTTAAAACAAAAAAACACATAATAAATATGACAAATGAAAATACAAATAAAGTAAATAATAGAGATGATATTATGACATCATTAGATCAAATTAAAATAGAAATGGAAAAATTAAAAGAAATTAATAAACAATTAAAAGAAACAAATAATCAAAATACTAATACTATAGTTAAAGAAGCAAGAACTATAAAAAAATCATTATTAACAATATTAAATAGCAACTTCAAAGATACACCATCTATTGATTATATTGATGAAGAAGAATTCAAAATACATTTAGAAGAAGAATATAATTATAAATTAGATGATAAAGATAATAGATTATTTATGAGAATATTTAATGATTTTGAAAAGAAGAAATTAATTAATTCATTATCTAAAGTAATATTAAGATTTTTAAAAAAAGAAGACCAAAAGACACAAAGTGTTTTTAATATAGATTCATCAAGAGGTAATTATGCTACAAAAATTCAAGATATATGGCACAATGATAAAAAAGGATTACAACTTAAAAAATATACAATCGATATGATGATGAAATATATGTTAAACGTAATGGATATTTATAGATTAAGATTATTAGATATGTATAATGAAAATAAAATAAAAAAGAATATAAATATGACTGATTATATAATGGAGAAACAAGGAATGTTATTAGATGTAAATGCATTTTTAACTAATCCAAATACTCATAAAAAGATAGTATTAAATATGTGTTCAGAACTTAGGATGGATGATAATTTGATGTTGGAAATGACAGATATAGATAATGAATAAATTATTTCCACATATATAATATATATGGAAATTACCAACGGTGAAATTATAATAATAATATTAGGTATTACAGTAATTTTGTATTACATGTTCCAAGTATATAAAGAAAATGAAAGAAAAAAGGATATGGGAATTAAAGAAGAAGAAGATTAAAATAATTAATTTATAAATTAATAATATTTAATTCATTATTTGATTTTTGATAAATTTTAATATTTTTTTGCATTATTTCTAATTGTTTAGATAATTCAATTAATTCTTCAATAGTTTTATTATTAATATTATCATTCACATTCACATTATCATGATTAATACTATTTAGTAATAAACAATAATTTTCTAAATATTTATCAATATTTACAATTTCATTGTTATTTTCTTCATCACTTTCATCATTATCACACTCTTTACATAATTTATTTAGATTAATCTCTAATTTAGATATATTTTTTTTAATATCTTTAACATTTTTCATATATAACGATATATTCTTGTTTTCTAACATATTAAATTCATTCTCAATATCTAATATTCGTTTCTCCATTATATTTATATTTATATATATTTATTTACTTATATATTTATAATTCCAAAATAGTTCCAGGTTTTATCAAATATTTTTTATCACGTATCATCAAGATAAAATCATATCCTATTTCATCAATATCAGTAATATTTTGTTCAGTTTCTGGGTCAACTAACATAGCATAACCATTATATAATAATTTCTCTTTCTCTTCTAAATAATTTATTTTATCTCTAATATTTTTTATACGATTCTTAATTTCATAAGATTTAAATTTAATAGTATTTTTTATTAATAATTGTTTATTTTTAAACTCTTGATTAATTTTATCAAATATATCAAACGTTTTTATTTTATTAATAATATTTAACATTTTGTCTTTTTTTTTATTTATTAATAATTTCAATTTATTAGATGCAATACTACCCTTTTCATATATTTCATCATATTTTGAATTATAAATATTAGATATATATTGTGCTCCAATAGATGGTGTTGGAGCTCTGTAATCAGCAACAAAATCACTTAACATATTATCAGTTTCATGACCTACTGCACTAATAGTATATATAGAACTATTATGTAAAGCTTCAATAACTTCACTTGATGAGAATTGAAATAAATCTTCAAATGAACCTCCACCACGTGTAACTAATATCATATCTACTGCAATTTTATTATTAATTAAATCAATAGCATTTGCAATAGATTTACCTGCATTAACTCCTTGAACAATGCAATCTTTCAAATATATTTTACCCTTAAATCCATTATCTTTTAATACATATAATACATCTCTTATTGCTGCTCCATCACTAGATGTTATAATTGCAATTGAATTAATATGTTTGGGTTCAATCTTTTTTAAATCTTTATCAAAATATCCTTTTTTATCATATATATCTTTAAATTCTATGTATTTTTTAAATAAATCACCCATACCTTTTTTTTCCATATTAAATGCAATTAAGTTCAATTTATTTGTTTTTCTATAATAATTTATTTTCCCTGTTATTACTACTTCATCACCATTTTGATAATCATTTGGGTTACTCCAAGATATAATATCTATACTACATTCTTTATCTTTTATTGATGCATAAATATGACCTCCTCGTTTTGAATAATTACCCAATTCACCTTTAATCTTATAACTATTATTAGTTAATTCCTGACTAACAACTCCATCTATTATTTTTGTTATTTCACTCGGATTATATATTTTACTCATTTTATTTTATATTATATCAATTTACTCTTAAATATATCCTCAATCTTATTTTTTAATTTTTCATTAAAATACATAATATTATTTTTAACATTATCATTATCATTATTATTTATTTTATCATAAAAAGTTTCTAATAATATATCAAAACTATTCTCAAAAGCTTTAAACATACCATCTTTAATTATCTTATTAAATACTTCATCCGAATCTAGATTATTTAATTTATTATTAATATATTCACAAATATCATTTGATTTAATTTTTTTAATATTAATTCTTTTCTTTAGTTTTGTTTTATCAGTATATATATTAAATAATGCATCTAATAATATAATATTATCCTCTGTATAATCTAGATTATTAATATTATCAATTAAATCATCACAAAAAGTAATATTAAAAGTAGAAAATAATATACTACAATCACTTGGTATATATTTTAACCATTTATCATATCTATTTCTCATTTTTAATTCATTATAATATAATTTAACTAATATATATTTATTATTAAATGTTTCGCAATAGATAATACTTTTTGAGTATTTTAATCTAATAAAAAAACTGGATATATTTGATTGAATAAAATTGTTTAATATTTTTATCTCATCATCATATATTAATTTATTATTTTTAATCATATGATTCATATCACGTTTAGTTTCGAATATTTGTTTTTCTGTAAATTCATGTAAATAAATATATCTTGTAAATTCTTGAAAAGTTTCTATTTTGTTTTGTGAATTTAAATTAATAACAAAAGATATTTCATTATATAAATCCATTTTTTCACTTGAAAAGAACGTAATAAATATATCAATATCATTTATATTTTTTATTTTATACCAACTCTTAGTTGGTGAATTTGGTAAAGCTATTAAATATAATTTATATTTTTTCTCATACCATATATCATATGAATCAATTTTACCAATATATTTAATAGTTTCTGGTATATTAACTTTTGTTATTGACATATATAATGTATTATTTATAGTAGATAGATTAATAAATCGTTCTTTATAAAATACACTTATATCGTCGATATTTATATTTGATTCATTTTCTTCACTTATAATATCCATTTAAATAAATAATAGTCTTATTCATTTAAATAATAAATTTATTCATAAACTGGCATTTCAGTATCTTCTTCATCTGATGAATGTTTATCTTTCTTTGATTTTTTGTCTGACTTTTTATCACTCTTTTTTGGCTTTTCTGATTCTTCAGATGTTGAAGTTGTAGTTGTAGTTGAACTACTTGAGCTTGATGTTGTATCCTTCTTTCTTGATTTAGGCTTTAGTTTTGTCTTGTCTGCTTTTTCTTGCGCAGCTGCTTCTTGAACTCTTACTTGTGCTGCTTTTTGAGCAGCTAATTGTGCTTGTTGGTGTGCAGCTTGTTGTGCTGCTTGTTGTTGTGCCAATAATGCTGCTTGTTGATTTCTTATCATTTCTGCTTTTCTTCTTTCTTCTAATTCTTTCATTATTCTTTCTTTTTCATTAACTAAATATTTAGGTTTACCTTCAGTTTCTTCAGCTTCATTATCAGCAGAAACTGAAATTACTGGTGATAAAAATTTAGCTAATGCACATGCAATAGCAAAATCACCAGCCATAACAAATAATAATTTACTCTTAATCTTATCTATTATTCCGGTTCTTACTTCTAAATGTAAATAATAGTGAATACAAATATATAATAAACTACCTAAAATGAAAATTTTAAGAAACTTTCTGTTAGTCGTGTCTGAATAAACAAGGGGTATTCTAGATGCAATTATGTAAAACATTTATAATTTTTATAAATATTTTATAATCAAAAATAAAACTCATCTAAACAGATTTATTCTAATCCAAGATGTTTATCTAAATATGTAGAATCATTTTCGATATCTTTTATATTTAAAACTTTTTCTGGAATTTTATACTCTTCAACAGCATTATATTTCTTACGTCTTTCATCTTCTCTTACTTCTAATGCATAATGAATAATATTACTAAAATCATTATTTTTATATACATTTCTTAACATATTAATAGTTTTAGTTAAGCTGTGTAATTCTGGAATTTCTATACCATTTTTAAGATTTATTAAATATGTTTTTCTACGTGTTATTTCTTCATCTAGATATTTCATAAATTCTTCTTCACTCATAGTTTCCATTTTAGCTAATACTTCGGGTTCTTGAATAACTTTATCATCTATAGTTGATAAGATTAAATCAAAATTTTCAGTTACTTCATCATCGCAATATAATTTTAAGATAAACTTTCCATGTAATCTAGCATTTACACATTTAGTATAATCTTTTAATAGATTCTTAGATTCTTCATCTAATTGAAAACCTATGAATACATCAAATAAGAATCCAGAAACCATAGTTTTTGCATACATAAAACTAATTGAATATACTGGTAAGAAATCATTTTTAACTAAATAATTACCTAAGATATTATTTTTATAAATATTAGTTGTAATATTATAATTCTTAATTTTTGTGACTAAATCAACATTCTTGCCAAATGCTGCTTCAACTTCTTTAGGTGTTTCAAATTCTAATAATTCATCACCTAATTTATGGTCTGGGTCCATATATCCAACTAATTTTACTTCGCATGTATCGCTGCGGAAAATTGGCTTTAATCTGAAGACGGGTTCAGTTGAGTGATATTTCTTATCACTCAATTTAGCGTCAAGTTGGGAATTTTCTGGTTTACCACTAACATTTACTTCAAGTTGTGTATCTTGCATTTATAATAATATAAATAAAATGAATATTATTTATATATAATTAAAACGAAAAAAAAACATATATAAATATATATAATGAATTCACAAGATTTATTACTATATAAATTACGTAAATATCAAAATAAATTAGCAAATAATCCCACTAATATTATTTATCAAAAAAAAGTTACATACTATAAAGAATTAATTGGTGGTGGAAAGTTTTGGGATTTATTTACTAGTAAAAAGGTGTTACCTCCCCCCCCCCTTGAGATATCTGTACCATTAGAACCTCGACTTTTAAAAGAAAATCTCTTTGGATATATAGATATAGAAATTACAGAAGATTTATTAAGTAAAAATACTTATCCAAAAATAATAGTTAATGCAATAAGAAAAAAAACACATAAAGTATTTCAACATGGAAAAAATAATAATTATATTTTTATCATGATTAAGAATAATAAAAATATAATTACTAATTATGATACAGAAAATTATTATGATATACAAAATCCAGAAATAACAGATATAAAAGAAATTATACTTATAAAATGTAATAAATTATGTGATGAAAAAAAAATGAGAACAATAAAGTTAAATGAAATTTATAAAACATATCCATATGATGATAAAAATCATAAATATGATAAATACATATCAATTAGAACTGGAACAAGTCCTACTGGAAAAATAATAGCTATAGAACATACAATTAATCCAATGAAAATAAAAATTTCTAAAATAAATTTAAATTATAAAAAAATGGAAATAAAAATAACTATGACAATTAATCTTACTGATAAAAATAGAATTCTAAATACTAAATATCAACGTCCTAATTCATATGACTATACTTTTAAATTATTTGACATACAAAATAATATAAATAATACAGATAACTTATTAAAAGATTATTTTTATTTTGATACTGGTATATTTGGTTACAAAAAGGATCCTTATTTATTTGATACAATAAATTTAACATTATGGGGTGATAATTCAATATTTAAATAAACTTCTCAACTAATTCCTTGCATCTTACAGGAATTAAATTTACTATTTTTATATCACTTTTACCAGACATTATAAATAATTCATAATAAAACATATTACGATGTGTTGTTCCAGATAATACAGAATCTTTATGTATATTAACATTAACATCAAAAAAAGTAATTAATTTATCATTCTTTTTATTACAAGTATTTAATCTAAATCCATATAATAAACTAGATAATATTTTATTTTCTAATTTTTCTTCATATATCATCTTATCATTTAAAATATCATCATCTGGAAATAATTCCATAATAATATCATTAGATTTTCTCATATTATCTTTAATTTTATAAAATACTCTTTTAAAATTCTTAGTAATTTTATCTAACATGTTTTGATTTAAAAAATATTCATGTATGAAATCATTTAATTTATCACCACTTTCTACTTTTTCAGCATACTTAGTAATTATCTTATATATAGTAATAAAATCACCTGTATTGTGACTTATTTTATTCATTGCTTTTAAAAATTTATCATATAATGGATTACGAACTTGTTTACCATTAACTATTAATGGTTTAGGAACTTTAAATAAATCAATAATATTAGTCTTTAAAGTTTCTACACATGTTAATATTAATAATACTTCTTTGAAGCATCTTAATCTGTATGCATAAATTAAACTTAAAGTATCTGATATTTCTAATTGTAAATCAGCAACTAGTAAACCTAACTTATTTAATTTTCCTGAATCTAATAATTTTAACATCTCCATATTCTTAATACTACTTCTAATATATATTTCTCTTGGTGGTTCAATTAATCCAGATAATATATTTAATAAAGAAGGCACATCTTGATTTTCACTTAATTTCATTAATTTTAATGATTCTCCAGTAATATCACTAGTTCTAATAGATGGAGCAGGAAATTTATCCATTATATTCTGAAATTCATTAGATGTATAAAGGTGATAACATATTCCACTTTCTGTGCGACCTGCTCTACCCATTCTTTGTTTTGCTTGAGCTTGTGAAATTAATTTTTTATCTAATACTTTTGCATGTTTAACTGGTTCGTAACTAGATAATAATTCATAACCAGCATCTATAACATATTTAATACCATCAACTGTTAATGATGATTCTGCAACATTAGTAGAAATTATAATTCTTCTATCTGTAGTTAATTTATGTTGAACTTCATTTTGTAATTCATCTGAAATACCAGAATAAATTGCAAGAGATTTTACTTGTGGATATAATTTAGTAAATTCATTTCTTAAATCAATACATTCATTAATACTACATACAAAAAATAATATATCATTAATCTTTGTTTTTAAATCTTTATCTGAATATGTTGACATTAACTTTTTAACTATATCTTTACCATTATTAATATAAGTATCTGGGCTAGATTCTGAATCCATAAATATAGATTCAATTGGAAAATTAGTTTTTCCACCTATATCTATTTTCTTAAATTTGAACATTGCAAAATAACTTTCAAATATTTGAGCATTAATAGTTGCACTCATAATGATTAATTTAAATTCTGGTCTATTTTTAACAACGTTTCTTAATAAATATAATAAGAAATCAATTTGAATTTTTCTTTCATGAGCTTCATCTATGATTATTGCATCAAATTCTTTTAATAATGGGTCATTTAATAATTTTGCAACTATAGTTCCGTCTGTTGCATATAATAAGTTTGGATTCTTACCAGTAAATTCAGGTTCTGAACCTTTATATTTATATCCAACTTGTTCACCTAATTTAACATCTAATGTTTTAGCAGCAAATTCAGCAGCTGATTTAGCAATAATTTGTTTAGGTAAAGTAATACCAATCTTTCCCTTATATTCTAACGCATGTAATGTGTATTTAGGAAGTAAAACAGTTTTACCAGAGCCAGTTCCAGATATTACTAGAATAATCTGATTTTTTATTATATCTTGTATAATTTCTGTTGCATTTTCATATGCAGGATATTTAGACCATTTCATACTTAATTCTTTATATGTATCAGAATATGGTTCGTTAGTCAATGGATTTGGATTATTTCCATTTGGGTCTAAAATACCTATATTATTATTTTTATTATTAATAGTATCCATATTAATAATAAGAGATTATATTCTTCCAGCTAAACTAATCATCATTAATAAATTTAATGCTAAAAATCCTGAACCTAATTGTCTTCGTGATAGATGTGGATTTTCTCTAATTAATTTTCTTAATAATGGTTCTGAATTTTCAAAAAATTGCATAATGGGTTCATTAAAATATATTTCATCATAATAATAATTTATATGCATTGCTAATAAAAAAAATATATCTTCAAAATTATATTCATTTGTTATATTATTTATTAAATTTATTCTATTATTATTCCTTCTATTTAATAATGTAAATACTGTCATATGTTATTTTATATATTAAATAATTATTTTTAATCATTTAATTAAACACATCTTATTAATTTTCTTTCATATCTCTTTTAACATATGCATTTGAACATTGACAAAATTTATCATAACTTATGTCATTACGTTCTGCATATTCTTTACAACATGTTGAATCATGTATTCTATTAAAATTTACAAATAATTTATCTTTATCCCATGTTTTACATAACATACGTTCGCAACGTGCACACCAATCGTGACCACAACCATCCCAATCATAACCTTTATTATTATTAGCATAACCACAAATTATATATTCAGTTTCATTAGATACTTTAGTAACAATCTTACAATGAGGACAGTGTTTAGTAATTAAATTTGAATTCAATTCATCATTATATTTTTGTTTTTTATTAAATATATTAGATTGTAAAGATATTTTATATGGTTTATCTCTAATTATATTATGATTTTTAACTGGTTTATTTCTACCAAATCTTAAAAAAGTATTAATTTGATTTGTATCAATGTTATTTTTCATATTTTTATTAATATAATCATCAATTTCTTCACGATATTCAACATTATTTAACTCTTTTAATGTATGTGCAATTGTTCTCATATCCATAATCTTATCATATTTCTTATTATGTATCATACCTGCCAATAAATCTCTATATGATTGATTAATTTGAATTATTTTTTCAGCAAAATAAAATGCATCAATCATAGTTCGACACCCGCTTAGAATATTATTAAATATTATATATACTTCTTCATATGAACTCATTATATTAGAACTTATATTTAATAATACTAATTATTTTTTAAATCTAAAAAAAACTTAATTAACTTTAATTTCTTCTACATCTGAACCTAAATCTTCTTTATTATCTTCTTCTTTATCATCATTTGCTTCCTTAAGTGCTTGTTCTTTATCTGCTTTCTTCTTTTCCTTCTTCTTTTGAGCTTTCTTACGATTCGCAAGTGTCTTCTTAGAAAGTTCGACAGCAACTGGATTTATACTAGCAGCCATTGCACCTTTTTCTTCTTGAATCTTTTCAATATATTGTTGTTTAACTGTATTAGTATGTCTCATAGTTCGCATCTCATTCATCTTTGAACGAAGTCTTTTGCGTAAATCTGTTTCTTGTGAATGATCAGTTAAACCTCCATTTTTATATTGTTTTTTCATTTGTTCAATTTGACCATCTGAAATACCCATGTTCCGCATCATACGAAGTAAGTCAGCTGGATTCTTATTTTTAAGAGTTTCCATCATATCACCCATTTTGCTCATATCAATTTTAGATAAATCAGGAAGTGCATTAGTATCTACTTCATTAATATTATCTGATTTAAGCGGAATTACATCATCAACTTCATCAATATCAACATCATTATTATTAGCCATTTTAATTACTTATTATTATTGATTATTATTTAAGTATATTAATTTTTATTCAATCCAATATGATAAATAGATTTATTCGATACAATATATTCATGAATGTATTTTTTAAATTTATCAAAATCAAGTGTATCTATTTTTTTCAATAAACAATATTTAACATTAAAATTAAATGATTCATCTAAAATAGAATTCATAAAATAAGAACCAATATCACTAAGACTAATAAAATTCTTTTTTAATTTATTACGTTCAGCGTCACGTATAGCTTCATATTCTTTTTCTGTCATTTTATTTAATATAAAATCATTTTCATTTTTAATAAAATTAGTTGTTTCATCTATAATTTTTTTAACAGAATATTTAGGTGATTGTATAAGAAATTGTAAGAATATTGAGCTATGGTAATTTGAATCTAATAATAATATTTTTGCACGAACTATATAACCCATTTGTTTCTTAGTTCTTAATTCATAAAAATATTTATTTGCTACTAAAGTAGTATACATGCGTGAAAATAAAACCATAGATTTCCATTTTTTTGTATAATGTTTTCTAAATCTAAATAAATCATAAATAACTGAACCAACTGTATTTTCTTCTTTTTTATTTGGTGTTTTAATTACTTTTGTTTTAAGATTACCAATTCTATTAATATTATCTGTTAAAATTAATTCATGTTGTGATTTAACATTAATACTTTCATATATTTTATCATTTAAAAATATAGCTTTTTCTTTTGTTAAATTACCAATAGTTAATATATTAACTCTACAATCAGTATAATTTTCTCTAAATAATTCAATACATCTTTCCATTGTCATATCTTTACAAACTTTATATTGTTCTTCTGGTGTATAATATTTCATTAAAACTTCTTTTTCAAACATAATATTTAATTGTTTTAATGGATTAGCTTTTGAATAATTCTTTAGATCTTTAGATAATTCATAATGAGCAGTTTTAAAACTTCTTTCTCTAAATTTATCATGAAACATTCGTCTAATTAATTCTACTACTAAATCTATTTTTTCTGTATAACCACTTAATAAAATGTATAATGTATCATAATCTAATTTAATATATAATTTATATAATGCAATTTGTGCCATTTCTTTTAATTCATTAATATCACCATATGCAGAATTTAAATATAAAACCATACTAACATAGGTTTCAGGATTATTTAATATATTTGGCAGTTTAATAATTATTCTAATATCTGTCATCGGTGTATTAAATGCAATATCTCCATAATAAAATGAATTATATTTATCAGTTTCTAATTTTATTGGTTCTTTTGATTGTTCTATTGACGTATCAAGTTCTAAATTATAACAAATAAATTTATTTAATATTGGTAGAGTAAAATCAGTTATTTCATTATTTTCTAATTCTATTTTTTCTATTTCATAACAAACATTATATCTAGGAAATTTCTTTGTGCATAAATCGCTATTCTTTTTAGTTCCTAAACTAATAGCAAATGAATAATTTTCAAAACATCTTTTAATCTCTTCACAAATTGAATTATAATCTGTTAAGTGTATATCATAACTTAAAATATATTCTCGTGGCATATTTTGTTTTAAACAATTTGCTAAACTAATCATAGTATCAATAATATCATCGTGTTCCCAAAATTGAAAATTATTTTTATTAGTTTGCATTAATTCTAAATAATGTTTTGATAATTGTTCATCATTATTTTTAAATTTATTTAATATAAATTGGATATATTTTATAATAATGTTATAAACTTTTTTGTAATTTTCTAAACCTAAATCAGTTAAAATACATTCTATATTTGTAACTGTATAATCATCAAAAGCTAAACCTTCACTAACCATAATTTTAGTGATATATCCTTTATTTAATAAATATTCATGTAAAGAACCTTCTAATTCATTACCTAAAATATAATTCAAAAAATGATAAGGTGTTTTTAATTCATCGAGTTGTGTTAATCCTTCTAATAATACTGTTAGATAATGTTCTTCTCTTTGTGGAACATATCTAACTAACATATTATCTTTTAATATTTTTCCATAATGTCTATCTATATTTGTTGAATTTGTTTTAATCATACCAAATGTATCATAAATAATAGTTTTAATATTGTTTATATTATTATTATTCTTATTATCATTATTAGTAAATATAATTAATGTCATATATTTTGCATCATAGAATTCATCATGAAACTTTTTTAATTCTTGATAAATATTATCTATTTTTAAAGATTCAACATCACCACAAGAAAAATGATTTATAGGATGTATATCATGAACAATTGTTTTATATAATTCCATTTGTATCCACATATCATCTAATAAATTTTTTTTACATTCTGAATCAACATTATTAATCTCTCTATCAATATATTCTTCTTTTAATAAAGGATGTGTAAAGAATTGTGCAAATTTATCAAGTGTTAACATAAATTCTGATGGTGAAATAGTAAAATGATAATTAGTATCAGTATCTGATGTATATGCATTAGTATTACCCCCATTTTTATTAATACTACTCATAAAATCATTTGAATCTGGATATTTTTTACTTCCCATAAAAACCATATGTTCTAAAAAATGTGCCAATCCATCTATTTTTTCATTTACTGAACCAACATTAACATTTAAACATGCACCACACATGCTATCTGAATTATCTGATACTATTACACATTGTAAATTATTTTCTAATTTTAAGTATTCATATTCTCTTTTATCATTTTTTGATTTCTCTATTATTACTTGTTGAGACATATTATATAATAAAAAATGAATTTAAATTTAAATGATATTTAATATTAATATTAATATTTAAAAAAACATGGCTCAATTAAATACACCTCAATTAAATACACCTCAATTAAATACACCTCGTTTTGACCCAGCAAAGGGATTTGGTTCATTTTTCTTAGAAATGGGTAAATATCAAAAACAATTAGATGCTCCTAAAAAACAAGCGATAATTGATTATATAAATGAATGGATGAATTATAAGGGTGATGAAAAATTAAAGTCTTTAACATTTTTTCGTAATAAATATGTTGAATATTTACCTAATGATCAAAAATCTAAAAAGTTTTTAATTAAAAATTTTGAAAAATACAATCAATTATTTAAATTAGATTTAGAATATAATGAAGAATTATTTACTAAATATAATGTTCTATATATGTTAAAATTAATGTTAAAAGAAATAGAATTTGATTTAAAGAAAGAAAAAACAGATACGTATAAACGTTATAGTATCATATGTAAGAAAAAGACTTTTGCTTTATAAATAAAAATTGATATATATATCTATTGATATTTAATTAAATATTTTATTTATATATTAAATAAAATATGACAGAAGAACTACTAAATAAATTTTCAGTTGATAATAATGGTAACTTATATTTTGATGATTATTGGATGTATATTAATAAAGATGATAATATAGATTTTTTTAAAGTAAATAATAAAATAATTAGTAAAGTATCGACTGATATTAAAGATAAAGAAGAATTACTTCAAATTAAAATGATTGAATCGGAAATTGAGGATTTGAAAAAGAAATTTAATGATGAGGATAATGCATATGACTTTAATGAAGAAGATGTATTACATTTTAAAAAATATATATATAATCCTGAACTTAAATTTGTTAAAGAAAAACATCAATCAAAAGAAGAACAAATAAAATACCAATTAAATCACGATGATATTGTGGAAAATGACGACGATGATGATGTAAATGATAATGAACCATACATACAAATTCATGGAGACTTCAATTTAAATAATAATAATTTTGATGATATTGCAAATTATGAAGTATATGCAATTATGAATGATAATTTAGTTTCATATACAGAATTAGTATATGATAATCCATTATATCGGATTTCAATTATAGTTAAAAATAATAAATTACAATTACAACTAAATATTATTGGAACTAAAACAATTACTTATGATATAGAAAAAATAGATGATGATAATAAACCAATTGAATTAAAAGTTAATTGTATTCAGTATCAGATGATTTAAATTAAAAATTTAAATCATATAATTTTATTAAATTTATTTATATAAAATCAGATGATTTAATCAATTAAAATATATAAAACAATATTAGAAACATTACCAAAAACGTGTAGCAAACTATGTGATACAGTAGATAACCATAATTTATTTTTTTTACCAAAATACAGAGCAAAAATATAAAATGATATTGCTAATGATAATGCAATATAATAGTAATAATTATCTTTTACATAATATGCTTTAATTATTTTATATGTTAATGCACATTGAACACAAATCATATCAACTTTACGCCGCCAATTATTAATTGGATATTTCCAATAATTAATAGATGTCAAAAAAACAATAAAAGATAAAAAGGCAAAATCAAAAAATTGTTTATATAATGCTACAAAAAATGAGATTAAAGCAAACCATGAAGTTCGCCATAATATTTTATAATATTCAGGAGGAAGTTTAGTCTTCATTTTATTAATTAATAAATAATTTACATTATAAATCATAAGATATTTTAAATTTCAATATTTTTATTTTCAATATTTTTAATTTCAATATTTATTGAATTATTTTAATAATAAAATAAATATTTTAATTAAACATGTTTAATTTCAATATTTATTGAACTAAGAATGTATAAAATATTAATAAATTCATCACCTCTTTCTAATAATTTTGCTTCTGTATTAGTTATAATATTTACTAATTTACTTTTTATATTATCTTTTATTTTAAACTTAATTATTTTATTTTTAAGAAAATGTAATAATTCAGTAATATTTATACTATGACTTTTAATATATTGTGTAACATCAACTAATTTTGCAATATCATTATTAATTATTTTATCCCAAATCATATTTAATGTTTCAATACTTGTAGAACCAACTAAATCATCTAAATCATTAATTGTTATATTTTTCTTATATTTATAAAGATATTTAACATTTTGCAAAAGCATAATTGCTCGTCTAGCATCACCTTCACTAATTTCAAATACTTTTTCAAAACATTCATCACTTAATAATATATTTTCTTTTTGTGATATTTGTTTTAATCTAAATATCATAGATTGTTTATCAATTGGTTTAAATCTAAACTTAACACATCTAGAAATAATCGGGTCAATCATTTTTTCAATATAATTACAAGTAAAACAAAATCGAGTAATATAACTACTTGTTTCAATTACTTTTCTTAATGCGCTTTGTGCATCTAGTGTAATAGCATCGGCTTCATCTAAGATAATAATTTTATATGGAGGTGATGGATATTTAGGGTCGCCATTACCAATAGATTCTTTTGCAAAAGATATAATTTTTTCACGAACGGTATCAATACCTCTTTCATCTGATGCATTTAATTCTAATATTCTTTCATTCATTAAGTTTGGTCCAAATAATTCATATCCTAATGCTAAAATTGCACTAGTTTTACCAGAACCAGGAGGACCATAAAATAGTAAATTGGGTAATTCACCGGTTTTTACAGTTTCTTTTAATACTTTTTTTACTTCGTCTTGATGAATTATACTGTCAATACGACGCGGTCTATATTTATCTACCCATGGTATATTATCCATTTATTTTATTATTAAATATATAATATTATTGTTCTATTTAAATATTATATAATCAATTTTTATTTATTTTAAAACATTTTTTGCAATCAAGTTTTATTTATAAGAGCGTTAATTTAGTATAAATATAATAAAAAATAAATTTATAACAAATGGATAATATGACATTTCCAGAAATGAATTCTGTAACATCTTCTGCTAATAGTGATATATTAGAAACTCTTAATACTAATTTAAATATATTTAATATGCCACAAGTAACAAATGTTGATACGCCAAGAACACCAATGACTATGCAATTACCTAGACCACAACAAGCTACACAACAACCACAACAAGTTAGACCACAACAATCACAACAACAAGCTAGACCACAACAACCATTACAACAAACTAGACCACAACAAGCACAACAACAAGCTAGACCACAACAACCATTACAACAAACTAGACCACAACAACCACAACAACCACAACAACCACAACAACAACCAAAATCAGTAAGTTTCAATAATAATATACAACAAAAAACAATTTCACCAGTTCAAACACAACAAGTTCAACAAGAACCATTAAAGGAAACTTCTATATCAATATCAGAAGCAGCAATTAAATTAGCTGAAAATGAAGCAGCAGTAGCTGCAACTGCTACACACCTTATTAAATTAGGTTCATTTAAAATGCCCAAACAAACATTAATTTTAATTGGCGGTGTAGTATTAATTACTGTAGGTTTATTCTTTGCTACAAGAACTAAAGCACCTAAAAAGAAAGAAATTAAAAAACCAGAAGATGATGAATAATAAATAAATTTATTGTGTTGCACATTCAACACCGCCTCCACCCATTTGGTGCATTTGAGGCATTCGTGCTCCGCCAGGTGGACGTCCACCTCTGCGTTGCTTATATTCCTCTTTCATTTGTTCCTTTTCATTTTCCTCAACAACATCCTTTTTATATTCTTCATATAATTGCATATTTGGTCCATTCTTAGCATGATGAACATACGGTTCATCTGTAAACAATGCCCAAATTTTTTGTTTATCATTTTTACTAAATTTCTTAGTTTCTACTTTAATACGAATTAGTAGGTCACCTCGTTTTTCTGAACCGTGATGATACATACCCATATTTTTCATAACTAAAACATCAGAATGTTTAACCATATCTGACATAATAACTTTAATTGGTTTATTATCTAGATGAGTAATGCTCTTTTGAAATCCACAAAGTGATTCTTGTAAAGTTAATTCTAAATCACAAACAAGATTATTTTCATCTACTTTACGTAGTTCTTTGATAACTGAACCGCGAGTAAATACTGAATGTTCTTTTTCTTTTATGACGATAACCACGTTAGAACGAACGCGAGAAGATTTATTACGTTCGTTTGTAGGAATTTCATGACCTTCATCTTGAATGATAATTGGTTTAGAGCGACTGTGACCCCGAGCAATATGAACTTGCAAAGTATGATTATCAGTCTTAGAACCATTGGCCTTGCAGTCTTTACATCTTTCGGCTTTCGGATTGACTCCACTCCCTTCACATTCATTACATGGAATATTTCCAATTCCACCCATCATACGCATCATACGCATACCTGCACCATTACAAGTTTTACAATCAACGTTTTTACCTTTTGCACCTTTACCGTTACAACCAGAACATAATGAATAACGCTCATATGTAAATTCTTTAACACAGCCTGTAAATAGTTCTTCTAAAGTTACTTCCATCATAGTTTCAATTGGTGGAACACTAATAGTATCATCGAAACCAAACATATTACGAAATATTTCAGATGGATCAAAATCAGTTGGTTGAAAACCTTGGCGATTCAAACCTTCAGAACCATATTTATCATAAATCTCACGTTTAGCCGCATCACTTAAAACTTCATTTGCTTCAGTAACTTCTTTAAATTTTTCTTCAGCTAGAGGGTCACCTGGGTTTTTATCCGGATGATATTTAAATGCTAACTTTTTATATGCTTTGCGAATAGTTTCACTATCAGCATTACGTTCAATACCAAGAGTTTTATAATAATCTTTGTCTTCTTCCATTATATTTAATTATATGTATTTATTTATTTATGTATATATCTTATTTAATAAATATATCAATTTTTATTTTTAGGTATTTTTTAATAAAAAAATTATTTGCGATTACTAATAACAATCCAATCATCATGAATATTATATTGTTCTTTATTTTCAAAACAAAATTTCTTTTCTGAATAATAATGGAATAATTTATTAATAATATTACTAATTACATCTACTTGATTTAAATTAATCTTTTTATCAGAAAGAAATAATTGTAATTCAACAAGATTAGGTGTTTTCATATGAATAGCAATATTAGATGGGTCAAATGTTTTTGCTTCTTTATAATTAATTTGAGATTTAACCCATTTTTCAATAAATTGTTCTGGTATATAATATTTAATATGACCACAAATTTTATTAATTTGATAAAGATGAGCTATGAACTTAATTACATTACAATCATTTAAAACAAATAACTCAAAAATCTTTTCTCTATTTGTTCCTCCACTACAACGAACTCCATAATTATAATCATTACCAAGAATAATAGTAAAATCAATAAAATTATCTTTAGTAAATTTAATTGGTTTTTTAAAATGTTCACTACAAATAATATTTGTTTTCTCTTGTAAATAATCTAAAATATCATCAATATTAATTGATTTAACCTGATTTGATTTAAAATCAATATCACGGTATAAAGTATGAGTTCCAAAAATTAAAATATCACTATCTTCACTTAATACACCAGGAATAATATTCTTATAGTAATGACTTAATACACTACATTGTGAATCAGCTTCATTAATAGAATCTACATATGGAATACCAAAACAAGAAAGTAAATATTTACAATCGTTAATTATTTCAGTATTCATAATAAAACTTTTTTTAAAGTTTTTAATATATTCATTCATTTCTAAATCATTATCTTCTCCAAAATTATCATACCAATTTTCATCATTTGATTTAATTTTTGTTTCTAGAATCTTACATTTTTCATCGGAATTACTAATAGTATTTTTTCTTTTATCAACAGCATCTTTTTTTATATCAGGTGATTTACCATCAAAAACACAAATTGGCAATATTCCTTTTTCAGAATATACTTTAATTAAATTATTAATAGCGTAGATATGATTTAAATTATATCCTTCGTCATTAATAATATCATTGCCATTATTTCTAATGCCAATAATATACTTATAAATATATAACATGACATCGATAATAATTGGTTTTCCAACTAATACATCAATTGATTCTGTTTTAACAATAGGGGCAAGAAATGCCCAAAATCCTTTACAACCCATTATATGTGTTTATTTTAATGTATATTTATATATTAAAAGTAGTAGATAAAGGATATTTCAATTTTTATTTATGAATATAATGAATAAATAAAAATAGAGAATATTATATTTATTTTAGATTATTAATTTTTATTTATGAATATAATGAATAAATAAAAAAACTTAATTAACAATTTCGCATAATATAATCTGATTAAATTCTTTTAATTCAACTGGCATTAAAATACATATATTATCTTGAAGTAATATGTTATGATTAAATTCAACAATAAGATGTATATTATCATAAGTAGTAATATTGACTACATAGCTTACATTACAGTTAATTAAATAATATTTTATTGTTTGAAAGTTAGATGGAATATCACACATTTTTATTATATTTAATTTTATGGATTTAGTATTAATATATGTAATATGTTCTATACCTTTTTTATCTGTAATAATACAATCTTTTGTTATTTGATTTATTTGTTTTGAATCACTTATTTTATAACTAATTGAACCAGTTTCTTTTTCATAAATATTCATAGAATCTATATTTTTTTTAAATATACTTTCTATGTTAATTTTAGTATAATTTAAATCAGGAAATACTATATAACATTCTGAATTATATGATATTATACCATTTGTTTGAATACCAGCAATAATTTTATTTCTATCAGGAATATTATAAATTGATGTTATACGAAATGTATTTGGAATGAAAGATGTATATTTATTATTTTTAGTAGAATCAATTAAAATTTCTTTTAATTTATCCATATCAGATAAATCAGGATTTATAGTTGATATATTTAATAAAGTATTTAATGGATTAAAAGTTTTTAAATTATTTCGTGTTGATTTTCTTTCTTTTTTTGATTTAATTAAATAATATTTAATGTTAAGTCTTGTAGCATAATCTATTAGAAATGAAGTATACTCGTCAAATTCATCAAATTCGTCAAATTCATCTTCATTTGCATATGAACATTTTTTTATTTTATCCGAAACAATGAATAAAATATCAATCATATATGTTCGAAGTGCTTTCAAAATTGTTTTAAAATATTTCTTATTACCTGGAGTATCATAAATATTAATAATTTTATCAGATATTTTAACTATTTCTTCCCAATTTTGGCTATAATTATAATTTAATATTTTATCATTCTTAATACCAATAATTTGTTTATTAATACACATTGTTTGCCCCATTATTTTTTCATGTTCGTGTGTCATTACATAATCGCGTATACTACCATTACCGTTATCTTTGTTTGAATAACATATGTGAGAAATTATAGATGATTTACCTACTTGTTCTGCACCACAAAACATAATATTAATTTCATTAATTTTTTTATCAATCGGTTTATATCTTATTGATGCACAATAAATATATGAATCATTTATTTTTTCAATAACACTATTCGTTATTTCAACAGATACTTTTTCAATAACTGATTTAAATATGTCAATAGTTAAATTTAATTCTTCTAAACTTAAATTACCAAAATTACCATTATCAAATACACCTAATACATAATGAGCTTCATATATTCCATATAATTCTTTACCCTCATTTAATCTCCATAATAGTTGTGATGTTAGTTTTTTTAATGTTAATTCAGTTTTGCTATCTAATTTCCATTTATATTCTATATTTCCATCATCATCTTCTTCTATTAATCCAGATTTATCATCTCTTAATAATTTAGTTATAATTGACATATATTTAATTATTAAAAATAGTTAATTATTTAAATTATATATTCAAATATAAATAAAATCATTTTTTTAATAAATTAAACTTGTAACTAAATTAGAAAATATAATACAACTCCACAAAAGATTATTATAAAATTAATAATCCAGATAATATAATCGTCATTATCATAAGTATTTTTTTTAGTAATAGTTTGAATATTTTGTTTATATTTCATATATTCGTTATATATACTATTATTTATACCAACATTATGAATAATAACAGTATCATCTATATTAATTTCTGGAATAGTTATATTCGTGGCAAAAACATCATTATAATTATATGTATTACCTACAATATTTGCAATTATTTTATCATCTGATTTTTTTCCAAATACTGAAATATTATTTTCATCGTTAACTTTTTTGAATAAATTAGTTAGATTTGCATTTAATCCATATGTAGTTTCAATATTTTCTTGATTTTCACTATTATTTTTCTTAATCGATACACATTCTGTAATTAACCAACCATAATTTTTTGTAATATGTGACGTGCATTCTGCATATATCTTTGGTTCATCATCTAATTCATATATTTCAATATATTTATCAAATATTTTACGTAAATTTTGTGGTGTTTCATCAGTAATATCAAATATTTCACCAAGATTTATAAAATCAATAATAATTTTTTCCTTGCGAAGTTTATCAATAATACTAAATAGATTTTGAAACAAATCATCATAATTTGTATTATATTCAGTACACTTAATTCCAAATATATTATAACCCATTTCAGATGCTTTTATAAAACCTTTAATAATATCGTCAGATGACATACCAAATTTATTATTTTTTACATCAGAATTATAATTGAAGCAAATAATATTATCATGAATAATAACTTTATTATCAAATTTAATTCTTGATTTATCAAATATATCTAAATCTGTAATATTATCCAAATTAATATTAATTTGATTATTGTAAATATATTCCATGCATTCTTTACTTGTAAAATTATTAGTAAATGTAATATGACCGGGTAAAATTCCAAGATTATTTAATGTTTCAAATTCACTTTGTGTTGTTACATCAAAATCCATTCCCCATTTAAATAGATTATCTAAAATTATTGGATTATGTAAATCTCTAACTTTGTAAAAATTACGAAAATCACGAAAATATTTACGGAATGAAGAAAGAAATTTTTTACAATTTTCTTCAATCATATTACCATCATAATAATAAAATGGGTTATGTCCCGTTTGTTTTTTAATGTATTGAATATCTTTAAGAGTAATTGGGCAAAACATATTTATTTATTAATTAATAATAAATAAATTAAGATATATAATTAAAATATATATTTGTCAATTTTTATTATGAGGGATTGTTAAATCCCTCATAATAAAAATTCAGGGCAAAAAATCAAAAATCCATTATTTTTATCCATTATATAAATAAATTATTTTATTGTAGTAGCTTTTGAATCTTCTTCTCGTTCTCATCATGATACATCATAGTAAAACGACGAAGTTTGCTTGATGATTTATTACGTGTTTGAATATCAACATGAATCTTTTGTAGTTGTTGAAGAAACTTTTTATCAGTATCTTTAAAATCTTTGGGATTCTTACCTTCAAAATGTTTAATAATGTTATTCATAATACGACGGAATCCTTCATATACATTTTCTGATTCAGCTTGTCCCCATGTTGTATCATAAATTAGTTTTACTAGACGAGTCAGACAATCATTAATTGCAAAACTATTAATTAGACCTTTAGCATAAAGAAGACCAAGAAAGTTAGTGAAACCTTTAAAGTTATCTACACGATACAAGTTATTGTGGTCAAGTGGTTTTTGTGAATCACAGAAATCATCAAAATGACGTTTACACATTTCCAGAAATACTGATGAGAATTTAATGTTCTTACTATTATCTTCAATCATCAGTGGGAAAAAGTCAGAAGCAACAAGAACAAAAATTTCAGAGCTTGAAATTTGTCCAGGCGGCATGTTAATACCTTTAACACCAGTAATATCAGTCATCGCACAAATCAGAAGATCGGATGCAAGAGTTGTAAAGTGTTCAGTCTTATCAAAGTTAAGAGATTTAAGATTAGTAATAACAGTTTGGTAATTACGTTGAGTAATATTATTAAGTGCTTCAATAATGCTATTCTTAAAAAGAATATCATTTGGATTACGACCATTCATAAAAGTATCAATAATTGCTCCAACTTCTTTTACCA
>JACCDO010497965.1_pt1 | contig 46542 bp, 44 predicted proteins | sample 7446101 | NCBI WGS metagenome assembly JACCDO01 (sample SAMN15323440, study PRJNA562643) | freshwater metagenome | isolation source: river surface water | place: USA:Blue River Watershed | collected 2017-08-16 | reverse complement strand
GAAAAAGAGCGCGGCATTACTATTTTGTCCAAGAACTGTGCGGTTGAGTACGATGGCACACATATCAACATCGTTGATACCCCAGGACACGCAGACTTCGGCGGTGAAGTAGAGCGCGTACTCTCGATGGTTGATGGTGTATTGCTCTTGGTGGATGCGGTTGAAGGCCCAATGCCACAAACGCGCTTCGTTACCAAGAAAGCATTAGCGCTTGGACTGAAGCCAATCGTGGTGATTAACAAAGTTGACCGCCCAGGCGCACGTTGCGATTACGTGATCAATGCCACTTTTGAATTGTTTGACAAACTTGGCGCTACTGAAGAGCAGCTCGATTTCCCAATCATCTATGCATCTGGCTTAAATGGCTATGCGGGCTTAACAGAAGATGTGCGCGAAGGTGATATGCGTCCATTATTTGATGCTGTTTTGGAACATGTTCCTGTTCGTGATGATGATCCAGATGGTCCTTTGCAGTTCCAGATTTCCTCTATTGACTACAACAGCTATGTTGGAAAAATTGGTATTGGCCGTGTAAATCGTGGTCGCGTTAAATCCGGCATGGAAGTCATTTGTATGAACGGCCCAGACGGTGCGCCATTCAAAGGTCGCGTCAATCAAGTATTGAAGTTTAAGGGTCTTGAGCGTGAGGTAGTAGATGAGGCAGTGGCAGGCGATATCGCCTTGATCAACGGCATTGAAGAATTGGCTATTGGTACTACAGTTTGCGCGGTAGATAAGCCAGATGCATTGCCAATGCTCAAGATTGATGAGCCAACCTTGACTATGAACTTCATGGTGAACACCAGCCCATTGGCTGGCCGTGAAGGTAAGTTTGTGACTAGCCGTCAGATTCGTGAACGTTTAGACCGTGAATTGAAGTCAAACATGGCCTTGCGCGTTAAAGAGACAGACGATGACACTGTTTTTGAAGTATCAGGCCGTGGTGAATTGCACCTCACTATTTTGGTAGAGACAATGCGTCGTGAAGGCTATGAAATGGCAGTTTCCCGTCCACGCGTCGTGTTCCATGAAGAGAATGGCGTCAAAATGGAGCCATACGAGAACCTCACAGTTGACGTCGAAGACTCTACTCAGGGTGCGGTGATGGAAGATTTGGGCAAGCGTAAAGGCGAGCTGCAAGATATGGTGAGCGATGGTAAAGGGCGTACTCGTCTTGAGTACCGAATTCCAGCGCGTGGCCTAATCGGCTTCCAAGGCGATTTTATGACGATGACTCGCGGTAATGGTTTGATGAGTCATACCTTTGATGCTTACGCACCTGCCAAAGATGGTATTTTGGGTGAGCGTCATAACGGTGTATTGATTAGCCAAGATGATGGTGAAGCAGTTGCCTATGCTATTTGGAAATTACAAGATCGCGGCCGTATGTTCGTAAAACATGGTGATCCGGTTTACGAAGGCATGGTGATTGGTATTCATAGTCGTGATAATGACTTGGTTGTGAATCCCATTAAAGGTAAACAGTTAACTAACGTGCGCTCCTCTGGTACTGATGAAGCAGTACGCCTAGTAACTCCAATTGATTTGACTTTGGAGTACGCTGTTGAATTCATTAGCGATGATGAGTTGGTTGAAGTAACACCTAAGAGTGTGCGTGTTCGTAAGCGTCACCTGAAAGAGCATGATCGCAAGAAGGCCTCACGCGAGTAAGCTCTAAACGCATCAGATAAGCCACCTTCGGGTGGCTTTTTACTGATATCAGCATAGAAGTAATGGTTTTGATCTGTCTAAAATGTAGTAACATTGCTACATATTCCATTTTATGACGGAGGTATCAATGGTTACTACTTTGTCGAGCCGTGAATTTAATCAAGATACTGGAAAGGCTAAAAAAGCCTCTGAAGCTGGTCCAGTTGTCATTACCGATCGCGGAAAACCTGCGCACGTGTTGATGACCTTTTCTGATTATCAGCGTGTTGTGGGGAAGAGAAAAAATATCTTAGATCTTGTGGGTATGAAGGGTGCCGGTCATATTGAATTTGAACCTGCGAAAATCATCAGCCTTTCAAAGCCAATTGGAGATTCCTTGTAATGTACTTGCTAGATACCAATGTTGTATCAGAATTTAGAAAGTCTGCAGATGGGCGCATCAACAAACATGTTAAACGCTGGGCTGATGAAATTTCTCCTGAATTGATGTTTATTTCTGCAATCTCAGTGCTTGAATTGGAGATTGGAGTGCTGCAAATGGAGCGTCGCGACAAGAAGCAAGGCCTTATTTTAAGAAAATGGTTAAATAAAAATGTTCTTCCAGCGTTTTTGGATAGAGTTCTCCCTGTAGATGTTGAAGTTGCACAGCGTTGTGCAAGCTTGCATGTGCCAAACCCTAAATCTGAGCGAGATGCAATGATTGCTGCTACTGCTATTGAGCATCGGATGACTATTGTGACTAGAAATGTTTCTGACTTTAGTCAATCTGGCGTCAAAATCTTTGATCCATGGGGTTAACGATTTTCATTTTGTAATACTTTTGTCATATATTTCTATATAATTGGAAATATGAAAAATAATAATGCAGTTCAGGCCTTTTTGGCACTAGGGCAGGAGTCACGGCTCAATATCTTCCGTTTAATTGTGCAGCGAGGAGATGAGGGGCTTACTCCCAGCCAAATTATCGAAAAATTAGGTATTCCAAATGCGACACTGAGTTTTCACCTCAAGGAGTTGGCGCAAGCAGACCTACTCGTGGTTGAGAGGCAAAGTCGCAATCTCATCTATCGACCCAATGCAAAACTTGTGCAGGACCTCAGTGATTTCTTATTGGATAACTGCTGTGGTGGCCAGTCTTGCGTTCCAGTAAAAGTTCCAAAGAGGGCAAAATCAATATGAAGCAATACAACGTGCTTTTTCTCTGCACCCATAATTCAGCAAGATCCATCATTGGTGAAGCTTTAGCATCAACTCATCCCAGCGGTAAGCTCAGAGGATTTTCTGCAGGATCTACTCCTGGTACGAGCGTGAACCCATACGCTGCTCAGATCGCTAAAGAGCTGGGGTTGGATACTTTTTTACTAAAATCTAAAAGTTGGGATGTGTTCGCACTGCCCGATGCTCCCAAGATGGATTTCATTATTACGGTGTGTGATAACGCAGCCGGTGAGGTATGCCCCCATTGGCCTGGACAGCCGGTGAGTGCCCATTGGGGATTCCCTGATCCATCCCAAGTACAGGGTACTGATATGGAGAAGAGGGCTGCCTTTAACGCAGTCATGAATGGCCTGAAAAAGAGAGTGGATATCTTGGCTGCTATGCCTCTTGAAAAACTAGACGCAATGTCCCTAAAAGAGATCCACTCAAACTCATGAGTTCACTGACTAAACAACTCTCCTTCTTGGATCGCTATTTAACGGTCTGGATTTTTGCCGCCATGGCATTGGGTATTGGCTTAGGCTATTTCATTCCTGGGGTAGAGGGCTTTATAAACTCATTTCAGGTGGGTAGTACTAATTATCCAATTGCGATTGGTTTAATCCTGATGATGTATCCACCCTTTGCCAAAGTGAGATATGAAGATCTGCCAGATGTATTCAGAGATAAGCAGATCTTTGCTATTGCCTTTCTGATGAATTGGATCATTGCCCCAGTCTTCATGTTCTTATTGGCCATTACCTTTGTGCCAAATCAACCTGAATATATGGCAGGCCTCATTCTGATTGGGATAGCACCCTGCATTGCAATGGTGATCGTTTGGAATGACATCGCTAAAGGGTCTACAGAATATGCTGCTGGTCTTGTAGCGTTTAATGCAATTTTTCAGGTTCTATTCTTTAGCTTGTATGCCTACATATTTCTAACGGTACTTCCACCATTCTTTGGTCTTGCAGGATCAAATATCAGCATCACCATTGGTGAGATTGCTAAAACAGTCTTTATTTACTTAGGTATTCCTTGTATTGCAGGACTGCTAACCCGATTTGTGATGCTCAAGTTTGTTTCCAAAGAGTGGTATCACGAACACTTTGTGCCCAAGATTGGGAAGCTCACTCTCATTGCACTGCTCTTTACGATTGTGGTGATGTTTAGCCTTAAAGGTAAGTTAATTCTGGAGTTGCCAGGCGATGTCTTGACTATCTCCATCCCTTTGTTAATTTATTTCGGTGCGATGTTTATCTTGACCTTTGTCATTACGGCTAAGATGGGTATTGACTACAAACGCTGCTGTACCTTGTCGTTTACTGCCTCTAGTAATAACTTTGAATTAGCCATCGCAGTAGCAATTGCTGTCTTTGGTATTAACTCTGGGGCTGCATTTGCAGCAGTAATAGGGCCTTTGGTTGAGGTGCCCATCATGATCGGCTTAGTCACTGTTGCTATCTGGATTAAAGGGCGTTACTACAAGATTGCATAAATAACAGTCGCTAATTAAAAAGGGCCGCAGAAGCGGCCCTAATTGCTAGAACTAAAGGGTGCAAAATTACTTCACCAGCAACACAGCCTGCTTTGCACTAGAGCTGACTTTTTGAGCCACTGAACCCATTAAGGCATCCAGGATTCCAGAACGACCTTTGGAGCCCATAACGATCATGTCAATTTTTTCTTTATTGGCTAAGTTGATGATTTCTTCGGCAACATTGCCGCGTTTAATCACCATAGTATGTTTTACACCCGCAGTATCTAAAGCCTTTTGCGCAGACTTCAGTTCTTTTTCGCTCACCTCTCTGAGGTAGTCGTCAATGACACTTTGTGCCACGAACTGCTTTACATGACCCAAACCAATGTCATCATGAATGCTGGCAAGGGTAACGGTGCACTTGCTGCGGAAATCTTTGGCTAACTTAGCTGCATACTTGGCAGCATTGAGTGAAGATTTAGAGCCATCTACTGGTACTAGTATTTTCATTTGTCCCTCTTTGATTCTGAATAAATTTGTAAATTTTTTAATTGCTAATGCTAATTTACTACGAAATGAGTATTCCACATATGAAATTGAGCTAGATAAGGTATTTCAGGGCTTTTATTCTGAGTAAATTGCTCTGATATTCAGTATTTGTCTAAAAATTTTGTAAATAGCCGATGTATCTATAAAAACTGTAGTGCATTTTTAACCCCAAAAACATAAAATAATTGACTTGGTTCAGCTATGCAATCACTTAAAATTGCAAGCTCCAAGTAATGGGGTATTGCATGCAAGTTAATTCAGAGGGGATCTCAGCATCACGGGTATTTTTACCTGCTGATCAGTCTTACCCGAATTTATTGCAATTCTTCATCAATCAATTCCCCCACATTGAAGTTAAGGAGTGGGAGGATCGATTTGCCAAAGGACTGGTGCTCAATGCCGAAGGCCATGCTTTTGAGGCCATGGATGCGTATCAGCCCAATACGCATCTCATTTACTTCAGGCGCTTAGCGCGTGAACCCCAAATTCCGTATGAAGAAGAAATTCTTTTTCAGGATGAGCATATTTTGGTCGCAGATAAACCCCATTTTTTACCAGTGACACCAAGCGGTCTTTATCTTCATCAAACATTACTCAGTCGTCTCAAGAAAAAAACCGGTATTCAGACACTCAGTCCGATTCATCGCATTGATCGAGATACGGCTGGCTTAGTCATTTTTTCAATCAAGCCTGATGAGAGAGCGCAATATCAAAATCTGTTTAGAGATCGACTGGTGAAAAAGGTATACGAAGCAATTGCGCCTTATTCAAAAAACTTGATAGCTCGATTACCGATCACCTATCAAAGCAGGATCGAAGAGTCTGAACATTTCTTGCAAATGCAGGAAGTAGAGGGCGAGCCTAACACCGATACTTTGATAGAGCTTCTAGAAGCAACGAAGCCGTGGGCTAAATACAGGCTGACTCCAGGAAGCGGCAAGAAGCATCAACTCCGTTGCCACCTCAATGCCTTAGGCATACCAATTAGAAATGATCAGATTTATCCAAATCTGACGCCATATCAAGAATATGACATAGACTTTTCAAAACCCTTGCAGCTTCTAGCAAAAGAAATTCACTTCAATGACCCGCTGAGCAGTGAAGATAGGTCATTTATTAGCAAGAGATTATTGGGCTAGGACTGAATGATTTTAGATAATAAAAAACGTCTCGCAGTTGCCCCCATGATGGAGTGGACGGATCGTCATTGCCGCTCTTTTCATCGCACACTGACTAAAGAAGCGGTGCTTTATACCGAGATGGTGACTACTGGGGCATTAATGCATGGCGATATCCCTCGCCATTTGGATTATTCACAGGACCAACACCCAGTAGTGCTTCAGTTGGGCGGTTCAGAGCCTAATGACTTGGCTAGGGCATCAGACCTAGCGCAGCAGTGGGGTTACGATGAGATTGATCTCAATTGTGGCTGCCCATCGGAGCGAGTTCAGCGTGGTGCGTTTGGCGCTTGTCTTATGGCAGAGCCCAATTTGGTTGCTGACTGTGTCAAAGCAATGAAGATTGCGGTTGATATTCCGATTTCTGTAAAGCATCGTCTTGGCCTAGATTCTATGGATGCATCCAGCTCAGAAAAGGATTATCAATTTGCGTTAGATTTCATATTGGCGGTAGCAGATGCAGGCGCAAGCCAGGTGACGATTCATGCGCGCAATGCAGTACTCAAGGGACTCTCACCAAAAGAGAACCGCAGTAAACCACCACTGCGTTACGAGGTTGCCGCCAAACTAAGGCTGGATGCGCAAAAACAATTTCCAAATCTTAAAGTCTTGCTCAATGGCGGCTTAGAAACCAATGAACAAATTGCTGGCCATTGGGATGATTTTGATGGCTTCATGATCGGTAGGGCTGCTTATCATTTCCCGGTAATGCTCTTAGGTTGGGACGATTTAATTCACTCCAATGGTGAAGCAGCGGGCTATCTCTTTAGTGAAACAGAGTGGCACAGAATTCAGATTGCTCTCGTTAAGCAAGTTCAAAATTGGTTTGATGAGTGTCGAGCAAAAGATAAGCCTTTTTATATTGGCGCATTCACAAGACATATCCTAGGCTTAGCTCATGGTAGAGCAGGGTCTAGATATTGGCGTCAACGGCTGTCTGATCATCATGCATTAGCCAAGGTTCAAAGCAAAGCAGCTATTGCAGACTTCTTTCTAGATGCCAGTCTGACCCTTGGGGATTGGGCCGCTTTTGAGCTAGAAACCGAAGATTAGGCCATTTTTGACAGGTTTTTGAGCAAAAAGCTATAATGTGTTCTCTTCAACGGCGGACGTAGCTCAGTTGGTAGAGTCCCAGATTGTGATTCTGGTTGTCGCGGGTTCGAGCCCCGTCGTTCGCCCCAAATACCTCCTCAGATCACTTCCAATAAGCCCAATCAATTTTCTGCTCGATACAAGATATTTTGAGATTTAAAATAGAGCGTCGCCGAAGTGGTATGCGGCAACCTTCTATAGAGAAAGATGTGCTCTGGACTAAATTAACTTTGGAAGAGCTGCAAAAAGCACGAACCTTAAAAGTGATGCAAGGCCACCACAATCCCGATGGTGAAATCGTTAAAGTAAAGCCCCTCAACTAACAAGCTAGTTTTTGGTGGGAAATCCAGCGTGTCCTTAAGCTAGATTCTTCAGTTTTGATTAGAATCTTCAAGTCCATTAAATCCACTCTACAGGTACACCTGTCCAATGAAAAAGTTTGATTTCTCCACAATTCTGTTTGGCCTAGTGCTTACAGCTATTGCAGCCTACTTCATGCTCAGATCTACGCCTAGCCAAAGCGCTCCTGTATCTTCGATTCCTACTGTGCAAATTGGCAATCTGATCTGGGATCAAACTGAGATGACTATTGGTGATGTCAAAGGTTTTGCTGCTACTGGTTTTGTGAGCGTCGCAGAAAAGAAGGGTGGTGGCTTAAATTATGAAAGCGGCTTTGTGCAAAAACCAGGCTGGACTTGGAAGACTCCTTATGGAGTTCCTGCTGGGGATTCTGAACCAGCAGTGCATCTCAACCAAAAAGAAGCCGAGTCTATCTGTCGTTACTACGGCAAACGTTTGCCGACTGATACTGAGTGGACTTCAGCTGCATTTTTAGAGCAAAGAGCAAATCCTCCTGCTGGCTATGCCAAAGGGCAGCGTTACCCATTTCCTGGTGGCAATACTCCAGCGGTTTCTCATTGCTTAAATGGCTGTGGTGACTATAAAGGACTGGCTCCTGCTGGCGCTCTGAATCGCGGTACAGGGCATGTCACTACCAAAACAACTAAGCCCGGTGTCAATGGTATGTATGACATGGGGGGTAATGTTTGGGAATGGACGGCTACAGAGCGCAATGGCGGATTCATTACCCGCGGTGCCTCCTGGTGGTACGGCCCAGAGAGGCAGCAAGAATCTGATGTGGAATCTAAATCTAGCGATATCACCGTGGTTTATATCGGATTTCGGTGTGTCGCCGATGCCGTGAAACAATAGGGGATGACTAGTTCTGCAATAGATTCATCCGAAATTGAAGTTACCCCAGATTACCAGGCGGTCATTGAAGCTATTGAGCGGCATGACCCCTATATTTTTGTCAGTGGTAAAGCGGGCACTGGCAAAACCACTCTCATTGGCTATCTTCGAGAAACGATTCCTGGCAATGTTGTAGTCGTTGCACCCACTGGCGTAGCTGCATTGCAAGTGAAGGGTGTCACGATTCATTCTTTCTTTAGATTGCCACCCCGCTTAATCTTCCCAGAAGAGGATATTAAGCCGCTTCGTGATAAGCGCCTCTATAAAGATATTCGCCTGCTGATCATTGATGAAATCTCCATGGTGCGGGCTGATGTAGTCGATGCCATGGATTTATTCCTGCGCGAGAACGGACCGCAAAAAGGTAAACCCTTTGGCGGCATTCAGGTGATGTTTGTAGGGGACTTATTTCAGTTGCCGCCAGTAGTATCGAGTAGCGATATGCAAGTGCTGGCTGATCGGGGCTACGAAGGTCCTTATTTCTTCTGCGCTATGGCTCTGCACCGCAAAGATGTCACCATGGTGGAGTTATCGAAGATCTTCCGTCAAAAGGATGAGCACTTTGCGGAGCTTCTGAATCGTATCCGTATTAATCAGGATATAGATGAGGCACTAGATACGCTCAATGCACAATGCTATCGAAAAGACCTCGAGGTAGATGAAGAAACCATCACACTTACTACTACCAATGCAAGAGCAGACCAAATTAATGGCGCAGGATTGCGTGCCATTACGAATGAAGTCAAAGTCTATACTGGGAAAACAACCGGAAAGTTTAATGTTGATGAACGTAACTTACCTTCAGCCAATAATCTGGCATTAAAGGTTGGTGCAAAGGTGATGTTTACAGCAACAGATCCCAATTTTCCGAAGCGTTGGGTCAATGGCACGATTGGTGTTGTTAGAGAGATGCTCCCAGACAAAGTTAAGGTGATGGTGAAGAACGGGCCATATTCCAATACCGTTGAAGTTGCTGGCCATCAATGGGAATCATATCGTTATGATCACGACATGATGTCAGGCAAGATCTCGCCAAGTATTGTGGGAACTTATGTACAGATACCCTTAATGCTCGCTTGGGCAGTAACCATTCATAAGAGTCAGGGTAAGACACTCGACAAAGTAAAGGTCGATTTATCCTCTGGCGCATTTGCATCTGGCCAAGTCTACGTTGCCCTTAGTAGATGCAAAACGATTGAGGGCATTTCTCTACAAAGACCAATTGAACCTAGAGATGTGAGTTGTGACCAAGAGATCAAACGCTTTTATTTGAACTGCTTGCCCAACTCGTAATCTTTAAAACCCAGCCGCCAATCCATCTCTGCGGTGATCGCTACCAGCTATATAGGCAGAATCAGATTCATCGCTAATCTTAGCAATTGCCTGAGCACTACCAAAATCTAAACTGTTTGCAGGCATCACCGTTACTTCATGCCCCATATTTTTCAGGCCCTCAACAATATTTGCTGGCATTGCTGCTTCAACAGTTAACTTACCCAAGTCATCAATACGCCAGCGGGGTGCATCAGAGCATGCTTGAGGGTTGAGATACTCATCTACAAATCTCATGACTACTTGAATGTGGCCTTGGGGCTGCATATTGCCACCCATCACACCAAAGGCCATCGTTGGTTTGCCATCCTTTGATAAGAAGGCGGGCAGAATCGTATGAAAAGGTCGTTTAGCTGGGGCAACTTGATTAGGGTGCCCATCTTTGAGGCTAAAGCTCATGCCACGATTGTGAAGCGCAATACCGCCAGGGGCGACCACGCCAGAACCAAAGCCCTTAAAGTTCGACTGGATGTATGAAATCATCATGCCAGATTCATCTGCAGCACAAAGATAGACTGTGCCGCCAGAGTGTGGATCACCGGGGCCATAGATTCCGGCTTTATTGTGATCAATGAGTGCAGCACGACTGGCTAAATATTCTCTATCAAGCAATGAGCTCACAGGCATACTCATTGAGCGCGCATCGGAGACGTATTCATAAGCATCCGCAAAGGCGATGCGCATGGCTTCTACTTGAAGATGAATACGCTGTGCAGAATTGGCTGGGTATTGCTTTATGTTTGCAGATTCCAAAATACCTAAAGCGATCTGTGCGGCAATACCTGAGCCATTCGGTGGAATCTCGTGGAGAGTGTATTCACCATAATCAAATGCCAGGGGCTCAATCCAATCCGGTTTGTTATCTGCAAAGTCTTGCATGGTGAAACTACCACCAGAGGCCTTTGCAAAGTCGACCATACTTTGAGCAAGCGCACCTTTATAAAAAGATTGGCCTTCGGTTGCTGCAATCTCTTTTAAGGTCTTTGCTTGGGCAGGATATTTCCAGATCTGGCCCGCTTGTGGCGCTTTGCCATCGATCAAAAAGGATTCTGAAAATCCTGGTTCATTTTTCAGAATCGGAATGGCTTCACGCCATTGACGCGCAATGACAGGAGAAACTGGAAAACCATTCTCCGCATAATCAATGGCACGCTTAAATAACTGTGCAAAAGGGAGTTTGCCAAATTTTTTCGATAACTCAACCCAGCCAGCAACCATGCCTGGAACGGTAACGGTATTCCAACCAATCAGATCCATTGCGGATTTGCCGGCAAAATATTCTGGTGTCCAAGCAGCTGGGGCACGACCAGAAGCATTTAAGCCGTGGAGTTTTTGACCATCCCAAAGAATCGCAAAAGCATCACCACCCAGGCCATTCATGGTTGGCTCGACAACGGTTAAGGTGATCGCAGTGGCTAGTGCAGCATCCACTGCATTGCCGCCACTTTGCAGCGCCTCAATACCAGCTTGTGTGGCTAGTGGTTGAGAGCTGGCAACAGTATTTCTGGCAAGAACAGGTGCACGACCACCACTAAAGGGAGGAGAAATCAACATGGATATTTTTCTAGAAGTTAAATGCAGTAGCTAATTAGTCAACCTTGATATTGGCTGCTTTCACAGACTTTAACCACTTGGCGTGTTCGGCAGCAGTGATTTCTGTGAGTTTTTCTGAGTTAGCAAATTGGGTTTGAATACCCTGGTTAGCTAACTTACTTTTGAAGTCAGGGTTCGTGAGAATTTTCCGAATCTCTCTTTCCAAGCGAGCAACTACAGCAGGTGAGGTTCCCTTGGGCGCATAAATGGCAAATAAATTCTCAACATCGAATTGCTTAAAGCCATCCTGCTCAAGTGTTGGAACATTTGGTAACAGGGGTGAGCGCTCGCTGGAGGCAATTGCAATCGGTCTGAGTTTGCCACTTTGAATATGTGGCAGAGATGCCGTTAAGCTATCAAACATCATTAAGGTATTACCAGCAATTAAATCAGGCAAGGCAAAGCTGCTACCTTTGTATGGAATATGTGTGCCTGTAGCACCAATACGCTGCATAAACAAAGCAGATTCTAAGTGCGAGAGACTGCCATTGCCCTGAGAAGCGTAATTAAAGTTGCCATTCTTTGACTTAATGAAGGCAATTAGCTCAGTCATATTTTTGGCTGGGACACTCGGGTTCACTTCCAGAATATGAGGAACAGAGCCTACTAGAGCGACGGAGACAAAATCTTTTTGGAGAGAAAAAGGTGGGTTGTTAAAGAGTGCTTGCGCGATTGCCTGATTTGTTAAAGCGCTAAAGTGAACGGTATAGCCATCTGGATTTGCTTTGGCTGCGGCAGTCATGCCAATCATTCCGCCGGCGCCCGGTTTATTTTCAACGACTACTGCCTGACCTAATGCTTCGCCTAATGGAACTGCAATGCTGCGAGCAAAGACATCAGTCGATCCTCCGGCCGGAAAGGAGAGAATCATCTGGATTGGTTTTTTTGGCCAATCCGTATCTGGTGATGCGATGCTGGCATTCATTAAGCCAAGAGAAAGTGTGGCGCTGACAACGATGCGATGAATGAGATTCATGGGAGCCTTTGTAGTAAAAAAATTAGAGTCTTGTTGGATATGTTTATTTTTCATCTTTAAACCAATACCACTTATAAATAATACTTTGCCCCAATCTTCTAAAGGGGGCAAGTGCTTCTGAGCGTACCTGACCAAATAGATTAGGAAATTCGAAGGGAGAGTTATAAATCGGTAACTTAAAAACTTCTGCATTGGCTTTACTTCCAGCAATAAGTTCTGCTAATCGCTTCCCAGCCCAGGTGGAAAAGGAAACACCATTACCTCCATAGCCTAATGCATGCCATACCATTTGCTTAGGGTCAGGCCGTGTAATGCGGGGCATCATGTCGTGACTGACATCTACCCATCCCCACCAAGAGTAATCAATCTGAATTCCTGCTAAAGGTGGAAACTTTCTAGCAATACCATCCGTTAACAACTTGAGATGTTCAGGTGCATTTGCATCGGCGCCACTGATTGAGCTTCGGCTACCCATTTGGAGGCGATTGTCTTTAAGAAGACGGTAATAAAAACGCAGTGTGCGCGTATCAGTTAAAAAGGTATGTGAACGAAAATTGCAGGCTGCTATCTCTGATTCTGTCAGCGGTCTAGTTACTACTGAATTAGATAAAATTGGAAGTATGCGATTCTTGATGGGCTTGAGGCCCTGCATGCCATAGCCACCGGTGCAGATGGCAATCCGCTTGGCGCGAACAATGCCGCCGGGAGTTTGAATATGATGAACTCCATTAATCGTCTCCCATCCCTGCACAGGACTGCCAGTGTAAATTTTGACTCCAAGGCTCTGGGCTTTTCTCAGAAGACCAAAAGTAAATTTCAGTGGGTGAATACCAACGCCTTCTCGCTCTAATAGAGCTCCAGCCGCATCATGATCATCACAATATTGCTCCCTGAGTTCTTGGGCACTCATGAGTAGAGGATCATATCCAAATACATCTTTACGCACCCTTGCTTCATTCTGAAGATAGGCCATCTTCTCAGGGCGATGTGCAACATAAAGATGGCCACCATCAGTAGCATCGCAATCAATTTGACTGACCAGATCTTTGAAGTTCTCAAAGCCGGTATAAATTTCTCGATCGAGTTTTTTGGCAGTCTCTAAACCCCAGCGCTCGATCCATTGAGAGCGCGACAATCGACCGCTGGCATTTTGGCCCTGACCGCCACTCCTACTGGAGCAACCCCAAGCAGTTTGGTTGGCCTCTAAGATGACCGCTTTGATTCCATGCTCTTGCGCTAAATACAGGGCAGTAGAAACACCGGTTGAGCCAGAACCAATCACAACAACATCGGTATCAATATCTTGGCTTACTGGACCATCTGTTGGTGGCGGCGTCCCGGCACTAGCAACCCAATAACTGGGGGCATAGTCTTGACCCGTTCCAGGATTTTGAGAGTTTAGGGGGTCATAAAGCGGGTCGTATTTCATGGGGATTGAGTCTAGAGCATTCCCACTTACTTTGCTGCTGGCAAGTTCGGGCGATTTTTCCGAAAGACATTTTTTAAATGAATTTTGCCGTCCTTAAAGGTGAAGACATCGACACCATCAGCCTCAACCCGAGTCCCGTCAGCAGCTGTTCCGGTGAAGGTCCATTGAGACACTCCAAAGTCTTCGTGGACAAAATGTTGATCATGAATCCATTGGGCATCGGGAAAGTTCAACCAGGCACTTTCAAAGGCCGCCCTTACAGCCGCTATGCCAACATGGCGCGTGCCGCAAGCATCTGGACCAGCTGCGGTCTGAAATATGCAGTCATCGCTCATAAAGCTCATGAGGGAGTCGATATCGTGGCGGTTCCAGGCGGCGCTGAATGCCGCTAGGGTCTCAACCGTAATGGAGTCATTAGAGCTTGGCATAGGGATAGTTGGTTAAATTCATGAGGGTGATCAATGAAAAGCTATTGAATTACTATAGTATCGAATAATTCTATTAAACACATACGAGACAAGCATGAACAGCCCTTCAAAGACAGTTGATATGTCAGCCTATTGGTTGCCATTTACCCCTAATCGCTACTTTCATCAGAACCCTAAAGTGATGCAATCTGCTAAAGGAGCTTACTACTATGACGATCATGGACGTAAGCTGTTTGATGGCCTTTCTGGGCTTTGGTGCTCACCTTTAGGGCATGCCGATCCACGGATTGGTGCAGCTATCGGCAAACAATATGAAACCATGGACTATTGCCCAGCTTTTCAGATGGCAAGTGAAGCTACTTTCAGTCTTGCAAGCCGTATTGCTAAGATGGCACCTAAGGGTTTAGATAAAGTATTTTTTACTAACTCAGGCTCTGAAGCGGTAGATACTGCGCTCAAAATTGCGATTGGATATCACCGCGTGATGGGAAATGCTTCTCGTGTTCGTATGATCGGTCGAGAGCGTGCCTATCACGGGGTAGGGATGGGCGGCATCTCGGTGGGCGGCATGGTTGCTAATCGCAAAATGTTTACTAGTCTCATGATCCCTGGCGTAGATCATTTGCCGCACACATTAAATCTTTCTCAAATGGCTTTTTCTAAAGGGCAGCCGACTTGGGGCGCTCATCTTGCTGATGAATTAGAAAAGATCGTTGCATTACATGATGCCAATACGATTGCCGCAGTCATTCTTGAGCCGGTGCAAGGTTCAACCGGAGTGATCGTTCCACCAGAGGGTTACTTACAAAAGATTCGCGAGATCTGTACCAAGCACGGCATTCTGCTGATTTTTGATGAGGTCATCACCGGCTTTGGTCGCTTGGGCGCTAACTTTGGTGCTGATCGTTTTGGTGTGACGCCTGACATGATTACCTTTGCTAAAGGGATCACGAATGGCGTGATTCCGATGGGTGGCGTACTTGTGCGTGGTGATATCTATGACAGCATCATTGGTAATGGCGGGCAAGAGCAAGCGATTGAATTCTTTCATGGCTACACTTATTCAGGGCACCCAATCCCAGCAGCAGCCGCCCATGCGGTGCTAGATATTTTTGAGTCGGATGATGTAGTCAATCGCGCTAGAGCATTAGAGCCCGTTTTAGAAAATGGCCTGCATGCCTTAAAAGGTAAGTCTGGCATATTGGATATTCGTAACTTTGGTTTATCTGGCGCAATTGATCTTGAGCCGGTACCAGGAAAACCCGGACTGCGTGCATTGAAGGTTCTAGAAGCTTGCATTGAACGCGGAGCTCTGGTGCGTGTAGCAGGTGACTGTATTGCAGTAGGCCCACCATTTATTTCTAAATCGGAAGAAGTAGAGTTCTTGTGTAGCGTACTGGGTGATGCAGTGGATGCTGCGATGAAAGTGAATTAATTACTGATTAAATAAGTGATAGATTACTGGTATAGCGACAGCGCTGATCACACCATTCATACCCATGGCTAAGCTTGCATAAGTTCCTGCTTCAGGATGAATGCTAAATGCTCTTGAGGTGCCTATACCATGGGCACCTATCCCAATGGCAAAGCCTCTTTGCCACCACGCTTTCATACCTAGCGCATTTAAAACAAAGGGTGCCAAGATCGCCCCCAGAATGCCGGTGCTGACAGCAAAGATAGCAGTAAGTGTTGGTGATACCCCAATACGTTCTGCAATACCCATGGCAATTGGTGCCGTAACCGATTTAGGGTACATCGCCCCCGTGATACTGGAGTCGGCACCCAGCAGGTTAGCAATGCCAACCCCGCTCACTATAGAAACCAAGCCACCGGTAACCAACGAAACAATCAGCGGTATGGAGCGACCCTTTAGGCTAGCCAGCCCTCGGTAAATCGGAATAGCCAAGGAAACCGTTGCTGAACCCAATAAGAAGTGGATAAATTGCGCGCCTTCAAAGTAGGTCGAGTAGGGCATCTCGATGAGCTGAATGATGGTGGCAACCAAGATGATGGCAATGGCTACAGGATTAGCCAAAGGATTTTGCTTAGCATGCTGATAGATCATTAATCCAACTTGAAAGGCTGCCAAAGTAATAAAGAGGGCAAAGAGTGGACTACCCGATAGGTAAACCCAAATTTCCACAATAGAGTGCTTCTCACTCATGAGCATCTTTTCTACTTAAAAAGCGCAGCACTAAAGCACTCGACCCAATAGTCAAGATGACGCTTCCTACAAGAGCGCTCATGATTGCTAGAGCATTTGCTTGTAGTTGCGGCAGAAAGAGCACTACACCGACGGCAGCAGGGACAAAGAGTAAGCCCAAGTATTGGCTAAAGCCATCTGCAACCATTTCTAGTTCAGCATTGATTCCTTTGCGCAGGACCAGCCATACAACCAAAAGAACCAAGCCAATCACGGGACCCGGTAAGGTGGGTAATAAGAATTTAGAAACTAGCTCACCCAAGCTTTGGAAGAGCAGTATTTGAACAAGGCCGGAGATCATGGGTTGATCTTACAGGGCTGAATTTATGTTGCATAGCAATAAATTCATTCTTGTTTAATATAGTCACAACAAAAGTAGGGTATAAAAAAGAGGGATATTTCGAGAGAAGGTGCCCCGATATTAAAAAATCAATAGGAGAACACTCATGGCAGAGTTAAATGTCAATGGCAAAAAATATATGGTGGATGTGGATCCAGATACCCCATTGCTGTGGGTGATTCGTGAGCAGGTTGGTTTGACCGGTACTAAATATGGTTGCGGAGTTGGCGTATGCGGTGCATGTACCGTCCTGTTTGATGGTCAAGCGATTCGTAGTTGCTCTTTGCCAGTCTCAGCTGCTGTAGGTAAAAAAATTGAGACTATTGAAAGTCTCGAAAAGAACGGCCAGCTATCTAAAGTACAAAAAGCATGGGTTGATAACCAAGTGCCTCAGTGCGGCTACTGCCAATCTGGCATGGTGATGGCAACTACAGCACTATTACGTAATACTCCTAAGCCAACTGACGCTCAAATTGACGCAGCAGTAACCAATATCTGCCGTTGTGGCACCTTCCAAGAAGTGCGCGCAGCGATTCATGCTGTGAGCAAGGCATAAGGGGAATCAGATGACTACCAATACTAATACTTCCCGCCGCCACTTTATTGTTGGCTCTAGCGCAATTGCTACTGGTTTAGCAATTGGCTTTGATTTTTCACTCATGTCTGAAGCCCATGCTGCTATGGGTACTGGTACTACAGCAATGACACCACTCGCATCGCCAGAAATTGGTGTGTGGGTAGTAGTTAAGCCAAACGATGATGTAGTTGTTCGTATCGTTCGCTCAGAAATGGGCCAAGGCACGATTACTGGTTTAGCTCAAATGGTTGCTGAAGAGTTGGAATGTGATTGGAAAAAAGTTTCTTATGACTATCCATCTCCTGCCGAAAATCTCAAGCGTAATAAAGTTTGGGGTAGCTACTCTACTGGTGGTAGCCGTGGTATTCGTACTTCAGAGCAATATGTTCGTAAAGGCGGTGCAGCAGCACGCATCATGTTGGTTCAAGCAGCAGCAAACCAATGGAATGTGCCAGTTTCTGAATGTGTAGCAAAGAATAGCGTGATCACCCACACACCATCTGGTCGCAAAACTACCTTTGGTAAGGTGTCTGTTGCTGCCTCTCAATTAGAAGTTCCAAAGGAAGTTCCACTCAAGGATCCAAAAGAGTGGAAGTTGATTGGTAAGTCTGTCAATCGTATTGACGGAACGGCCGACAAGGTCACTGGTAAGCAAATTTACGCAATTGATTTGAAGTTGCCCGGCATGTTGACTGCAACCATTAAAGAGTCACCTGTGTTTGGTAGCAAAGTAAAGAGCTATGACGCTGCTAAAGCCCAAAGCATGAAGGGCGTTAGAAAGGTAGTTCAGGTTGGCGATACTGCAGTTGCAGTAATAGCCGATACTTTCTGGCAAGCCAAGACTGCATTGGATCAAGTGAATATCGTTTGGGAAAGCAGTCCGAATGAGAATGTGTCTAGTGCTTCCATTAAGAAGATGCTAGAAGAGGGCTTGAATGCTAGCGATACATTTGTAGGTAATACTAACGGCGATGTCAATGCAGCACTCTCTAGCGCATCTAAAAAGATTGAAGCCACTTACTTCTATCCATTCTTAAATCACGCTACCTTAGAGCCGCAAACTGCCACTGCAAAGTGGACAGCTGATTCTTGTGAGGCATGGGTGCCAACACAAGACGGTGAAGCATCACTAGCCGCTGTGATTGCTGCCTCAGGTTTGCCTGCAGATAAATGTAATGTCTATAAAGTCAACCTCGGCGGTGGCTTTGGTCGTCGTGGCGCTTTTCAGGACTACACCACTCAGGCGGTGAATATCGCTAAGCAGATGCCCGGTACCCCGGTGAAGTTGATCTGGACTCGTGAAGAGGATATGACGCAAGGTCGTTACCATCCGGTCATGATGTGCAAGATGACTGCCGCTATCGATGATAAAAAGAACGTGACAGGCCTCAATATGCGCTTGTCTGGTCAGTCTATTTTGTCAGCAGTACGTCCAGCCGTTGTTGCAACCAATAAAGGTAAGGACCCTGTTGTATACCAAGGTCTAGACCAAATTGGCGAGCATGGCATTACCTATAGCTTCCCAAATCTCCATATTGATCACGCGATGCGTAATACCCATGTCCCACCAGGATTCTGGCGTGGCGTGAACGTTAATCAGAATGCGATCTTTATCGAAACCTTCATGGATGAAATGGCTGAAGCAACTGGCATGGATGCAGTAGAGTTCCGTCGTAAGCATATGCAGAACTACCCACGTGCGATCACAGTATTAAATGCTGTTGCCGATGGTATTGGCTGGACTAAGCCGGCTGCACCTGGTGTATTCCGTGGCCTTGCACAAATGAGATCATTTGGTAGCTATGTTGCCGCTGCTTGTGAACTCTCTGTAAAAAATGGTAATGAAGTGAAGATTCATCGCATCGTGGCTGCTACAGACCCAGGTTTTGTGGTTAATCCAGCCCAAGTAGCACGTCAGGTGTCTGGTTCATTTGTCTATGGCCTTTCAGCCCTATTCGAAGAAGAGATCACCATCGAAAAAGGTGCGGTTGTGCAAAAGAACTTTGATACCTTTGGCTCCATTCGTTTGTATCAAATGCCGCCTGTTGAAACTATCGTGATCCAAGGTGGTGGCAAGGACTGGGGTGGCGTTGGTGAACCAACAATTGCAGTTGCTGCGCCTGCAGTACTCAATGCGTTCTATCGTGCAACCGGTAAACGCTTGCGTACAGTGCCATTGAAAAACAGCGGCATTAAGTTGGTTTAAAGACTGTGAAGTTGCAACAATGAGAATGAGGTATGTACTAGCAGCCAGCTTGCTAGTCGTCCTCAATCTCAGTAGTGCCAACGCTCAGTCAATTGTGGGGGATTCGATTTTCGAATCCCTTTCTTCTGCACCCGGTGATGTCAGCAGGGGTAGAGCGATCGTGGCAAGTCGTCAAACGGGTTTATGTCTCTTGTGCCATAGCGGTCCTTTTCCAGAAGAGCGTTTTCAGGGAAACCTGGCACCAGAGCTGGGAGCAAGCGTTGCGCGTCTTAATGCACCCCAATTGCGGGCGCGCATTGTGGATGCAAGTCACTTCAATCCGAATACCATCATGCCTGCCTATTACAAAACTGGACACCTCAATCGGGTTGCTCCAAAATTTGCAGGACAACCGATTCTCAATGGCCAAGAGATCGAGGATGTAGTCGCTTTTCTAGTCAGTTTAAATAAGCAAAATTCACAATGAATATGAAATTTAATTCCCCTCTCAAAATGCACCGCCGTGATTGGCTCCGGAGAATCCAAAAGCTAGGAGTATTCACTCTGGGCGTATGGTTTAGCCCCGCATTGGTTTTTGCTAAAAAAGTAGATGCAGATGAGGCTATTCAAAAAATGACTGGTAATGCCAAAATTCAAGAAGGCCGTGTGACATTGACAATTCCACCGTTAGTTGAAAACGGTAACCTCGTTGTTTTGAAAGTCAGTGTTGATAGTCCGATGACTAATGATAGTTATGTCAAAGCGATTCATGTGATTGCCGAGGGTAACCCTTCCCCCAATATTTTTACGGCCTATCTAACGCCTCGTTCAGGTACCGCCAACATCACAACTCGGGTACGCTTAGCTGATAGTCAAGTGGTTTGGGCTATCGCACAAATGAGTAATGGCAGTTATTGGAAAGGGTCAGCAGAAACCTTGGTAACCTTATCTGCTTGTACGGAAATGATATGAGTAGGACATCTCGCACCCAAGTTACCGTTCCCGCCAGCGCAAAGAAGGGCGCAGTGATTGAGATCCGGGCTATTGCTCAGCATGATATGGAGTCAGGCTTCCGATATACCGAGTCTGGAAAATTAATCCCAAGAGATCTGATTCGTATCTTTACTTGTTCTTACAACAATGTAGAGGTATTTAAGGCGGACTTTTATCCAGGAATCGGTGCTAATCCATTAATTATCTTCACCACCATTGCAACTGAATCTGGAACTCTCGAGTTTAAGTGGCTTGGTGACGGCGGTTATGAGGCTGTGAATCAAGCGCGCATCACTGTTTCATAGAGCTTCTGTGCGCTTAGCAATCCCTTTTCGCCTCGTAATATTTTGTTCCTCTTTATTGATAGCGATATCAGCCCCCATAGCTGCTTCTGAAGCCCCAAATAAAAAGCAATCGAGTTATGAGCTCATGTCTTCTGAAAATAAGGCTATGCAGGATGACCCCTCTCTAAATCCTGCCATGTTTTGGATCGCTGAAGGCGAAAGTCTTTGGCAAGCAAAATCAGGATCAAAAAATGTTGCTTGTACTAGTTGTCATGGGGATGCTAAAAAATCGATGCGCGGTGTAGCAACACAATTTCCAAAGATGATCAAAGGTAAGCTGCAAACGCTTGAGGGGAAAATTAATCAATGTAGAACGTCGGCGCAAGGTGTGCCTCTACTTCCTTATGAAAATAAGGAGTTGCTCGCGCTGACTGCTTATGTAGCTGTTCAATCCAAAGGGATGCCGATTGCTGTTAAAGAAACTTCAGAAAACAAAGTTGAATTACAAAAAGGGCGACGCTGGTTTAACGAGAGAATGGGGCAGCTCAATTTGTCTTGTGCCCAGTGTCACGAAGATAGAGCAGGATTAAAGCTAGGCGGTAGCCTGATCCCACAAGGCCACCCTAATGCGTATCCCATCTATCGCTTGGAATGGCAAACTTTAGGATCTGTACAGCGCCGCTTGCGCAACTGCATGAGCGGAGTGCGGGCACAGCAGTTTGAGTATGGCTCCCCTGAAATGGCTCAGCTAGAACTCTTTCTGATGTGGCGAGCCAAGGGGATGCCCCTAGAAGCTCCAGGGGTCAGGCCTTAGGCATCAGTCAGAGAAAACTACTGAGGTTGCGCCATTAATTAAGACGCGGTCATGCAAGTAGTAACGCAGTGCTCTAGAAAGTACTGTGCGTTCTAAGTCACGACCTTTGCGTACTAAATCATCTGGTGTATCACCATGGGTGACTCGAGTCACATCTTGCTCAATGATAGGGCCTTCATCTAAATCACTAGTCACAAAGTGAGCAGTAGCACCAATCAATTTAATGCCGCGAGCATGGGCTTGGTGATAAGGCTTAGCACCCTTGAAGCTGGGCAAGAAGGAGTGGTGTACGTTGATACAGCGTCCAGACAATTTGCTGGATAAATCATCTGACAGAATCTGCATATAACGCGCCAGAATGACCATGTCGACCTTGGAATCAGCAATGATCTCTAGTAGTCTAGCTTCTTGTGCCGGCTTGGTTTCAGGAGTAACCGGTAGATGGTAAAACGGAATATCAGCAAAATCGATGCTAGCGTATACCTCACGTGGGTGATTCGAGACAATGCCACAGACAATCATTGGCAATTCACCAATACGCCAACGGTAGAGTAAATCCACCAAGCAGTGATCTAGCTTTGACGCCATGATCAAGACACGTTTGAGATCCTTAACAGCACGCAAATCCCAGGTGAGCTCAAAACGCTTCGCAATTTCTTGAAAGCCAGACTTGAGAGTATTGCCATCCGTAGGGCAACTAAAGCTAACGCGCATAAAGAAACGTTTAGAAGCCTTGTCATCAAACTGTTGAGCCTCTTCAATATCACCGCCTGCTTGAAAGATATAGGTTGAAACTGCAGCAACGATGCCTGGTTTATTGGGGCAGGTTAAGGTGAGGTAATAGTTTTCTGTTGTCATAGCTAGATTAGTAAAAATGCAGGTAAACGCTTATTTTAGTCTTTAGACAGCGGGGCGGAGATGTTCTGCTGCTTAGCAGTATCAATCATTTGATCTGCAGGACCCATTAAGGGTGTGCTGTTATCGGTGACCGTTGGGATGGAAACTTCTATGCAGATTGGCTTAGATGACAGCGGATTCAAAAAGCTACATTCCTTTTTAGTGGCTGCTGAGGCGGCATGCTCTAAAGGGGATTTGCCTGTGGCTGCAGTGGATGCAAGGCTGGTAGCCGTTACTGGGTTCGCAACTGCAGCAGTAGCTATAGCACCTCCTGCACTACTGGCGGCAGCTGAGCCTGAGGCGCCAACAGCTGCAATAGGTGCAATACAGGCTTGTAAACCTAGGCTACAAAAAATAGGGAGTAAGCAAACCCCGAAATTAAATGGAGATTTTGTGGGCAGACTATTTTCTTTGGCAGACAACATTAAATACTCCAGCTGTCCATGAATCATTGATGACAGGTTCAAACTTGCTATCAGGAGTGTTGTTATCAGAAACTACTTTACCCGTACCTTTACTGCCAGAAAATTCTTTAAAGGCAATTGGGCGATAGCTCATCTCAGGGCAGTTGTATTCATTGAGGCCAATAATAGAATTCACAGTCTCTTTATTATTTGGGTTTCTTCCAGACCTCTTAAAATCTAACATGGACATGATTTGCACCTTCTCGCCGCTAACATTAGCCGTATCTAAATCAACATAAACAGCCATTACCTCGTTATAGCCCAATTCTTTCCACTCAGCATGGGCATTACTAATACAAGACATGGAGGCGGTAAAAATAGTGGCCGTAATGAATGGAGTCAATTTTTTCATGGGTCATAGTCCTAATCGGTGACTGATTTATAGCGATAAGACATTCTAAACGTCTTAGCGAGTGATGTTGATAAGTCTTATTTGTTATCCAATTGAAGTTGGCGCTGAGTCTTTTCAGGTTTCATCTGTAATGGTAGGTATTCGTTATTTGCCCACAGAGGGTTCATATTTCGATAGAGCTTGCTTTGTACCCAGCCAGATTGACCTGTTTGATAAATAAAGAGCGACTTCTCTAGATCTGAAAGGTCATAGATTGCTCGCATACTAGGGCCTTGGACTGTTTCATAGGGGTTGGTAGATTTCAGGAGTTGAGGTCTACCAACATTAATAGAGAAGGCATCCCCAGGAAAGGGGGTCTTCAGATTGAAGAGGCCGCCTAGTACTGGAACTTTGCTCAGTGGTCGATGCTCTGACGTAGCGATATGCGCTTTACCCCATGACCAACTTTTGGGGTCACTGCCGTATTGATTGCTTAAATAATCTAAAGCCTTATCAAGAGCATTATTAGAGGAGTCTAGACAAGACTCTGCTTGATTGGTTTTGGGGTCATCACACCAAGAGCTATCAGGGTTTTGCAAGGCCAAGATGAGGGGTTGTCTAAAACTGCGCGAACCATAGCTCTCGGTAAATAAATAACTTAAGCGTGAGAATAGATTGCGAGTCAGCTGATCTGCCCAAGCATTAAAAATCAGAGCGCCAGCACTATTAACAGACATATCACCATCAAATTTTTGAATGATTTCTTGTGCTTGTGGAGCAATTTTATGATTTGAGTTGCTCGATTTAAATAAGTCTAATAAGGGAGTGGCACCGAGCGACAGGGTATCTGCCTGCATAGTTTTCATCGAACTGAGGTCATGACTACTTCGAGATTTAATGAGCTCAACAATGCGGTCGTAACGCGTTGGCAGATCCCAATCTGCCGTCAATGGATTTGGATCGTTAGCGGCAATGATTCTTTGATTGGCAGTGGCAATCCAGCCCTGTTCGGGATTATTGCTTGCCGGTAGCTGCTCAAAAGGAACATAGCCAGTCCAATCGTATTGCTTCTCCCAGCCAAGAGCCGGTGCCAGACCATAGAGCCCTTGGTGTAAAACACGCTTAGGAGCAATACCGGCAGCTTGATAGCTGATATTGCCTTCGGCGTCTGCCATCACCACATTTTGCATTGGGGCATAGTTTTTGCGTAGCGCTTGCTTAAAGGTATCCAAATCTTTGGCGCGATTCATTTCTAAAAGGCCAACAACGGATTGATTCTCGGTATCAAGTGCTGTCCAACGCAGCGCCAAGGCAAATCGTTTGGTATCGATGCTACGCTTGGCACGTGCATAGGAATCTGAAATAACAGGACCATGACGGGTCTCTTTGACTAAGAAGGTAATGGATGGCGAACCTTTGACGTCGATGATCTCTTGATGTACTTTAAATGGGAGCGGGCCATCAGGACCACGATACATGCCGGGATTGCTTGAATCTATTTGCTCAATATATAAGTCTTGTACATCGGGATTGGTGTTGGTAAAACTCCAAGCAAATTTATCTGTTCTTCCTAAAACCACTCCTGGGATGCCCGGTAGAGTTCCGCCAATCACATTCATTCCCGGTGCATCGAGGTGGGCAAAATACCAAATGGCTGGAGCCGATAGACCCAAATGAGGGTCGTTCGCTAGCAAAGGCTTGCCACTTGTAGTGAGCTTGCCGCTTAATGCCCAATTGTTTGATCCAATCCCATCTTTTCCGCCCGGAAGATCCAGAGAACCGAGCTCAGTTGTGGGAAGCTTTTTGGATTTTTCTTCAGATAGACCTGTGGCGGGATTAAATACATTCAGCTCTTTATAGAGCTTAGCAAAATCCATACTGCTTACCAGACTGCCTACTTCATAGGGCGGCAATACTTCCCAAATTTGTTTTGTGCTGAGGAACTGCGAGAGTTCAAAGCGTTGTAATTCTTTATCCCAGTTTCCGCCAAGATCGTAGGCCATCATCAGCATCCAGGCGACGCTATCCGTTGGTGACCAATGGCCGGGTTTAGACCCCGTTAAAAAATACTCCACTGGTAGCGCCCAGCCTAGTTGAGCATTGCCAGTATTCACGCCATCGGCATAAGCTTGCAGCAAACGTTTGGCTGCCACAGGATAGCGATCAAATTGACGCTCAGCAGCGCGCTTAATGCCAAGCGTACGAATAAAGCGATCAATCTTGACAGTCTCACCACCTAAAATTTCAGAGAGGCGACCGCTAGCCAAACGGCGATTGACCTCCATTTGCCAAGAGCGCTCAGTAGCGTGTAAATAGCCTAGAGCAAATACAGCATCTGCTTGAGTATTGGCTTTAATATGAGGCACATCACTCTCATCAAAAGTAATGACAACAGAGTCGCTCAGATTTTTGATTGTTCTTTTGCCAGCAGGGGAGGATTGAGCAAAATACAAATAAGTCAGAACAATCAAAACTGCAATGGCCAAGAGAGTGCCACCAATGAACAAAGCGCCCCGTATAAACGAGCTCATGGCCTTGGACTTTCCTTGCAATTTCATGGGGGTAGTTTAGTGCTTTTATACGCTAGCCCGCTGGGCATGAAGATCTCTGGGCCTTCAGGCTAAGCCCCCTCTGGCGTGCTAAAATCCTGATTGTCTTGATTTATTTAGCGCAGCAGTTTCTGTTTGTGCGAGCCCGAGTGGTGAAATCGGTAGACACAGCAGATTTAAAATCTGCCGACTCAAAAAAGTCGTGCCGGTTCGATTCCGGCCTCGGGCACCAGCATTTCAATTGTTTCCTCATTCAGATCTTGAGAACATTACATTTAATCTTCCTGTTATTACTTGCTTGCACCATGACTCCAGTAATGGGGCAGTCTGCTTTCTTTGACTGTAAAAGATCCGAAAGAGATTTTGTTGAAGAGTATTCCATGCAACTGACGCTTGCATCAAAGACTCAAAAGGCAAAAGTCTATTTAGATGATCGGGATTTGGATCAGTCTGATGCCTTTGGAACGCAAGTTGTGAAGAGCGTCACACTTGCTAAGCCGAATATTTTTATAGTGATAGAGGCTAGTTTTCCAGCCGAGAACCTCATGGGCGTTCAATATCCTGCTGGCACAGTTTTAACCCACATCACTCTTGACCCAGCGACTGGGAAATTAAAGAAGGTTGAAAAAATACAGGGCGGTATTTTGGGTGCATCTTTAGGAAATGGGACTCACGTGAGTGAAGAAACCTGTTTCCCAGCTAAAGCAACAGCAAAACCACGCTAGAACTTAATCAGGCTCGGTTACAAAGCCCAACTTCGTTAAGCCGGCGCGACGAGATGCCGCCAGGACTTGTGCGACGTACTCATATTTCACGGATTTATCTGCGCGCAAATTAATCTCTGGTTGCGGCTCTTTCTGAGCAGCTTTCTCGGCATAGCCATCAAAAGTTTTTAAATCAATTGCAGTGCTGTTCCAGAAAATTTGACCCTTGCCGTCAATGCTGAGTTGAACGGATTCTGGTTTGACCTCATTGCGCACGCTATTGGCTTTGGGCAATTCAATCTTTACTGCTTGTTGTATGACGGGTAGGGTGATGATAAAAATGATCAATAAGACCAACATCACATCAACCATCGGTGTCATATTGATCTCAGACATGATGCTGTCATCACTCTGATCGTCTTGAATATGAAAGGCCATGCTTATTCTCCAGACTTCACACGCGCACCAGTCACAAAGTAGGCTAAAAGATCATTCGCAAAGCGATTGAGATCAGCCACCATTAATTTGTTAGCGCGGTTAATGGCGTTAAAAGCCAGAACGGCAGGAATCGCCACCGCTAAACCCAGGGCAGTCATGATGAGTGCCTCACCAATTGGGCCGGCAACTTGATCTAGCTGTGCGCTACCAGAGCTACTAATCGCAATGAGTGCGTGATAGATGCCCCACACGGTCCCAAACAAACCAATAAAAGGTGAAATCGCACCGGTAGAGCCAAGGAAAGTTAGCCCTTTCTGAAAACCTGCCGCAATACCATCAATACTATTCTTGAGGCTTCTAGCCATCCACTCAGAGTAATTGAGGGTTTGCAGTAACTCACGATGATCATGAGCTTGATTCTGATGATGTGCAGAAGCAGTAGCTGCTGATTTAGCGAGATGATAGTAAGGATTCAGCGCATGGTTACTAAAGGACTGTAAACCTTGATCATAGGATGTGGCGCGCCAGAATTGATCAAGCTCGGGCTTGAGCTTGCGAAGATTGCGTAATTCCCAGAAGCGGGTGAGCAAAATAACCCAAGTAACAATTGAGCAGATGATAAGTGCGATAGCCACAAAGCGGGTGATGAAGTCGCCTTCAAGCCAAAGATTTGCTATGCCAAATGGTGTATTCATAATGTGTTTACTTGAGATTAAATTTAATTAAGAGATTGGTAGAAATTCTTTGTGGTGAACCATTTACTAAAAAAGGCTTAAAGCGATAACGTCTCCCGATTTCACTAGCAGCCCGATCAAGCCTCGGAAAGTTGCTCGATTGCAAAAGGGCAATATCTTCAACGTTGCCCGTTTGATCAATAATTAATCGCACGATAACCGTACCTTGTTCTCCAGAACGTTTTGAGAACGAAGGGTAGTAAGCATCAGCATCGGGTTGGTAGAGTACTTCCAGTTTACCAATGTCGGTCTGAATTGGTGTGCCGCTTGCTCCGCCACTAGTAGAGGGTGCCACCGCAGCATTTTGGGGTTGGGAGTCACTATTGGACTCTGTTTGCTTTTGAGCGGCTGTTGATTGTTTAGGCTCCGCTGGCGCTGGTTTTGGTGTCGGCTTTTCCTCTACCTTTTTCTTAGGCTCTTCTTTGGGTTTGGGTGGCGTGGGCTTCGGTGCAGCTGGTGCTTCCTGACTTTTGGTTGGTGAAGGGCTCACTAAATTTGCCATCACCCGCGTGTCATCTATCTTGGGTGGACGTGCGCTGAGATGAATAAATTCCAAGGCTGGCAAAGCATGCAAGACTAAAACGATAGTAATGATGATCCGTTCTGATTTGGTAAACGGCAGACGAGAGTCTAGTTTTTGCATGAGGCTACTCATGACACTTCACCCAGTAATGCCGAATCAATTGCATATACATTTAAATCACTCGTGAGTAAATCTTGAGACATGCTCAGAAGCGAGGCATTATTTTTACTGCTGATAAATAAAATAGAACTGCGTTTTGCAGAATGCTCATCTTGTGGCAATGCCTCAAGTACTCGTTTCAGTTGCCTTACAACGGCATCGCTTGTATCAATTAAGGTAACGCTGTCACCTAAAAGTTTGCGAATAGATTTTTTAAGGAAAGGGTAGTGCGTACAACCTAAGACCAAAGTATCTGAGTCAGCATCCAAAATAGGTACAAGATGTTTACCTAATAGCTCTAACGTTTCTTCGCTATCTGCCTTACCAGCCTCAATCAGGGGGACGAGTCCTGCGCCAGCCTGCTTAATGAAACGACAGTGATCTGGCAGAGTGGCTAATAGTGCATTGAATTTATCGCTCTTCAGAGTTGCCTCAGTTGCTAAGACTCCTACAATCCCATTTTGCGATTGCATCGCCGCAGGCTTAATCCCTGGTTCAACACCAATGATCGGAATATCTAATTCAGCGCGGATCTGTTTGATTGCTTCTGCAGTAGCTGTATTACAAGCTACAACAATTGCATCACAGCCTTTACTAGCCAGATATTTGCATAAGGCAAGGCTGCGAGCGGTAATCCATTCGCTGGATTTTTCTCCATAAGGGGCATTAGCTGAATCCGCAAGATAGATATAGTCGTGCTGCGGAAGCTGACGCAGAGCCTCATCCAAAATGGATAAGCCTCCAACGCCAGAATCAAAAACCCCTATGAGTGCCAAAGCGATTTAGCGCTGTGAGCTTGGTTAAGCAATCTTGACTGGAATACCAGCAATTTTTGCTTGCCATTCTTGAGGACCAGTCTCATGCATAGAGATGCCTTCAGAGTTAACAGCAACAGTCACTGGCATGTCTTTGACATCGAATTCATAAATGGCTTCCATGCCTAAGTCAGCAAAACCAACAACCTTGGCAGATTGAATCGCTTTGGATACCAGGTAGGCGGCGCCACCAACAGCCATGAGATAGGCAGATTTATGTTTTTTGATGGCTTCGATTGCAACAGGGCCACGCTCAGCTTTTCCAATCATCGAAATCAAACCAGTTTGGGCAAGCATCATCTCGGTGAACTTATCCATCCGAGTTGAAGTAGTAGGGCCTGCAGGACCAACCGCTTCATCCCGAACAGGATCCACTGGACCAACGTAATAGATGATGCGATTTTTGAAGCTCACTGGAAGTTCTTCACCTTTGGCCAACATATCAGCAATCCGTTTATGGGCTGCATCACGACCAGTGAGGATTTTTCCATTTAGCAATAAGGTATCGCCTGGTTTCCAGCTTGCTACCTGTTCAGCAGTTAATGTATTGACGTCGACATGTTTCGATTTTTTGGTGTCCGGTGTCCATGTGACATCTGGCCAATCAGATAAGGAAGGCTTCTCCAGTTTGGCTGGACCATCACCGTGTAAATGAAAGTGCACATGACGGGTGGCTGCGCAGTTTGGAATCATCGCTACAGGTAGGGAAGCAGCATGGGTTGGGTATTCCATAATCTTGATGTCGAGTACTGTTGCTAAGCCACCAAGACCTTGGGCGCCGATACCCAATTTGTTTACTTTGTCATAAATCTCAAGACGCAGTTCTTCAGCACGTGTTTTAGGTCCACGCGCAATGAGTTCCTGAATATCTACGGGACCCATTAAGGATTCTTTTGCCATCAACATGGCTTTTTCTGGAGTGCCGCCAATACCAATACCGAGAATGCCAGGAGGGCACCAGCCTGCGCCCATAGTTGGAACGGTTTTTACTACCCAGTCAACGATGGAGTCGGATGGATTGAGCATCACCATCTTGGCTTTGTTTTCTGAGCCACCACCTTTGGCAGCGCAGATCACTTCAACATCATCGCCAGGAACAATTTCGTAATGGATGACAGCAGGGGTGTTGTCACCCGTATTTTTGCGCTTGCCTGCTGGGTCAGTTAAGACCGAAGCACGGAGTGTGTTTTCTGGATTGAGATAGGCACGGCGAACACCCTCGTTCACCATTTCAGAAACGCTCATCGTGGCATCAGGCCATTGGACATTCATACCAATCTTCATGAATACAACAGCAATGCCGGTGTCTTGGCACATTGGGCGATGGCCTTCAGCGCACATCCGGCTGTTAGTCAAAATTTGTGCCAATGCATCTTTGGCGGCTGCGCCTTGCTCAAGCTCATAAGCCTTACCCATGGCAGTAATAAAGTCCTTAGGGTGGTAGTAAGAGATGAACTGAAATGCGTCTGCAACACTTTGAATTAGGTCGTTTTGTTTGATATTTGTCATGGTTTTTGGCTTATTTCCACATTATTAGTAAGGTTTGACCTATTTTAAGGGTTTGCCATAGAGCAAATCCCGGGTGTTTTCACTTATCTTCTAAAGTTCCGAGGGTCTAAACCCATCATTTTGCGGCATTTTGGCAAAAATAGATTATTGATTATTAGATAGAGGGCAGTGAAGCATGGAACCATTAAAGCAAGAAAACCGCGTATTTAACCCACCCGCAGACTTTGTAAAGGGCGCTGCTATTCCGGGTATGGATGCCTATAACAAGCTTTGCGATGAAGCGAATCAGGATTATGACGGTTTTTGGGGTCGCCTTGCTAAAGAGAACATCTTCTGGAAAAAGCCATTTACTAAAGTTTTAGACGAATCTAAAGCGCCTTTCTACAAGTGGTTTGAAGATGGCACAACGAATGCCTCTTATAACTGTTTGGATCGTCAGGTTGAAGCTGGTTTAGGTAATAAGACAGCTCTGATTTTTGAAGCAGATGACGGCACAGTGACTAAAGTAAGCTATCAAGACTTGCTTGAGCGCGTTTGCAAAATGGCAAATGCAATGCGTAAGATGGGCATTAAGTCCGGTGACAGCGTCATCATTTACATGGCAATGACTATCGAAGGCATTGTGGCGATGCAAGCCTGCGCTCGTATTGGTGCAATTCACTCTGTTGTGTTTGGTGGCTTCTCTGCACAAGCTTTGCGCGATCGCATTATGGACGTCGGTGCAGTAGCCGTGATTACTGCCGATGGACAGTTCCGTGGCGGCAAAGCATTACCATTAAAAGCAATTTGTGATGAGGCTCTTTCTACTGGCGAATGCCCTAAAGTTAAGCATGTGATCGTGAACAAGCGTACCGGTTCTGATGTTGCGATGACGGCAGGCCGCGATGTTTGGATGCAAGAAATCATGGCGAATGAAGCTACGACTTGCGAGCCAGAGTGGGTTAGCGCTGAGCACCCATTATTTATTCTGTACACATCAGGTTCTACTGGTAAACCAAAGGGCGTGCAGCACTCTACAGGCGGTTACCTCTTGTGGGCGATTCTCACTATGAAGTGGACCTTTGACATTAAGCCAAATGATGTGTTCTGGTGTACTGCTGACATTGGTTGGGTAACTGGCCACTCTTATATTACTTATGGCCCGCTCGCTGTTGGCGCTACTGAGATTGTGTTTGAAGGTGTACCAACTTATCCAAATGCTGGCCGTTTCTGGGACATGATTCAGAAACACAATGCAACCATCTTCTATACAGCGCCAACTGCAATTCGTTCTTTGATTAAAGCATCTAGCAATGACCAGGCAGTGCATCCAAAGAGCTATAACTTATCTTCATTGCGCCTCTTAGGCTCTGTAGGTGAGCCAATTAATCCGGAAGCTTGGATGTGGTACTACGAGAATGTCGGTGGTTCACGCTGCCCAATCGCGGATACTTTCTGGCAAACCGAAACTGGCGGTCATATGATTACGCCGTTGCCTGGTGCAACACCAATGATTCCAGGTTCATGCACATTGCCATTGCCAGGTATTCAAGCGGCTATCGTTGACGAAGCTGGTGTGGATGTTCCGAACGGTCAGGGTGGCATCTTGGTTGTGAAGCGTCCATGGCCTTCCATGATTCGGACGATTTGGGGTGACCCTGATCGTTTCGTGAAATCCTATTTCCCAGAAGAGTTGGGTGGCACCCTATACCTTGCAGGTGATGGTGCAATTCGTAACAAAGATACTGGCTACTTCACGATTACCGGCCGTATCGATGATGTCTTGAATGTTTCTGGTCACCGTATGGGAACCATGGAAATCGAGTCTTGCTTGGTAGCTAATCCATTAGTTGCAGAAGCTGCAGTAGTTGGTCGCCCAGATGAACTCACTGGTGAAGCAATTTGCGTATTCGTAGTTCTCAAAGGTGGTCGCCCAACAGGAGAAGATGCTAAGAAGATTGCGACTGAATTGCGTAACTGGGTTGGTAAAGAAATTGGCCCAATTGCAAAACCAAAAGATGTCCGTTTTGGTGATAACTTGCCTAAGACCCGTTCTGGCAAGATCATGCGTCGTCTCTTGCGCGTGATTGCTAAAGGTGAAGAGGTTACCCAAGATACCTCTACACTTGAAAATCCAGCGATTTTGGAGCAACTCAAGGAGTCTGTATAAGCTTTTAACGCTAAACCCTTTCGGCAATCGTATAATTATCGGTTCCGGAAGGGTGGATGAGCGGTTTAAGTCACACGCCTGGAAAGCGTGCGTAGGTTAATAGCCTACCGCGGGTTCGAATCCCGCCCCTTCCGCCAAGCAGTATCGAAACCACCCTCGGGTGGTTTTTTCATTTGCAACTTCCCTTAAGATGTCAGAATGATTCACCTCAATCTGTCCGTGCTCAAAGTGTGGTGCCTACGCTTAGTGAGCCTACTCTTGGTGTTAACCACTCTCTTTTGGGCTGGTGCCCATTTGTTTGTTCCAGGCTTTGTTAAAAAGTCTGTTGCTGAGTATGGCGATAAGATTGGTTATGACATTGCATATCAGGACCTCAGTCTTTCTCCTTTACGATTGCGAGTAGAGATTGATGGTCTGCATCTGGCTAAAAATGGCGGCAATAGTCTCCTGCAATTTCAGAAGTTACTGGTTTCTTTAAAGTGGACCAAGCTAGCGATCGGAGAGATTGGTTTTGATGAGATTGCTCTTCAAGAGCCCAAGCTCCTAGTTGAAAAAAGAGTAATCAAAGGAGGATCTGCTGAGACAGCCCTTTGGAACTGGCAAGAATTCATTCGTGCAGTGGAGAAAAGCTTGCCACCCAGCGATCCTAAGGAAGTTAAAAAGCCTACCAAGATTTCTATTGATCAGTTGGTAGTCAATTCGGCATCCTTAAGCTTGATTGACGCAACTTCTAATTTACAAGAGCAGCTCAAACCCTTTTCGATGAAGTTGCTTAAGGTAGCAAACTACGATAAAAATGGTGTTGTCTCAGGTGCGCGTGGTCAGTATGACTTCAACTTGGGTTCCTTGCAATTGTTGATACCGGGCGTTAACAAGACGATTGCCTTTAATCGTGTCACGATTGCTGGTGGTTTAGATAATCCAAGCCCAGGCGCCTTAGGCTTGCAATTCGATCTGCAGCTGGATCAGGGAAATCTGCGCTCTCACTGGGATCTTAATACGATATCTAAGGCTATAGATGGCAAGATTAATATTGAAAATATCTCGCTAGTGCCGATCGTTTCCATGCTCCCTGCGAATAAAGAATTAACAGCTCAAAGCGGGCTGATGAATGCTAACCTAACAGTCAAACTTGGCGCAGACGCTGATGTGATTTCAGGTGACGTTCATTTACTTGATGTGATGGTTGCGGAAAAGGGCGAGAAAACCCCATTGATTCTCTGGAAAGCAGCTGCGTTACGTCAGCTTGAATACAAGCTGAGTAAGTCAGCCAATCAGTCTTCGGGAACCGGTCTGACAATCGATGAGTTGCTGGTGGATCGTCCTGTACTCCGTTTTGAAATGAATGAAGAAGGCTTATCTAATTTCCGTAGATTATTTTCCAAGCCCCAAAGTGATAAGACAGGGCAGGCAGTTGCTACAGAATCTACAAATGCCCCATTTCATTTGGATATGCGCTCCGTTAACCTAAAAGATGGCGAAGTACTGTTTTCGGATTTAGCGATGCGACCAAACTTTAAGGTCGATATTAAAAAGTTCAATGCAACTTTGCTGGGGGTTAGTAATACTCCGGGACGTTTCGCTAGTATCGCAATGGATGGAGTGGTGGCAGGTTCGGGAAGTATGAGAACGAAGGGGCAAGCTTCCTTTGATGATCCGCGTCGCAATCACGATATTGCGATGAGTTTTAGAAATCTTCCGCTCACTACATTTAATCCAGCAGTCATGAACTTTGCCGGCTATCAAATTACTAGTGGACGCTTAAATCTCAATCTCAATTACCGTGCCAAAGATGGCGAGCTCAATGGTAGTAATCAAATCATTATCAAGAAGGTGGAGTTAGGGGATGAAGTGCCAGACTTTAAGGGTAAAAAATTACCTTTGGGATTGGCGATTGCATTATTAGAGGATGCTGATGACACCATTGATGTCACAGTACGAATTTCAGGTAATGTGGACTCACCAGAATTTAGTGCCAGCGGTTTGGTCTGGCAGGCGATTACCAATGTATTGACCAATGTCGCTACTGCACCCTTTAGAGCTTTGGCATCGATTCTTGGGATGGGTGGTAATGAAGGGGTGAATGCTGTGCCCGGCGAAGCAGTCTTTTTGCCTGCTGATCAAGATCGCCTAGAAAAGTTTGGCGACTATTTGGTGAGGCGTCCTAACGCTAACCTAGAAATTATGGGTACTTACGATCCCATTCAAGATAAACAAGAGCTAGCCAGAGTAAAAGCTGATACTGCTATTTTGAAGGAGGCTGGCTTTAAATTGACCGCAGGCGATCCTGTTCCCGTCCCAAGTCTATCCGACCCAAGAGTGCAGTCTGGTTTAAAAGCCGCCTACGCACAATACCTTGGCCGCATTAAATTGGGTCAGCGTTTATTGACACTTCCGGATGGTGAAGCACGCAACCAACAATTGCGCACAGAGCTCATTGCGGAAATTGATGTGAGTGATGCCCAGCTCAAGGAATTGGCTAAAACCAGAGCAACGATTGCTTATGAGTTAATGATCAAGGCAAATCCCGCTTTAAAGGATCGGATTGCCACGGGTGATGTGAAGTCAGTTGAGGCTGGAAAAGAGGGTGTGCCCCTCGAGGTTGAGATCAGAATCAAGTAGACTTGAGCCATGAATTTAAGAAAACTACCAATAATCATCACAGCCACTGCTATCACCATGCTTGCTGGCTGCGGTTCTATTGAATCTGCCGCCCAAGACGACTGCACTTCCATAGGCTGGCAGATCGGTAGCAAGGGTTACCAGGACTGCTTCAAAGCTAGGGTATATGAGCGCAAGTTAGATTACTCCAACCCTCCAGGCGACAAGCCATACCCATCAATGTTATAGACTAGGGTAAACCCTTAATTCATTCCCTTGAGCGCCGTCAAGGACTTGAGGGGTGAAATAACCCAAAATCAAGCGATTATTTGCATGTCTAACTAGGCAAGTTCAGTCTCGTCTAGCAAGAGATGCTGTTTCGCACAATGGCAGTACCAGTATAAAAACTAGAGACTACAAACTATGAATCACCCAAAGCCTTCCGGAGAAGTCAAAGCAGTTGCCATTGCTACTGCAGATGATTTGAGGGAGACCATTCGTCGTAAGAGCAAACTCAAAGGTCGTCAAGCAGACGATGCATCCTTAGAGGAAGTACGGCAACTGATTGGTAATGCGCCACATCGTCGTGATTTGTTAATTGAAAATCTCCACAAGCTTAATGATGAATACCGTGCTTTGCATGATCGTCATTTAGTTGCCCTGGCAAAAGAAATGAATTTGCCAATGGCAGAAGTTTATGAAGTGGCTACTTTCTATCACCACTTTGAAGTCGTGCGTGGCAATGACCCGGTAGCGGACATCACTGTGCGTGTGTGCGACGGTATCGCCTGTGAGTTGGCTGGTGCGCAAAACTTATTAGCAAAGCTCCCGACAATTTTAGGTAACCCGAATGTCAAAGTCATTGCAGCCCCATGCGTAGGGCGCTGTGAGCAGGCTCCAGTTGCAGTAGTTCATCAATATCCAGTGCTCTTTGCGACAACCGATAAAGTGCAAGCTGCATTGAAGAATGGCTTAACAACCCAGCCAATGGCTAAAGATAATGCTAACTTTGATCCAGCATCTTTAGCTGAGCAGGGTGTTTCTCCACAAGGCGAAAATCAAGCCTTATCCCCAGACTATGTTGGCTACGAGTCCTATCGTGCCCAAGGCGGTTACGGTCTGGCAAAAGAAATTATTGATGGCAAGCGCGATGCTGAAAGCATTATTAAGGCGATGGAAAGCTCTGGCTTGCGTGGCCTAGGTGGTGCCGGTTTCCCAGCAGGGCGTAAGTGGCGCATTGTGAAAGATCAAGTTGCTCCAAAGCTTATGGCTGTCAATATTGACGAAGGTGAGCCAGGAACGTTTAAAGACCGTACTTATTTAGAGCGTGATCCACACCGTTTCTTAGAGGGCTTATTGGTTGCTGCAAGCGTGGTTGGTATTGATGCTTGTTATATCTATTTACGTGATGAGTATCACGGCTGCCGCGAACTCCTCGAGGCTGAATTAGCCAAACTCAAAGCCAATCCTCCATTTAAATTGCCAACCATTGAATTACGTCGTGGAGCAGGCGCCTACATTTGCGGTGAAGAATCCGCAATGATTGAGAGTATTGAAGGTAAACGTGGTGAGCCACGCATGCGTCCTCCTTATATTGCGCAGGTTGGCCTTTTTGGAAGACCAACTCTAGAACATAACTTTGAGACCCTCTATTGGGTGCGCGACATTGTGCAACGTGGCCCTGAGTGGTTTAGTTCTTTTGGTAGACATGATCGTAAAGGCTTACGTAGCTTCAGTGTTAGCGGGCGCGTCAAAAAGCCGGGCGTGAAGTTAGCGCCAGCAGGCATTACGATTCAGGAACTCATTGATGAGTACTGTGGCGGCATGCAAGATGGCCATCAGTTCTATGGCTATTTACCGGGTGGCGCATCGGGCGGGATTTTGCCTGCCACGATGAATGACATTCCATTGGATTTCGATACCTTGCAACCTTATGGCTGCTTCATTGGATCAGCAGCCGTCATGGTGTTTAGCGACAAAGATAAAGCGCGCGATATGGCGCTCAATGTGATGCACTTTTTCGAGCATGAGAGCTGTGGTCAATGCACCCCATGTCGCGTTGGTACAGGCAAAGCTGCAAAACTCATGCAAGCCAAATCCTGGGACCAAAATACGCTAGAAGATTTAGCAACTGTGATGGTTGATGCCTCTATCTGTGGTCTAGGTCAGGCCGCGCCAAACCCGATTCGCTGTATTCATAAATATTTCCCACAAGAAGTTGCTTAAATAGGGAAAGACGAGACAAACATGAACGCACCAACTAATCCAAAAGAGCTCGAATTACCAACCGTTGAGTTCAAGCTAGACGGCAAGACGATTGTTTCCTATGAAGGCGAAACTATTCTCAAGGCCGCTAAACGCCACGGTATTGATATTCCCCATTTATGTTTTAAAGATGGCTACCGTGCTGACGGCAACTGCCGTGCTTGCGTAGTCGAAATTAATGGTGAACGTACCCTAGCCCCAAGCTGCTGCAGAAGTGCTACTCCAGGAATGGAAGTGAAAGCCAATAGCGAGCGTGCTGTAAAGAGTCAGAAGTTAGTGCTAGAGATGCTCCTCTCAGATATGCCTGATGAAGGCTTTAAGTGGGTGGGTGATAGCAAAGCAGAAGAGCAGAAGAATCAACATGGTGAGCTCAGCACTTGGGCCAGCCGCATGGATGTCACAGTACGCCCAGAGTTAAAAGCATTGCGTCGCGAGAAGGTTGCGAATGACATTTCTCACCCGGCGATGGCAGTCAACCTGGATGCTTGTATTCAGTGCAACCGTTGTGTCCGCGCTTGCCGTGAAGAGCAGGTCAATGATGTGATCGGCTACGCTATGCGCGGCGCCCATAGCGAAATCGTCTTCGATCTCAACGACCCCATGGGTGATAGCACCTGCGTTGCCTGTGGTGAATGTGTACAAGCATGCCCAACGGGTGCATTGATGCCTAAGGGATTAATTGGTTCGCAAACCGTTGACCGTAAGGTAGATTCTGTTTGCCCATTCTGCGGTGTTGGTTGCCAAATTACTTATAACGTTAAAGACGAAAAGATTGTTAGCGTAGAAGGTCGTGATGGCCCCGCTAATCACAATCGCCTTTGCGTCAAAGGTCGCTTTGGTATGGATTACATCCATAATCCACAGCGCCTCACTAAACCATTAATTCGCAAACCTGGTGTTCCTAAGGATGAGTCAATACTTGAAGGCAAGCAAGACTGGTCTGATATTTTCCGCGAAGCCAGTTGGGAAGAGGCGCTCGAGTTTGCTGGTGGTGGCCTTAAAAAACTCAAAGATAAGCATGGCTTGAAAGTATTGGCTGGTTTTGGGTCTGCAAAGGGAAGCAATGAAGAGGCTTACTTATTTCAAAAACTGGTTCGTACGGGATTTGGTAGTAATAACGTAGATCACTGCACTCGTCTTTGTCATGCATCCTCTGTTGCTGCGCTCTTGGAAGGTGTTGGTTCTGGTGCGGTGAGTAATCAGGTGAATGATGTTGAGCACTCAAGTTTGATTTTCCTAATTGGATCAAACCCAACTGCTAACCATCCAGTTGCTGCAACTTGGTTTAAGAATGCCGCTAAGCGTGGCGCAAAGATTGTGTTGTGTGATCCACGCATGACCGAGATCAGTAAGCATGCTTGGCGCACAATGCAATTTAAGCCAGATACTGATGTAGCGATGCTTAATGCGATGATTTATACAATCATCGAGGAGGGCTTAGCTGATCAAGATTTCATTCAGAATCGTGCTAATAATTTCGAAGCCCTCAAGGAAAATATTAAGGGCTATAGCCCCGAAGCCATGGCCCCTATTTGCGGAATCCCTGCAGAGACCTTGCGTGAAGTTGCGAGAGAGTTTGCTACTACGAAGTCAGCCATGATTTTATGGGGTATGGGTGTTAGCCAGCATGTTCATGGTACCGATAATGCGCGTTGCTTAATTGCCTTAGTGAGTATCACGGGCCAAATTGGTAAGCCGGGTTCGGGCTTGCATCCCTTGCGCGGTCAAAATAACGTGCAGGGTGCCAGCGATGCTGGTTTGATTCCGATGATGTTCCCGAATTATCAACGTGTAGACAATCCAGAAGCACATGCCTGGTTTGAAAAATTCTGGGGCACGCCACTCGATAAGAAACCAGGCTACACCGTAGTTGAAATCATGCACAAGATCACTGCGCCAGATAGTGACCCCGATAAGATTCGCGGCATGTACGTTGAGGGCGAAAATCCAGCAATGAGTGATCCTGACTTAAATCATGCACGTCATGCCTTAGCTTCGTTGGAGCACCTGGTTGTGCAAGATATCTTTATGACTGAGACAGCATTGCTAGCCGACGTGGTTCTGCCAGCAAGCGCTTGGCCAGAAAAGGTCGGTACTGCAAGCAATACCGATCGTATGGTGCAGATGGGTAAGAAGGCTATCAATCCTCCTGGTGATGCTAAGCCTGATCTATGGATCATTCAAGAAATTGCTAAACGCATGGGTCTGAATTGGAATTACCAAGGCTCCGATGATGGAGTTGCGCAGGTTTATGAGGAGATGCGTCAAGCCATGCATGGCGCGATTAAGGGCATTACCTGGGAGCGCTTAGAAAAAGAATCTAGCGTTACCTATCCATGCCTCTCAGTAGAAGACCCAGGTCGACCAATCGTATTTGATGATGCTTTTGCTACCCCTGATGGCAAGGTGAAGCTTGTGCCAGCAGACATCATTCCTGCAAATGAAAGGCCTGATGGAGAGTATCCATTCGTACTCATTACAGGTCGTCAGTTAGAGCATTGGCATACCGGCAGTATGACAAGACGCGCCACTGTGCTTGATGCTATTGAGCCAATGGCAACCGTTTCTATGAACGGTGAAGATATGACTCAGCTTGGCGTTGTAGCTGGAGATGTGATTACAGTTCAATCTCGTCGCGGAGAAGTAGGCATTCATGTGCGAAGAGATGATGGTACCCCAAGAGGTGTGATCTTCATTCCGTTTGCCTACTATGAAGCAGCAGCAAATTTGATTACTAATCCTGCCTTAGATCCATTTGGCAAGATCCCAGAGTTCAAGTATTGCGCAGTCAAACTCGCCAAAGGTGGTGATGTAGCAAAGATTATGGGCTACGGTACCAATGCCCCTGGCGGATCAAAGCTTAGTGCCAATATTTAAGTGCGCTTAGCATCAGTAAAAAGGCTCCCAAAGTGGAGCCTTTTTACATAGACCTCACTAATTTCATTTGCCCTTTAGAATGAACCTTCTATGGCCAGTTCAAAACCCACTCCTTCCCAGGCTCAAGCTGAATTACCTGTCCTCATTATTGGGGCAGGTCTTGCCGGTTTAACAGTAGCCTTACGCACAGCTCAATCTCAGCCCGTGATTTTGATGGCTAAGCGCGGCTTAGGTGAGGCCGCTACTGCTTGGGCACAAGGCGGTATCGTTGGGGTCGTTGACAAGGAGCACGACAGCATTGATTCTCATGTGGCCGACACAATTGATGCTGGCGCAGGTTTAGTGGTTGAATCAACAGCACGCTTTATCGCTGAAGAAAGTGCTGATGCTATTAAGTGGTTGGTAGAGCAGGGTGTTCCCTTTACAGCCGATGAGAGTGGGCCTATGGGTTTGCATTTAACCCGCGAGGGTGGTCATAGTCATCGTCGTATTGCACACGCTGCCGATGCCACTGGTAAGGCAATTCACGAAGTTCTATTGGATAAAGCTAGAGCCCATAAAAATATTCAGATCCTAGAGCATTGGATTGCGCTGGATCTTATTACCAATCGCCATCTTGATGCTAAGACCCAACGTAGCAAACCAAATCGTTGTTATGGCGTGTATGCCTTAGATATCAAAAATAATCGCGTAGAGACAATTCAGGCAAAGTCTGTAGTGCTTGCTACTGGTGGAGTGGGAAAGGTATATCGCTATACGAGTAACCCAGATACTGCAACAGGGGATGGAATCGCGATGGCTTGGCGTGCAGGTTGTCGTGTCGGCAATATGGAGTTTATTCAGTTCCATCCAACCTGTTTGTATCACCCCAGTGATCGCACCTTTTTAATTACAGAAGCTATGCGAGGTGAGGGTGGGATCTTGAAATTGCCAGACGGCACTCGTTTTATGTCAGAGCATGATGAGCGTAAAGAGCTAGCGCCGCGGGATATTGTTGCAAGAGCAATCGATTTTGAGATGAAAAAACATGGCTTAGACTTTGTACATCTCGATGCAACCCATTTAGGTGCAGACTTTATTAAAGAGCATTTCCCTATGATTTATGCGCGTTGCTTAAGTCTTGGTTTGGATATTACCCAAGAGCCCATACCAGTTGTTCCTGCTGCGCACTATACCTGCGGGGGTGTGGTTACTGACCTGAAAGGCAGAACAGATTTACCAGGCTTATATGCAGTTGGCGAAGCTACGTATACTGGGCTTCATGGCGCCAATCGCTTAGCAAGTAATTCATTATTGGAGTGTGTAGTTATTGGTAAAGCGGCTGCACAAGATATCTCTGAACTTAAGGCCCCAGCAATGCCGACTCTACCCCTTTGGGATGAGAGTCAAGTAGAAGATGCTGATGAGCAGGTAGTCATTGCGCATAACTGGGATGAGTTGCGCTCTTTAATGTGGAACTATGTTGGCATTGTAAGAACCAATCGAAGACTTGAGCGCGCATTACATCGTATCAAATTACTTCGCTACGAAGTGCAAGAGTATTACGCCAACTTTAAGGTAACGCGAGATCTGATTGAGTTACGTAATTTACTAGAGTGCGCGGAGCTGATTGTTAGATCAGCCCTGATGCGAAGAGAGAGTAGGGGGCTGCACTATAGCCGTGATTATCCAGGCACTTGGGCTGTATCGTACCCTACTATTTTGACTCCGCAAGCAGAAGGAAGCTCAGAAAATCAAGAAAGCTAGCTTGATTGCTCCTGAATTTTATTCTTCAGTATTTTCATCCTCATCCTCACTCTCCTCAACAAGATGAGGCAGACCTGAAATGCTCAGCAGAATATTTGCAGCCTTGATTGAGCGAATTTTGCTATCTACTGGAAAATGTAGGTTAGTTGCCGGAGAGTACCAAATATCATGATTGCCACGATGACCCGCTTGGATATATTCACAACCGGCAGCCTTAATTAAGTCAATAATCTTTGGTGTGAGAGATGCACCCATGGATTGAGAGTAGACGGTCACCATGCTATTTCTCCAGAGATTGAGTTTTTACAAACTTTCGCGCAACAATTTCAATGATGATTTGTTCTTCGGTTACCTGCTTGTTCAGAAGCAGCAACTCAGGAATGAGGGATTGTAGTTTTGTTGATAGCGCTTCAATACTATCGGCCTCAGCAATAAAACCAGGAATATCATTTGATGAGGCAATCCAAATGTTTTCAGTGTTGCACCATTCGGCAAAGACTAGGTAGATCCCTTTCATAGATTTCCTATATTTACATTGATTTGATTTTGACTGTTGTCTCTAGATTTTTCTTGTTTTCAATATTGCGCTGATTCTGAGCAACTTTAGCGTTATATTTTTCTAGTTCTGCAGCTCTTGCGTTAGCAAATGCGCCATAAGTAATCTTTCTCATATACAGTTTTTCCACTAACTTTTCAAAGTTCTGGAATGTTTCGGCCTGAGCTGCTTGCATGAACTCGGTCTCATTCTCTTTTCTATATTGTTTTCCTAAATTAATACATTCCGTTAGCGATGAGTTCCATTTTGAAATCACAGCCTTTTCATTTTTCTTGGGCTTTGACTTATTTGTGAGCATTTCAATAGTTTGATTACTTGGTCCAGCTAAGGCAACTTTGTTGCTAATCATCTGAAAATCAGGGTTCTCTGCTAGATTCGCAATACATGCTGTAGTTGGGTCCACCTCTTGTGCAAAGCCCAAGATTGGACTAGATAAAAGAGTGATGGCGAAAAGCGCTATAGAAGTTTTCATAATCTGGAATGGGTCAAAATATTTTAGAGTGTATCGTGTTGATTATATTAGGGGAAATAGCTAGATTGTTTTGAATATTTTGCTTCATAAGCCGTATGCTATGATAAAAATTAAACTTTTAATCCAGCGTTCTCTCTCATGATCCGAACCGCCGATAAGGATGTTGCTCGATCCCTATGCCGCTCTTTCAATCGCCACTTTTCAGAAGGTGTTGATGTGAAATCGAGCCTATTAATGATGATGAATTCCAATAAAAGTCATTATCCTGAACTTAGGTCTATTGATGCGGAAAAAGTACTTGCTTTGTTTAACGCTCAAATCAAGGTTTTTATGCCAAGCGAATTGAGAAATATGACTATCAATATCATTCGCCATGTGGTCACAACCCACATTAATCCCAATATTAGTTCGGTAGATGGATTTCAGCTGGGAATTTTGATTGATAGTGAAATTATTCCTTTAAATAAATGGTCTTAGGGCGTTTATTTGAAGATCGCAAGCATTTTCTCTGATTCAAGATTCATTTGAGAAACTAGGTAATAGTTAATACTCTGCTGTTGATTTAGCTCTTGCAGCTTAATTTGTAGGGCTGTAGCGTCGATGTTTTCAGTCGCCGCAATATAACCTTCCAGACTGGCGCTGATGCTAGACGCAGCAGTTGAATTGGCCGCCATCGCCAAAGAGTTAGCACTCAATGAAGATTGCCCTGCGCTAATGTTGGTGAGTTGGGTTGACAGTACGTATATCGCAGATGTTGCGGCTCCCGATGACGTAATGCTCAGGGCGGTACAAATTGCCCCAATTGAGTCTAGATTGATCCCGGCAATTGTCATTGCGGTAGCTGATCGAGTGGCCGTGCTAATGCCGACGTAGAAAACAGCGCCTGTAGTTCCAACTAGTAGGTTTGTACCATTTACGGTTGCATTTGAAGCGGTTGAAATAATTTGCTTTGCTAGCACCAGAAAAGTCGCATTCATATTCGACAAATCTGAATCTGAGAATGTACCGCTCGAGGCGCTGCTGGCCAGTGTTTGCAGCTGATAGACAAGACTAGTGGCGCTATCTAAACCCGTTCTCGCAACATCAATAATATTTTGGGTCTGATTAAGGCTTTGCTGTCTCACTGCCCAAAGGCTAATTTCAAGGGCAATTGAGGTAGAAACGCTCCTATCAGCGGCATTGATATTGGGATTTTTTCCGGTAGCCAAACTGCGCTGGACATCATAAATACTTTGGTCAGTTTTTCTCACTGCAGCAGATAGAATTGGCCCTAAGGCTCTAGATAAATTGAGCATAATTAGTTTTCAATAGATATTTTTCGTAAAAGGAAGCCCCATCCCCTTGTTTACGGCTATTTTTAGTAAAGCTTTAGCGAATTCATGAAAAAATATTTTTTTCCTAGGATGGCCATTGGATTAGCCCTTAAGCCACTTGCTCGGCGCGCATAAAGATGTAAAATTACTTCAATATGAGTGAAACCCTAATTCCTGTAATTTTTATCATTGTCACGATAGCTTTTGTTGCTATAGCGGCTTACGCAATTAAGCTCAATGATTCTTTTGACGTGTTAAATAACAGTCAAAAATCGATGCATACGATTTTGCGGGAAACCCAGACTGAAAGCAGAAGTAATACTGATGCCATTATGGTTACTCGGGATAAGTTAGCGGATGCAATTAAAAAGCTCGAGGAAATCGAAGCGCTGATTGCAAGCTTAAATTTGGCCAAAGAACAGGTAAAGCAGCAGGTCAAAAAGACCCCGTAATTTTGACCTTTGCCCTTATGGGTAAGGTTCACTACTTATTGCATTTCCTATGCAAAGGGAATACATTTTTAACTCGATCAAATTGAATGAATTTAGGTAATTATGGGATTCTTTTCTAAATTTAAGAGTAGTAAGCCAGAAGAGCCAGAAGAGCTTGTATTGCCAGATCCAATTGAGCCAGAGAATGCCTATTTTGGCCGCGAGCCGATTGTGGATAAAAATAGCGTATTGATGGGCTTTGAGTTGTTCTTCAGAATGGGTACTGAAGCAGATGCAGAGCGTGCAAATGCAATTGCCTTAAGGCGCGCGGAAATGATTGCCGCAGGCGCGACTCCCGAAGAAATCGCAGAAAAGGATTTAAATCCAGATTCCTACTTGCCATCCGAAGATGATGACAATACTTCTGCTGAATCTGAAGGCGCTACTGAAGGGGCTGAAGAGCAGCAGGTCGAGACCCCAAGCGAGTCTCCCGAGGAGGCTGAAGCTACAACAGAGGAGTTGCCAGAGCAGCCTCCAGAGCCATTTGTAAAGCTCAGTGAAATCATGCGTGCTCTGCGTGAAAAGGGAGTGGCAAATTCACTTGGTCGTCAAATTGGCTTCATTAAGGTTAATAGAGAAATTTTGCTAGATAAGAAGTTGAGGTCAGTGCCTGCGCTTAAGTTTGCTTTGGAGATTCCCCATAAGCTTTTGGCTGATCCAGATGTTTTGAAGGAATGCGAAAGCCTCAATAGAGTTAAATATCAACTAGTACTTACCGATTTTGACCACCTATTTGAGGGTCACCAAGAGATTTTGCCGCTTTTCAAGTTTGTAAAGCTTGATCCGGCCCATAGCAATCCTGAGCAATTAAAAGCAATTATTGAGAAATGCCATGAGCTTGAAATCCGGGCTCTCGCTACTGATGTCAACACGGTAGAGGCATTCCATCAGGCTAAAGAGCTTGGCTTTGATTTATTTGAGGGCTACTTTTTTACTCACGCTGCCCCAGAAACATCTTTGCATAGAGATGAAAAGCATTTCAAGCTTTTGAAGCTACTCACGCTGCTACTCTCCAACCCTGAATTGTCTCAATTGGATTCTGAGCTTTCTGAAAATCCAACTGTGGCCAAGCATCTTATTAAGATTGCTGAAATTGAAGGAAAGAGAAAACACCGTAAGGTTGAAAACGTCCGTGATGCCGTTGTTCTTTCCGGGATTAAGCGGATTACTCGATGGACACAGCTATTGCTATATGCGAACAACAACGCAGGCGTTCATTTAGATTCCCTTCCTTTATTGCAGCACGTTTGCGTAAGGGCGTTCTTTATGGAGAATGCTGCGGGCCGTCTTGGTGCTGGCGGCGGCCTTGCTTCTACCGATTTGGCTTTCTTGACCGGTGGACTGTCATTGGTTGAGGTGCTGTTTGATAAGCCT